>Ga0334883_1001616_pt1 | contig 32079 bp, 15 predicted proteins | sample GraSluR1_MG_6_FD_207230 | JGI IMG/M metagenome (GOLD analysis project Ga0334883, IMG submission 207230) | Sludge microbial communities from methane-producing bioreactor in Wageningen University, Netherlands - Granular Sludge_09_05-R1 | ecosystem: Engineered > Bioreactor > Anaerobic >...
TCCGCCGCCTCCGCATGAGAGTGCGCCAGAAGCTCGTTGATCACAACCGAACCAAAGGACGGTATGTCCGCCGAATCATCATAACCGGGCGATCCGCCCGCCGCCGCACTCGGCCGCCACCCGGCCCTGCGGTCCCAGTACGTCAGGTCAGCTTCCGCCGCGTCGCGCACCGTCAGCGAAAAACCGCCGCCATCGGTCACATCATACCAACTGTCTCTGTATCTGAAATTGTGAATGACAGTACCCAGCGCATCCACCAATCCCATCCGCTCTCCGCTGTTGCTCAGATTACCCGTATACTCGCCCGCGATCACTCCCTCGAAGTCCGTATACCGGGACCGGAACGCCGCCTCATTCTTGACAACCAGCACGAACTCTCCCGGCCCAACCTCTACAGGCCCAAAGACAAAACGAACGCCGTTGTTGAACTCTACATTCACAAGATTAATCGGCTCGTCGCCGATGTTCTGCAGCTCGATGTACTCGTACTCGTCCTTGTCTACCGGCACCTCCGCGGGCGGTTTCGGCGGATTGTACATCAACTCCGTAATCCGCAGATTCTCCTTCACCGGCCCAACCGCAAACTTCGCTTCGTTCAGTGCGCTCCACTCGCCCCCGCTAAAAGAACGCGCCTTCACCGCCGTGCTCATCGGAAGAACAACGGGACCCGTGTATGCGGTAGCCGTATTGTGACCACCCGCAAGCTCCGCCGAGATCAGCATATCACCGTCTGTATACCGGTAGTTGAGCCCGTGAATCGCAAGAATGTTTTCACCGACCCGAAGCTTGTCAATATGCGCCGAAACATCGAAGTCTTCGAAAAGCACAGCCAGACTGTTCGCATGTCTGGCCGACGCCCGCGCCTGCCACGTCAGGGCGTTGTTCATGTTCGCACGAGCAATCTCCTGTCCGTTCAGAAACGCCACAAACCCGTCGTCATATCGCATCCGCAGCGTCATGTAGTTCAGCGTTGCTATTTCCGCCGCGTCAACGCTGAACGGAATCCGAATGTAACACGTCGCGTTGATGTTGTACATCCGGCTTCGCAGGTCGTAGCTTATGTACGACCCGAAGTTCGACGCAGTGTCGAAGCCAACGCCCCCAGTCCGACCCGCAGTAACAGGCGTACCGTGTGTCCACCCCGAATCATTATAAGGCTCGTTGCCGCCGCGCCACGTCGTGCCGATATCGCTCGTCGGCACAAGAACACGCTTGGCCGCGCTCTCCGCAATCAATGTCGTCTGAGTCGTCGCCGACATTCGCGGATCGGTGCCGTCCAGTGTAAAATAAATCGTCCCCGCCGGAGCCGACATCGTCAGCGCAAAGTCGTTCGGAACGTACCCGCCATGCTGACTGAACACCGGTGCAACCGTATTAGGATACAGCCCCCGGCTCTTGAGCTGATCCAGAACCACCTGAGTGCGGTTCGGAAAATAACCGCCAAGCAGCCAGTCCCGCTCCGCAACCCATTCCACGTCACGCGTATAAGGCACCGCCCGCCGGTTGTCCCCCCACCGCGCCGACTCGCCCACAACCGCCCGATCTATCTGATCCAGCAGGTTCTGGTACGCAGCCGCACCGCCTTCAGGCGTAAGCTGACCGTCATTGAAAAAGTGCTTGTGAACACGATCCGCGAACATCATCCGGTACTCGGGATCCCCCGCCGCAAGCTTCTGATGCAGCCCCGTAGGCGAATAAGAATTGTTCAATCCCGTGATATTCGTTGCAAGACTCTCCAGACAGTGCTCCGCATCCCAACTGTGGTACCGCCAGCGCCCCGCCGGATCGCGCCGATTACGCGACGCGTACCAGTTCTTGCCGCCCCAATCCGTATTGCCCACATATAAATTCATGATCACGTAATCAATGAAATTCGGCACATCCAGGTACCGCTCAATCTGCGCAACCGTCGATCCGCCCGAATTGAACATCTCGATGTAGTTGGCGTTGGAGCCGTTCAGAACCAGACTCGTGTTGTGCTTGAGCACATCATAATCGTAAGCTTCCCCCCCCAAATATGACTCGGCAAAGTGCTCGTCCGGCCGCTCGTGTATCCAGTACAGCCCCCAGTACAGCCCGCTCAAATACAAATGCACCGGCCGACCATGTGTCCCGTAACCCCCCAACGCGTTCTGCAAATCCGACGGATACTGGTCGTGCGTATTCTGACCACGCACCTGCTGGCTCACATGCGGATGGTGCCACACGTTATTAAGCTGCGCCTCCAACACCAGCGTATTGAAACTCTCCGCCCCGGCATCCCCATACAGCGGAAAGTCCAGACTCCCGGCGCCATACCCGCCCCGGAAAACTAATCGCATCGAACACTTGTAAGATTTCCACCGGTCCAGACTCGTCCCCCCACCGCTGACGCCGCCCTGCATGCGCACCCCGCAGTCAACCTGGAACTCACCGCCCCCCGCCGGATCGATCAGCTCCGCCGAACACCAGCGCTCCGTCCCGTCAAGCGATTCATGCACGTAAATTCCCTGATCACCGAACCAGTCCCCACGCGGCATCACAAGCGAAAGCGTCGGTATGCTCTTAAGATCATCCTTGATCGTAGCCGCATATACCCCGCCGAAAAGGTCCTTGCCGTTCTGACCCACAACGTCCGGGTCAACCTGATAATCCCCCTTCAAACCGTCCGCGTAAAGCGTTCCATAAGGCGGATCCCCCGGCCCGGGCGCCCACTCATCAGGACAACCCTCCGGAGTAACCTGCGCCCCCGTATCAGTATCGGTCGCCTGGCTAACCACATCATTCAAAAAGATGTACGTCTGCGTATCGACGTTGCTCGGCAGCCACCCCGCCTTAAACGCCGCCGCCCGAAGCAGCGTCGTCCGCGAAATCCGCACCGGCCTGCTGTAAACCGTCCCGTAAGTAGCAGTCGGCCGGCTCCCGTCCGTCGTATAGCGAATAATCACCCCGGGTGTATCGCACGATATCCCCACGTCAAAAGGAAGATCGTAAAACCCGCGCCGGTGAGTAAAACGCGTATCCCCAACTGCCCCAGCATACCGATCGCTGTTCGCATCTCCGCTCCACTGGTTATTCACGCGCGTACCCGGCGTCGGCTCCAGCAGATACCCCTCCTTGCCGTCCGCCGCAATCCCGTAACTCACCAACGGCTTCTGCTTCGGAAACTCGTCATATTCGTGCGCAACCCGACCGTCCGGCTCGATCAGACCAAGATACTCCCCCCCCGAAGACAGCTTGAAATTTGTATGCAGCGCGCCATAGTAATCCACAAACGGATAATTCTCCGGATAACTCTCCGCGTCCTTTCCCGACGCAAATACAATAAGATACCCCCCCGCCGGAATCATCGTCCCCGCAGGAAAAGTCCACATCTCCGGCTCATCCTTGTCGTCCGTCAGGTGCCATCCCCCAAGGTCCACCGCCTCGTCGTCGCTGTTGTAAAGCTCGATCCAGTCCGGCCGCGTCTGAACATTCGCAGGGTTACTCCCGTCGATCCGCGTGAATATATCCAGATTGCTCACTAACGGCGTATACGAATTCGTCGCCATGAACTCATTGATCCGAACCCGGCTCAGCTTCTGCCCAAGATTTTCCAGCAAAAGACTGTAATCGCCAAGATCGACCTCGCCGCTGCCGTCAAGATCCGCCGTGTTCTCGCCTCCGCCCAGCCATCGAAACGCCAGAAGCGCCATATCCGCAAGGTCCACCACACCGTTGCCGTCGATGTCCCCCACCAGCGCAGACTCCTTCACGTTAACGCGCATCGTACTGCTGCCCGACTGCCCCAGCTCATCCCACGCCTCCAGCTTCAACTCGTACACCCCCGGCGCATCGAAACGCCCCGACGTCTCAACCAGATCGTCTCCCGGTATGAAAACCACATTCCCCGGCCCGCTGACCTTGCTCCATCGAACCGTCAGCAAACCCAGCTCGTCAGGGTCGTCGTCCACAACAACGCCCGCCAGATCCGCCGTCCGCTCGCCAGGCCAAACCAAAGACTGATCCGCACCGGCATTCACCCACGGTGGAGCGTTCGAATAACCGTCCCGAACAATGTCAACGAAACAAACCTTCGCATTGATTGCCCCGCTTGCCGCCTTGATCGTCAGCCGACCGTCAGTTACCTCCACAGTCACGTTGTATTCATCAAAATTGGTCGCTGCGGTGTCCTTAATGACAATATCTTCTATGCTCACCGTGTTGAGCTGAGTGTTCGTCGTCGGATCGCCGCATACCAGGTAAACGTGATATGTACCGTTTTCCAGCGCGATCTCCCACGTGGCATTCGGATTGGAAGGTCGCTGGAGCTGATTGAGCGTATTGCGAAGAGGATCGCTGTAAAGATCCCCCGACTTCGTCTCGTAGGTTGGAGCGTTCCACCCGTAATAATAACCGTTGCCGCGGTCCCCGAAGGCCTCCCCCGTATCCGCAACGTACCCGATAGGCACGGGCGACGTCGGCGGCTGAAAGTTCACCTTCACGATCTGACCGACAGCCCCCGCCCCCAACAAACACACCAGGCCGAATGCCGGCAGTATCGCCCGCAAGACATGCCGGGAAGTGCCGCTACACACAACTGCCCCGGAAGAAACCCTGACCCTGCACATGCTTCCCATTACCTCCCGCGGTCATTAACACACCACTGGACAAGCCGACACCCTCGCCCCTTTAGCCGCATTATACCGAATTCGGCCCCATAAGTCAACATACACGCCGATCCGGTCGCAACGAAACGCCGCCTGACAAGCTCAAATATTGCAAGCAGGCCGGACGCTCGACCTCGTCAAACGCCCGGCCTTCTCTCACAAAATATAGATTACATATATCCGCTTAGAACGGCCACGTGCAGTCCGCATCCGCAGGATCATTGCACTGTGCCCAGTTCGCCAGCATCAGAGCAAGGTCCGACAGGCCAACGTAGCAGTCGCCGTCAAGGTCCGTCGCAAACAAAAGACCGTCGGCAATCACGTCCGCGCACGTCGGAGCCACTACCGTAACCTGAACCGTATCCTCAACATTTGTACCTTCGTCGAAGACCGTCAACTTCAGAATGTAGACACCGGCCTCGTCGAAACCAACCATAGTCACCGCGCTCATCGGATCGTCAAACTCAGCCTTCCCGGGACCAGATTCCTGCGACCACATGATCATCATGTCCGGATCCGGCGCACCGAAATCGGTGATCGTCCCGCTGACTTGCGTCTTCACGCCAGGCTTCCAGTTAAACGTAATATCCGCACCCGCATCGACCGTCGCAAGAAGCGGACCCATCGCTGTCAAGGTCAGGATACTGTCATAACCGGGATCATCAGTCAGAGGAAGGGCATAGTTGTACACGCGAACGTCGTCCACAAGACCGTTAAGATGCTTGTAAACCGCCGCCGGACCAGTCGCGAAGTTCACGCCGACGCCGATATAACTGTTCGTCTGGGAAGTCCCGCTAAGATTGTAGCCCGCCGGCAGGTTCGTCGTCTGATGAAGCACGCCGTCAACGTAAATCCGGATCACGTTCCCGTCACGGACGCCCGCGGCGAAATGCCAGTTGCCGTCATTAAGGCCCGCCGGGCTCGTTGCCTGAACCTTGGTCACGTCATCGTCCGTCGTTACGGTCATGGCGCCCGATGTAACTTCGTTGATGCCGAGCGTATAGCGTATGCCGCCGGTGTTGTCGCCGCCGTTGCTGAAGATATTGCCCTTGTCCGCGTCGGTGGTGCCCGTCTGTTCCGTCTTGAACCAACCCGTAACAGTCCAACTGCCCGTCCCGAAGTTCAGCTCAGGAGCCGCACCAAGATCGACGTAATTCATATTCGGGTCCTCCGGGTCCACCCGAATCAGGTTCAGCGACTTAGTGCCGATTGCCGCGTCGGCGTCATACGTCCCACCGCCGTTTGCCGCCACGATCGTACCATGATTGCTGTTGATCGACTGGTCCTGAACGTTGTCCTCGAAGTCCCAGTAGCCGACAAGGAACTCGTCCGCACGGTCCTTGACGGTGATCACAACAACGTCGTTGGCGTCCTTGTCCCCATCCGTAGCCTGAAGCATCAGCTCATACACGCCCTTGGCCGTAAAAGTCACAACAGGGTCCAATGCATGAATGTCGCTGAAGTTCGCCGTACCCGGACCGCTCGCCTGGTACCAGTACCACGAAAGCTCGCCCGGATCGCCTTCCAGCGGAGGCTCGTCCGTTGCCGCACCGTCCAACTGAGCCGATTCAGTAATGTAGATCGACTGATCCGGACCCGCATCCACAACCGGAGGCGGGTTGGTCGTCGGATCGCCCGGCACAGCGCCTATGGAGTAGAAGTTATTGCTCTGTTGCGGACCGAACACATACGTCCCGGGCCCAAGCTCCGCCGCATAAACACTCATCGGACGGTCACTGTCGCCGCCAACATAAACATTCAGCTCTGTGTCCTGAAACGTACCCGCTGGAGCGAAACTGCTGGTCGCGCTGTCCACACGCGTCTGGCGATCTGCGTCGCCCCAGCGATCGTCCATGGTAATCCAGACCGTAGCCGGCATCGATATCGTCACCGTATACGTAACATTCTCACCGCCGGCATCCTTGTCGTTATTGTACGTGCGAACGTATTCAGACCCGATGAACGGCTTGTCCAAAGCGCCGATGGTGCCCGTCGGAGTGTTCACGAATCTGTGAGCATCGCGATCCGAACGAATCAGGTTGCCGTCTTTAACGCCGCCCGCTTCCATCGGAAGGCACTGAGTGTTGCCGTCAAAAGCTCCAATAGGAGGGCGATTACCCGAATTCCCATTCGCCCGAACCACCGATGTAATCACCGGCTGCGCCGCAACCTCTGCAGCGGCGATCATCCCGAATGCCAATACCGCTATCGATAATACTATCTTCACTTTCATTTGTGTGTCCTCCATTCTAAATGGCTTCTCTTAACCTCTGTTTCAATAGGGATATTCACATTCGACCGCGCCAGGATCGTTGCACCGCATCCAGTCCTCGGCCATACGAACGAAATCATACAGGTCAACGCGGCAGTCCGGCGTCCCGTCAGGCCCGCTCAGATCGCCAACCATCAGCTTGCCCTCCGCGATAACGTCCGCGCACGTCGGGCTGATCACCGTGATCTGCACCGTATCCGTAACCTTCGCGTAATCGTTCTCCGCCGTCAGCGCCAGAACGTATACGCCGAACGTCGGGAAAGTAACCTCCGTAACCGGCGACGAAGCATCGTCGAATATCGCGTCGCCGTCAGGTGCGCTCTCCGTCGACCACGATATGCTCAGCGGACTCGGAATACCGTTATCCGCAACCATGCCCGTAAGGCTCACCTTCTCGCCCGGACGATACTGCAGTGCCTGATCCGCACCCGCGTTAACCATCGGAGCCACCTGACCCATGCCCGTCAACGCCAGCACCTCCGCCTCGCTGAGCCCGTAATTATATACACGCAGGTCGTCAATCAACCCTTTCCAGTAACGCGAAGGGTCAGTCTGCGCGTTGGCCCCGATCCATATCGGATACGTGCTTTGAGCGATAAGACCCGTCGCCGGCTGCGTCACATCCAGCACGCCGTCGATGTACAGCGTTATCGCCTTGCCGTCATAAGTCCCCGCAACATGATGCCAATACCCGTCGTTGACGCCGATCCTGCCAGAAGGTCCGTTCCCAGGAGTCGTACTCACGCCGCTCACGTGGAATGCCATCGAGTTGCCGCTGTCGTCGCCGCGGCTGCTGCGAGCCAGACGCCACGAATTATCGCCTCGCGAAACCACGTTCTGCCACGCCGCATCGAAAGTATCCACCTTGATCCACGCCGATATGCTCGCCCCCGTTCGCGGCTCATTGTTGAACGTCGGAACGCTGTTGGCGTCGATCGAAACCAGCACATGCGAATCGCCCGGCAAACTCAAGGCCCCAGAGCCGATCCAGCCCGCCACGTACTCCGGAAGACTGTTCCCGTCCGCCGACACAAACGTACCGTGGTTATCATGCACCGAATCCATCACGTCAAAAGCACCGCCCACAACGTCGAACTCCCAGTGAGCAATCATCTTGTCGTCGGCATGATCCAAAACAATTACGTTTACAATGTCATTGGCGTCCTTGTCCCCGTCAGTCGCCGTCAGCACCAATTGATAGTTGCCCTTCGCACTAAACGTAACCGTCGGATCAAGAACCGAAACATCGCTGAACGTCGCAACGCCCGGACCGCTGCCCTGGCTCCACTCCCACGAAAGCACGCCCGGATCGCCCTCGATTGGGTCCTCATCTGTAACGGTCCCGCCCAACTGGAGAGTCTCCTCTTTGTAAAGCGCAACCGTTCCGTCCGGCTTCGCGTCAACTACCGGAGCCGGATTGAAAGTAAGATCAGCTACGTAAATGTCTATAAAACATATCTTCGCATTCGCGGCCCCCTCAGCCGTCTTGATTGTCAGACGCCCATCCGTAACCGATACGTTTTCCAGCATGTACTCATCAAAATTGTCCTGCCCGTCTGGATCTACAACAAGAATCCCTTCCACATCCAGCGTATTCGTTTGATCCGTATGTGAGGGATCACCGCATACGATAAACAGGTTGTAGACGCCAGCCGGCACGGCTATCTCCCAAAACCTCGGGCCGTCAGGGGCGGCCCTTAGCATATGGTTAAGAGTGTCGTACCGCTTGTCCTGTGACGCCGCATTGTTGCGTTCGCGGGTGCCGCCGGTCGCGTCCAGATCCCACCCGTAGCTGAACCCGTTGCCGCGATCGCCGAAGACCACGCCGGTATCCGCCAGGTAGCCATCAGGCACTTGGGCGGTTGCCGTCTGAAAATTAATCTTCACCAATTCCTGTTGCCCGATGGCCGAACCGACCGTCAAAGCAAACACCAAAACTGCCATTGACAAAACAAACCTCACTTTCATTCTGGTCCTCCGCTGCTCGTTCCAACTTCTGTTAACATTACCTAAAATGGATAATCACATTCAGCCTCACCCGGATCGTTACACCGCAGCCAATCCAGCGCAAGCCTTGCAAAATCATAAAGATCCACGCGGCAGTCCGGCACGCCGTCGGGCCCGCTCACGTCACCCATGAGCACCTTCCCGTCCGCGATAACATCCGCGCACGTCGGCGCATTCACCGTCGCCGTAACAGTGTCCTCGATCGTCTTGCCCTCGTCGGTCACCGTCAGCTTCAGCACGTAAACACCGCTCTCCGGAAAGCTCACCATTGTCGCCGCACTCATCGCATCGTCGAACTCTGCCTGCCCCGGACCAGACTCCGTCGACCACTCGATCGTCATCGGGGCCGGCCTGCCGTAGTCCAGCACCTCGCCGTTCAACTCTGACTTCGCCCCCGGACGCCAGTTCACGTTGATGTCCCCGCCCGCGTTCACATGCGCAACCACCGGCCCTATCGCCGTCAACGTCCGAACGCTCTCATAACCAGGTTCGTCCTCAAGCGCAAGAGCGTAGTTGTAAATCCGGACCTCGTCGATAAGACCGTCCCATCCCCCCGTGTTCGGATCCGTATCCTTACCGCCGCGACCCAGAATCAGTGACCCAAAATTAGCCAAAGCAGCGTCTACGGGCCCGCTCTGAGCCGTGTACGCCTCCTCGATACCGTCAATGTAGCACCGTATCCGGCTGCCCCGTTCCCACGTCATCACCACGTGCTGCCAGTCCGTCGTCTGTGAAAAATTGCTCGTCTCGCACTGAACAACGCCCGCCGTCGTCGCCACGCCCATCTTGAGCAGGGCATCCCCTCCGCCCGTAGCTCCCTGCTCGTCGTAGCGAATGCACATGTTGTCCCCGCCCGTCGGCTCCTGGAAGATCACAAAACCCTTGTCCGTATCGTAAACGTTCGACTTCACCCACACCGAAACGCTGATCCCGGACCCACCATTCAGCAGATCGCCAACCGCAAGATTCGGATCCGCCTGAACCATGTCGTCGTTGGCCCCGTCAAATGACGCCGCTTCGTTCAGTATACCCGCCGCAAACGTCGTATCGTCGCGAGCCACAAGGTGCCGACCGCCGCCCGAAGCGTCCTGGCCATCCCCGTCAAGCGGATAATAAGCAAGCAGAACCTCATCCGCGCGATCTTTCACCCACACACGGACCACGTCGTTGGCGTCCTTCTCACCATCAGTCGCCTGAAGCACCAGCTCGTAAATACCGCCCGCATTGAACGTAACCGTCGGATCAAGCAGCAGCGCGTCGCTGAAAGTCGCAGTCCCCGGACCGCTCCCCTGATACCAGTACCACGAAAGCTCCCCGGGATCACCCTCCAGCGGCGGTTCATCAGTCACCGTCCCCCCCAACTGCACCGCCTCCCCAAGACGAATAACGCTCAGCGTATCTGGCTTGGCATCCACAAGCGGCGGCGGATTAAAACTCATATCCGGCGGCAGCGCCCCTATCGTATAGAAATTTCGCCCCGAATTCTGACGCCCGAAAACATAAACACCCGCCGGAAGCATAGCCGCATAAACGCTCATCTGACGGTTCGTCGTGCTGTTCTCCTGGATGAACAAATCCAGCCCCGTATCCACAAACGTCCCCGGCCCGGCTATCGCCGCCGTCGCAAGGTCAACCGCCGCCTGCTGAGAAGTAACAGCACCCCCGTCGTTCCACTCCGCGGGAATACGGTCGTCGCACGTTATCCAGATAATCGCCGTCGCCGACGTGGTAACAGTATAGGTAACCCCCGTAATACCACTATCCTTGTCGCTGTTAAATGTCCGAACGTACTCCGATCCCACTATCGACCGGTCCGATCCCGGAAAAACATCCGTCGGAGTGTTGTACCACGGATAAGTACGGTCAGAAAATACATAATTGCCGCCATCCATCAACCCACCCGCCTGCGTCGCAAGCGGAGCCGTCGTCCCCGTGTAAGCACCAACCGGATCACGGTTACCTGACTGACCACCAGATCGAACCACCGAAGTTATAATCTGACCCCCAACATCCGATACCGCCAAAAATCCCACACACAACACTACTGCTGAAACGACAACTTGCTTCTTCATTTTCGGTCCTCCTGCTCTTGATCCTTCCTAAACCCGAAAACCCTTTATAAATGCTATTTTTTCGCCAGACCGCACCTCAAGCAGCCTGCACGCAACCGGGGATAAAATACACCGTGTCTGACCGCGCGGCATCAAGACAACACCGCCGGCAATGGGATGATCCAACTCACCACACAACCACCGCATCAATCGCCGCCTCCGCAGCAGACACCCCCCCAACACCTAAGCGAGCACGCCACAAAACCGCTCCACACCCTCCTGCGAATCGCTACTCACCCTATCCCACCATTGTAATCACTTACCGGTCCTTCGTCAACATAATTCCAACCCAAAATTGAAAGCCCCCTCTCGCCGCTTGCAAAGCCGCACATCGCCCGCTACAATCCCCCTCATTGTGCAAGCCAAAAAGAAACCGGACCACTGAGCGGACACCGAACATGCAAAATCCAATCATTCTGCCCGCATTCAGCGACAACTTCATCTACCTCCTCCCATACCAAAAAGACAAAGCCCTCGCCGTCGACCCCGGCCAAAGCCCACCCGTTCTCACAGCCCTCGACGCCCATCGACTCACCCTCACCCACGTCCTCATCACCCACCACCACTACGACCACACTGCCGCCGTCTCCGACCTCAAAAAGCACACCCCCTGCCGCGTCATCGCACCCGACGCCCGCATACCCGGAGTCGACCTCATCACCGACGAAGTCCCAACCATAAAGATCGGCCAACTCCATATAACGATCCTCCACACCCCCGGCCACACCGAAACCGGCGTCTGCTGCTACATACCCCCCGCCGCCTCCGTCCCGCCCCTGCTCTTCACCGGCGACACCCTCTTCGCCGCTGGCTGCGGCCGAGTCCTCGAAACAGACATGAAAACAATGTACAACTCCCTCCAAAAGCTCGCCGCACTCCCCCCCGACACCCTGATCTACCCCGGCCACGACTACACCGAAGAAAACTGCCTCTTCGCACTCACAATCCTCCCCCACGACCCCGACTTCCAGGCACGCCTCGCCCAAACCCAACAAGCCATACGCGACAGCCTTCCCACCGTCCCCTCAACAATCGCCGAAGAAAAACGCTCCAACATCTTCCTCCGCGCAAACGACCCCCAGGTCAAAGCCGCCCTCAAAATGCCCGCCGCACCAGACCACGAAACCTTCGCAGAACTCCGCAACCGAAAAGACGCCTTCTAACCCGCCTCAACCCCCCTTGCCCGCACGCACCCCCAGCAGCAGCTCATGCACCTTCCCCACCACAAGCTCCTCAACCGACTCCGCAAACCGCCCCGGAAGCGGAGTATAAAGCATCGCATCGCCGCCCTCATATCCACCCTCACGCAGAATCCGCACCGACGGAAGATACCCGAAAACGTCGTTGCAGTAACCCGCAACCCAGACCCTCCGATCCCCAGCCTCAGCCTTCAGCCGCAGCGCATAATCAACCACGACCTCACCCGCCAGCGCAATCATCGTCAAATCCTCGCCGAATTCCACAACCTGCACCAGATAAGGATACGTCGAAGCGATCCTGCCAGTCTCCTCCAACTCATCCAGAAGCGCCTGCGCATGACCCCGCTCATACTTGTTCGCCGACTTCACCCGCTCCTCGAGCGCCTCACGGCCCGGCGCCGCCGCAAACTCCAGCGCCACAGTATCGATCGCCGACCGAATCGGCCCACACACAGGCAATGCCTGCACGCTAAGCGCCGTCTCAACCGCATTGGCCAAGGCACGCCCGTGCTCCCTGCAATACTCCAGCGTCCGAGGCCCCCCGCGCGGATAAGGATTCTGATCACCCCCGCACCCCGCCATGAACAGCGCCGTCACGCCGGGATGATACTCCTCGACGTACTCCTGCGCAAACCCCGCGTAATCCCCGCAGAACTCATAGAAGCTCAGCGTCGTGCAATGACACGCATACCCGAACAGCACCGCCCGAAGCTTCCCGTCCGCCCCGTCCACCCGCAGCACCGGAACCGAATGATCCACCGGCCCATAAGGATTCGGCTGAATACGATACCCCCCCTCGTTATGCCACCGACGATTCATCGCAAACCCCGCGCGAGCCTGCGAATAAGAAAGTCGCGCAGGCCCCAAAGCCGCTATCGCCTCCCCGATAACCCCCGCCAACTTCTCGTGCAGCCCCTCCAGATACCGCTTGCTGTGCTCGACGTCCTCCTCCGACAAATCACAGATCGTATCCCCGTAGATCGAATACCGCGTCTCGTGCAGTGCCGGCCCGCAATGCGTATGCGACGCATTTAAGAGCAGCCCCTCGCGCCCAAGACCATAACGCCGTGCCGCCTCCTTCTCCAACCACTCCCGAGAAGAACGCGACAATCCCAGCAGATCCACCGTAACGATAACCATCCGAGTCCCACCCGCATCCTCCAGCGCAAGCGCCTTCGCATGAAGATCGTGAACCTTACCCTCCGAAGGCTTGTTCCGCGCAGCATAACCCGCCATCCACATCGGCCGATCTGGAGTAATCACCACCCGCGCAGCGCCCGCCTTCCAAGCCCCATCAACGCCGCCCGACCCCTGGCTCCACACCTTCCCGCAAAAAACAAAAAACACCGCCCCCAAAAACAAAACCACACGCCCAAAAACCCCCGCCTCAATCCGCCGGCCAAACATAATCGCCTCCAACACAAAACCACCCAAAACCGAAGACCCCGCCCAACAGAAAACATCCTACCAAACCCCCAACCAAAAAGCCACCCACCACCATCCTGAGCCCCACCGTCATCCTGAACAAAGCGAAGAGCTGTGTACAAATCCGCCAATCCCGCAACGCTGGTCGGCACTGTGCCTGTGGCCAATTCTCCCTGCTCGGCGTTGCGCAAATGATAATCCAGAGCCTGATCGCTCCAATCGATACCGCAGAAAAGCATTGTCTCACCTCCTGTCAAAACTCAAAATTCCATTTCCACCCCGCCGGGCCGGACGGCAAAGGCAGCCTCATAGAAGCTCTCGAAGAGCATCGGTCTATTATCCCTTTTGGCCGCCGGAATGGGCACGGTTCGGTCGGTCTTCGCTAAGCCCTCGAAGGGCGGGACCTGATGGACCTGAAACCACGCCCGGCGGGAATCTCACACAACCAACAAATGTAACAGAACTCACAGAAAGAAAAAGAAGCAAAAAGAAAGAGCTAATACTACTACTTGTTATCCTAATATGACCAGTATAACCTATGAGTATAACCTATGAGGACCTGTTAAAATAAGTTCGCCCGACCCCCACCCCGCCTTCCAGCTCCGACGCTATGCATGGTCCGCCAAGCTCCCCCTCCCCGTCCTCACCGACTTCGAAGAACTCGCCGTCTACGACTGCGTTTGAACGCCGCTGTCATTGAATCGCCGTCACCAAAAAAACTATCTTTCCCTTTACGGTTCTCCATGCTCCTGTTACGATATATACGCCCTAATAAATACTACGGCAAAAGGACCAGCTATGACGCTCCTTGACTACACGCAGGACCTGCATACGGATGTGCACGATTATATTGGCGGCAAGGCCCATCGCCCTCTTTTCATCTGTGGCGATTCCTTGGACATCTTGCGAGATTTTCGATCTGATTCCATTGACTGCTGTATAACAAGTCCACCATATTGGGGGCACCGCCAGTACGCCGAGACGGGCATTGGCATGGAGAACAACTACAGAGAATACCTCGGTAATTTGGCAGCCATTTGCGCGGAAATAAAGCGAGTCCTCAAGGATACCGGCTCCTTCTGGCTCAATATTGGCGATACATACGAGAACAAGCGGCTGCTTGGCATACCGTGGCGAGTCGCAATCGAGTTGACCGACCGGCAGGGCTGGCTGCTTCGAAATGACGTTATTTGGAACAAAATCAAGGGCGCCCCCGACAATGCCAGAGATAAATTGCGTAACGTCCATGAGCACGTGTTCCACTTCGTAAAAAACAGATCTTATTTCTACGATGTCGATGCGATCCGATCCAATCCACGGCAAAGTAAGGTATTGAATGGTGCCGTGATTTCGGCAACCGGGGTCAGCGGCGTGCGATACAAGCGACAGATCGAACTGTCAACTGAATTGACTCCTGAAGAGAAGGCCAACGCTTCTGCGGCACTCGATGCTATCCTTCAAGAGATCGTCGAGAACAGACTCTCTGACTTCCGCATGATTATTCGCGGCCAGCAACGCGCCACACATTCTGACTCTGAAAACGTGTCCGGAAGAGCAAGAGAACTCCGGGAAAAGGGCTTCTATTTCCTTAAGTACCACCCAAAGGGAAGTAAGCCCGCGGATGTTTGGGATATCCTGCCAGAGGACACCCAAAAACGCCGTTCGCACTTCGCTCCCTATCCTGCGGATTTATGCAAAATTCCCATACTGGCCACGTCACCCCGAGACGGTATCGTAATTGACCCGTTCTGCGGAACCGGCACAACCAACTTGGTGGCCTTTCAGCTTGGCAGGAAATCCATCGGCATTGACACTGCCGAAGAGTACGTCCGCATGGCCGAAGACCGTTGCCATTTACTGATTTAAGGAAAGATACTCCACCATGTCGTCTGTCGAGCCCAACAAAGTCCTTGAACTGTTCGGCAACTCTACCCGCACGGATCACGACTGGAAGCGCGTGGTCGCGCGGCAACGTTGCCCCTTCGCAAACACAAGTTGTTTCAAAGTTCGCAAGAGCAATCCGGCCATATCCATCGGAACTTGCTCGGTCTGTTACGGTAAAGATCGGCGAAGCATCATAATCTGTCCGAACAGGTTCTTGCAGCGCCGACAGGTTTTCACCGATTGCCTCCATCTTCTCACACAGCATGACCCCGGCAACGAACTACACGTCGTACCTGAAGTCTCTATACCTGGCGGCAGTGTAGACTACTTTGTGGCCTCGGTAAAAAAGGGTAAGGTGAAGGATTTCGTGGCAGTTGAATTTCAGGCTCTCGATACCACCGGAACGGTTTGGCCAGAACGGCAACGATTGCTGAAGACGTTCGGTCTTAAGCTAACCCGCAAGGACGTCGAATCAAACAAGTCATTTGGCATGAACTGGAAAATGACGGCAAAAACAATCCTTGTGCAGCTTCATCATAAGGTTGACACTCTCGAGCATATCGGCAAGCATTTCGTGCTGGTGCTGCAAGACTGTCTCCTCGACTATCTTCGCGCCCAATTCAACTTCGCACACCTCAAGGATGTGCGGCTCGGGGATGTGATGCACATCCATTCATATGCCTTGGAATCAGAAGGGCTCGAACTCCAAATACATCTCAATTCGCGTCTCAGTACTGATGCCGCAGGTGTAGCCAGATGTCTCGGCATTCAGGCAGACACGAAGGTTGAAATGGAAGCCATTGTGGCCGCGTTGGAGAAGAAGATATCAGCCAAAACGCTGCTGACAATCGATGCCCCCATCGCATCCGGCGGCGAAATGCCAACCGATTAGCGGCCTCGTCCGCCCAGGCCTGCAACCAACACGTGTGGCAATCGCAGCACAGCTTGAAGAATTTGGATGAACCCCTCCCGCACACCCCCGCACACTCCACCCCACCCCCTACCCATCTACTTACCTAATCACCTACTCCACCTGTCCACTTTCCCCTAAAACTGCCAACCATGTATACCCTGTAAGTAAATCTTAATGCTCTTCACGGTACAACACACTCCACATCTACTTCGTTACTCCACTTCTCCGCTTCTCCACTGATTCCCCCCCCGCGAGCAAAAACTCTCATCAATCCGAAAAAACCACCCCCTCATGAAAACTCCTGCGCAAAAAAACGAAAAAACGCCCAAAAAAAACACGTCCAAAACACCGCCTCTGCGCAAAAAAATCACATTCTGCGCAAAAAATCAGCCCTGAAACGCCCTTTCGCGCGCCTCCAACCGGCGTTTTTATCACTTAATCGGATATGGCGGCAGCGGCGGAACGGTTTTTTCACCCGTTTTAAGCTCCCTCAGCACCACCTTGATCGCCCGATTAAGCTGTTGATCTACCCCCGCATACTCCTTGCCCGGGTCATTGTCGACATATATATCCGGTTCCACCCCATATCCTTCAATGATGTACTCCTGCCCATCCACGTCATAACGAGAAAACTCCGGTTTGTTCAAATACCCCCCGTCCAGAAGCGGCAAACTGCCCCGAATCCCAACCACGCCCCCCCACGTCCGCTTGCCCACAACCTTACCCAAACCGTGCTTTTTGAAGCGATAAGCAAACAAATCCCCATCCGAAGCACTAAATTCATCCGCCAGACAAACCATCGGCCCATAAATCAGCTCCGAAGGATTAGGCCCCGGCGCAGTATCCCGCGAGAAAGTTATCATCGCAATCTCACGCCTCAAACGCTCGATTATCATAGGCGAAACATTCCCCCCGCCATTGCCCCGAACATCGATTATCAGCGCCTTTTTGCGGATTTGCGGGTAAAAATGCTTAACGAACTCATTAAGCCCACGCACCCCCATATCCGGAACATGAATATAACCCACTCTTCCGCCCGTAGCCTCATCCACCTTGGCAATATTACCCTGCACCCAGTTATAGTAATAAAGCCCCGATTCGTCGTCCGTAGGCGCCACAATCACGTCCCGCGCCCCCTCATCGCACGGTTCTGAGCTCAATTTCAGGGTCACCTGCCTGCCGGCCTTGTTAAACAGCAGTTCATAAATGTTCTTAACACCGGCAGTTGCAACACCATCCACCGCCAGGATGTAATCCCCTTCGTTTGCATCCACGCCGATCTCAGTAAGCGGCGACCGCAGAGACTTGTCCCAGTTCTGCCCCGCAAGAATCCTGTCAATTCGGAAAAACCCGCTTTCGGCATCTCTGGACACCTCCGCCCCCAGCAGCCCCATGCCGATCCGCGCAGGCGTGGGCACGTCGCCCCCGCCGACATACGTATGCCCCACATTCAATTCGCTGATCATCTCGCCAATCACGTAAGTCAGGTCAGCACGATGGCTTACATGCCCCACCAGTGGGGCATAACGCCTGCGCATCCCCTCCCAGTCCACCCCATGCATGTTCGGCACATACATAAAGTCCCGCATCTGCCGCCAGCACTCATTGAATATCTGCGTCCACTCTGCCTGCCGATCCAACGCAACCTCCATACCCGAAAGATCTAACGTCTCCTTCATCTCGAACTTCGCCTTCGGCAGGTCAATAATCGCATATTTGCCCACCGCACTGACCAGTATCTTCTTGCCGTCGGCAGATATCTCATACCCCGAGGCCCTGCCTAATTCGGTCTCCTTCTTCTCCTTCAAATCATAAAGCCGCAGCGTCATAGCCTCGTCGCTGCCGCCCCTGCGCAGGTAATACACCGAATCGCCGACGACCTGCACTCTCCGGTAGCTCGATACCGCCACCGGCAGCACCGCAATCCGCCCGCCAATACCCTCCAGATCGACTTTCACGGACACTGCAGAACCCACCTTGTCCTTGTCCTTCTCCTTCTCCTTTTCTTCCGTCTTCTGAGCCTCGTCCGAGCTGCGGACCGACACTTCATCGCTTTCGTAGGCAAACGGCGACCGCGTCTCCTTCGCCAGTGTCAGCAGGTAGATCCGCTCCATATCCTGATAAGCATGATTCCACTCAGTCCGGCTGTAAATGGGGTTAAAATCGCGATTTGAAACGAAAAACACGAACCGCCCATCCGAACTGAATGTCGGGTTCGAAACCGCATACCAGCCATCCGTAAGCGGCCATGACTGCTCCTGGTCGACCGAATAGAGGCAAACCCGGCTCATACCCTCCATTTCCGCCCGGACGTAAACGATCCACTTGCTGTCCGGCGACCATTCATACTGGTGAAACTCCCCTCGACGAGATGTGTCCACCTCGGTTATCTCGCCGCTATCGACCTCCACGTACTGCAGGCGAAGCCGTTTGTCGCCCCAAAGAATCATTCTGCTGTCGGGGGACCACCGAATGTCATACTTGTATGTGTCGCCGCCATGTGTTACCCGCCTGGCCGCACCGCCGCCGTCGCCGGATACAACGTATATCTCATCCTCACCCGTAACATCAGAGATGTACGCAACCCACTTCCCGTCGGGCGACCACTTGCTGTTTCGCTCATGCACGCCCGATGTTGCGGTGAGATTTCGCACAGCCCCGTGTTTTGCCGGCACGGTGAACACATCTCCCCTGGCGCCAAACAGCGCCCGCTTGCCGTCCGGCGCGATCTCGAAGTTGGTCACCGCGTCCTTTACCGAAGTAATTCCGCCGCGGCCGCCAACACGGTCTTCCTGAATCCGTATGGGCACCTTGCGGCAGCGAGCCGTACCGAGGTCATAACGGTAAATGTACCCGCCGTTTTCAAAGACAATCGCCTTGTCCCCCAGCGACGGAAACTTGACGTCAAACTCGGTGAAATCCGTTAACTGCCGCGTCTGCTTCGTACCGAGGTCATATGCGAAGAGATTCATCCGCATGTTTGCGTCCTGATCCGACACGAAATAAATTGTGTCGTCCTTCCACATCGGGAAGATGTCCTGCGCCGGATTGTCGGTGATGTTGACAATCTTCTTCGTTTCGAAGTCGTATATCCAGACGTCATCGGCCATGCCGCCGCGGTAACGCTTCCAAGTGCGGAATTCACGGAAGATGCGGTTGTAGGCCATCTTCGTACCGTCCGAGGAGAACGAACAGAAGCCGCCCCGCGGCACGGGCAGTTCCTCAGGCATGCCGCCGTCGGGTGAGATCGCGTAGAGCCGGCCGTTGAAACTGTTGAAAGAGCGCATCCGCGAGCGGAATACGATGCGCCCGTCAGGCGTCCAGGTCATCACGACATTGTTCGGTCCCATCCGGTCGGCCACATCGTCGCGTCCAAGGGTAGCAGTCCACGTTACGCGCTTCGGAACGCCGCCCGCGGCGGGCATTACGTACACCTCCGTGTTGCCGTCGTACTGACCCGTGAAGGCTATCTGCTCGCCATCCGGAGAAAACCGGGCAAACATCTCATACCCTACATCGTTAGTCAGCTTCCGCGCCACACCGCCCCTGGCGCCAACCGTATAAAGGTCGCCGGCGTATGTAAACACGATCCGGTCGCCGTGGGTCGCCGGAAATCGAAGAAGGCGAGCTTCTTCCGCCCCCAGTGCCAAAGAACAGCCCAGACCAAAAACAAACGCGCAGAGTATCAACCGTTTCATTGTAGTATCTCGCACAAATAATCCCGTCACACAGGTTAAAGCACACTGCACAAATTATAGCACCCCTGCATCGGTAACGCAAGGCGCCGCCGCAGGCCACCCCAGGCTGTTTTGCGCCAGTTTTCGCCTTGCCGGTCGGGCGTCAATGTGGTTTAATCCTCCATGCAGCGTCAGACGGGTCGAAAGAGCAGGACTATGAGAGTTCGCATTATCAGGCTGCGGCAACCCGCCGTATCGGCCGGATACCACAGGGCTGAAATGGGCGTACTGTCGCCCGTGACTATCGGCGCGCATCTTGCGGCAGCCCGTTCGTCATGGAAAAGAACATGCAACAACTCGCGCGACGGCCTTGAGAGGTAGATTCATGCTGATAAAGGACCCTCCAATCCAGATAAACGATTCATTGCTTATGTTGGGACTCAATGAGAACCCGCTTTATCTTGCCAAAGGTCCAAGTGAAGGCGCCATCTTCGAAGGTGCTGTCGGCGCAGCGGGCCCGGTCCTGCAAGCACAACTGGATCGCCTGCATATCAAGTCCGACTTCGTCAAACAGGCGATCATTACGCACAGTCACGCCGACCACGTAATGGCGGTTCCATTCCTCCGCGAAGCCTTCCCCAATCTGACCATTTGCGCATCCAGGGAGGCCGCGGCGGCGCTGTCGAACGATAAGACAATCGGCTCTTATGTCAAAGTCGACCAGGCATACACCGCCTCGCTGGCTGCCCGAGGCTCAATAAATCCAGACGTGCACCCGGAGCCTTTCACCGGCAGGCAGATCGCCATTGACCGAGTCATAGACGAAGGCGACACAATTGCCGTCGATCACCTTGTCTTCCAGGTCCTCCGCACCCCGGGGCACAGCAAATGCAGCCTCAGCTTCTACGAGCCCGCCATAAAATGCCTTATGATTTCCGATGCGACGGGCTATTATGTGCCGCAGCAGAGCTACTGGTGGCCGAACTACTTCACTGGCTATGCAACCTATCTGGCCAGCATTAAACGGCTGGCGTTTCTCAATACGGAGTTTCTGTGCCTGGGCCACAACGCCGTCATCAAGGGCGTAAACGCCGTGCGGGCATACTTCAGCGGCGCCCTGGCGACCGCAGAGAATTACCACAAGCGAATCATCGGCGAGTACAAGGCCGGCAAGACCGCCCCTCTGATTACCGAACAGCTCGGCGCCGAGGCCTTCGAAAACATCGGTTTGCTCGACCGGAAGTTTTATGAGAAGAACTGCGCCCTGCTGGTGAAGATGTCGCTCAAGCACGAAGGCATCAAACCCGCCAAATAACGAGTAAGGACCCCCAGTCGCGACTTTGAAGACTCCTCTGGGATCCTTCCCTGGCCACGGATGACGTGCTCTCACACAATTCCCGCCGCCAACCATCACCTGCCGGAAAGCACCCCGGATACACAGCAAACCAGCCACAGACAATCTGTATACTCGCCTTCTCGGGCCGTAAATTTTTTGTGCCTGTAGGTGCCTTATTGACAGGAACTTAATCTCAGCGGGGACACTTTTTTCCAGAAATCCCGGAATTTCTGTTTGCTCTGTACAGTGCCTGCCAATAATATCTTAAGCCGTCGATATAACTATATGTCGAACAGTTCTTGGGCATAATACTATATGTAGTTGCAGCACAGTGTTTCTATGCATGGAGGCGTAGTCGTATGAAGGATGAAAAAATGGCCATTTCGAGCGAGAAACCGATTGGACCTCGATTCCAACCCTGGACGAGCCCGAAGGCCGCAAACGGGTCGGGCTTGAAAGTCGGCAGGAGCTTTAGCAGGTCCGATAAGCATCCGTTCGATGAAGTCGAGTGGGAAACTCGTCAGGCCAGTATAACGGATGATACGGGCAAGGTCATTTTCGAGCAAAACAACGTCGAAGTGCCTGCATTCTGGAGTCAATTAGCCACCAAGGTGGTTGTCAGCAAGTATTTTTACGGCGATGCGGACCTGGGCGAACGTGAATGCTCCGTCAAACAGCTCATCCATCGAGTCTGCCGCACCATAGCCGACTGGGGCCGCAAAGACGGTTATTTCGCCACTGACGAGGATACGGAGAACTTCTACAATGAGCTGACGTGGCTTTGCATGAACCAGTACGGCGCTTTTAACAGCCCCGTGTGGTTCAACGTCGGGCTGTACCATATCCACGGCGTCAAGGGCAGCAACCACAATTACCGGTGGGACGAATCCAAACAGCAGGCGGTGCCGTGTACGAACAGTTACGAGTATCCGCAGGCGTCGGCCTGCTTCATACAGTCCGTCGACGACACGATGGAAGACATAATGCGCCTGGCGCGCAGCGAGGCGATGCTCTTCAAACACGGCTCGGGGACCGGCACCGACTTGTCAACCCTCCGCAGCAGCCGTGAAAAGCTCGCCGGCGGCGGCAAACCATCGGGCCCACTGAGCTTCATGCGGGTTTATGACCAGATCGCCGCGGTGGTCAAGTCCGGCGGAAAGACCCGCCGCGCCGCGAAAATGCAGTCGCTGAAGGTCGACCACCCCGACATCCGCGAATTCATCACCTGCAAGACCGAAGAAGAGAAGAAGGCTTGGGCACTCATCGAACAAGGTTACGGCGGCGACCTCAACAATGAAGCATACAACAGCATAATGTTCCAGAACAGCAATCTCTCCGTCCGAGCCACCGACGAATTCATGGAGGCCGTCGAGAAGGACGCAAAATGGGTTACAAAATCCGTAACCACCGGGGAGATCATCGGCCAGCATTCCGCAAGGGAGTTGATGCACCTCATCGCCGAAGGAACGCGAATCTGCGGCGACCCAGGGATGCAGTTCCACTCCACGATCAACAAGTGGCACACATGCCCCAATTCCGGCCCGATCAACGCCTCCAACCCGTGCAGCGAGTTCATGTTCATCGACGATTCGGCCTGCAACCTGGCCTCGCTGAACCTCATGAAGTTCCGCAAGGATGACGGATCGTTCGACGTGGACAGTTTCACAAAGGCCGTCCGCCTGTTCATTATTGCCCAGGAGATCCTCGTCGATAACGGCAGCTATCCGGAGCCGAACATCACCGTCAACAGCCACCGTTTCCGCCCGCTCGGTTTGGGCTACGCCAATCTCGGCTCGCTGGTCATGAGCCTTGCCATGCCGTATGATTCGGACACCGCCCGAACATGGGCCTCGGCCGTAACGGCGCTGATGACCGGCGCCGCTTACTCGGCAAGCGCGGAAATAGCCGCTATCAAGGGCCCCTTCGAAGGCTATCAGCAGAACAAGGATGCGATGCTCAACGTCATCGGCATGCATCGCGACCACGCATACAACATTCCCGAAGTGCATTGCCCGGCGTATCTGCTCAACGCCGCCAAAAACGCATGGGACGAGGCCTTCGACGCCGGCACGCAAAAGGGCTTCCGCAATTCGCAGACTACGGTGCTGGCCCCCACGGGAACCATCGGATTCATGATGGACTGCGACACCACCGGTGTCGAGCCGGATATTGCCCTGGTTAAATACAAACTCCTCGCCGGAGGGGGCATGTTGAAGATCGTCAATCGCACCGTACCGATGGCGCTGGACCGCCTTGGATACAGCGCCGACGAGATTCGCGACATCTGCGACGCCATTGACGCCGACGACACCATCGAAACCGCTGCGGTGCGCCAGGAGCATCTGCCCGTGTTCGATTGCGCATTCAAGCCGCGCAACGGTAAGCGCCACATCCACTATCAGGCCCATTTGAAGATGATGGCCGCCGTCCAGCCGTTCCTGTCGGGCGCAATCAGCAAAACCATCAATATGCCAAAGGAAAGCACGACCGAAGAGATCGCCGCCGCATATATGGAAGGCTGGAAACTCGGCATTAAGGCGATCGCTGTTTATCGCGACGGCTCCAAACGCATCCAGCCCGTAAACACCAATAAGGACGGTAATGCAAAGAAGACCGAGGCCGCCGCGCCCAGACCATTCCGGCGCAGACTGGCCGAAACGCGGAACAGCATTACGCACAAATTCTCCGTAGCCGGACACGAAGGATATCTGACGGTGGGGCTGTACGAGGATGGACAGCCTGGTGAATTGTTTATCACCATGGCCAAGGAGGGCAGCACCGTCGGGGGGCTCATGGACGTCATCGGCACCTGTGTGTCGATGGCGCTTCAGTATGGGGTGCCGCTGATCACCCTCGTCGACAAGTTCCGCCATGCCCGCTTCGAGCCCGCGGGCATGACCTCCAACAAGAACATTCCGTTCGCCAAAAGCCTCATCGACTACATTTTCTGCTGGATGGGTTGCCAGTTCATCCCCGGCTATGCCGAGAAGAACACCCCAAATCGCACCAAACCCGACGGCAGCAACAAAAACACCACCACTGCCCGCGACGTCGTTGAAAAAACCAAGGATCTGGCCAAAAAGATCGATGAGGCCAAGGCTATGCAGAGCAAGACCAAAGGCAAAGGTGAGGACGCCCCCAGGTCCTCGACGGCATCGGCTCGCCCCGATCTCGCGGATCGCTCCAGTCGCTTCTCAGAAGAAACCGCCGACCGGCTCGCTGCACTGGTCCATTCAGTCATCGGAGGAAACGGCGGCGCTCAGCAAAAAGCCGCCGCCATCCAGCAGTTCAACGACCAGTTCCAGCACTTCCAGGACGATGCGCCCGCCTGTGACGTCTGCGGCTCAATCTGCGTCAGAAACGGAACCTGCTACCGCTGCTACAACTGCGGAAATTCAATGGGCTGTTCATGAATAACGTCCGTGCCGTCGCATAAAAAAAATTGTGATGACGTAAATGTCCAAGTTGCATAAGGTTGGGTGAACCTGTACAAAAACATTAATGCCGTCAAGGATTTTTTTCGCGTTTAGGCTTGCAAGGATATCAGACTTTGATATGATCAGTCCGAAGGCGTCGGGGGGACAATAAAGGAGGACGGTGAGACGGCAGACAAATCGTTTGTCAGTACCCTTGTGGAGTTGGTGCGCTTATTTGCTATCGATTATTGGGTCGCTAAGCATGGATGCTTGCGGCCTTTCTTTGTGCGCATAGAACATGCTGGAAATTAACATTTTTGCCGGCACAGACAAGACACGTGACACATTTGTAACCTTTTTCCCGAAGATGTGCCAGGAAACCGGCCCGTAAGCCCTTGCCGGCAAAGCACTTCCACTAAAAACTTGCCTCTGGCACGCCACTTGCCCTTATACGGCCGTCCGGTCGATCGACACCGACGCGTGGAACGAGAAAGAGAAGAACTCATCTTTGTTAAGGAGCATTTAATGACCACCAGAGCAGCAGCCATGTTACTGTCAATTCTGATTACGGCGACTCTTGCACAACCTGTGCGCGCCGAACAGGCCGTCGGCCTGGAACTCACCGCCGACTTCTACAGCAAGTACATTTGGCGTGGCCAGAATCTTAACGATGACTACGCCTTCCAGCACGGAGCGGCGATCACCTTCGGCGGCCTCACCGCTGCTGTCTGGGGCAGCCTCGACTTGACGAACTACAGCGGCAACAGTGGCGAATTCACCGAAGTCGACTATTCGCTGGACTATTCCGGCGACGTACCCGGCATCGACGGCCTGAGCTTCTTGGTCGGCGTCATACACTACCACTTTCCAAGTATCGCAGGCGACACAACAGAGTTGTACTGGGGATTCGCACTCGACGCCCCGCTCAACCCGTCCGTAACCGTCTATCATGACATCGACGAAATAGACGGCACGTACATCTCCTTCGGCCTGAGCCACAGCATCGACCGGATCATTGAACTGACGCCCAACATGCCCGTCGGATTGGAAATCGGCGCAAGTCTCGGCATCGGCAGCTCAGACTACAACAAGGGCTATTGGGGCGTCAGCGGCATAAGAGCCAACGACCTTGCCTTCTCAATTGCCTTTCCAATGGAGATCGCCGGATGGACCTTCGCTCCGAGCATCAACTATGTCACGCTCGTAAGCGACGGACTGCGCAAAAGCGACGCCTATGCCAAAAGCAGCGACTACTTCTTCACCGGCCTGAGCCTGTCCAAGAGCTTCTGACAGGAAGGTAACGGCGTTACAATATAATGAATACGTCGGGTATAGTCGCTTATGGCGGCCCGCACCGGTCGCATCTGAGACAGAAACATCTTTTTCCTCGAATTGCAGGACTGCAAAAGGATCCGGACCGGTCGGCGGGGAAATGAGGCAATAGGTTAAACGCCAGTCTCCTGAGCCAGGGCCTCGCGCGATCCTCCCGCGTGAGGCCTTTTCTTGCGCATTCAGAAAGTGGTATGGGCACATTTCCAGACGCAGGGCTGGCGAATTCTCCGCAGTCCAACATCCAAAACCCGCTCCACAGTGACTTCGTAGAGCAAAACCGTTTGGGCAGAGGCCGAAATTTGGAGCATCTGTTCGCCGGGGGGGGAAATTTGGGCCTCTGGGGGCCCCGAACGGTTTTGCTCGCCCGTCCAATACCGCCTGCGCCCCAAATTACGAGGAGAATGCGTTCACCCTGTTTCCAGACGCAACACCTTTGACAAATCCGTCGCATTCCGATATCTCTGACATCTTGTCCGTGCCGCAATGAACAGTTGCCCCGTGCACACAGTATCGAGCTTTGCCATGACGGAATTTCAAGACCATAAGATACGATTGATGGAGCCCAGTTTCGAGCCTTATCGGCCGAAAAAACCGCCCGAATCCCGGGTCGCCGTGCTCATGAGCGGCGGCGTCGACAGTTCCGTCACTGCTCACCTCCTGCAAGAAGCCGGCTGGGACGTTGTCGGCGTTACAATGAAGATCCCCGCCGCCTGCGACACCGCAAAGCGAGGCTGCTGCGGAGCCGACGCAGCTTTCGTCTGCCATGAATTGAATATTCCCCACTACTTCGTCGACGTAACACAGGCATTTCAAGAGCTGATCATCCAGCGGTTCCGCAATGCTTACGCCGCAGGACGCACACCCAATCCGTGCGTCGACTGCAACACATTCCTCAAATTCTCCCTGGTCTGGGACCTGCTCGAAGTGCAATTCCAAACAGGTCGGCTGGCGACAGGCCATTACGCCCGCGTCATACCTGCGGACCGCGGCGCCGTACTCCAGTCCGCGGCCGACACCGCCAAGGACCAGAGTTACTTCATCTACGGCATCGACCGTAAGCGACTCGCCCGTTTCATGCTCCCGCTCGGCGACCGAACCAAGCCCGAGGTTCGCGCCGCCGCCGAACAACTTGGACTCAGCATCGCAGAAAAACCCGAGAGCATGGAGTTGTGCTTCGCCGGAGAAGCAGACTACCGAAAAGCCCTCGGCTCCTGCCAGGCCGATCAACCCGGCAACCTCACCGACATGAACGGCAAAATCATCGGCACGCATAAGGGCATCTCCAATTACACACTCGGTCAGCGGCGAGGACTCGGCTTCGCCGGCGGCGAGCCCCTCTACGTGGGAAGAATCGACCCGCAAACCAACACGGTCGCGCTCGGAACACGCCCGCAGGTCAGCCGCCGCGCCGTCGCCGCCGATGAATTCAACGTGCTCCTGCCCGACCTCCTCAAACCATCCGCCCGTCTCTTCGCCAAGATACGCTCCTACGGACCGCCGCACGCCTGCACCCTTGCCGACGTATCCGCTAATGAAGTCCGGGTGGAATTTGACGATCCGCAGTTCGCCCCCGCCCCCGGCCAGAGACTGGTCCTGTATAATGCCGACGGATACGTCATCGGCGGAGGCGAGATCCGGTAAACGGCTTGCTTAATCATCCTTGTGGGGGTATGATTTGACCATGAAAATACCTATAACAAAATACGGCCTGCCGCAGGCCGCCGTCTTTCCGGCAATTGTCGCCGGCGCAATGATCGCTGTCTGGCTGCTCGCCCGCGGTCGGTTGTCCGTCGGATGGATCGCCGCCGCCGAACTGCTCCTCTTAATTGTCCTGGTCTGGGTGCTCGCTTTCTTCCGCGATTTCGAACGCCGCATCCCCGCCGGCGACAACATCCTGCTCGCCCCCGCCGACGGCGTCATAGCCGACATACAGGAGGTCCCTAATCCCTTCGGCAAGGGACAGGCACTGCAAATCGGCATATTCCTCAACATCTTCAACTGCCACATTAATCGCGTCCCGTGTGCCGTCCGCATCGACCAGATCACCTACAAAGAGGGCCGCTTTGTCAACGCCATGCATCCCGACGCCGGCCGGGTCAACGAGTCAAACGATATCGACATGACCCGCCTGGCCGAGCCCGCCGACCGCCTCCGCGTACGCCAGATATCCGGCGCAATCGCCCGGCGAATCGTCTGCCGCGCATGCCCCGATCAGGAGTTCACCGCGGGACAACGCTTCGGCATGATAAAATTCGGGTCAAGAACCGAATTGCTCCTGCCGATGCGAGAGAATGCCAAATGCATGGTCACCGTCGGCCAAAAGGTTAAGGCCGGACTCTCCGTCCTCGTGAGGTACGACTGATGTCCCTGGAAAGCGAACGAGCACGAAAACGAAAGCTGCTTCGGCGCGTCCGCCGCCAGCGCCTCAAATACATCACCATCCTGCCGTCTCTCATCACACTGCTCAACGGCATCTGCGGCTTTGCGGCAATCGTCTTCGCCAGCAAGGGCATCGAGCACATGTCCGTCCGGCAGATCGACCTGCCCTATTTCGCCTGGTCCGGCTACATGATCTTTGTCGCCATGATCGCCGACATGCTCGACGGCCGTGTCGCACGCATCAGCAAGACAACCTCCAGCTTCGGCGGCCAGCTCGACAGCCTCTGCGACGCAATCAGCTTCGGCGTGGCCCCCGGTTTCCTCATGTTAATGGTGCTCGATCAGAAGCTCGAAGAAATGGTCGGCCCCAAATTCATTCTCGAAGGATTCGTCTATCGTTTCGTCTGGCTCGCCGCCGCCGCCTACATGGCCTGCGCCACCATCCGCCTGGCTCGCTTCAACGTCGAAAATGAAGAAGACGAGACTGCCCACATGAGCTTCGCCGGCCTGCCCACACCCGCCGCCGCCGGCGTCCTGGTCAGCCTCATCCTGTTCTATCAGGATATGCTCCTTCACGACCTGGGCGATTCCCCGCTTGTTCAGGTCGGCGAAACGCTTCTGGTCGCTTCGCTGCCTTTCGTCGCCATCGGTGTCTCAATCCTCATGATCGGCCGAATCCGTTACCCCCACCTCGTAAACATGTACCTCCGCGGCCGAAAGCCAATGACGCATCTCTTCTGGGCCGTTGTCATCTTCGGAATGATCGTGCTTTTCCGCCTCCAGACCGCGCTGGTAATCGCCTTCTGCGGATTCGCACTCAGCGGGTTCGCCCGATGGGTCGTCTATCGCATCAGAGTCCTCCGACGCGGAGGCCTCGACCCCGAGCCCCCAGTCCTCAGCGTAACAACACCCGACACCGGCGACATCCCCCAGTAGGGCATATTCGCCGCAAAATCAGGACGGTCGACTGCTGAAACAGCCCGCCCACATTAAGGCTTCTTCAGCGGAGCACTTCGCCCGTCAACCTGCACTGGCATGCGTTGCTCCGCCGCTTTGCCCGTTCCTATTACCTGTACATCATCCGTGCCATAGAAATACTGGCCTGACATGAGCCGACCGATCACGTACACTCTAATCTTGCCTTTGCTTTGAAGTGAATCAACCACGCTCTGCGTATCGAAAAACGCGAAGATCTGCCGCATCTTGCCCTTGTTGGACAACCGCCACAGCCGAGCGGTGACATCTCCCGGCTCCATCACCAACCCGTACCAATCGTCGATGCCCTCGCCGGCCACCTCGTCAGAGAGCTCCATGATCGCCAAGATACTGCGACTAGCGCTCTTCAGGTTTATCGTCTTTGGCATGATTCGTGCGATGCACTTTATCGCCTCAGTAATCACGATCAGAACCTCACACGGCTCCGATGTATCCCATCCATCGAATACAATAAGCTCGATCGCATAACTTCCCACCTCAAGCGTGATGCACGGATTGATGCCGGTGGCAATCTCCACCCCGTTCAACAGCCACCTGTATGACAATGTATCGCCATTTACATCGCTCGAAGCCGATGCGTCAAGCATAACCTCAGCAGTTCCGTCAATCCATGCATAGGCGACAACGTCTTGCCCCGCATTCGCTACGGGTGCTGCGTTCAGAACCTTGACAGCAACCTCAGAGGGCAGGGAATCGTCGACACCGTCACTGACCACAAGTGAAACGACATGTTCACCCCGGGGCAGTTCCAAAACCACATTCACACCCTCACAAGCCAGGACCTCCCCGTCAATCTCCCAGATCCAAACATAAGCTAATGTATCACCGTCGGCGTCGTAAGAACCGGACCCATCCAGACCGACTGTGGCAATACCGCCCGCGCCGGCATATAGCTCGACATTCTCTCCTGCATACGCAACAGGAATCTGGTTTACACGCTCATAAGCTCCCATGTCGAAGTCCGGCAATTCACCATTGTTGTCTACATCTGGAAAGTCAAAAGGTCGTGCATCGCCGCACAGATCCACGAAAACGCCCGCATCCGTTCCTGCATCGATACATGGTGATCCCGCTGACAATCGCCAGTCCTTAAGACCGGCATTCACAAACTGCGGATCGGCATCGATGTTTCCGTCCTCTGAACCACCCGCAAAACAACTGTAGGTTATTGTGGCATTGCAGCCTGCCAGGACATCTCCGCTGTTGCCCCAAATAATACAATTTGTCAACGTACCGTCGCACTCGTTCAGTACACCTCCGTCAACTGCGAAGTTGTCGACAATCGTACAGTGAACTAAAGCTCCGTCGCAGTTGTTAAGCCCGCCGCAATACTCCGCCACATTGCTGCTTATCAGACAGTTTGTAATACTTGCGGTGCAGCCAGCCAGGCCGCCGCCTGTGTCCGCTCTGTTCTCGCTGACGATGCACGCAATCAGAGGTCCGGCCAGGCCATGCACCCCGCCGCCTCTATTCTCCGCAACGTTGCCCCTGATAATGCAGTTGGAAATCTCCGCCCTTGTCCCGTTACCGCGAATGCCCCCGCCGGCGAGGCTCGCATGCCCTCCCGTGATAGTAAATCCGCTCAAGCGACACTCCCCAGTTTCACTGCCGTCGAACACGACCACCGACCCGCTGCCGCTGCCTTGTATAATGGTGCTTTTCGTTCTTGATATGTCTGCCGGGTCCCAGGAACGGAGGTTGATGGATCGCCCGGCAAAGTCAAGGTCCTCCTGATACAAACCTTCATTCACGATGATTGTGTCCCCGCTGACTGCCTTGCGAAATGCCCTGTAAATACTCGCATAAGCACTCGAAGCGCTCAGACCGTCATTATTGTCATCTCCGTAAATCGCATCGACATAGTACACCTTGTTCTGCACGGCAAAATACGGATAGCCCTTGCCCTCGTCGATTGACCAGATATCTTCGACTCCGTTTGCAGTCTCACCTGCAAAGTCCCAGCCCTTCGCAAGATAAAAACGCGAACGATGCATATCAAGAGTCATGTACCCATGGCAATTGACCGGGTTAGGCGCCCCTTCCAGCACCTTTGCAGCCCCATAATACGTGCCGCTCACCTGCCTGTCCCATAGCGAATCTGCCAGATACGAATCCGGGTGCACATGGTACCCGACAAGACCGCCAATCGCATTATATGGTTCGCTCAGTATCCCCGCTGCATAACACCGCACTATTCTGCCGCCCAGGACATTACCACCGGCAAGACCCCCTACTCCGGAAGTACCGTGTACCTCGGCTCTCGCGTAACAGTCGTATACCTGCCCGTGATTATCGCCCACGAGTCCCCCGCACAATGTACTGCCCGTGACTTTGCCGGAGCCAAAGCTCCGAAGAATGCTGCCGGTGTTGCGCCCAACCAGTGCTCCCGTATCTCGAGTACCGAAAACAACGCTGTCAGAGCTGCAATTAATGATACAGCCGCTCGACGAGCCGACCAGACCGCCGGTCCTCTGTTTGCCGCCGACCAGGCATTTGGCGTGACA
>Ga0334883_1001618_pt1 | contig 32045 bp, 23 predicted proteins | sample GraSluR1_MG_6_FD_207230 | JGI IMG/M metagenome (GOLD analysis project Ga0334883, IMG submission 207230) | Sludge microbial communities from methane-producing bioreactor in Wageningen University, Netherlands - Granular Sludge_09_05-R1 | ecosystem: Engineered > Bioreactor > Anaerobic >...
CGCCCTGATCTGCGGCTGTCCCACCTCCGGCACCCGCCGGCAGCCGGCGACGCCACCCGACACCCCCCAGACGGTGCCCGCCAATGTGCCCTCGGAGCAGCCCCCCGAGACGGTCCCGGCTTTGACCTTCACCGTCACCGACCCCGCCGGCGCCGTGGTGCTCGGGGTCGATTCCGACCTCACCGTGGAGGGCAAGCAGGGCACGCTGGGCAAGCTCAAGCTCGACGGGAAGGTCGTGAAGATCGACGACCCGTCCGGGACCAAGATCGGCTCGGTCAAGGTGGAGAACCAGGAACTCATCGTGGACGACGCCCAGGGCAAGAAGCTGTTCCGGATGGCACCCAAGGACGGGGGCTACCGTGTCAAGGACGCTCAGTCCACGACGCTGCTGAAGATCAAGCCGGATGACAACGGCTTCAAGCTGGGAGACGACGCGGGCAAGAAGCTGGGCAAGGGCAAGAAGAAAGGTGCCGATACCATCATTTCCGACGCCAACGGTGAGGAGCTGTACCGCGTGAAGGGCGCGATTCGCCCCAACGTGGCGGGCGTGCTCATCGTCCCGGAGATCACGCCGATCCAGAAGGCGGCCCTGATCTTCGCGGCCAGTCTGTAGGGGACGGCGAGTCGGCGAGTCACGAGTCGCGCGTCAACGGCGTCGACGGCAACGGAAACGGCAACGGCGTCAACGGCCAACGGTCCCGCAGGACGGGAGCGACGGCGATTGCGGCATTCACGGCTACGGCGGGGTCCACCGGAGCCGCGGGATAAAGAGCGCACGGATCGGGCTCGACATTGTCTGATTTGGAGGGCTTCAGATGTCCAAGTGCCAGGCGAAAGTGGGCTTCCTGCTCCTCCGCCCGTGCGGCAAGACGGTGGAGCAAAACTGCCAGTTCTGCGGCAAGATGCTGTGCGCCGAGCACTCGCTCCCCGTCGCGGAGGGCGGCTTTGCCTGTGCCGATTGCCTCAAGCAGCGCCACCCTCAGGCGCAGCAGACCGACACACGCACCCGCTACTTCGGCACCTCCTACGTTCCCTACTACTGGAACGACTGGGATGAGAGCGACCGCAGCGTCTTCGCTCAGGATCGCGACTCGCGTGAGACGTCCGCGCCCAGTACCTACGACAGTTGAGCATGCCCCAACAGCCTCGCGTCCTGTATGTCTGCTACGATGTGATCCCCGCCCCCAAGGGTGCCAGCACCCACGTGACCAGCTTCGTCGGGGCTCTCGCCGCTGCCTATGAGGTGACTTTGGTCAGCCTGGCGGCCGATCCCCCTCCCCCCACCGACACCTCGCCCGACACACCGGCCCCGGTCACCGCAGGCACCTACCACGGCGCCCGCCACCTGCAGGTCGCGCCCACTTGCCCCGGGTTTCTGGATCGCGCCGTCCAGTTCCGCGAAGCCGTCTGGGACAGGCTCGCGGCCGAGGCTTTCGAGGTCGTCCATTTCCGCACCATGTGGGCGGCGCTCCCGGTGGCCGAGGAAAAGGCGCGAAGAGGGTTCTCGGTCCTGTGCGAGGTCAACGGGGTCGACAGCATCGAGCTCAAGTACCATTTCCCCGGGCTGCGCTCTCACCCAAAGGTCATCGATAAGCTGAAGCGACAGGAGCGATTGGCCTTCGACTGCGCCGACGCGCTGATCACGCCCTCGGCCGTGACGGCGAAGTACCTGACCCGCCGGGGCGTGGAGGCCGATCGAGTGACCGTTATCCCCAATGGTGTGGACCTCACGGTGTTCTCGCCCGGGGAGCCCCCTTCGCAGCCGCGCTCCGGCCCCGTACGGCTGCTGTACATCGGCACACTGGCGCCGTGGCAGGGGGTGGACTTCCTGCTCGAGGCGCTGGCTTTGGCCCTTCGGGCACCGGACTGCCCCGCCCTTGAGCTTCGCATCGTCGGGCCGCTCCGGCGCCAATGGGTCAAGCCCCTGCAGAAACTGGTCGCCCGCCGGGGGCTGGAGGGGTGTGTGGAGCTGCAGGAACCTGTCCCCCATGGGCAGGTCGTGGGGCTCATCCGCGAAGCGGACATCTGCCTGGCGCCGCTGATGCCCACGGAGCGCAATACCGTTCAGGGCTGCAACCCGGTGAAGCTCTTCGAGTACATGGCCTGCGCCAAAGCCATCGTGGCCACGCGGCTTCCGGTGACCCAGGAGGTGCTCAGCGATGGCGAGGAGGCGCTGCTGTTCTCGCCGTCAAAGCCCTCGCGGCTGACGGACTGCCTGCTGAGACTGGCTGCAGACGAGGCCCTGCGAGCGCAACTGGGCGCCGCTGCGCGGGAGAAGGTGGCAAAGAGGTTCCAGTGGCGTCATGCCAATGAGGCGTTGCTTGAGGTCTACCGGGGCCTGCTGGGCGAGGAGCGCCGGATGGAGGACTGAGCCTGCGGCGTCGCTCGGGCTCCCCGAACTACGGATTGCCCAGGAGCCGCGCCAGGTTGCCCCCCAGGAGCATGGCGACTTCCTGCTCCGAGAACCCCAGACGCCGGATACCTTCCAGCCCCCGGGCCTGCGTCTGCCAGGGGAAGTCGCTGCCCCATACCACGCGCTCTATCCCGTGAGTGGCGATAATCCGGCGAATCTGCTCATCGGAGCAGATATCGAAGACGTACGAGGCATCGAGGAACACGTCTTGCCCCACCAGGTACTTTTCCACCTCATCCCAGCGCTGATAACCGCCGAGATGGGCCAGGATCAGCCGGACCCGCGGGTGGCGCCGGTGAAGCTCTGCCAGCCGCGACGGGGTGGGCTCTACTTCCGGCAGCGCGATGATCTCGTCCCCACCGTGGATGAGCACCGGGAGGCGTTCGCCCACGCAGTGGAGGATGCGGTCCAGGCCTGGATCGTCCAGGCCGTAGCCCTGGAAGTGCGGCTGGAGCTTCACGCCGCGGACGCCGGCATCGATGAGGCGCTCCACATCGCCGTCGATGTCCTCCGAATGCGGATGCAAGGAGCCGCAGGGCACCAGACGGGGTTCGTGCAGGTCGGTGAGGAAGGCGTTGATGGATTCCACCTGGGTCGGCTTGGTGGCGACACCCACGACCATCGCCCGGTCCACGCCGCACTCATCCATATGCCGCAGCAGTCCGGCGGGAGTGGCGCGAGCCACGGGCTCGGCGCCGTACCTCTCCGACAAGACCTCCATCGCCCGGTCCACCAACTGCTCGGGGAAGATGTGGGCATGACTGTCGAAAACCATAGGGGTGATATTGCTCCTCGGCGGAAGCAGGCGCCGGCCTCCCGCGGACCGGACGCCCACACAGCCGCCGACCCCGGCCCGGAGGCGGCTCGCCGCCGCCGTTGCTCCCGCCCTGCGGGACCGTAGCCGTTGACGCCGTAGCCGCCGTTGCTCCCGCCCTGCGGGACCGTAGCCGTTGACGTTGACGTTGACGTTGACGTTGACGTTGACGTTGACTCGCGACTCGTGACTCGCCGACTCGCGACTCCCCGAAGGCCTACTTCGCCGTTGCCGGGCCGTTGGGTACCATGCACAGGAACTCCAGGGAGCCCTCGGGCAGGGCGCAGAACTGGTGGGGTTCATTGGCCTCGATGAGGATCGCCATGTCCGGCCCGATCTCGCGCTGCTGTCCGTCGGTGACCAGCAGGCCGCGACCGCGCAGGACGTACACCTCGTGCTCCCAGTTGTGGGTGTGGTGCGGGGTACTGCCGCCGGGCTCGATGACGAAGCGGCGCAGGGCGAAGTTCGGGGCCCCGCGGGATTCATCGATCAGCCACTGGATGCGCACCCCCACGGCACCGGGCGAGGTAACCTCGGACGACTCGAACTGGTAGGCATCGACTCGGTACATGGCAGGTCCCCCTGATTGTCGGCTTTGGCCTGCGGATGACGGCGGCGGGACGGCGAGGCCGGCGGCCACCCCGCGCAGCGGGATAGCGAAGGATCTCTTCGAACGGCAGGAGATTCCTCGGGCCGCGCCCTCCGGGCGCCATGGCCCTCGGAATGACACCTTCGGCCGGGGGATTCCCCGAACTGCCCTTACCGGGAGCGGACGCTTTGCGGATGAGACGCTCGGCGAAGGCGGGCTTCTGCGGCCGCGCTTCAGATCTCGACCTGCATCCCGTCGTACCCGACCTCGATTCCCTGCGGGCCGAAGAACTCCTCCAGGTCGCTGTGCAGCCAGTAGCCGTTGTGGGAGAAGTGGTTGGCGATGGCCCGGCAGTCCGGTGCCAGGGCGCCACTTTCGCGCAGCGTGTCGCGCATCTGTACGACATCGGGGGCTCCCAGATGCCCCCGACGCTCCTGGCGGGCGCCGTAGGTGCAGTCGAAGATCGCCATGTCGATACCGCGCGAGGCCAGATACCCCCAGACTTCGTCCTCCCACCAGCCGGTATCATGGGCCAGGAGCAGTTGCCGGCTCCCGATGGTGAACAGGTAGTTGTACGACCCGCCGATGTCCTTGGCGTGGGCCGCCGGGAGCGCCACCGCCACCACACCGTCGGCAAGCTCACGGGGAGTGTAGAGCTCCATCTGCCGGAACTGCAGCCGGTAGGTCTCCAGGTCGCCCAGGTGCTCGGAGAGCGCCTCGCCCACCCCCTCCGGGCCGTGCACGGAGAGCATGCTGTCCTCGGCGACCGCCGAGAACCCGGGGCGCCGGTAGAAAAGCTCGTGCGGCGTGAAATGGTCGGAGTGGTTGTGGGTGACGATCAGGTCGGTGAGCGTCGACGTATCCAGGCCGAAGGCCAGACAGGCGCCGTAGGTGTCGGGGCCGAAGTCGATCTGGATGCGATCGCCCAGACGGTAGCTGGTGCGGCGGCGGATGTCCTTTTGGCCCCGGCGCAGGGCCTCGGAGCAGTAGTCGCAGGTGCAGTACAGCGCGGGCCATCCTTCGGCCGCCGCGCTGCCGAGAAGAGTCAGTAGCAATGGCCTCAATCCCTCGCAAGTCGGTGTCAACTGGCCGGCGTTGTCGTTCGGGGGTATCGTGCCGGAAGTCGGCGGCCGTGTCAAGGGAGAGTGGGAGCAGGGGCCGGCGACCGCGGCAGCGGCCGGGATTGGCCCGGTGCCGCCGGCTTTTGTGGTATCATGTGGCCGCTGAACCGAACCGGCCCAGGGAGGCGATCTTGCATGTCTCACTACCAGCCGTACCGCGCGGGGCGTCCCATCCCCTACACCGATGAGCAGCTCTTCTCTGTCGGGCCCCAGAAGACATACCGTGGCGAGCATCTGCGGGAGATCGCCTTCCCACTGGGCGGCATCGGCACCGGCTGTGTCTCACTGTCCGGCAGCGGCCAACTGGTGGACTGGGAGATCTTCAACCGCCCCAACAAGGGCTATCGCCCGGACATGAGCTTCTTCACGCTCTTCGCCCGGCGGCAGGGCGGCCCACCGGTGTTCCGCGTCATGGAGGGGCGCCTGCAGCCCTCGTACCAGGGCTGGGCCCACGGCGCCCAGCAGTTCAGGGGCTTCGGTTTCGGCCCACCGACGGCCTTTGGCTCCGGCCTGCTGCGTTTCGCCGACTGCAGCTTCACCGGCGCCTTTCCCTTCTGTCGCCTCGATCTCACCGATCGGCCGCAGGACCCGTCCATCGCCGTGCCCTCCGAGCCCTGCCCGGTGGACGTGTCCATCGAGGCTTTCAGCCCCTTCATCCCGCTGAATGTGGATGACTCCTCGATCCCGGTGGCCATCTTCGATGTGAGGCTCACCAACGCCACCCCCGACCCTGTTATAGCTACGGTGGCCCTGGGGCTGCAGAACATCGTGGGCTGGCCGGAGGTGGGCAGGAGTGTGAATGAGTGGGTGCAGGGCGAGGGCTACAGCGGTGTGTCGATGCGCACACTGAAGCATGCTCCCGACTCGCCGCGCTTCGGCTCGCTGGCCCTGCTCACCCCCACAGCGGCGGATCGGGCAGCGGATGCGTCGGGTCCCGCGTCCGCCTGCGCGGAGGACTGGTCGGGCCTCACCGGCGAGCTGCGCTGCGCCGAGACCGGTTGGTTCCGGGCCACCGAGCTTCTGATGGACCGGTTCGGCACCACGGGCGAATTCTGCGGACCGCAGGAGCCCCTGGAAAGCGGGGACGGCGAGGCCCATGTGGCGCAGCTCGGGGTGAAGGTCTCTCTGCAGCCCGGCGAGAGCGTCACGAGGACCTTTGTCCTGACCTGGTACTCGCCCAATTTCGAGAAGTACTGGGGGGCCGGGGAGACCTGGCCGATCTGGCAGGCCGGGCGCTGGCGAGATGCCGAGGACGTGGGGCGCTATGTGGTCTCGGAGCTTCCCCGCCTGGAGAGCCAGACCCGGCGCTTCGCCGACGCCTTCTTCTCCTCCACTGTGCCCACCCACGTCCTGGACGCCATCTCCAGTCAGATGTCCATCCTGCGCACCCCCACCGTCACCCGCCTGACCGACGGGACCCTGTACGGGTGGGAGGGCTGCCACTGCGACGCCGGCTGCTGCCCCGGGTCGTGCACACACGTGTGGTCGTATGCTCAGACCATCGCCCACCTCTTCCCGGAGTTGGAGCGGGGCATGCGCACTATCGACTTCGCCCTGGACCTGCGGGAAGAGGACGGGCACATGCAGTTCCGGATGGAGCTGCCACCCGGCACGGTGGCGGACCACGGCTTCGAGGCCGCCGCGGACGGCCAGATGGGTAACGTCCTGCGGGTCTACCGCGAGTGGCAGCTCTGCGGCGATGACGGCTGGCTCCGTGGCCTGTGGCCGGCGACGAAGAAGGCCCTGGAGTACGCCTGGGTGGCCTGGGACAAGGACAGGGACGGCCTGCTGGAGGGGATCCATCACAACACGCTGGACATCGAGTACCACGGCCCGGAGACCGTGTGCGGCAGCATGTACCTGGCCGCACTGCGCGCGGGCGAGCAGATGGCCCGCCATCTGGGCGACGCGGCCGCGGCCGAGGAGTACCGGCGGGTCTTCGACTCCGGCAGCCGCCTGAGTGATGCCACGCTCTACGACGGCGAGTATTACTACCAGCAGATCCCCGAGGGTGTGGACGCTCCGTATCAGTACGGCCCCGGCTGCATCTGCGACCAGGTGCTGGGCCAGTGGCATGCGCGCATGTACGGCCTGGGCGACCTGTACGACCCCGAGCACGTCCGCAGCGCGCTGGGCAGTGTGTTCCGCTACAACTTCCGGGAGAGCTTCTTCGACCACCACAACCCGCACCGCGTCTACGCCCTCAACGATGACGCAGGGCTTCTCATCTGCACCTGGCCCAAGGGCGGTCGGCCGGAGAGTAGCGTCACCTATGCCTTCGAGTGCATGATCGGGTTCGAGTACCAGGTGGGAGCCCATCTGATCTACGAGGGCTTCCTGCGCGAGGGTCTGGCGGTGTGCAAGGCCATCCGCGACCGGCACGATGGGCTCAAACGCAACCTGTTCAACGAGTTTGAGTGCGGCAGCCACTATGCCCGGTCGATGGCCAACTACGCCTATCTGCTGGCCCTGTCGGGGTTCCGGTACTCGGCGCCCGACAAGACCCTGTACATCGACCCGGCCATCTACCCCGAGGACTTCGGGTGCTTCTTCTCCGTGGACGGCGCCTGGGGCACCATCCGCCACCGACGGGCGTCCTATGGCACGGTGGTAACGATCGAGGTCATCGAGGGCGAGCTGGAGCTGGAGAAGGTGATCGTGGGCGGCGTGGAGGTGGGAGAGACGGGCGCGACGCTCGAGGCGGGCGAGCAGCTCACCACACAGACACAGAGACGCTGAGGACGACGGAGAGCAGCAGACGGCCGGGGAACGGACGGCAGTAGCCGTGAGCCGTTCTGTAGACGCGCTCTGTGTCTCTGCGTCTCTGTGTTAGGTCGTCGGCACAAGGAGTTCTGCCATGCGTATCGTAGTGCTGACCAGCGGCGGCGACGGGCCGGGGATGAATGCCTGCGTGCGGGCGGTGACGCGCACCGCGCTCACCTGGGGCTGGGAGGTGTTCGCCTCTTTCCACGGGTACAACGGCCTGGTTCAGGGCAAGCTGGAGGTCTTGAGTCACAACTCTGTATCCAACATCATCCAGCGGGGAGGCACGGTGCTCGGCGCCGGCCGCTGCCCGGAGCTGCGGACGGAGGAGGGCCTCGAGCGCGCCGTCGAGACACTGCGGGGAAACGGCATCGATGGGGTCGTGGCCATCGGCGGCGACGGGACCTTCCGCGGCCTGCGCGACATCTCCGCGCGCTGGGAGGGCCTGTGCGTCGGCATCCCCGGGACGGTGGACAACGACACCACCGGCAGCGACTACTGCATCGGGTTCGACACCGCGGTGAATACGGCGTTGGATGCCATCGATCGCATCCGCGACACCGCGGAGGCCTATGACCGCTGCTTCCTGATCGAGGTCATGGGCCGCGATTCGGGGGCGCTGGCCATCGCCGCGGGGCTGGCGGGTGGAGCCGAGGAGGTCTGCGTGCCCGAGACACCCACGGACTACGAGGGCATCGCCGCGCGGCTGTTGGCGGGCAAGCAGGCGGGTCGGCTGAGCAGCATCATGGTGGTCGCGGAGGGAGATGAGGTGGGCGGGGCCGTGGGTCTGGCGGCGAAGCTCGAGGCGCTGTCGGGCCTGAAGTTCCGGGTCTGCGTCCTGGGGCATATCCAGCGCGGCGGCTCCCCCACCGCCCGGGATCGGATTCTGGCCTCAAGACTTGGGGCCGAGGCGGTGAGGCTGCTTTCGGAAGGCAGGGGCGATGTGATCGTGGGCGAGATTGCAGGCAGGCTGGCGACCACGCCGATCTCGGAGGTGGACCAGCCGCTGCCGGGCTCTACCGAGGATCTGCGGCTGATCACGCTGCTGGCGCGCTGAGGGGCGAGGGCTGCATGCGCGGCCGGGAGCCGGAGGGTGAGGCGCTCTCCGGCTCGCCGTTCTTGCGGGGATGCGGCACTATGAGTCCGGCCGAAGACCCCGCTTCGCCGAGAGTGTCATTCTGAGAGCGTCCGCTCCCGCAGGGAGCAGCTCGAGGGATCTCCCGGCATTCAGCGAGGTTCTTCGCTATCTCGCTGCGCGAGATGTACGCTCAGAATGACGTCAGACGGGCTATCCGGACTTTTCGGCCGCGCTTCTAGGCTTCCGGGCCGGCGGCCACGTGGGCCGTGGGCACGAGCTTGTCCGGCTCCACCCGCAGGAGGCCGGCGCTGTTGAGCACCACGGCCACGGCCCCGACGTTGTGCAATAGCGCCCCCACGATGGCTCCCACATAGCCCAGAGCAGCGAGCGTCACCATCACCAGCGCCGACGCGATGCCGATGCCGACATTGACGGTGATCACGCGTCGAGTCATGGCCGAGAGGCGCATGGCGGCGGCCACGCGGCTGAGGTCGTTGTTCATCAGGGCGATGTCGGAGCTGAGAATAGCGGCGTCCGAGCCCATGGCTCCCATGGCCACTCCCACGTCGGCCCGGGCCAGGGCCGGGGCGTCATTGACGCCGTCGCCGACGAACAGCACCGCACCACTCTCGGCTTCGCGCTCCACGAGAGAGACCTTGTCCACGGGCTGGAGGTCCGCGTGCACCTGATCGATCTCCAGTCCGTGGGCGATGCCCGCGGCCACATCCGAGCGGTCCCCGGTGAGCAGCACGACCCGCTCCACTCCCAGACGACGCAGGGCCAAGATGGCCTCCTTCGCCTCGGGACGGGGCCTGTCGGCCAGCAGGACGGCACCCAGCAGCGTGCCGTTGCGGCCCGCCCAGACCACCGGCCCCGTGTGTCGTCCCACCTGCTGCTCCACGTCGCCACCGACCTTGAGCCAGCCGGCGTTGCCCAGGCGGAGTGTCTCGCCGTTGCGCTCGGCCTCCATCCCCTGCCCCGGGTGCTCGGTGATGCTCTCGGCCGGTGAGAGACCCAGAGATCGCGCCTGGGCCTCGCGCACCACGGCCTGCGACGCCGGATGCCTGGAGCCCTGGGCACAGAAGGCGGCGGAGGCGAGTAGTTCGGCCTCGTCAAAGCCGTTGAGCGGCGCCAGGCCCACCACATCCAGGCGGCCGATGGTGACGGTGCCGGTCTTGTCCAGTACAAGGCGACGCGCCTCGCACAGGACCTCCAGGAATCGGGCGCTCTTGATGAGGATCCCATAGCGGGAGGCGACCGCCAACGCCGCCACCATCGCGGTGGAGCTGGAGAGCACCAGGGCGCAGGGGCAGGCCACCACCAGGACGGCCACGGCGCGACTCACCTCGCCCGTGAGGATCAGAGCCACCGAGCCCACCAGCAGCACGAAGGGCGCGTAGTAGGAGGCATAGCGCTCCAGGAGCTGAGTCACCGGGGCCCGGGACTGCTCGGCGGCCCGCAGGGTCTCCAGGACCTTGCCCATCGCCGTCTGCCCACCGGTCTCAGTAACGCGGACGGTGAGCATGCCCGAGACGTTGAGAGTGCCGGCGAAAACGGGGCTTCCGGGCCCGACGTCCACCGGGACCGACTCGCCGCTGACGGCGCTTTGATCGGCGGCCGAAAGGCCCGTCTCTACGCGGCCGTCGGTGGGAAACACCTCCCCCGGCCGGACAATCACGCAATCGCCGGGAGCCACCCGGTCCAGCGGCACGCCCTCCTCGGTACCTCCGGAGCCCATCCGGGCGGCGGTGGTGGGCTGTAGACGCTTGAGGCCCTCGATGGCCGCATGGGCACCCAGCACGCTGCGCTCTTCCAGGAAATGCCCGATGGCCATGAGCAGGGGCACCACGATGGCCGTGGCGTACTCCCCGGTGGCGATGGAGGCCAGGACGGCGATGGCCACGAGCTGGTCCATGACCCCCACATGACCGTGCACCACATGTCCGTGGGGGCTGTGGGTGCCGGAGTCGTCGTGCGCGTGGCCCGTGCAGGAGCACTTGCCGTCTACAAGGCTGCGAGCGGCGGCGATGAACACCGGGACACCGGCCACCAGGGAGCCGCAGAACAGGATGAGGTCGGCGACCTGCTTCTGATCCGGGACAACGGCGGCATAGGCCCACCCGACGATGAGCAGGGCGGCGGCGACCAGGGAGGTGCCGATGCGCACCGCCAGACGGCCCTGCTCCTGGTCGGTCAGGGCCGTGTCCGCCACCTCCCGCACCTGCCTCGGCCCGTCGGAGTGGGTCTGATCGGCTGTATGTTCCATAGGTGCAAGACACCTCGATGAGTGCAGTGTGGTGGCGTCCGGCCGGAGGCCGCCTACTTCGCCTTCTTCCTCTCGGAGCCGTCTGCCGGAAGCAGGGTGCGCAGCTTGTCATCTCCGTACGGAACCAGTACGCGTGACCCCACGCTGCCCAGCACGCGCTCCACCGCCTCGCGATAGACGCGTTCTTTGACCACACCGGGATTGCTCTTGTACTGGGCCAGGACATTGGAGAAGGTGGCGATGTCACCTCGTGCCCGGGCCAGGCGGTCGGCCTTATAGGCCTCGGCATCGCTGATGGTCCGGTTGCGGTCGGCCTTGGCCTTGGGCGTCTCCTGCTCTCTGTACGTCTCGGCATTGCGGATGCTGGTAGAGCGCTCCACGTAGGCACTGACCACGGCCTGGAAGTCCGGAGCCACCTCCTGCGGAGGGGTGACCTCCCGGAACTCAAAGGCCACCAGCGTCACACCGGCGCCGATGTCGTCCAGGCGTGCCTGAGCGCATTCCTCGATGGCGGCGGAGAGCTTGCTCTTGCCCTCCGCGAGGACATCGTCCACTCCGGTACCGCCGATGCACTGCATCAGGGCCCCGGTTACGGCGTCCTCGATGACCTTCCTGGGCTCCCGGATACGCAGCGCGTACTGGATGGGGTCTTTGACCTGGAACTTCACGAGTGCATCGGCGTGGACGATGTTGCGATCGCCCGTGACGCAGTAGCCGGTGGTTCTGGGGTCCAGCGGTCCGGGGGCCTCTCGGGACTTGCGCTCTTCCTGTGGGGTCTCCCCCAGGCTCCGGCCGGAGAACAGGGTGATGGGGACCTCCTGTACCCGCTTGACGGGCACGCGCACCACCTCGTCGATGAGATAGGGCAGGGCCAGGAGCATGCCGGGGCGGTGCACCTGATCGGCCGGGGTGGCGCCGCTGAGCTTCCCGAACCGCAAGACGAGGGCCACCTCGTCGGAGCGGACGAAGGTGATGCCCGAGCAGGCTATGACGATCACCACCAGGAGCCCTGCCCAACGCAGGAACCCGAAGGCGGCGTCCAGGCTCTCGGACAGCGCCCGGCGCTGAGTGCTGTCGGCAGGTCTCATCGCGGCTTCACCTCCGCGGGATCGTGCTTGAGCACATTGAAGGGCGCGGTATCGGTGTCCAGCACCACGGTGGCGTTTTCCCCCAGCATCTTCTCCAGAGAGTCCAGGGAGCGGGTGAAGCTGTAGAACTCGGGGTCACGGCGGTGGGCCGAGGCGTAGATTCCGGCGGCCTCGGCTTCGGCTTCGCCACGAATGCGCTCGGCCTGCTCGTTGCCTTCGGCCCGCAGTCTGGCGGCTTCCAGGTCGGTCTCGGCCCGGATGCGTGCGGCCTCCCGCTCGCCCTCGGCCCTGAACTTGGCCGCATACTGCGAGCGCTCCGCCTTCATCTGGTCGAAGACGTAGGGGATGTTCTCTTCGGGCAGGGCCAGGCGCTGCAGGCCGATCTGAGTGATCTCGATCCCATACCGCTCCACGGCGGCCTCGGCCGCATCGCGAAGCATGGCCTGCTCGATCGCGCCCACACGCTGCTCCTTCTCGTTGGCCGACACCAGGGCGGCGAAGTCATAGCGGCCCATCACGGCATTCTTGGCGTTGGTGATGACGCCGTCCAGCTCTACCTCGGCCGCGTCCGGTGTTCCCACGGCCTGCAGGAACTTCACCGGCTCGGCGATGTGCCAGAGTGCGTAGGTGACCAGGATCACGTTCCTCTTGTCCCGTGTCAGCGTCTCGGTGAGCCTGGTCTCATACAGGCGATGGCGCACGTCGAGGATGTAGGCCTTCTGGAAAGGATACGGCAGCTTGCACTTGAGGCCGGCGGTCCTGTGCACCCCCACGGGTTTCTCGAAGGTGGTGATCACCGCCATGCGACCCTCGGGCAGGGAGAACAGCATGCTTGAGAGGATGATGACGACACTGACAACGGCGGCCGCGACGATACGGCGCCAGGCTGAGGGGGTCATGTCGGTCTCGGTCTCCTGTCTGCGGAGGCTTCGTCCGGGGGGGCCGCCGGCGGTTGGGCCAGACCCGGACACTGCGATCGACCGATGGGTCGAAACGGCTCGGGAGCCCATCGGTGGGAGGCATCACAAACGGCGGGTTCCGCCATCAACGGGCAGTCTGAACAGCGATCTTCTCACGGCGCCTGCGGGTGTTGGGGCCTATGACCGGCAAAGGCAGGCCCTCGTGGCGCCCTGTCGTCCGTCACTTCCTCCCGGCGGGCGCCGGAGCCCGCAAGTCCACCCAGTATTCCTGTTCGCCGGTGGTGTGGGGATCCACCAGGTACACTCTCTTGTCGGCCATCGCGCTCTCCATCGTCTCCAGCCACAGGCGTCGGCGGTACAGGCCCGGGTCCGCGGAGTAGGCGGCCTCCTCCGCGTTGAACCGAATGGCTTCGCCCCTGGCCGCCGCCAGACGCGTGGATGCCTTGGCCTTCGCGTCCGCCACGGAAGCATGCTTCTGGGCCTCCGCGGCGGGAATGGACTTGGCCCGCTCCGCTCTGGCGGCGATGGCCACAGTCACCTGCTCCACCTGGGCGCTCACCACGGACTGGTACGCCTCGGCCACCTCCACGGGCGGGTGGATCCCGCGCAGGGCCACCTCCACCACATCCACCCCCAGCCCCTCGGCGTCCACGGCATCCTGCAGACGACGGCGGAGATTGTCCGACAGCGTGGCCCGAGCCTCCGACAGCACGTGCTCCAGGTCGCACGAGACGATCTCGCGCACCACCAACCGATAGGCCAGGGAGTTCAGGGCGGTCTCGGGGTTCTGGCACCGGTAGACAAAGGCAACGGGATCCTTGATGCGGTAGAACACCTGGGCATCCAGGGAGACCAGTTCCTTGCCTTCGCCCAGTACCAGCTTGTACTCGTCCTCGGCATGGGTTCGAGACCACAGGATGTACGGAGGCTCCTCCGAGGACATCCTGCCGATCACGAACCGGCGGATGCGCTCGGTGGGCACGCGCTGGATGCGGTCGATGGACCACGGGGCCTTGAGGTGCAGGCCCGGACCGTACCGGCCCTGGCTCACCAGCCTGCCGAAGCGCGTGAGCACACCGGCCTCATCGGGCCTGATGCACACCAGGGATGTGGTCAGCCAGAAAGCCGCCAGCATCCCCAGAGCGATCAGAGGCAGGACGCGGGCGGTATAGCGGATCACATACGAGGACCTCACGCTCACCCCGAAGCGGCTCTCCAGCAGGCCGACGGTACTGGTGATAGGATTGCTGCCCGAGAAGAGGCTCTCGGCGATGGTCAGGCCGATGGGGGCACGGACGGCCGCCGCCTCCACGGGAGAGCGGAGCAAGGCCATGGTGGCCCGGACCAGGAGCTCGAAGCCCATCACCAGAGCGACCACCAGCAACACCCGACCCAGCCACAGGTCGATGACCGGGAAGCCCACGGCATGGGCCAGCAGCGCCGGCCCACACAGAGCCGAGTACCACTGCAGCGCCCGCAAGACCGTGGCCGCCGGAGCCGCTTCAGGAAGGTCCTCGGCCTCCTGACCGGCCAGCCATCGGGATGCGAACATGGCCAAGAAGGCCACCGCCAGAGAGAGCATGCCGAGCACGAAGAACCGGGGACTGGCGCCATCGACGGTGGTCTTGGCCAAGGCGTAACCCGCCACACCTCCGGCCGCCACGGCGCCCACGGCCACGGCAAGGGGCAACGGCGTGCGGCCCAATCTTGCCAGGACCTTCTCGGCCCCCCGTTCCGGCTCTTGCTCGTCGGTGGAGGTCCCTGAGAAGAGCGACCGGCCTTCGGCCTGTCGCTGCGCCCGCTCCTTCACGGCTTCGAGGGTCTCCAATGCGGCGGTCACAATGGCGGCGCGCAGAGCGACCACCACGGCCACGGCACCCACCGCAACGGTGCTCAAGAGCAGGGCCACCACAACGGCACAGGTGGCAGGCGACAGGGACAATGGCGCCAGGAGACCCAGGACCACCGCAAGCACTCCGGTCGCCACGGCGGTCACCGCGAGGGGCACGATGAAGGGTCGGGCCCGCGAGATCGCCGGGCAATACCGGGCCGCGACTTCCGCCTCGGTAGGCAGGGCCTCGGGCTCTGGCCCGTTCTGTGACATAGGGCTCATCCTCTCCTACGGATAGCCCCCCGGCGGCGAAAGCCCGCCCCGGGGATATGTGCCGGACTGACGATTGGGGTCATCATGGGATAGGCCTCCGAGTCGGGAAAGCTCCCCGGCAAAGGAGTGTCCGCCGGGGCATCCCGGCGTCGCGCCGCACCGGACCACTGAAGTCCGGGCATGCCACGCCGGTAAGGCCCGGGATAGAGAGCTCGTGAGGCCCCGGATGGAGGTTAGCTCAGCGGTGGAGCACGGGAGGCCGGCCGGGGGGCGGAAATGCTTCGCGGGTCGACGGCGGCAAGGATACCCAGCGGAGTGGGTCGCTGCCGGGTGTGGGCGAGGAGGGTGGGCAGCGCGGGTGAGGTGGAATGCACGGTGCAGACGAGACACTGGGCGCAGGGGCCGTGGTGCCCCGTGTCGGCGGCGCCATGGACAGATGCGACCTCGTGCCCGTGGAGCCCGGCGGCCTGTCGCAGGCAGCTATCATGGCCTAGCTCCGCCGGACTGTCGGTCTCGCTGCATCCCGGATGGTGCAAGAGAGGGTGGAGCACCTGCCCACACAGCCAGACAGTGACCCAGCAAAGGGCCAGCAGGCGAGAGCGAGATGTGGTGAGGAGCCTGTGCATGCCGTGCACCGTTTGGGTTACCGTGGCTACCCGGACTAACGTTCGGGAAGGGACCGGGGGTTCCCGCGACCTGTGGGGACCCCGCCCTCGCCCCCCATCGCGGGCCGGCCCGGAACAACGACGCGGTCTGACCCTCGTCGTGTTCCCGTCTCGGGGCCTCGCGGAAGAGGCGGGGCAGTTCCCTGCGTCACGGCCGCTCAGGCGGGACAGGGGAGGTCGGCCCCAGTTCCGGCGAGGCACAGCCGAGTCTCGGGACACCGGGGGCAAAGAGACACTTCCACCGCCGCACCGTGCACGGGGCGGCGGACACCGGGGCTCCGGACGGTCGGCGGGTGGGTGTCTCTCTCCCCTACCTCCTGATCCCCTCCTCGAAGTCCTCTGTTGCCGCCAGCTTCCACGTGTCTCCGCCGTCGGGAGACATCAGCACCGCCTGGTGGTGCTGTCGCTCGGGGAAGTCGCCCTGGTAGGTCTGGTGAGCCGTGTAGTAGCAGTAGGCCAAGAACAGGCGGCCGAGCCGGTCGATGGTGAGCTTGTGGTAATAGATGGAGTAGTCCGGCAGCGGCGGCACCACCAGGGGCCTGGCCGACTCCCACGGTCCGTCTTTGGGCTTGCGCTGGTAGGAAAGCGCCGCGTAGATACGCCCATCGTGGTACGGGTCCACCCCCTGGCGCCACTGGCGGAAGGCCGAGTACAGCGTGTCATCCGGTCCGCAGACCAAAGAGATGTACGTCTGTCGCCCATCGCCGTCGGCATCGGTCTTGTCGCTGACGAAGCCGTCGCTGAGCGCCTCCACCGGCTCGGTGAAGCCACCGTAGGCGTCATTGGGCCGCAGAGACTTCAGGTACATGAAGTTGTCGCCGTGGGCGCCGGTGAGGATGTGGAGATAGCCCTCGCTATCCATGGTGATGGCCGGCACGTTGTGCACATCGTTCACCGGTGGCCCGTAGGCGAGGAACACCTTCTCCCCGAGGCTGCCTGTGGCGTGCTCGTAGGTGCAGACGTACTGGGGCACTCCGGGAGTGTCGTCGGGAGCCACCTCGCCCCAGACGATGTGGGTCTTGCCGTCGCGGGTGACTGTGGAGGCCGGGCCACCCGAATGCTGGCACGAGCCCACGCACTCTTTGGAGATCAGGATCGGGTCACCCATCGCGATCCGGTCGCCCTCGCGCCGGGGCAGGTACAGCTCCAGATCGTTAACCGCGCAGAACTCGGCGTGGTGCGGGGCCGTGGTGGTGTAGGCCAGGACCGGCGGCGGGCTTTGGAGTGCGTTGTGGCCCGTGAACTGCTCGATGTCGAAGGCCGAGCCCCGGAACGGGTAGACCCGGTAGCTTCGGCCCTCATCGGGAGTGAACACCAGCGCCGTAACCCGCGAGCTGTCCGCCATGCGCAGCCAAAGCAGGGTGTAGGCCCCGCCCTGACCGTCGAAGGCCACCTTGGCGCCGACGAACCCCGCCCCGTAGATGACGCCGGCGAAGCTCGGGAAGGCCGCCCGGAGGGCGTCCATGAATGAGCGCTGCACCCAGCCCTCGTCGGAAAGGACCTCGATCCCCGTGCTTGGGTAGGCGCTCTCCGTGCGCTGCCGGATGTAGGGCCGGTTTTGCGGATCGAAGTACACCTCATTGGTCATGTAGTCCGGGGCGTAGCCAAAGAGCAGGTTCTCGTGGCGGTAGGGCTGCAGGACGATGGGCATCCGCAGGGGCCGCCGTGCGGGCGCCTCGCCCAGACGGGCGAAGATCCTCGAGCCGCCACGCACGTCGGAGTCCTCAGAGTGCGCCGCCGTCAGCATCCCCGAGTACTCCACATCCGTCAGTGCTCCCTCGGGTAGCCGGATCTCCACACGCACCACGCGGCTCCCACCCGCGGGGACGGTGACGATCTCTCCCGGATCGGTGATCCTGAGCCCCAGGCCGTCTTGCGAGCCGGCGCCGAGCGCGAAGGTCGCCTCCTGCTGCGAGCGATTGCGCAGCGTGCAGTCCACGGTCTCCACGTCGCCGGGCTGCAGGTAGCGAAGCTGAGCGTAGGGCATCAACAGCCATCGCGACTTCTCCGGGGCAAACCATACGCCCGCCTCCGTCGTCCAGAAGCGCACCCCGGTGACGGCCACCCTAACATCCATCTTCTCTATGGGCAGCGACCACACTCCCGAACGGTCGCCCTGCCCCTCGGCCACTTGGAGCCTGCTTCCGGCCACGTAAGAGCCTGTGGTTCTCTTCCCGAAGAGGTCCTCGGGCTTGTCGCCCACTCGGCTCAGGTCCGCGCTCGCCACGGGTTCACCGGCGGCATCGCGCAGGACGAGCTCCTGCAGCCCGGGCTCATGCAGGGCCGCCACAGCGACGTCGAAGGCGCCCGCCGGCGGCATGAAGAAGACCGTCCCGCCCAGGGCGCCATCATTGAGCATGATGTCGCCATCGATCACATAGCGCGAGCAGTTGGAGTCGAAGCCATAGACCAGGTCTCCGGAGGTGGTGAACGTCAGCCGGTAGACGCCGGGCGAGTCACAGTGTACTTCGACGGTCTCCGCCTGGGTCTCCTCGGCGGCGCCCCTGTCCTTGCCGTCATCGGGCAGCGAGACCGTCGCGATCGTCTGACGCTGCGGATCGACGAGCGTGGCGGTGAGCACGTCGGGTCCCGGGTAGATGTTCAGGTCGCGCTTGGAGATGGTGAGGCGGAGCGTGCCGGGCTCCACCTGCAGCAGGACACCGGTGGCACTGCGTATGACGGTAGGGACGCCGGCGGCCCGGGCGTCCGAGGCATACAGCGACGCGATCACGAGGGTGACGGCAAGGCAGGTCCGCGGTGTCATGGGGCGCGCTCCGTGTTGGGATGTGGGTAGGGAGCTGTTCGCCACTTCTCGGCTGCGCCCTGCTCCCGCGCGGCTCCCGTCCGCCCGGACTGAAGTCCGTGCCTGAGAGACGCCGCTGCGTGGCGCCGCGCGGTCCTTCGGACCTCACGGCCTGCCGCCGCCCCCCCGACAGCGGACAGCGCCAAACAGATACACGCGAGATGGTCGCTCGGAATGGTGTGTTTGCGGCAGAACCGGCTTCTCAGCCGGACTTCCAGGGGCCCGGGCGTCCCCGCCATACCCTCCTCCACGGTTCTGCGGCATCGCCACACGGCCGCGGCAGTTCGGCATCCGCAAACGGTGCCGTCACACCGGTTCTTGCCCCTTCGTTGCACCGTCGTTGCCCGGAGTTTGCAGACGTGCGGTCCGTGTTGGTGTATAATCGCGCCTCTTTGGTATGGAGACCCGCAAAAATCTTGAGCCGCGGCACACGGCGCAGGGAGACGTCGCCGTCTGAGACGGCACAGCGCCACAGGGGTCTCGGCACCGAGGCAGATCGCGAGCCAGAAAGGAGGCGATCGGGAGGTTCCGTCCGACCGGACCGGCAAGGGGCCAGACCTGTGGGTACGCGGGAGATACCTGCAGCTTCGGCCGTTGGCCTTAGTCTGGCGTCCGCCGCATTTGGTGGTATGAGACAGGGAGTGTGATCCGGAATGAGCAGTAGAGGCACAGGCCGCACGCATTGTGGATTGGGCGTCGCCGTGACGGCGGCTCTGGCTTTGCTGGCCGCAGGCGCCGGACAGGCAAGTGACCGCTTCTTCGCCGGCGCCAATGACAGTTGGGGTTCGCTTTACGCCTACGATCCCGGCACCAACGCCGCCACGCCGATCACCGCCAATACGGACGCCGCCACGGGTTTCCTGGACGTATCGCCCGCCGGCGAGCTGTATGGGCTGCGAAACATCAACTACGGAACCAAGCGCACCGAGCTGGTCCGCCTGGACAAGACCACCGGGGCGCCGCTCTCATCGGTCATCCTCACGCACAATGGTACCAACGTCGTGCCCTGCGGAGGGCTGACCTTCGCGCCCGATGGCACGCTGTACATACACGATGGAGTGGCGAGCTCCTCCGCAACACCGCGTCTTTTCACCGCGGACGTGGCCACCGGTGCGCTGGCTCTCATCGGCCAGATCACCAACCTCGACGCCGGTGAGCGCACCGGCGGGATGGAGTACGCGGGGGGCTCCCTTTACCTGGTGCGCTCATCGCGTCTGTGGAGGGTGAACCCGGCCACCGGGGAGGCCGCCCGGATCAGCCCCTTCGGGTATCTGAATGCGGTGATCGCCGATCTGGACTGTGATTCGTCCGGGGTCATGCGCGGCACAGCGACCGCGGCCAGGGCTCTGCACCAGATCGACCTGAGCACCGGCCAAAGCAGTTTCGTGTGCACGATCCCGTATTCGTACCCGGCCGGCCTGGCCACGATGCCCACGGCGGCCGCTCCCACCGTAACCGCCATCGATCCCGACAGAGCCGTGACGGGCACGTCCGTCACCTGCAGCATCACCGGGACCGACCTGTCCGACGGCTGCACCGTGCGGCTGGAGCGCGCCGGCCAGACCGCGGTGAGCGGCGGCGCTGTGACCTTCGTCGCCTCGACCTCCGTCACCGCCACCTTCGACCTCTCCGGGGCCCAGACGGGCCTGTGGGACGTGGTCGTCACCAATCCCGACGATCGGGCGGGGACACTTCCCGCGGGGTTCGCCGTTCAGGCGCCCGGCTCTCTTGAGGCCGATGACGCCACCGCCCAGACCGGGAGCACGGCAACGCTGACGGCACGCCTGAGCACCGGCGGCCAGGGGGTGTCAGGCCGGGAGATCCGCTTTGAGGTCGGTGGCGCGCCGGTGGGCACCGGAACCACGGACACAGACGGCATCGCGGCTTGCGACTACACCGTCACACAGCCGGCGGGGACGTACCCCATCGCCGCCTCCTTCGCCGGAGATGAGAGCTGCGGTCCGGCCGAGGCCACCGCCGCACTGAAGGTGACAACTCCGGCGACGCTGGCCCTGGCCGACGCCGTCGTACGCCCGACGAAGACGGCCCGGCTGAAGGCGACCCTCACCGACGGCGATGGCGGCGTCGCCGGCCGGACGATCTTGTTCCAGGTGGGAGGTACTCCCGTCGGCACCGGCGTTACCTATCACAGCGGCCTGGCGATCTGCCGCTACCCCGTCACCGAGACGCCGGGCACCTACCCGCTGACGGCCTCCTTCGCCGGCGATGCCCAGTACGCGGCCGCCGAGGATACCGCGACGCTCACGGTCATCACGGAGGTCTGCCGGAGCATCGCCCTCACGCTGTCCTCCTACGATGTGGTCTCCGGCGGGTCGGTGGAGGCCACGGTGATCGACAACTGCGGGGTAGACCTCAGTGATGACTGCGTGCTGTACATCCAGTACGGTGCCGGCGGCTCCTGGAGCGGCACCAGGTACACCAGCGCCAGAGCGGGGACCTGGACCGTTACCGCCACCTACGGCCCCTGCGGGGATACCGCCCAACTGACGGTGGGAACGAACACCACCGCCGCCCCGGCTTGTGTCACGCTCTCTCCCGCCGAGGCCGCGATCGGCTCCGGCGAGCAGCAGACCTACGTCGTCACGGCCACCGATGCCGCGGGGAACGCCTGGGCGCCGGATGCCGCGGAGATCACCTGGGCCGGTGGCGCGGGAGCCTTCACCGACTATACCTACACCCCGGCAAGCGCCGACGAGGGAAGCACGCTGAGCATTACAGCAACGGTGAACGGTATCTGCAGTCCGGCCGCCTCACTCACCGTCTACCCCGAGGGCGGCCCCGGCACGATCCTGGCCTGGGACGTGACCCAGCAGGCCTTCTACCTGTGCGCGAATCCGCTGAACCCGGAGACGGGCCAACTCATCGCCGGCACCAACGGCACCCACACCTACAGCATCAACGGACCTGACGACGTCACGGTGGTGGTATCCGGCACCTCCACGAACCGCACCGTGTCCGTGGCCGGCCTCGATGTGAGCAACTCCCTGCAGGTGCGCTGGTACGTGCGGAGCGGAGCGGTGTATCAGGCCACCGTGTACAGCACCATCGCGGGTGTCAGGCGAACGTCCACCTACAGCTCAGGCCGAACCTGCGTGGACGGCGTGTACGGCACCGGCTTCTGGGGGCTGACTCACCAGATCACCGGGAGCGCCGTGACCTGCGGCTGCAGCCCGCAGCCGTAGCGCCGGGTGACCGTTCTGCACCAGTTCAGGGGGGCACGGCTCTGGCCGTGCCCCCCGCCCGTTCTGGCTGTGTGTCCGCGGCAGGTCTCCGCACCCGAGGCCTTAATCTGCCCATGACCCCGGATTAACACTTGCTTCATGCCCGGTCCGTATCCTGATGCTGTCGGTAGGGTGGTCTCAGGGGCCTCCGCGGCTTGCCCGCCGGTCCCGAGGTGCGCCCGGACAGGGGGGCACCGGTGGACCCGCAGTGCTAAGCTCGCCGCGGCCACAGGCTCCCTGACCAGGTCCGACAGGAGGGACCAAAGGATGCGTAGGATGCTGCTGCTTGTGTGTGCCGCCGCGCTGTCGGCGGCTGTGTTTGTCGCGGGATGCCCAAAGCCTGCACCGGTAGATGTGGCCCCTTCCGGGGAGATGGGGGGCGCCGTGCCCGAGGAACCCACCGCAACCGGGGGTGGGGCCACTGCCTCCACCACGATCCAGGCCAAGGGGAGTGACACCCTGCTTCAGGTGGCCCAGGCCTGGGCGGAGGAGTACAAGAAGGCCCATCCCGACGTGGACGTGTCCGTGACGGGCGGCGGCTCCGGAACGGGGTTCAAGGCCATGCTGGACGGCACCACGGACATCGCCAATGCCTCCCGGGCGATCAAGGACGAAGAGAAGCAGGCCTGTGAGGACAAGGGCATCATCCTGGAGGAGATGATCGTCGGGTACGACGGCATCGCGGTGGTCGTCAACAAGAGCAACCCGCTCGCGGCCATCTCCATCGACGACTTGTCCGACCTGTACGTGGGCAACACCAGGGACTGGAGCCCATTGGGCGGCAAGGGTGAGGTCGTCCTGGTGTCCCGCGACTCCACCTCCGGCACGTACGAATACTTCAAGGAACACGTGGTCCAGAAGAACGGCAAGGATAAGGACCGCGACTACGCGGCGAGTGCCCTGAAGGTGCCTTCCAACGAGCAGATCCGGGAGCAGGTTGCCAAGACCGCGGGTGCCATCGGCTACATCGGTCTGGGCTATCTGGATGACTCTGTCAAGGTGCTGGGCATCCTCAACGACCAGGGCGAGTCGGTGCAGCCCAGCGTCGAGGGGGTCAAGGACGGCTCGTACCCCATCTCTCGGCCGCTGCTTTGCTACATCAAGACCGACGCTCCGCAGGCCGTCAAGGACTACCTGGACTGGGTCCTGGGCGCCGAGGGTCAGGCGGTTGTGGCCCGGGAGGACTTCGTACCGGTCAAGTAGCCACCCGGCCGTACGTCGGCCCGCTCCCCGTGGGTCGGCTCCCTTCGAGACAGGTGTCGGGACCGCCGTCCGGCGGTCCCGGCACCACCATCCACCCGGCAGAAAGCGACACCGATCCCATGAGACGCAGGACGCAGGCGATCATCGAGACCCTCATCGAGGGCGCCATCCGGGTGTGCGGCATTGCCTCCATCGTCTTCGTGGTGCTGATCATCGTGTTCCTGCTGCGGGACGCGCTGCCGATTCTCAGGACCGTGCCGCTCGGCGAGCTGCTCTCCGGCAGTGACTGGCGCCCCACGGCCACCCCTCCTTACTTCGGCTTCCTTCCGCTGATTCTGGGAAGCCTGCTGGTGACGGTGGGCGCGCTTGTGATCGCGATTCCCTTCGGCGTGGGTTGCGCCGCCTTCATCGCCGAGGTCCTGCCCGCCGCCATCCGCGAGGTGGTCAAGCCCGTGGTGGAGCTGCTGGCGGCCGTCCCCTCGGTGGTGTTCGGGTTCGTGGGGTTGGCCGTCATCGGCGATGCGCTGCAAAGAGGGTGCGCCGCCACGGCCGGAGCGCTGCCCGGTCCGGACTGGCTGACCTCGGCCCTGAACATGCCCACGGGCATGGCGGCGATCACGGGGGCCGTGGTCCTGGCCCTGATGGCACTGCCCACGATCGTGTCGATCTCCGAGGATGCCATCAACGCGGTCCCGCGGTCGTACCGAGAGGGCTCCTGGGCCCTGGGCGCCACGCGCTGGCAGACCATCTCGACAGTCACGCTGCCGGCGGCCAAGTCCGGCATCATCGCCGCCGTCATGCTGGGGGTCGGGCGCACGGTGGGCGAGACCATGGCCGTGTTGATGGTCACCGGTAACGCCGCCGTCATCCCGTCTGTGGTCTCGGGGCTGTTTCGCCCCGTCCGCACCATGACGGCCACCATCGCCGCCGAGATGGGCGAGACGGCCCACATGACCGAGCACTACCACGCCCTGTTCATGCTGGGTGTGGTGCTGTTTGTTATCACTTTCGCGGTCAACACGGCCGCCGATGTGGTCTCCCACAGAGGTCGACATGTCGAGCATCGTTAGCCCGAGGTTCAGGGGGTTCACAGGCTCCGCCAACACCCGCCTGGAGCGGGCCAAGCAGGCCGTGGCCTTCGCAGGCATGGGCCTTTTGTCTCTGTCCATCGTGGCACCGGTGGTGCTCATCGTGTACTTCGTGGGGTCCCGCGGCCTGCCGGCGATCTCGTGGGAGTTCCTGTCTCAGATGCCGCGGGAGGGGATGAAGGCCGGGGGCATCTTCCCGGCCATCGCCGGTACCCTGGCGCTGGTCTTGCTCACGATGCTGCTCAGTGTGCCCGTCGGCATTCTGGGCGCCATCTACCTCAACGAGTACGCCCGCAGGGGCCCGCTGGTCCGCGCCATTCGCCTGGCGATCCTGAACCTAGCCGGCGTGCCCTCCATCGTCCACGGGCTGTTCGGCATGGGCGTGTTCGTGATGCTGGTCATCCCGGCCCTGATCGACCTGCTCGGCGTCGACCGCGGGACCAGCTCGACGAGCTGTCTGCTGGCGGGCTCCGCCACCATGGCCCTGCTGGTGCTCCCGATGGTCATCACCACCACTGAGGAGGCGCTCAAGCAGGTTCCCCAGCACCAGCGCAGCGCCAGTCTGGCCCTGGGCGCGACCCGATGGCAGACGATCCGGCGCATCGTGCTCCCCGGAGCGATGCCGGGTATCCTCACGGGCCTGATCCTGGCCATCGGACGTGCCGCAGGAGAGACGGCACCGATCCTGCTGACCGGAGCTGCCTTCTACATGTCCCGCCTGCCGGGCATCAAGGAGGCGCTCTTCACCCAGTTCATGGCCCTGCCCTATCACCTGTTCGCGGTCTCCACCCAGCTCTCAGGGTCAACCGATGAGGTCAAGTGGGGGACGGCCTTCGTCCTCCTGGCCCTGGTGATGGGGCTGAACATGACGGCCATCGTGCTGCGGGCATGGCTGCGGCGCGGACGCAAGTAGGCGGAAGGGCCGCCGGTCGGCGGCCACATGCGGACAGGCCTGCGAAAGCGGCGGGAATGGAGTTGACCCAGGTGACGGAGAACCAGGAGACGTTTGTGGCGCCTCCGCGACCCGACGGCGAGGTCGCTGTGGCGGCGGCTCAGGTCGCAGACCCGCTGAGCGTCCGCACCGGCGATCGGCCCAAGATCACCGTGCGGGACCTCAGCGTGTGCTACGGCGGCTTTTGCGCCCTGCGGAACGTGAGCGCGAACCTCCCGGAGCGGCAGGTCACCGCGCTGATCGGCCCCTCGGGGTGCGGCAAGTCCACTTTCCTGCGCTGCCTCAATCGCATGAACGATGTGATCGACGGCTTCCGGGCGGAAGGCTCCATCCTGTTGGACGGCACCGACATCAACGATCGCAGGGTGGATGTGGTGGAGCTGCGCAAGCGCGTGGGAATGGTGTTCCAGCAGCCCAACCCCTTCCCGATGTCGATCTTCGACAACATCGCCTACGGCCCGCGACTGCACGGGGTTCGCGACCGGGGCACGCTCAACGAGATCTGCGAGCGCACACTGCGGGGCGCGGCCCTGTGGGATGAGGTGAAGGACAAGCTCCATCAGTCGGCCTTCTCGCTCTCCGGCGGGCAGCAGCAGAGACTGTGCATCGCCCGGGTCATGGCCGTGGAGCCCGAGGTGATCCTCATGGACGAGCCGTGCTCGGCTCTGGACCCTACGGCCACCTTCCGCATCGAGGAGCTCATGCTGGCCCTCAAGGACAGCTACACCGTGGTGATCGTGACTCACAACATGTACCAGGCCGCCCGGGTGTCCACCAAGACCGGGTTCTTCCTGCTCGGTGAGCTGGTGGAGTTCGACAGCACCGAGAAGGTCTTCGAGAACCCCAGCGACGAGCGCACCGAGGACTACATCCGGGGGAGGTTCGGCTAATGGCTACGGATGCGGCGGACCCCAGGTCGGCCTTCCGCGGCGAGCTGTGCGAACTGCGCGAGGTGGTGCTCCGGATGGGGGCCCTGGTCGAGGGGATGCTGGCCCGGGCAATCCGGGCTCTGGTGACCCAGGACCTGGCGCTGGCCGAGGAAGTGCGGCGCACCGACGACGTGGCCGATGCCCTTGACCTGCAGATCGAGGAGGTCTGCACGCGGCTGCTGGCCACCCAGCAGCCGCTGGCCAGGGACCTGCGCGCCATCACCGGCGCCCTGCGCATCGCCGCCGATCTCGAGCGCATCGGCGACTACGCCACGGACATCGCCAAGGTGGTCCGGCGCCTGCACGCCGAGCCGTACTTCAAGCCCCTGGAGGACATCCCGCAGATGGCGGACAGGTGCCGGGAGATGATCCACCTGGTACTGCGGTGCTTCGTCGAGGGCGACCGGGAGCCGGCCCTGCAGATCGGCGCCATGGACGACGAGATCGACGCCATGTGGAAGAGCCTGCGGGCTGAGCTGATGGACTACATGACGGGCGACACCCGGTACGTGCACCAGGCGATGCACCTGATGCTCGTGGCCCGATACCTGGAGCGCATCGGCGACCATACGGTGAACGTGGCCGAGCGCATCCTGTACATGCAGACGGGGACGCTGCGGAAGTTGAACTGACAGGGAGGGCATCTCGCAGGCGGAACAGCGTCGGTCGCCAAAGCTCACGACAAACGCAGCGAAGACCTTTCATCGACCATAGAAAGCACACTCCACACGTCCGCTGTGCAGGAGATGCCACCTCCACCGGCGAAATGTCTCAGTGGCGTCGTCAACTGAGCGGGAGGTGCACCCATGCAACGACGGGGCTTCACACTGATTGAGCTGCTTGTCGTGATCGCCATCATCGCCATCCTCGCGGCGATCCTCTTCCCGGTCTTCGCCAGAGCGCGCGAGAAGGCGCGGCAGACAACCTGTCTGAGCAATGTCAAACAGCTCTGTCTGGGCATGCTCATGTACGCCCAGGACTACGACGAGAGACTGCCGTTCTACCCCTACGGGGACGACCCCTGGCTGTACACGTGGCCCATCACGATCCAGGCGTATGTGAAGAACGAGCAGGTGCTCAACTGCCCGAGCAACCCGCACACGAGCAATCTGAGCTACCACGGCGTGGTCTACGCCGGGTGGCCGGACTACGCGCTGAGCAACTACTGGCACCGCTCCTCACGCAGTCTGGCGCAGTCGCAGTACGCCGCGAGCCACCTGCTGCTGGGGGAAGCCTGTCACTTCGTTCTTGGGGACTACCGCATGTGCTGGCCCCGGACCTGCAACACCTGCGGGCTCTCGGCGTGCGGTGGAGATCTGGCCCTGCGTAACGAGGACAACGCCGGCCACAACGGCGGAAACAACATCGGTTTCGTCGATGGGCACGCCAAGTGGGTGAAGTGGACGGAGATGTTCAACCGCTGGGACGCGCTGTACAACGGCACGCCCTGATTGGTGTCGGCCTCCACCGCGTCCGCGGAGTCCGGCTGGGGTCGGCGCCGGCCGAGCGCGAGCCACTTCCGCCCGCTGCGGTTCGCCGGGCCGGCACGTAGAGGTCCGGCCGAGAAGCCGCTTCTGCCGTCAATGTGTCATTCTGAGCGTCCATCTCGCGTAGCAAGACAGCGAGGAATCTCGTTGAATGCCGGGGGATTCCTCGAGCTGCTCGCTCCGGGAGCGGACGGTCTGGGAATGACATTCGCGGCGAAGTGGTGTTTTCGGCCGCACCTTCAGATCGGCATCTGCCCGCGGGGGGCCCAGAGCCCGGAGATGAGCCTCCCACCGGGGGGCTCGTCGAAGCACGCCGCCGCCCGGTCCGGCGGCCGCCGTCTTCCTGCGCCCGCCGGACAGGCGCCTGCCCCCTCACCGCCGCTCTCCACCTCCCCGCTGTGCTCGCCGGCCATGGATGCCGCGCCGGGGCCTCTCGAGGCCTCCCGGACGCGGCCGTCCGCGATGGATCGCTTGCGTGTGGCGGCGCCCCAAGGTAGGATAGGAGGGTGACCCGGCCTCCGACACCACCTGCAAGAGGCGACCATGTGAGCAAACGCAGAGCGGCCGCAGACAAACCACGATCCGAAGCGCCCGCCACCACCGAGGGCGATCGAGCCTGCTGTGACCACTCGAGCTGGTGCTGTCTGGCGATCGACCTGTCGCCGCACGCCATCGTGCTGTGGTCTCCGGCCGGGACGGTTCTGGACTGCAATGCCGGTGCGGTCGCCGTCTTCGGGTACGAGCGGTCCGAGCTGGTCGGTACATCGGTGACGCGCCTGGCGGCGGACGCCGCAGGCGGCGAGTTCCTGCTGGGCCCGGATACCGTCCCGCCGGGCCAGGTGGTGCGGAGCTCCGTCGGCGGCGTGAGCAAGGACGGACGGGACCTCGCGCTGGAGATCGAGCGACGCTTTGTGGCGCTTCCCTCCGGCCCCGCGGTCCTGGGTCTGTTGCGGGACGTGACCGTCCAGCGGCAAGAGACGGCCGAGATGGCACGGCGGCAGGTGATGGATGAGACCGTGGCGGCCATCTCCAGCAGTTTCATCAGTCGCTCCGATGACGAGCTGGACGACACCATCGCTCAGGCGCTGACGCGCCTGGCCCAGGTCACGGGCTCCGACGCCGTGAGGGTGTGTGTGTTCTCCGACGGCCAGCGCGCGGTCGAGGCGGTTCATGAGTGGTTCGCCGAGGGGCGCCTGGGCAGCGCCGGATTCCTCGTCGGACGGGTGCTGGACCCGCGGGTGCGGCTCCTGGCGCTGCACCTGCGTGCAGAGCCGATGCTCGTGGAGGATGTTGGCGCACTCCCGGAGGGGTCACGGGAGCGAACCGCCCTGGAAGCGCTGGGCGCCCGTTCGGCCCTGGCCATGCCGATGCTCTGTGCCGGACGCCTGGTGGGCTCGCTGTCGGTGGAGGCGACGGCGGTCGGGCACACCTGGTCCGCCGACGAGCAGGAGACGCTCCAGACGGCGGCCCAGGTGCTGGCCGGTGCGCTGGAGCGCAGGCGGGCTCAACAGAAACTGGAGGCCGGGCACCGGCGGCTTCGCCAACTCTCCGAGCTGGCGCCGGACATGATTCTGGAGGCCGACGCGGAGCTGAACGTCACCTACATGAACCGTGCGGCCCAGGAGGCGTTGGGCTACACCGATGACGACATCGCCACCGGCCTGCACATCTCGGCCCTCACCGGTGAGGCCACGGCCCCCGACCTGCAGGCGTTCTTCCAGGGAGCCGCCGCTGATGAGGGTGGGCGGATTCGACGCCTGGACCTGCATCCCAGGGACGGCGGCTCCATGAAGGTCGAGACCCACTCGGTGCCCGTCGTTGACTCTCAGGGCCGGGCCGTGGGGATCATCACCATCGCCCGCGACATCACCCAGCGCATGCGGATCGAGCAGACGGCGCGCCTGGCGGCCCTGGGCGAGCTGGCCGCCGGAGTGGCCCATGAGTTCAACAACCTGCTCAGCGTGATGAGCGCCCAGGCCGAGGTGGCCCAGGCTCAGCCCTCGGACACCGTGACCAAGAAGCTGATACAGACCGTCCTGGACGCCGCGGCGCAGGGGGGGCGCATCACCAAGAGTCTCGAGGGCTTCGCCAGACCGCAGGACCCCCATCGCGAGCCGGTAACCATCCGGGAGCCACTGGACGCGGCCCTGGCCATGGCCGCACAGGAGCTGAGGAACGGCAACGTGCGACTGCACCGGGAGTATGGCGACGAGGGCAGGCTGATTCTCGCCGACGGCGGCCAGTTGCAGCAGGTGTTTCTGAACCTCATCATCAACGCCTGTCACGCCATGCCGCAGGGCGGGACGCTCACCGTCACCACCGGCCATGACATAGGTGAGGCCGGGCAGCCCAGGGTCACCGCGCGCATCGCCGACACCGGCACCGGCATCGCCCCCGACGCACTGCCCCGCATCTTCGAGCCCTTCTTCACCACCAAGAGACAGCCCAACTCGCAGGGCCGCACCGGCACCGGTCTGGGCCTGGCGGTCTCCCAGAGCATCATCACGGCCCACGGGGGCGTCATCTCCGTGGATAGTGAGCCGGGAGCCGGCACGGTCTTCACCGTTGCACTGGACGAGGAAGAGAGCGGCGAGGTCAAGCCGACGGCGCGGCGCGCGGCGGCATCGCCAATCGCCGGCGCGACCGGGCAGGGCCGGCGCGTGTTGGTGGCCGAGGACAGCGCCCTGCTCTCCGAGGCGATCCGGACGCTTCTGGACGCCGCCGGGTTCCGGGTCTCCGTGGCGGCGACGACCGCCGAGGCCCTCGGAGCCATGCGAGACACCCCGCCGGACATCGTCGTCTCCGATCTGATGATGCCGGGAGGCGGAGGCGGCAAGGAGGTACTCAAACTGGCCCTGGAGATGGAGAGCAGGCCACCGGTGATCCTCATGACGGGACGGACTGAGGAGGTCGTCGCCGACGAGCTGCTGGCCGAGGGCGCCAGCCGCTGCCTGCAGAAGCCCTTCCGTCTCAAGGACCTTCTGGCGGAGATCACCGACGTGCTGGGGGACGGCAAGTAGGAAAGGACGCGGTCCACCGGGGCCTACAGGTCCGGCCGCTCACCCCGCCCATGTCATCCTGAGCGCGAATCTCGCGCGGCGAGATAGCGAAGGATCTCCTTGCATGCCGGGAGACCCCTCCAGCGGCCCCATCCGGCAGCCAACGCTCTCAGACTGAGACGCCCCGGCGAAAGTGGGCTTCTCGGCCACGCTTGTGGGGGCACGGTTACCCGGCGGAGACCTCGGTCGCCAGCTTCGCCACCTGAGCCAGGGTCAGTTCCCGGAGGCTTTCCACCACCACATCGGCCTCCTGCAACTGCTCGGCGTGCACCGAGCCGGTCACCGCCACACAGGCCATGCCCGCGGCCCTGGCCGCCGCTACTCCCGCCGGAGCGTCCTCGAACACCACGCAGGCCTCCGGCGGAAGGCCCAGGCGCTCCGCGGTCACCAGGTAGATCTGCGGGTCGGGCTTCTTTCTCGTCACGTCGTCCCCGGTGATGACGGCATCGAACCACTCCAGCCGCAGGCCCGTACCGGTGATGACGGGGAACTGCTTGTCCTTGTTCCCGGAGGTGGCGATGGCGAGTTTTGCCTGCGGGTCCGCGCGGGCCGCGCTCACCAGCTCCATCACGCCCTCCATCGCCGGGAGGGGCCGGTCCGCCAGGATCTTGAAGAAGTTGTCCCTGCGCCGCTTGACGGCGGCTTCCGTGTCGATCCGTACCCCGTAGCGCTCGGCGACGCCCTCGACGTACCGCTCGTCGCCGGTCCCCACGAAGGGCCGGAAGTCCTCGGCCCGCACCTGCACCCCGTACAGCTCGGAGAACATCATCACGCTGGCCCGGGCATTGACGGTCTCGGTATCGGCCACGACGCCATCGACGTCGAAGATCAGCGCCCACATACGCAGGTCCTCCTCGGAGGGCAAGCAAAAGCGGCGGCCCATGGGATGGACCGCCGCTTCAGGAGTGCATATTGGCTGCCGGGCAAGGATTCGAACCTTGAATGACGGTTCCAGAGACCGCTGTGTTACCGTTACACCACCCGGCATTCGACAGGACGGTCATTATAACGAGGTCCGCGGTGAGCGTCAAGGAGTTCTTTGGCGGCGGGGCCGCTTGCGGTCCGCGCCGGAGGGGCGGCACAATGCCGAGTGCCGAACCGGGCGCGGGCGGTGTTCCGTCGCCGTCAGCCCCGGAGGGGCCAGACACAAACAGGCGGGGGCGTGAGCCCCCGTTACCCAGGGCACAGCGCAAAACCGAGCCCCGGAGGGGCGGCACAATGCCGAGTGCCGAACCGGGCGCGGGCGGTGTTCCGTCGCCGTCGGGCGGCGTCGTGGCCGTTAGCCGTCGCCGTCAGCCCCGGAGGGGCCAGACACAAACAGGCGGGGGCGTGAGCCCCCGTTACCCAGGGCACAGCGCAAAACCGAGCCCCGGAGGGGCGACACAATGCCGAGTGCCGAACCGGGCGCGGGCGGTGTTCCGTCGCCGTCGGGCGGCGTCGTGGCCGTTAGCCGTCGCCGTC
>Ga0334883_1001620_pt1 | contig 32002 bp, 28 predicted proteins | sample GraSluR1_MG_6_FD_207230 | JGI IMG/M metagenome (GOLD analysis project Ga0334883, IMG submission 207230) | Sludge microbial communities from methane-producing bioreactor in Wageningen University, Netherlands - Granular Sludge_09_05-R1 | ecosystem: Engineered > Bioreactor > Anaerobic >...
TGGCCGAAACATTCTGGTAGTCGTACTCGTTTCCCCTGTACAGGATCGGGTCGGAGTAATCAAACTTACGGTACTGCCCGCGCCAGAAGGGACGGATGTCTCCGGTTTTGCCTATGTACTGGGCCTGGAGTTCCCACACGGTCCTCGAGGCCATCCGGATCTCGCCCGCCCGCATCCTAGACACCTCGTAGTCACCCCACGTACCGGTGACCCTCCACTGAAAATCCTTTACGGACCCGACATTCCACCAGGGGCTGGAAATGGTCAGTTCAGGCTCCCGGTGAAGCATATTCCTGTAGTTTTTCGTCACCGTTTCCCCGTCGATCTCCTGGTTGCGTTTCTCGATATCAAGGTTCTCCCTCTGGGACCAGAGGAGAGTCGCGTTCCACCCGTTCCGGGAGAACCGGGCCCCCCACTGGGGACGGTGTTTCTTCTCGCCGATGCTGTTTCCCTCTTCATCCTCTTCAAGTTCTTCCCACGAGTAGTCCACGTTGGCAAACACGGAAAAGTTCCTGCCGAAACGCTGGTTCACCCCGACTCGATACTCAAAGTCGACATCGCTCCAGTACCTGAACGCCATATCGACTTCGCCCGTATCCCAGGCATAGGGACCGGTAAGGGCATAACCAACTCCCTTGTCGGAATCATAGACGACGCTCGGTATAAAAATGCCGAGAACGTAGTCTTTTTCGCCATGAAGAGGCACCACGTAGTCGAAGGGATATGAGAAAAGGAATTTTTCGGCTATATAAACGCGGGGATTTTTCGCGATGACCCGAACCCCCGGGATCACCACGAGCCGCTTCGTCATGAGACGATAGTGGGGCTTCGCGGACGGGCAGGTGGTGATGGAGGCATCGGTCCATTTTGCGATCTGCTCTTCCTCGTCTTTAATTCTCCTGGTATGGCGCTTTTTGATCCATTTTTTCTCCAGGGCGGAATCGAGAGGAACGACATCGAGGTTTTTCCCCCTGATATACACAGTCCCCCCGTGCATTCCCGCCGGAAGATCCCCCATGGCATCGGTCATAACACCTTCCCGGCTGATCATGTCATATTCCAGGGTCTTCCCCCTGAAGCGGTTTTTTCCATAGAGCAGGGTCACCACTTCACCGGGTTTTGAAGTAGCGATGGCCTGCTGGCTTATGGTGTCATATTCCATGCGGTGGGAAAAAATGCGGACGTCGTCCTGCCGGAGCCTGGAGTCTCCCTCTGCCTCTGCAAGCCCCGATCCTTCGTCGTAAATTACCTTTTCTGCATCGAGAATAATATCCCCGCGGCCCTGTTCGGCTCCATATGAGGGTTTATACCCGAAAAAGAGGAGCAGAATCAGAATCAGGAGCAGCGACCCCACAGTCCGTTTCATTCTTCTTTTCCCTCCGGATCGAACCATACAAGCGACGCTCCCTTCTCGGCCTCCATGACTCCGCCGGGCAGAAGTTTCACGTAAGACCCGCTGAAGCGTCCCATATCACCTGATGCCACAACACCATCGGGGAACAGGATAATGTTGGTCTTCTGCTCCCACTTTGCCAGAGGAGCACTGTAGTAGAACACTATGCCCTTTTCCGTCATCGTTCCGTCCGGATCGCTGATCTCGGCACGCATGTTCTTTTCGAAGTACCTGCCCTTCGGTGCCTTGAGGGTCCACAACTGCCCTGTTTTACGGGTCATCTCGATATCGATGTCGAAAAAGTTCGCCCAGTCCTTTCCCCGTTCAACCTTCCCGATGTCAGCCTTCCACAAATCGCCTTCGATTTCCCGGTCGATCTTGATATTCTCAAGGATCGTATCGGGAATAGCCGAGGGGATCCTGCCCTCGCTCAGGTCGAGAGCAATATCACGGACCGCTTCAAAAGCGAAATAGCCGCCTACGGCAAGAAGTGCCAGAAAAACAGCAAATTTTTTCCAGCGGGAAGAACTCTTGTTTTCGGATGTTTCCGACACGATTGTACCACGTCACTTTCATGTTTCCGGATTAAGCCGCAGGGGTCGGCAACCGTACCCGGCCCTGCGGCAGAAATTGAAAAACTATGCAGTTTCCTGGTCCCGGATCCCCGGATAAATCCTCCGGGCCTGGATCAGAGTTTTACATCGATTATAGCCGACACGCCAACTCCCTGGACCCTGCGGAACCGCTGGACCGGGTTTTCCGAATCGATGGGGACAAGGATCTTCACCCGAAGCCTGTCCATGAACGTTGCCTCGATCTGGGCAACAGCTTTCGTGCTGGTGATGGCATCCCCTCTCGGTCCCGCTACCTGGGCGGCGCCAATATGGGTCCCGGAGCCGATGGAGACTATGGGAACCACCTTCGTGTGTCCCTCGACTTTGGCGCCCCTGTTCAGGGTTATTGTGTTTATAAAATCATTGATGGGCCCTGCGATGGCCGAAACGACAAAACCTCCCCCGATAACCCCGATGAGATCTCCCAGGTTGAAGGCCCAGGCGCTTCCGCCGAGGGTGATCATAAGGGCGGCCAAAAGCGCGAGCCACCTGCTTTTAATTTTCTTCATGGACACCTCCTACTGTGCTTCAGGAACCTTGTCCCCGCTTGCCGGCTGCACCGTCTTCAGCATACCCTGCAGCCCTGCCGGGACCGGGTAGGCGGAAACTCGCATGGCCCGGGAGCTTTCAGCGAACACGATGGAACCGGCCGGGATCTCCTTCAGGTCACCCCGGACAAGGAATCCACCCGCGAGCCCCACAGGCCCCAGGAGGATCGCACCGACAACGCTCGTGCCTGCAGCAGCAAGCTGGGCCGACTCAGCTTCGGATGCCTTTTTGGCCTGCTCGCCCACGGTGAGAGGTATCTCCTCCGGTCCCAGGGGGAAAAGCTTTTCGATCGTGATCTTGACTTCTCCCGGACGGCCGAAACTCCTCGGCTTCGTAACTTCGGTGACGACAGCCTGCATCCTGCTCCCCCTCGGAGCCACAAGGCTGGCTCCCGCCACGAAATCAGACTGGAGAACCAGGTCCACAATGTCACCTTTTTTTGCCGTTTTCGGAGAGAGGGTGTTTACCGTGGCTCCCTTCACCACAGAGCCTGCAGGTATTTCCGCATCCTGCATGCTCACCGGTTCGGAAATCAGCAGGCTCAACACGCGCTCAAGCCTCATGGAGACCGGGCGGTCGACCTGGGGGGTTCCCTCGAGATTGACCTCAAGAGCCTCCACCCGCTTGACAGCAGGTTCAAGGGCATTGATCCCCTGCTCTACAGCCCACTCCGCAACACCGAGCTTGAAGAGTACCGAAGGCTGCTCGAGCGTTCCCTTCTCGATAAAATTCAGCACCGCGTTCTGCCTTTCGGCGATACTCCCGGGCAGTTCCCGCCCGAACATTTCCTTTTCAACGGTGTTCAGCCGTTCGATCAGGCCTCCAGTGCGCTCGCTTCCGTAGAGAAGGCGCTCCACCCTGCCCATGAGAAACACAGTTGACTGCGGTTCCTCCGCAGCAGCAGGCATCCCAAACGAAACCACAACAAAAGCCGCAAGACAAAGGCCGATAAGTACTTTTTTCATCCGTTCTCCCTCCCAGATGTTGAATTCGAAAGCTGTACCGCCGCACCGATGAACCCCATGAACAACGGGTGAGGCTTCACCGGGCGTGACCTGAACTCAGGATGAAACTGGACTCCCACGAACCACGGGTGGTCCGGAAGTTCAACTATTTCCACAAGGTTCTTCTTCGTATAGATTCCCGCTATCCTCAGCCCCTTCTCTTCCAGGCGGCTTCGATAGTCGTTGTTGAATTCGTACCGGTGACGGTGGCGCTCAAAGACCTGCGACTTCCCGTATGCTTCAGCAGCCCGGGCACCGGGAACCAGGTCACAAGGATAGGCCCCCAGGCGCATAGTGCCCCCCTTAGCCTCCACGTGTGCCTGTTCCTCCATCAAGTGTATCACAGGACTGGTGCATCCGGGGTCTATTTCCGAGCTGTTCGCTCCCGGAATGCCGCATACGTGACGGGCGAACTCCACTACGGCCACCTGCATCCCCAGGCAGAGCCCCAGGTAAGGTATTTTCTTCTCCCTGGCGTATCGCGCTGCCGATATCTTCCCCTCTATGCCCCTGGCGCCGAATCCTCCGGGCACAATAATTCCGTGGGCACCTGAAAGGATCGCTTCAGCCCCGTGTTCCTCAATATCCTCCGCTTCCACCGACCGGATGCGCACGCGCACGTCGTGATGTATCCCGGCGTGGTACAGTGCCTCCGTGACACTCAGGTAGGCATCCTTGTGATTGATGTACTTGCCCACCATGACGATCTCCACTTCCCCCGACGGATCGCAGAAACCGTCCACCACGCGCTTCCAGTCCGAAAGGTCAGGCTCTGCGGGAGACTCGAGGGAAAGGAATTTCAGTACAAGCTCGTCGAACCTCTGCTCGTAGAGGCTGAGCGGAACTTTATAGATCGTAGGTTCATCGAGGGCCTGGATAACGGCCTCCGGGGGAACGTTGCAGAAAAGCGCCATCTTGTCCCTCATCCCGTCCTCGATAGCATAATGGGAACGGCACACAAGGATCTGGGGGAGGATGCCTATGCGGCGCAGCTCCTGGACACTGTGCTGGGTGGGCTTGGTCTTCAGCTCCCGGGCGGCCTCGAGCCAGGGGACAAGGGTCACATGGCAGTATACAACGTTATCCCGCCCCACCCTGGTCGCCATCTGCCGGATGGCCTCGAGAAACGGCTGCCCCTCGATATCTCCCACTGTTCCCCCTATCTCGGCGATAACAACATCCCGGTTTTCACCGGCTCTCAGGATCCGTTCCTGGATCTCGTTGGTGATGTGGGGTATCACCTGTACCGTGCCGCCCAGGTAATCGCCCCTCCGCTCCTTTGAAATGACGGATGAATAAATCTTCCCCGTGGTCACATTGTTGTCCGCGCTGAGGGATTCATCAATGAACCGCTCATAATGCCCGAGGTCCAGGTCCGTCTCGGCACCGTCGTCCGTAACGAAGACTTCACCATGCTGAAAAGGATTCATCGTTCCGGCATCTACATTCAGGTATGGATCGAGCTTTATGATGGAAACGCGAAGCCCTCTCTTTTTCAGAAGCACACCCAGCGATGCCGCCGTGATCCCCTTGCCCAGGGACGATACCACTCCGCCCGTTACAAAAACATACTTCGCCATTTCCCCATCCTCCACGGTTAGAAAGTTTTCAGCTGAACGCTTCAAAAAAACATGGACCAGGGAAACCCCGGTCCAGAATAGCGAAATTGTTCCATGATGTCATAGTCAGTATTGCCTATCTTAACATCCGCAGCGGATTAACAGGACTCTTTCCCTTCCGTATCTCGAAATGAAGGTGGGGTCCCGTTGTTCTGCCGGTCGTACCCACATGGGCTACAGTCTGCCCCTGGGAGACCGACTGCCCCTTTCTCACGGAAAGGGAACTGCAGTGGGCGTAAAGTGTCGAGTACCCGTCGCCGTGACGGATCACGAGCACCCGCCCATATCCCCCCATCCAGCCGGAATATTCCACCACGCCGGATTTGGACGCAGTGATCGCACGTCCCCTGGGAGCCTTTATGTCAATGCCTGTATGGAAATCCCTTCGCCGCGTTACCGGGTGCCTGCGCCAGCCGAAGGGGCTGTTGATCCTCCCCACCACGGGCCACCGGTAGCTTCTCGAGGATGTGGAGATGGTAACCGAATTTTTCTTTGCGGAAGATGACGTCCTCGAAGAACGGGATTTCTTTGCAGCAGGCTCACTTACCGCTTCAGGCCTGGCCCCCGGGAGGAATATCTCTTTCCCGGGGATGAGCGGGGAAAGAACATCCTTGTCGTTTGCCTTCCGGATCCTGTCCAGCGGTATGCCATAGTTCGAGGCTATTTTTCCCAGCGCGTCGCCCTTTTTGATCGTATAGAAAATACCGTCCTGGTTGGGGATCCTCAGCGTCATTCCGGGCTTAAGACGGTCGGGATTTTTCAGATCGTTGCAGCCGAAGAGGGTATCGATCTCGAGCTTCTGGGAACTTGCGATCGTCCACAGGCTGTCCCCTGCTGCCACCACGTAAGCCGTCACCTTCACGGGAACCACTTTTTCCTTTGCGGCGGCGACCCGCGCCTTCCGCAGCAGTACTTCTTCAAGGGTCGCTTCTACTGCGTCGCTGTTCTCGGGAACGAGAAGGAGCTGTTTCTCCGAAAGCCTGTTGGGATCCTTCAGTTCGTTTGCCTTCACGATATCGCTCATGGAAACCCCATATTCAAGCGCGATATCGGACATGGTCTGTCCCGCCTTCACGAGGTGTTCTTTCCACTGCGGCTTTACCTCCGTCAGGACAACTTCTTCCTCATCCGCGGAATTCTCGGGATCCTCCTCTTCGGGCAGATTTTTCCCGTCTGACGCAGCACTCAGCACGATATCCTCGTAATCGGACTCCATCTTCCCGGGCAGCGAATCTTCAGCAGGGGGAACGTTTTTCTCTTCTCCCTGCTCTTTCTCCGTCTCTGCAGCAGATGCCGGAGAAGTGGATTTTACCTGGACCGAAAAGGATGGGAGCCGTGACTCTCCCGAATTGACAAGGGCCATTCCGGAAATGCCGAAAGACGCCCCCTCTACGGGAAGGTTCTCCGGCATTCTGACACGAAAACCGGAAAGCCTTGATTTTCCCGCATTGGAGAAAGGGCTTTCCGAAACACCCGAGGCGCCTCCGTCCACATTAAGCCCGGAAGGCCATTGGAGGGAACTATCCGCGCCGGATGAAACGCTGCCTCCTGAAAAAACAGAGGGTGAACCGTTTCCGGCGAACCGGTCATCGGCAAATTCCTCCCGGGGAAGCCACGACAGTGCCTTCTTCTCCTGTCGGGATCCTCCGGAAGTACCCATCCCCGGGATCACAGGAGACAAAAATCCCCTGGAACCGCTGCTCTGCCGCACACTTTCAGGATATACGTTCGACATGTCTACAACAATAAAGCCTGATGAGGGAAGAACAAATTCTTCGGGGGCCGCAGAATCCGCCAGCCCTCCCCACGCCACGCCGGCTGTCCTGTTGCCGGCAGCCACGGCGAGAAGCGCCGCCGCAGCGAACATAAGCCCGATGGCAAGAAGGAAACCAGGCCGGTCTTTTCTGAAGCCGTTTCCGCCCTGTTTCCTGTCCCCACTGCTGTCGCAGGTAAAAGGAGAATGGTCCTTTTTCATCTCCTCTGCCTCCTCTGCTGTTTTGAAATTTGCGCCGCCCCAGTTCCACCTCATGATTTCTTGATGGTGAGCAGAAAATCCCTGTTGGTGGCAGACTGCTTCAATTTATCGATGATCAGGTTCACTGCGCCTGACTCGTCCACGTTCACAATGCGCCTTCTGAGGAGCCATACCCGGCTGAGCTCGTCCTCCCCGAGAAGAAGCTCCTCACGCCTGGTTCCCGACTTCGTAATGTCGATGGCCGGGAAAATGCGCTGTTCCGAGAGTTTTCTCGACAGGTGAAGCTCCATGTTGCCGGTACCCTTAAACTCCTCGTAGATGACCTCGTCCATCCTGCTTCCCGTATCCACAAGGGCCGTCCCGATAATGGTCAGGCTGCCCCCTTCCTCGATATTCCTGGCTGCGCCGAAAAATCGCTTCGGGAAATAAAGGGCCGCAGGGTCCATCCCTCCTGAAAGGGTCCGCCCCGACGGCGGCACCGTGAGGTTCGACGCCCGCGCAAGGCGGGTTATGGAATCAAGGAGGAGCACGACGTCTTTTCCGACTTCCACGAGCCTCTTGGCCTTCTCGAGGGCCAGGTTGGCAACCCTGAGGTGCTCGTCCGCAGGACGGTCGAAGGTGGACGCGATGATCTCTCCATCCACCGACCGGGCCATATCGGTCACTTCCTCGGGACGCTCGTCGATCAAAAGCACCATGAGGATGATATCAGGGTAATTCACCGTTACGGCATTTGCAATCTTCTTGAGTAAAGTTGTTTTTCCCGCTTTCGGAGGTGACACGAGAAGAGCCCGCTGTCCCTTTCCGATAGGGGCAAAGAGATCCACCAGGCGTGTGGATATTTCCCTGGATTCGGTCTCAAGAGTAAGCCGTTCGTCAGGGAAGATGGGTGTTATTGCACTGAAATGGGGCCGATGCCTCGCTGCCTCGGGATCGGAAAAATTGACCATTTCCACCCGAAGAAGCGCCTCGTAGTGTTCAGAATCCCGGGGAGGGCGCACGAGTCCCCAGATCACGTCACCGTTCCGAAGCCCGAACCGGCGGATCTGGGAGGCTGAAACGTACACGTCGTGATCACTGGGCAGAAGCCCCTTCGGCCGAAGGAAACCGTATCCTTCCGGAAGGATTTCAAGAGTCCCGCCTCCGAAGCGATAGTTCAGCTCCTCGGCCTGGGCCCTGAGAATGGCAATTATGAGATCATCCTTGCGAAGTGAGGAAAAACCGGAGAGCCCGATTTCTTTCGCTATTTTTCGAAGTTCGGGATTGAGAAGGGCCGCAAGATGGCCGAAGGTGTACCTCGGCTTGGGTGCAGACTTCTGCACAGTTTCTCCTTCAGGCCCCTGGCCCCTGGAAACTGCGGGAAGAGTCTTTTCCGCTTCCTCGGCCGCCTGCCCGTTCACTTCGTTCTCAAACACTGTATCCGACATGACGGGCTTATCGCACGGAGGGCATTATTCCACCCTCGGGAGGACTGCAGAAATTAATTTCATGAAACAACAGATAACAGAACACGAAAAAAGACATCCCCTTCCTGAAAGCCCTCCTCCGAAAAATCAAACCGGAGGAAAATGGGCTGAAAATCACAAAAAACAGCAAAGCTCACTCGGTAATTTCAAACGGCACGTCCGAAAAAACCCTGTCATACAATGAAATGCGCACTGAATACGAACCCTTGGGAAGAGGGGAGCCATCCTCGAGAAGAAGGCAGTATGCCCTGGCTCCGTCACCAGGCTCAAGCCTGAGCGTTTCTGAATGTATGGGCCGCCCCCGGAAAAACCACCGAACCCGGACGCCGTCTCCCCCGGACGCCCGGGAGTAATCGAACCAGAGACACAGTTGCCTCGAACCATATGAAAAAACAGACCCCGCGTTCACGGGCTGCATTCTGTCGTCCACTTCGTCGCACAACAGGACGTTGTGGATCTCGAAAGAGCCGGCAGCCCTGTTTGAACGCACTGCCCAAAAAGAGAAAACAAGCAGAAGAATAATAACACAAAACATCAGAAGAAGAAAAAATCTTCCGTTCCTGGACATTATACCCACCGCCCCCGAAAAAAAACAAGTCCATCGAAGGAAAAACCTGCAAGGGCACAGAAAAAACCGTCCCGCCAGTCCAGAAAGAAACAAAAATGATCCTGTCTGGCTCTTCCCCGAAGCACTCTACCACGAATATGATTAAAAAGGCAAGAAGACGGGGCCGCAATACAGGGAGAAGAGCCCCGGAAAACCCCGTCCGGGATCCTTATCCGGACAGGAAGTTTTTTCCCTTCGAAATAAAGGAGGCATCATGTATGGACACATCGCTTTCAAAAAAAATCGCCCTTCGGGGGCTTCTCATCGCTGCGGTCACCGGGGCCACCATGCTCAGCGTTCCCGTGCCCGGTTTCCGGCTCTACTTCAACTTCGGTGAGGGGATCATCTACACGGCGGCCATTCTCCTGGGCCCCGCATGGGGTGCAGCAGCCGGAGGGATCGGGGCTTCCCTTGCGGACATTCTCCTCGGGTATCCCCTCTGGGCTCCCTTCACGCTGATCATTAAAGGGGCCGAAGGCTTCATAACGGGAAAGCTCGGCAAAAAATCGGCTGTTTTCGGCATTATATCCGGAGCCACTGTCATGACCGCAGGCTATACGACCATGGCGGGAATTCTGTACGGATGGGCAGCCGCGCCGGTGGAACTGATCACCGACCTGATCCAGTGCAGCATGGGTGCCGGCATTGCACTTATGCTTATGCCCCCTCTGAAAAAAGCGCTGTTCAGGACAGGCCGACAGGAGAAGTAACGGCCTCCTTCAGGGAACGGACGACCTGCTCATGCACCCCGACGGGAAACCCGTCCACCGTGGGCTCGCCTCTTCTCGTCACACCGTCCACTGCCCCGGCACGCACCATGGCCTCAAGCATGAGGTGCAGATCCTGTTCCCCCGGTCCGATCCATTGCGGCCTGCCCAGGGACAAAAGGGACGCAATGGCGTATCCTCCCCAGTCGGACACGTCCACAGGCAGTGCCGCATCAGCCCTCACGACGGAAAGGCACGGCGCGTAGGAGGGAAGCAATTCCGACAGGGGCACGCGGAAGTTCCCCATGCCTGCCTCATTCCCCCCGTCTCCGACGGCGAGGGACCTGGCTCTCTTCGGTTCAAGGGCTGCCCCGTCGAGAGGAGCCGCTGTTTTCGACACATCCTCCCCGCGCATGTTGTAATATTTTCCGTCCGCCGCCCGCCCGAGGCGCTCTATGAAAATCACGAGATCCGGGCGCCACGAGAGGATATCTCCGGCGGACGAGGCCTCCATTACATCAGGTCCGCCCACGGCGCCGGAACATGCCCGCAGAACATCACAGCACAGCCCATCAGTGAATAGTGTCACGTCATGGCCGCATTTTCGAAGTGCCCTGCCGAGGATCACGGCTCCCCCGGGGCCGTCCGTCTCCGGCGCGCTGCACGCCTGGACGAAAAAACCTGTGACGACTGCCGTCCGCCCCGGCTTTTCCATGAGCGCCAGTGCTTCCGAAAGATACCAGGGACGGAATAGGGTTGAAACCTTCCTTCCTCCTCTATCGGAGGCGATTATCTCCCCGACCCGGGAAAAGAGGTCCATATTATACCCCCAGCTTCTCCACAAGGGCCAGCATTTCAGGGTTAAGGCTCTTCGGCGATTTCCAGGCATCCTCCAGCGGGCAGAGGGTCATCCGGCCGCAAACGGAGCCCACCATTACCCCGGATCTCTCCTCCAGAAGGGCCTCCACGGCAAAGGACCCCATTCTTGATGCCAGTATGGTGTCGAATGACGTGGGGCTTCCACCGCGCTGGATGTATCCCAGGACCGTCACCCGCGCATCGTATCCCCCAGTGTCCTGCAGCTGGTTTTTGAGCTCCAGGGCCGACATGACCCCTTCAGCCAGGATTATGAGGGAATGGGTCTTGCCCCGTTTCCGGGAATAATGAAGCTGCTCGCACATCTTTGCGATATCGAGCCGTATCTCCGGTACCACCACATATTCCGCCCCGGTGGATACAGCCACTTCAAGAGCGAGAAATCCCGCGTCCCGTCCCATGACCTCAACTATGAAGAGCCGGTCATGACTGCTCGCAGTGTCACGGAGCTTCTGGACCGCCGAAAGTGCGGTGTTCACTGCCGTATCGTACCCGATGGTCACATCAGTTCCCGCGATATCGTTGTCTATGGTTCCCGGTATCCCCACCACGGGAAGGCCCATTTTCCCGAGCGCCTCCGCGCCCCGGAACGACCCGTCGCCTCCTATGACCGCAAGGGCATCCACACCGTGCTTCTGTATCTCCTCCATCGCCCGCTTCTGCCCGTCTTCCGTCCTGAAACGGTCGCTTCGGGCTGTGCGGAGAACTGTCCCCCCACGGTGGATGATGCCGCCCACTGACGCCCTGTCCATATCAAAATACTCGCCGTCCATGAGGCCTTCAAACCCCTTCATAACGCCCACCGGCTCCAGGTTGTAGTACAGCGCCGTCCGGACCACCGCCCGAATCGCTGCGTTCATCCCGGGAGAATCCCCCCCGCTCGTCAGCACTGCGATACGCTTCATCATTTTGTTGATCCCCCCGATCCAGGTGAATACGAACAGGAATTATCGTACCACAGCCGGCATAAAAAAAGAGGGTCCCGAAACGGACCCTCCTCTGATTATTTCAGAGAACTACTTACTGTCTCTGGAGTTCTTCGACCCTTCTATTTACGGAAGATATCTCATCGTTCAGCTCACCTAGCTTGCTCTCAAGTTCCCTCTTCTCTGTGTTGAGCCTCTCCAACCGCTTGATGAGCCGGTCGAGCTCGAGACGGGATGCTGCCTTGCCCTTGTAGAGAGCTTCCGGGTTGTCTTTTTGCACATCCCAGAAATAATCGATTGAGTTGAACTTCATCGTCTCGCCGCTTATGGCGGAGTTGATCGCAAGACGTACTGTTTTCGCTCCCTCCAGCAGGGATTTCCCTTTTTCGTCGTATTTCGGGAAAAAGACCATTCCGTCCCGCTTCCCCTGCAGTGCGAAGTTGAAACGCTTGTCATAGTCCACTGGCGAGTATTTCTTTTTGCCTATCCAAAGGATCAGCATCTTGTCGAAAGGCGCCATGTGCATTGTGGACGTATGGTTATCAAACTCGATGTGGATCGGGATCGTTTCGTCGAGGTTGAGAGACCGCAGCATCTGGTATTTGTACTGATCCGTTTCGTCCGCAGTCCAGAGGTTCTTTTTTGCCTCGTCCTGCACAAGTGCCTCAATGTACTCAGCAGCATAGTAGGTAGCCGTTATATCGAGGTAGCCGCCCAGTTCCCCCTCGAAACTCTTTTTCTGGCGCCATCGGGATAAAATCTTCTCGTCGGCGCAGGAGGCACCTGCTGCAAGCGAGACAAGAACGAATGCCAGAATGAAAAAAGATATGATTTTTCTCAAAGATATTTCCCCCTCACTGTAAGATTCACAAGCCATTATACAGGAGAGACGCCAAAAAAAAAGGAACCCTTTCGGGTTCCTTTTTGTTGCTGATTTTCTGTTTCCTAGAACACCACGTGGGTACGAAGGCGGATCAGGTGATCGTCTCTACCGGGTACCGTCTGTGCACCTTCAACCTTATCATAGGCAAGTTCGAAGGATACCGCCGGTGTGTAGTAGTACTTCACGCCGAAGGTGTAGTTGGTGGTGTCTTCCGCACCAGCTGCTCTGGCATTGCCCTGCAGGTAACGGATGAAGGTCCTCCACTTGTCGCTCCACTTCTGCTCGGCCTTGACGAAAAGAATGTTGTCGTAAGCGCCAAGATTGGTTCCGGTAACCGCTGCTCCGTAGTTATCCCACGGGCCGTCTGTAACTGTCCTGAAGCCGACATCGGAGATATTCACGTACTCCAGCCACAGGGAGGTAAACTTCAGTGCATCCTGGCTCACATCGAGTATTGCCTGCCAGGCTCCGTTGTTGTCAACGCCGTCGTCAAAGTTGTAGTATGCGCCGCGGAATTCCCAATCCTGATTGAACCGGGCTCCGAAAGCGGCCCACCACACATGGGTATCAGGGTTGGTGTTGGGATTCGCGTTATTCCATCCAATGTAGTTTCCGGAAAGCCAGAACTGCTCGTTGAAGTTCCAGCGGAACCGTGCGCCGAATTCATAACCTTCAATGTCGGTAGCCAATCCAGCCTTGTTTACGCCCTCGTCATTATGAGCGGCAAAAACCTGGAACATGCCTGCTGCGAAGTTCTTCGTGAACCAGAATCCGGTCATGGAACGGTCGGTGTACCATGCATCATTGTCGGTGTACAGCTTGTCATCGCCCTGCCAGTCGTTGAGGTAGAGACCGGCGTTCATGACCATGTTGTAGGGAAGCTGCAACGTCAGGAAGTAGCGTTCCCATGCAACGGTGTTAACGCCACTCTTGCCGAGGCGGAAGGTTACTGTTGCCTTGTCGTCGACCTGCTTCCTGGCCCAGATACGGAACCGGTTAAGGTTGAAGTCCGTGTCGCCGTTGGCTGTGTAAAGTCCGCCAGCTTCGGCTTCTTCACCGGCAAACTTCGCGTCGAAACGGAACTCTCCCCAGAACTTCCATCCGCCTACGCCGTCCTCAAGAACCGCCACGCGGCTGTCAAGCTTGTCGACCTTTACGCCGAGGGCGTCAAGTTCGTCCTTGAACTCAACAACGAGTTTCTTCAGCATCTCAACGTCCTGCTTGCTTGCCTTGGTCATGTCGACCACTGCAAGGGCGCGGGCGAGAGCGGAAGCCATCTCGTAGCGGGTGGTGGGCTGGTTGCCCTTGTAGGTGCCATCGGGATAGCCGGAAAGCACGCCGCGGGCGGCAAGCTGGCCGATCGCATCATAGGCCCAGTGATTCATGGGAACATCCATGAACGGATTGACATTGGCAAACGCAGGAGCTGCGAAGGCCACAAGCGCGACTACTGCAACAAGCGCAAGAATCTTTTTCATTGTGTGTTAACCCCCTTGGTTTGTGTGTTTTTTTATTTCGCGGATCTTCCGGTTCTCCACTTCGGGGGTTCGGGATGAAGTTTCCTCGTTTCCTTTTCCCTGATTCCCTTCCGTTTCAAACCATGTTATTCCGCCTTCAGCTTCCGCTGATCCTTGATGGCCACGGGGGTTGCACCTCCTTTCGAGCCTTCGGGACTTATTCACGGAAGCGTAGAAGCTGATGAATCCAAGGTTATATTGTCAAAGTACGCCAATACACCGTTTCCTGATGCATTGTAGACGAGGACCGCATTTCTGCAAATAGGACCTAAGAACTATTTTACGTAGAATTACTGAAAAGCGCATTCGTTTCTCTGCTCAACCTTTTCCCCTTCCTCCCGGAAAGAACGAGTTCCGACATTACCAGAAAATGAACCGGTGGAATTTAAAACCTCGCAGCACGCGTTCCAGACCTCTTCCACCGAAATGCGCTCCATGGAATAATCGTCGTCCGGCAGGGATGGAACGAGGCTTCTGTGTACCGTACCCCACGGACCAAAACGGGGAAGATTCTTCGCCCGGTAGAGTCCTACCGTAGGGGTGCCAACTGCGCTTGCCACATGCAGCGGTCCGGTATCGTTTGTGACAAAGAGCATGGCCCGCTCTAGGAGTGCGCCAAGGCGTGAAATCGGGTATTCGCCTGAAAAATCAATGCAGCGTTCCGAGCGCATCTCTTCGCAGATATGGCCGGCAAGCTCTCTTTCATAGCGAGCATATCCTGTTATCCCGACCGTCACGTTCAACTCACTGTGAATTTTCCTGGCAAGAGCCAGAAATTTCTCTGCGGGCCAATTCTTTCCAGGATCCTGACTTCCGGGATTCAGGAGCACCAACGGAAACTTTGTCCCTTTCTCCACAAGCTCATGCTCTACCTGTTCCGTGGCCGCAGGCGATACAAAAAAACGGAGCCTCCGCGAGAACACAGGAACCCCAAGGGTCTGCATGCAACAGATATTCCGCTCCGCTTCATGCATCGTTTTCGGCAGCATCAATTCCCGAAGGCCCCATAGGGGTGCATAGCGGGCCCCGCAGACGAGCGGCATGGCTGACGAGCGCAGGTCAATCAGCAAATCATGAGGTATGGAACGGATCATCCGTGCCGAGTCGATTCTTCCCCAAAAGCCTTTCTTTCTTTTATACTCTTCAACAACGTCCCACAAAGGGTCATTCTCAAGCACCTGCATGGCCTGCGGTGAGGCGAGAATGGTAAAACGGGCATGGGGCAGAAAACGCCTCAGATTCCAGAGCGCCGCAGTGGCAAGTACCATGTCGCCGACACAGGAAAGGCCGATTATCAACACTTTCTTTATTTTTTCGGCTTCTAGCTTCAAAATAACTCCTGCCTTTCTGTCAGACTTCAGCCAGCCATCAGCCCCGAAGGGATTTCACTATCTCCGTGGTACTCTTCCCTTTCAGGAGAGGAACGATGACGACCTTTCCCCCGTTTGCCTCAACAAGCTCTCTCCCCACGACGGATTCGGGGGTGTAGTCTCCTCCCTTGACGAGAACATCCGGTTGAAGTGACTCAATAAGCGCCAGTGGAGTTTCCTCCGGGAAAACGACTACCAGGTCGACGCAGTCGAGAGCCGAGAGGACCGCAGCACGGTCTTCCTGGCAGAGCACTGGACGATCCGGGCCCTTGAGCTTTTTCACCGATTCATCGGAGTTGAGCCCCACAATAAGCCGGTCCCCCTCGGCGGCAGCCTCCCTGAGAAGAAGCACGTGCCCGGGGTGGAGGAGATCGAAACAGCCGTTGGTGAACACAATTTTCTCTCCCCGGATCCGCCAGAGCTTTCCAAGGGCGGCGGCCTCGTCTCGGGAACATATTTTCGAGCCCCGCCCGTTTTTTGCCGCTGAGACCAGTTCTTCAATGGAAACAGGGGAGGTGCCCGATTTCGTGATCACGACCCCTGCAGCAGTGTTCGCAAGAACCATCGCATCCCGCCAGGAAAAACCTGCAGCCACAACCGCGGCAAGGACAGAGACCACCGTATCCCCTGCTCCCGACACATCGTAGACATCCCGGACCCTGGGTGCAGGAAGAGAATACTCTCCCTCGTCGTCAAAAAGGCACATCCCCTTCGCTCCCCGGGTTACGAGAAGCTTCCGGAACGCGAAGGAATTCCGCAGGTTACCGCCGTGGAGGGAGAGCCCTTTTTCCCTGTATTCCCCCGGAACATGGAAAAGCTCCCTCTCGTTGGGGGTAACGCAGTCGGCTCCCCGGTACCGTTCCCATTTATCTCCCTTGGGATCGATAAAAACCTGTCCGCCACTTCGATGGACCGCGTCTATTACCCGCCGGGCCAGCCCTTTGGCGAAAAGGCCCTTCCCGTAATCCGAGAGAACAACGGCATCGGCCCCGGAGATACGGCTTTCAAGGGAGAGAAAAAGCCTGTCCTCGAGCTCGCTGCTTACAGGTTCATTTGATTCTTCGTCGTACCTGACGATCTGCTGGCTGTCTGCCACAAGGCGAGTCTTCGAGGTCGTGGTTCGGTTCCTGTCGCACACAAGGAAATTCTCTACACGAAGTTCCTCCAGCAGGGAGCCGAGAATGCCTGCCTGGCCGTCGCTGCCTGTTATTCCCCAGAGAGCGACAGAGCACCCGAGGCCGCGGAGATTTGCCGCAACGTTGGCCGCTCCGCCCGGGACATCAGTTCTTTCCGTGACGGAGAGAACTGGAACGGGGGCTTCAGGGGATATCCTCGACACCTCGCCCCGGACATACCGGTCGAGCATTACATCCCCCGCAACAAGAATCCGTATTCCTTTGAAAGTATCCAGAGAAATGTTCTTCATGCCAACTTCAGCCTTTTATTCATCTGATTCCTCGCAGACGGCCGCTGCAAGCAGGGGGATCATGATCTCATGGTGACCGGTAAGGGAATATCCCCGGCCTCCCGCCAGCACCGGCCGCTGCACCACGTTTACCGTGGGCCTGTAGTGCTGGATCATATCCATATTCACTGTGGTGAAATTCCTCACCGGGTGTCCCAGGTTCCTCGCAAGAGAAAGGGCCTTCAGGAAAACCTCGGGCATGATGACTGCGCTGCCGAGATTCATCACCACTCCCCCCTCGCCGAGTTGTGATACCACGGAGGCAAAAATCCGGAAATCTCTGAGGGATGCGTCACCAATTGCTTTTCCGTCGGCATCGGGGTGCTGGTGAACGATATCGGCGCCTATTGCAACGTGGACCGTATAGGGGATCTGGAACCTCAGGCTGCCTGCTGCAAGTGAGCCGTCCCGAAAAGGGTATTTTCTTTCTTCAAGTAAAACGCCGAGGGACTCGCCAAAACCCGCCTGCGTCTCACATGCCCTTTTTGCCGCAGTGTTCAATATTTCAGCCGTATCGGAAGCCATGCCAAATGACCCGTCCTCCAGCCGGGAAGCAACGTCTTCGGATGTCTGCCCCCAGGCTGCAAGCTCAGCATCATGGATCGCGGCGGCCCCGTTGGATGCGAAACAGGAGATGAATCCACGTTCGGCCATGTCAAGAAGAATCGGGACACAGCCGCATTTCACAACGTGCCCGCCCAGCATTACAATAACCGGTCTGCCATCCTTTTTTGCTGCCGCAATGGCCCTTGCGGCAGCAATGAGATCCTCCGCCTTCAGAATAGCGGGAAGACCTTTCAGAAATTCACTGACAGACATTCCTTTCCACGGAGGAACAGCCTGGAATGCAGTCCTTACTTTTGAAACCCTGTCGGCTGCTGAATAGGTTTTTATGTGAGCTGGATCAAGTTCGGAGAAACGGCCCATAAGGCAACACCTCAAAAAAATGAACTGATTTCTGCTGGAAATTCCAAGCTCTCGAGAGTCCATAGCGATCTGAATGTAACGGTTAATTATATCAGGATAAGGGTGATACAATGAAACTGACAAATTATTTTGTGCGTGGTATAGAAACTCCTGCAGTTTTTTGGAAAGCAAATTTGTTCAGGAGGATTTTATAGTGCAGAAGATTCTCCTCACCGGCGGAGCCGGTTTCATCGGCAGCAACCTCGTGCGGCACCTTGTGCGCGGGAAAGATGTTTCGGTCATAAACTACGACAAGCTCACCTATGCGGGGAACCTGGAGTCACTGCGGGATCTTGAGGGAGATCCCCGACACGTCTTTATCCGCGGCGACATCGGGGACCGGCAGCATCTGCGTGCCGTGCTGGCGAAATACAGCCCCGACGCCGTGATGCACCTGGCGGCAGAGTCCCACGTGGACCGGTCCATCGACGGGCCCGGCGAATTCATCTCCACCAACGTGGTGGGCACCTTCACCCTCCTTGAGGCCGTCCGGGGGTACTGGAACTCCCTGGACAAAGGGGCGGCAGAGTCCTTCCGGTTCCTCCACGTCTCCACGGACGAGGTCTACGGCTCCCTCGGCGCGGACGGATTTTTCACAGAAACCACGCCCTACGCCCCCAACTCTCCCTATTCCGCATCCAAGGCAGCCTCGGACCATCTCGTCCGGGCGTACCGCCATACCTACGGGCTTCCCGTGCTCACCACCAACTGCTCCAACAACTACGGGCCCAGCCAGTTCCCCGAGAAGCTCATCCCCCTCATGATCCTCAACGCCCTCGACGGCAAGCCGCTCCCCGTTTACGGCACAGGAAAAAATGTCCGGGACTGGCTCTACGTGGAGGACCACTGCGAGGCTCTCTGGACCGTCCTCAGGAATGGACATCCCGGAGAAGTCTACAATATCGGGGGAAACAACGAGCGGACCAACCTCCAGGTCGTCCACACTCTCTGCGACCTCCTGGATACTATGCGTCCCCGTCCCGACAGCCTGTCGTATCGGGAACAGATACAGTTCGTTCAGGACCGTCCCGGCCATGACCTCCGGTACGCCATCGACGCCTCGAAGATACAGAGAGAACTGGATTGGACCCCCAGGGAGACCTTTGAGACGGGAATGAAAAAGACCGTGGAATGGTACCTGGAGAACCTCGAATGGTGCCGCAGCATCCAGGACGGCCGGTACCAGCGGGAGCGCCTCGGCCTCTCGTCAGTGAACGGCATACCGGAGCGGGAGGAAAACATATTATGATCACGAAAGGCATCATCCTCGCGGGCGGTTCGGGAACCAGGCTCTTCCCCCTCACCCAGGTGGTGAGCAAGCAACTCATGCCGGTCTACGACAAACCCATGATCTACTACCCCCTGAGCATCCTCATGCTCGCGGGGATACAGGACATCCTCGTCATCACCACGCCCCACGACCAGCCCCTCTTCCAGAAACAGCTTTCAGACGGGGCTCAATGGGGCATATCCATCCGGTATGCCGAGCAGCCCAGCCCCGACGGCCTGGCCCAGGCGTTTCTCATCGGGAAGGAATTCATCAGCGGCGACCCCTGCGCCATGATCCTGGGCGACAACATCTTCTTCGGCCACGGCCTCGTTGAGAAGCTCCGCAGGGCCGCTTCCAGGGAGACGGGGGCTACAGTCTTCGCCTACTGGGTCAAGGACGCAAGGCAGTACGGCGTTGTCGATTTCGACGACCAAGACCGGGCCCTGTCCCTCGAAGAAAAGCCGGCCAGCCCCAGATCCAACTACGCCGTGACAGGCCTGTACTTTTATGACAACAGGGTCGTGGAACTGGCGGAAAGCCTCAGGCCCTCCCCCCGGGGTGAACTGGAGATCACTGACCTCAACCGCCTTTACCTCGAGCAGGGGAACCTCTCAGTGGAAAAGCTCGGCCGGGGGTTCGCCTGGCTTGACACCGGGACCCACGAATCCCTCCTCCAGGCCTCCAACTTCGTCCAGACCGTGGAGGAGCGCCAGGGGCTCAAAATCTCCTGCCCCGAGGAGATAGCCTACCGCATGGGATGGGTGGAAAAGGAACAGATCGAACGCATCGCCCGCCCCCTGAGCAAGAACGGTTACGGGCAGTATTTGCTGAACATGATCAGCGGAGGAAAAGCCTGATGAACGTCCTCGAAACCTCCCTTTCGGGGCTTAAGATAATCGAGCCGAAGGTCTTCGGCGACCGGAGGGGCTTCTTCCTCGAGACCTGGAACAGGAAGCGGTATGCCGAAATAGGTATCGATGAAAATTTCGTCCAGGACAACCTCTCCTTTTCCCGGGGCGGCGTGGTTCGGGGCCTTCACTACCAGTACCCCCGCACCCAGGGAAAGCTCGTCTACGTCCTCCAGGGGGAGGTCTTCGACGTGGCCGTGGATATCCGAAAAGATTCCCCCACCTTCGGCAGATGGGAGGGTGTGGTGCTCTCCGGAGAGAACATGAAGCAGCTCTATATCCCCGAAGGATTCGCCCACGGCTTCTGCGTCCTCGGAGAAACAGCCCTCTTCGCCTACAAGTGCACCGAGTTCTACGCCCCGGAGACTGAGGGGGGCATCCTCTGGAACGACCCCGACATCGGGATTGACTGGCCGATCACTGATCCTGTCCTCTCGGACAAGGACAGGAAGTATCCCCTGCTGAAAGAGTGGATCGCCGGGGGCATTCCGGATTTCGGGAGGACGATATGATGGACAGAAAAGCAGAAGACCATTCCCCGTTTACAATCCTGCTCCTCGGAAAGAACGGCCAGGTGGGGTGGGAACTCCACCGTACTCTCTCCCCGCTGGGGGAGGTCATCGCCACAGACCGGCAGACCCTCGACATCACCGACTTCCACAGGGTACGGGAGACGATACAAACCATCAGGCCCCGGATCATCGTCAACGCCACCGCCTACACCGCCGTGGACAGGGCGGAGGACGAACCCGACATTGCGATGCTCATCAACGGTACAGCACCGGGAGTCCTGGCGGAGGAGGCGAAGAAGTGCGGTGCGCTGCTAGTCCATTACTCGACGGATTACGTCTTCGACGGAACGAAGAAGGAGCCATACACCGAGGAGGACACCCCCAACCCCCTGAACGTCTACGGAAGAACCAAGCTCAAAGGCGAAGAGGCAATACAAAGCGTGGACGGCAACTACCTCATCTTCCGCACCTCCTGGGTCTACGGCGAGCGGGGGCACAACTTCTACCTCACCATCCGAAGGCTGGCGAAAGAAAAAGAGGAGATCTCCGTGGTGGACGACCAGATAGGCGCCCCGACATGGTGCCGGACCATCGCCGAGAACACGGCCTTCATCCTGGCACAGGGAGTGAACAGGGAAGAGTGGTACCATGCCTATTACGAGAAAAGAAAAGGGCTCTACCACATGACGGCCGCGGGGCAGACGAGCTGGTACGAGTTCGCAAAACGGATCGTTGAAACAGTCCCTTCTGAGGAGAGAAAACTGAAGCGGATCCTCCCCATAAGGACGAAGGACTACGCGTACAAGGCGCAGAGGCCGTTGAATTCGGTGATGAGTTTAAAAAAGGCAGAACGATTTTGGGAACAATTCACCAATCACTGGTCTTCTCTTTTTGATTTATGCAGTATACACATGTTTGGCAAAAATGATACTCTTGAGAACAAAGTCAAGAAAACGGCTGGCAGTTGAATATTTGAACTCCATCTTTCTACGAAATCACTTGGTTTTTCATTTGTTCTTTTCCTGTTCGGAAGGAAGGTAATGCTTATCGTACCAGTGTTTAATAGAATCCCTGGCGTAAAGGGAAGGTTTTATGCTGTCTTCCCCTCCCCATACGAGATTACTGGTTTTATCTTCTTTATGAAACACTCTGGCTGCGGGAACATAAATCATTTTCTTACCTATCCGATAAACCATTTCGGCTAAAATAAGTTCTTCGGCAAAAAGAAAAGTATGAGGGTCCAATCCACTGTAATGTTCAAAAAAAGCAGGGCCGAGAGCAAAGAAAGCTCCATTAAGAGCATATACTTCCTGATCTGGCTCCACACTTTTCTGGTCCAATAAAAGTTCTTCTGGCTTTCTTTTCTTTCTGAACCGTCTTTTCAACGGCGATAATATAAAATGGTTGAGCAGATAGCGAGACCAAATGCGTCCAATTCCATAATATTTAACCATTTTTTCCGCTCTTTCCCCATCAGGGCGTGTCTTTAAAAGAGGGTTCTGGTTTCTTCCTTTTGGTGTGAGTATCGCAGGACCACTGACAGGACAATTCTGCTCTGTCAAAGGCTTGATCAGGATATCGATTGATTCCCGGTCAAGGAACAGGATATCGTTATTGCTGCAAATAACAGTAGAATATCCTTCCTCTCGAAGCTTTCTTATGCCTGCGTTTAATCCTCCGGCAAATCCGACGTTCTCTGAAAGCTGAAGAAGGCCTATAGCCGATGGGAACTGCGACATAAATGTCTCAAAATCGTTTTCAGGAGACCCGTTGTCCACAACGAGAACACGCAACCCAGGATGATATTCATTAACAGATTGAAGAAAAGATAATGTTTCCTCTGTTGTTCTATAGTGAAGAACAACCAGAGCATATTCACCGGTTCTCACAATAGCCTCTCCTCTTCTCTAACGATAATGTTATCGTGCTGCGAAAGGATGGCGCCGAAGATAGTCCAGAAGTAAATAGCAAGAATCTGACGTTCATCGAATAAACCTCCGACAAGAGCAAAAACAAGAATTCCTGCAAAAGCTGATCCTAAAAGCGCTGACTTCAGCCGCTCTTTATTTCTGGCCAGGGAATGAAGAACCGAAATGCATACCCCGAGGAAAAGGAGATACGCTACAAAAGAAGGGATGCCTCCTTCAACAAGAACTGTCAGATACTCGTTGTGGATTGAAGGAAAAAAGTGTTTTCTGGTAAGTTGTTTTTTCTCAATATAGTTTTTTACTATATTCTCAAACTGATTCCATCCGATACCGGCCGGATGCCGTTTTGCCAAAAAAAACGAAGCTTCCCATATATTATTTCTCTTCGAAGTCAATTTCACAGGATCTGAAAAGGACGAAAGCTGCGCAATTTCTGATCTAATTTTTCTCTGCACCAGCGACCAATGCTTTGATGTTGGAAGTGTAACCGACAAGCAGACCCCGACAAGAAACGCTAAAGTAAAAAAAAGCGCCAACGCTTTCCCTGAAGGTCTGAAAAGACAAAGAAAAACCACCAAGGCAACCGTATTTGAAACCAAAGCACCGCTCGAAAGCCCTATGAGAAACATCGCTACCAACAAAAAAAGACTCGTAAAATGCAAAATATTCCCTCGCCAGTTCCCTCTTCCATCAAAAGCCGCGAGCACAGTCAGCGAAAAAAGAGGTATTGTTACCGTCGAAGGAAAAGTATGCAAGGGAAATAATCCCTCTGTTTTTCCGTTGAAGACAAAAGCCCACAGGGTAAAACCGCCAATAAAGCAAACAACAAGAACCATATAGCGTCTCCATCTCTCAAAAGAGTCTGGAAATCTTAGCACAAAGGCAGAAAGAAGAACTGAGAACGCAAATTCAAGTACGAGAGACCAGCCCTTTGCCCAGTAGAAAAGAGATTGCGCACCGAGAATCGTCACCCCTGCTCCCCAAACCAACAGGATGGCAAAAGATACTTTTATTAATAATGGCAGGGATTTCACAAACTTTGAAACTTCGTTTTTTTCTATTAGAAGTCCAATTATTGCGATAAACCATCCCGAGTACCTTGGAACGGGTCCAAGAGAACCAAACATCAGAGCTATTAAAAAACCAGCTTCCACAACACTTTGAGGAAGAAATTTAAATCTTTTAACGGCGAAGGTTACTCTATCACCAAACATTCAAATTACCTTTTGCCAATTTCAGTATTTTTTCCAAAAATATAACAGCTGTACAGCTTCCTTCCTGACCCGTAATTCCGGTTATCAGTGCAGTTTTTCTCATTGTATTATCCTCGCCGCTTTTTTGAAATTTGTCTGTACACAGCTTCTACATCTTTTGCCATTTCAGCAGTTGAAGGAACTGTATCCCTGTCAAATTCAGCAGTTCCTCTTCCGGACGTGAGGAACATCTCTATTGCCTTTGTCCATTCATCTGTGTCCCCCGGAACCACAAGACCTTTAGGCGACGCTGCGAGTTCCCTCACTGCAGGCAGATCAGAGGCGATCACCGCGACTCCCATTTCCACAGCCCGCATCAGAGTCAACCCCATACCTTCTTCAAGAGAAGGGAAGAGAAAACATGAGCATTCCGCCATCCATTGCTCCGGAGTATCCTGAAAGCCGTGAAAAACGATGCGGCTTCCGAGTCCGAGAGAATCAGCCAATGCTTTCGCCTCACCCATGAGCGGACCGTCACCTATCACATCAAGCCTCCACGTACCGGAACCGACACGTGAAAAAGCCTCGATAAGGGTAATTATCCCCTTTTTCCGTGTCAGCCTGCCCACAAAAAGGAATCTCGCAGTACCGTCTTCTTTTCGATTCCATCTGTACGGTGATGGAGGAAGCCCATTATATATGACTGTATAATCCCTGTCGGGAAACAATTCAAGAAAAAAGCGATACACCGACTCGCTGACGCAGATCAGCGCCGAGGCCTTTTTGTACGGTATCAGCCCGGCATTCCTGCTGTAAAAGGCATGACAGGTGGCAATCCATGGAATCCCTGAGAGAAGTGAAGCCCACCAGCTTATCCAGGCCGGCACCCTGGAATGGGCATGAAGAACGTCTATTTTTTCCCTTTTAGCGATTCCGGCGATCCTTATCGCTGAATAGATCGCAGTCAAAGGATTTTTCCGGTGGACCGGGAGCCGGAGAGTTTTGACTCCCTTCAAACTCTGCTCCAGTTTTCCTCCCGCAGAAACGACAGTGACATCATGTCCCATGGCCGCAAGTTCATTGGCAAGCCACAGCACATGCCGTTCAACGCCGCCTTCATGGAATTCCGGCAGGACAAGGATAACTCTCACGCATCCGTCCACCTTTCAACTATCCATTCCGCCGCTCTTCTCGACTCGTTGAGAAGCGGCCCATCGGCAAGATGGGGGGATCTGCCAGGGTAATGGTTCAAATGATCATACCTCAACTCTACTAAAAAACCTTTTTTAATCATATCATCGAAAAGCGCATCAAAACGGGGAATACCCCAGAGAAACATCCTCGGGGCGATCCTTTTTCGTACCAGGAACGCCGTCACGTTTTGAAGCATGGTCCGGATCCCGCTCTGCCGCCCGGTACGGACGAGATAGACGGTCCGTCCTGCTGTCACCGCCTCCGACACCATGGATACCGAGTCCTCGGTCACGAAGATCACGGAACAGAGGCCGAGCATTCCGGGCACTGGGTTGAAGGGATCCCTGGAGGCAAGAAGCAGCATTCGTGTGGAGTTTTTTCCCTTCGCCAGCAGGGCGAGGGCATCCTCCGTCTCTTTCGGCGTACGTCTCGACGTGGTGACGTAGAGGTCGGCTCCCAATCGCTCCGCCGCATCAAAGATGGGCGAAAGTGTCCGTTCCGCCCATTCGGCTGATACCCTGTAATTCGCGTCATCCCCGCCGACGAGCAGTGACCATCGCTTCTCGAAGGAACAGCATTCCCGGGGAGGATACAGCTGGGAGAGTTCCCACCCTTTTCGCTCGAGTTCATCAGGAAAAATGGCGTTCGGTGCGCCAAGGGTCGGGAAGACGTTCTCTTTGTCCGGAGGGTGGTCATGTTCGGGAACTATGGCGAAATCAAAGGGATCCGTTCCCAGGACCGACGGGGTCATGAGGGTACACGACCTTCCGCCGAAAGTTTTCGAGAGCGCTGTTGTAAAGGGGGCAGCACTGCTTCCTGCCGAGAGGAAAAGGACGTTCCTTCCATCACAGTTCCTGGAGGCAATTTCTTTTGCCGCTCTTTCGGCCAGAGAGGAAGCCCCTGCCTCCTTCAGCCAGCGGAGAGCACCTTCACGATCCGCGGAGGGCAGGAAACGAGCCTTCCATTTGAGAAGCCGCACTCTCTTCCACCCGCTCAATTTCGGGATCTCGACCTCGACCATATCGGCACCCGTGAAACGGGAGAGCCATCCCGCCACTCCCCTCGACTGGAAGAGATGTCCCCGAATGCCGTCGCTGAGGAGAAAGATAAGTGAAGGGCCTCCCGCCATGCCGCTACACTCCTGAAGCGCTTCCAATGATGAGGCGGACCGCCTCGAGATCCTCGGGCGTATCCACGCCGGGACCGGCCTCCGCTTTTGTCACGGCGACTTTCATTGCGTATCCGTGTTCGAGGATCCTGAGCTGCTCCAGGGATTCAGCCGACGAAAGAGGCGTCGCGGGAAGCCCGACGTAGGTGTTCAGGAAGTCCTTTCTGAAACCGTAGATACCGATGTGGCGGTACACGGGACATCCTGTCTTCACACGAACAAACGGTATGGGGGACCTGCTGAAGTAGAGGGCATATCCCCTGAGGTCAAGGACAACCTTTACGGTGTTCGGGTCTCGTACGGCGCCGTCGTCCTTCAGGGGGACACAGAGCGTCGATGAAGGAACAGTGCCGTCCTCTGCGAGTACCTGCGCTGTTTCGTCGATCATGACGGGGTCGAGGAGCGGTTCGTCTCCCTGGATGTTGATAACGATGTCTGCATCACAACTTTCGGCGGCCTCAGCGACCCTGCTGGTGCCGTTGGGGTGTTCCCGTGATGTGAGAACGCATTCTCCGCCGAAGGATCTGACTTCGGCAAGGATCCGTTCATCATCGGTCGCCACAAGAAGGCGGCGGAGCCTCGACGATTTCGCGGCCTGTTCATAGACCCGCCTGATGAGAGTTTTTCCGCAGATGTCGGCCAGGGGTTTTCCGGGAAGACGGGTGGACTCGTATCGTGCCGGGATGACGCCCAGTATTTTCATGACCGTGCGCCGTACTCCCCGGCCCGGTCAAGAAGTTTCCGCCGGTTTACCGGCCTCACTTCTTTCACGATCCAATCCCGCATGGCCTTTCCTTCGTCAGTGTGCTGGGCGTAGCTCATGAAATCCAGGGATACGCCGAGAGCGGACGCGGTTTTCCAGGCAAGCACCGGCCACACTTCCCCGATGTCACCGATGATGGGGATACTTCCCTCGTGCCGTGCGAACGCCGACATCTCCATCCGGAAGGGGATCTTCGATATCTTTGTCTTGGGCAGCCCCTTGTCGATGGCCTCCTGGATGAGGGCGCTTTCTTTCTGAAGGTCCTGTGCTTTCCGGAGGTTTTCGTCAAGGTCGATGCGGATGAGTGTTTTGTCTTTCAGGGAGTAGGTGTGCAGGCCCTTCCACCACGACCAGATCCCGTGCCCCGTGTAGCATTCGAAGGGACCGTCATGGATCTCCTGCGTGAGTGCCACCGCGGATTCTATGATCACGTCTGCGCTCTCGAGCATGGATGCGATTCTTTGGGAGCGCTCAAAAATGGATATGCTCTCGCCGATGGCCATGCCGATATGGCCGCTGCCCACCAGCTGGGGAATGCTTACGAGCACGGGAAGCCCTTTTTCCGCCCCCATGCCGAGCATTGTCCTCCGGTCTGCGCCCCAGCCCGCCACAGTCTCGAAAGGAAGTCCGTACGCCTTGCAGAGCACGAGGATCTCCGCGGCAAGTTCTTCGTTCCTGAGCCCCATGGGGTAGGCCATGTTTCCCGCAGCCTTGATGACGAGATGCCCTTCAGCCTCTTCCCCCCTGGCGAGAAGGTCATCGTCCAGGACCATTTCTTTTCTCAGGTCGGCCATCTGCTCTTCCGGCATTTGGGTGAACTCGAATACATTCCCCCGGGGCATGAACCGCTCCTCGAACCCCAGGGCAGAAGCTTTGCACATCTTGACGAGGTCGAGTGCGCCGCCCATCTCGTGGCCGACGACCGCCGAGCTGGTGGTGACCCCGTGGATGATCCCCTTGTCCATAAGTTCGGCAATAAGGGTGGTCACACCCTCGTGGATGTTCGGGCCGCTCCCCGTGGCGACAACGATTTTGCCGCCCTTTTTCCTCGCCTCGACTATTTTCTCCACTGCATCGTCGAGGCTCTTCCTGGACCGGATGTCCAGGTTCGAATAAAAGCTGTTCAAAAGCTGCTCATTGATCATCTCAAATTCATCTCCCCGTAAATCGCATCAAGAGAAACCGCCGCCGCACCTCCGAGGGCCGCAAAATACTCCCCGGCGCCGGTTCGGGCTTTCTGTTTTTCTTCTTCCTTCAGTGAGCGCATCCAGTGTGCGCCTATTTCTCCGGCATCCCTGACAAGGACGGCCGCTCCCCTTTTCCCGAGCCCCTCCGCGGCATCGACGAAGTCGCGCATGTAGGGTCCGTGGGAGAATGGAATTCCGAAGGCTGCCGGCTCCATGATGTTCTGTCCTCCCTTGTCCACGATGCTTCCGCCGATGAAGGCGCTGTCTGCGGCACCGTAGAGATCGAAAAGCACACCTATCCTGTCGACCACGAGAACGCTCCAGTCCGCTGCCCTGCCCGATTCCGCTTCCGACAGAAGAACCGTGGGGGCATATCCCCTGGCGAGGGCTGCCGCTTCCCCGCTTCTCTCGGGGTGGCGGGGGGCCAGGATCAGGCGTGCCGAAGGCAGTTTCGACCGTACGATACGATATGCATCCAGGGCAATCGTTTCCTCCCCCTGGTGGGTGCTTCCTGCGAGAAAAACAGGTCCGTCTCCCCCTGCGATTTTTTTCGCCCAGGAAATATCGGTCTTCTTTCTCCGCAGCAATAGGGCGTCGATTTTGCAGTCGCCGGTCACCCGTATTTTTCCCTCGTCCAGCCCGGCTTCCAGAAGAAGGGATCGATCCGTCCCGGACCGGACCAAAAGCAGGGAGAAGGAATCGTATACCTCTCTCCAGAAGGACGGACGCTTCCTGATATTTGCCGCTGTCCGTTCGGAAAAACGGCCGTTTACCAGGAACGCGGGTATGTGCCTTCTTTTGAGCTCGAAGAGCATTGAAGGCCAGATCTCCGTCTCGATCACAATATACCCTTTCGGACGAATGGCGTCGAGTGCCCGCCGCACGATCCGCGGGACATCCCAGGGGTAAAAAATGTGGGCGGATACAAGGTTTCCGGCGAGCCGGAAGGCCATATCCCGGCCTGTAGCCGTGGTGGTTGAAAGAAGCGGCTTCCCCGCTCTGCCGTCTTCATCGATCTTTTCGAGCAGGGGCCAGGCCGACTGGACCTCGCCCACGGAAACCGCATGGATCCATAGGGGGTTTTCAGGCAATTTTCTTCTTTTTTCTTCCGGGTAGAGGGCCCGCCTTTCATCCAGACCTTCGGCGTACTTACACGCAAGACGGGGATAGAAAGCCGGATAAAGGGCCGATATGAGCGCCCTGTAGAAAAAGGGAGTCAGATCATGCCACCCCCGCCTTGAGCAGTTCGTGAAGGTGAAGGATCCCAACAGGTCGCCTGTCTTCCACAACGATGATGGCAGATATTTCCTTCTGCTCCATTATGCGCACCGCCTCCACGGCGAGCTTTTCAGGAGTTATGACCACAGGGCTTGTGATCATGGCTCCCGAAACCTCGCATGAAAGGCATTCCACTCCCCGTTTTGCAATAAGCCGGCGAAGGTCGCCGTCAGTGAAGACACCAGCCAGGTCTCCCCTGTCGTCCACAATAATGGTCGCCCCGTATCCCTTGCTCGTCATTTCGAAGAGGGCGTCGCTCACGGAGACGGACAGCCCCACGACGGGCAGTTTCTCTCCCGTGGCCATTACGTCCCGGATCCGCGTGAGAAGGCGCCTTCCAAGGGCTCCTCCCGGGTGGAAAAGGGCGAAATCCTCCGGCCTCAGCCCTCGCAGCTCCGTTACCATACCCGCAAGGGCGTCGCCGATAGCCAGCTGGAGAGTGGTGCTGCAGAGAGGGGCAAGGTTCAGGGCATCCTCGTCCGCCTGGGATCCGTCCGCAGGAGTGGAATAGGCAAGAATTCCAGCCTCGGAGAGAACTGACGAGTCAATGACCACGTCGGCATTCTGGGCAAGGGGCGATTTCATACCGCCGGTCACAGCTATTATAGGGGCCCCGAGCCGCCTGAAATGAGGAAGTATGGACACCACTTCAGCAGTGGTTCCGCTGTTGCTCAATATGAGGGCCGCGTCGTCCCTGCAGACCATCCCAAGGTCACCGTGGGATCCCTCCGCAGCGTGAAGAAAGAACGACGGGGTTCCGAGAGAAGCGAGGGTCGCCGCTATCTTTCGTCCGATGATCCCCGACTTCCCCATGCCGGCGACGACAAGGCGCCCCCTGCATGAGTGAATGATCCGTGCAGCCTTTACGAGCTCCATTCCTACACGGTTTGCCGCCCGCTCTATCTCGGCTGCCTCAGACCTGAGGATCCCCCTTCCCGCCTCGAGCAGCTGTTCGTCAGAGAGGCAGCGCCCTTCGCGCTCCCATGGCAGGCAGAACATTTTCAGCTGTCCTCCTCAGCCCAGCCAAGGGAGGGCATTCCCAACCTTCGGGCGACAAAGCGGTGCAGTTCGACCAGCTCTTCCAGGAGGAATTTCATTTTTTTGAGGGGGACGAGGTTGGGTCCGTCGCTCAGCGCTTTTTCGGGACACGGGTGGGTTTCGAGAAACAGGGCATCAACGCCGGCCGCAACTGCCGCACGGGCAAGGGGAAGGACGAAACGCCTGTCTCCGCCGCTTGAGTTTCCGGCAGCTCCGGGCATCTGAACGCTGTGGGTACCGTCGAATACCACCGGGCACCCCAGCGAACGCATCACAGGCAGGGACCGCATGTCCACCACGAGCTGGCCGTATCCCATGGTGGTCCCGCGCTCGCAGAGCATGAGCTGTGAACAGCCTCCCTCCCTGCATTTTGCCGCGACGTGCTTCATGTCCCACGGGGCAAGGAACTGTGCTTTCTTCACGTTCAGGGGCTTTCCTGTCCCTGACGCCGCGAGAAGCAGATCAGTCTGACGGCAGAGAAACGCCGGGATCTGGAGGATATCCACCGCCATGGCGGCCGGCTGCGCCTGCCATGATTCATGGATATCGGTCAGGACGGGAACTCCAGTCTCTTTGCCGATCCTGGAAAGCTGGGCAAGCCCCTCGTCCAGTCCCGGGCCCCGGAACCCCGATATGGACGTCCGGTTGGCCTTGTCGAATGAAGCCTTGAAAATGTAATTGATGCCCAGGGACCTGCAGATATCCTTTACCGTGCCGGCTATCTCGAGTCCGAGTTCTTCGCTTTCAAGAGAGCACGGGCCCGAGATGAGTGCGAGCGTCCCTTTGCCTATTGTAAAATCCCAGCGCCCCTCACCGGAGGGGTCTTCCACCCGGACGGGGGTGAAATCGGCGATTTTTTTGGTATCGCTCATCTTCGATCATCTCCTAATATGGGTCGTCACCCCGGATCCTTCGGGCGGTAAGACAGCCCTCAGGATGACAGCTTTTGCCTTCGGCCTTCAGAATGACAATACGAGACCCTTCGACGGTGAAACTGCCTGAGGATGACAGAATAACAATATTACAGTCCGCTCCATCGCTCCGAGAGCCTCTGAAAGAGTCTGCATCGCAGGTCCCATCCCATGGATTCCGCTGCATGGGCAACCACAGTATCCAGTGCTCCGGGGCCGCCCAGGCGTTCTTTCCCCTCCCTGGCCATCTTCAGGCGAAGGGATCCGTCCGAGAGAATGCGGGCGGCACCTTCAGCAAGCGACTGGGCCGTCGGAGGAACGAGCAGTTCAGATCCTCCCAGCAGTTTTTTCTGGACGAACTTCCCTTTCTCTTCTATGGAGACCACGGGAACCCCCATTCCTGCACATACCTGGTTCGCCGTACCTCCAAGGCCCATAAGGAGGAGGGCATCGCCGGTCACCGAGGGCAGGGGGCCGAAAAAAAAACGAATGGAGCATGCACCCTTCCGTATCCCTTTCCAACCGGTCTCCTCAAAGGGCTCCCAACCGCTGCACGAAGCCATAAGTTCCTCCATGTCGAGGGTGGGAGCGATAACCATGAGATATGCTGACGGAACGGCAGATTCCAGCCGTTCCACCGCATCGAGGAGAAGGCGTACATCATCGTATGCCCTTCGGCGGCTTCCCGGAAGAAGAAGGACTCCGGGCTTCCCCT
>Ga0334883_1001622_pt1 | contig 31993 bp, 28 predicted proteins | sample GraSluR1_MG_6_FD_207230 | JGI IMG/M metagenome (GOLD analysis project Ga0334883, IMG submission 207230) | Sludge microbial communities from methane-producing bioreactor in Wageningen University, Netherlands - Granular Sludge_09_05-R1 | ecosystem: Engineered > Bioreactor > Anaerobic >...
CCATGGGAACTACCACCCAGGCATGGCCCCCGATGCACCTCTACCTGAACTCAACAACCTGCAGGCCACGGCCACGACAATGACGACCACAAGCTCAGACACAAGCTCAGCCGCAGCACGACCACCATGGCACCGACGCCGCCGCATGCCGCAGCACGACCGCCATGGGAACTACCACTCAGGCATGGCCCCCGAAGCACCTCCACCTGAACTCAACAACCTGCAGGCCACTGCCACGACAATGACGACCACAAGCTCAGACACAAGCTCAGCCGCAGCACGACCACCCCGGGAAACAAAACCAAGTCCTGGACCCGAACGCCACCACCTGAACTCAACAACCTGCAGGCCACTGCCACGACAGACTCGACAACAAGCTACGGCTTCGATGCCGTGTGACGCCCTGGTGCTTCTCCAACTCGACGGCCTGGCAAGAACCCTCACCTTTTAGCGTTTCCACCAACGCTGGCGCGTGGGAGACCACCCAGATCTGACTTCGCTGAGACGCCTGAACGATGAGGCGACCCAACGGGGGAATCAGCTCCTGGTGCAAGCTCGTCTCTGGCTCGTTCAGCACCAGCAACGGCGCCGGACGAGGGCTCAGCAGCGCGGCACACCAGAGCAGGTAACGCAGCGTGCCGTCAGACAGCTCAGTGGCGCCTAGAGGACGCAAGAGACCGTGCTGCGTCAAGGATAGGCTGATCACACCATTGTACGTATGGGTCTCGATCTGCAGCACCGAACCAGGGAAGGCATCGCTGATGGCCGCGTCAAGGGCGGCGCTGTCTCCGATCTCGATGATCGTCTGCAGCGCCGACGCCAAGTCGTGCCCATCGGCGCTGAGCACGGGGGTGAAGGTCGCTACCTGTGGCTGGCGCACGGGGCTCTCGGGGTCGACCCGGAAGGTGTCGTAGAAACGCCAACGCTTGATCTGAGCGCGCATGGCCTGCAGTTCCGGCGCTGCAATGGGGTCGCCCATCTCCGAAAGCATGCTGTCAAAGGGCGACAGCGACTCCGTCAGGAAGACGCGCCCATCGCCGCCCATGGCTTTGACAACGCCCTGACGGCGCTCGACGAGGATACTGGCTCGGCGCACTTTCCCGTTCCAAATGGCCTCATACTTGATCTCTGGATCGAGGGAAAAGGCCGACCTCGAGGGCTTGGGGAAGCCAAAGGCGATGGCGTAAGACAATTCGTCTATGGTGAATCCCAGGCGTAGACGACGCGGTTGCAGGTTGCCCCCCTGAGGCTCGATCGCGACATGACCCAGCTCCATGGCCCGTGAACGCACACTCGGACCAGCCCACAGGGCCGACGCAAGACCACCCTCGCGGGCCAGGGCCTGCACCACGCCCCCGTGGGCCGTTTCGGCCAGCAGACGCAGGGCCCTGTAAAAGTTCGACTTGCCGCTGCCGTTGGCCCCCGTGACCAGCACCAGCGCGTGGAGGGAGAGCTTGAAGTCGTAGAGCGAACGATAGTGCTCAATGGCAATGGCGTTGATCATGAGCCCATCCTATCCCCAGCACCGGCTGCGCTGCAATGGACAGGCGCGGCTGAACGGGCGACGCCCGACCCGATGGCCAAGCTCGGATGCGCGGAACAACCCGCCGTCGGAGTCTCCCGCCCTACCCCCTCCTAGCCAAAGAGGGCCATGAGCACGAAAACCAGCAGGCCCATCAACAGCAGCGCCAGCAGCGCTACCGCAAAGGTCCCACCCCCAATATTCATCGTGCTGGCTTTGGCGCCCTCCGCATCGTGATTCAACATGGGCTGCATCGCCCTAGACGCAGGTTAACCTTCTTGACCGAACGCACGATGGCCTCGACGCGGTCGTCGAGATCACCACTCAAACCCATGGAGATCCGCACCAAACCCGGGGACAGCCCCATCTTGGCTTGGTCCTCGGGCGGAATCTCAGAGGACGTGGACGATCCAGAGCAGGAGATCAACGTGTCGAAATAGCCCAAGGACACGGCGATGAGACCAAAAGCCTCCTCGTTCTGCAGTGACGCCATGAACGCCTCGGCTTGGGCGTGGCTGCCGCAATCCAACGTCAGCATGCCGCCAAAACCAAAGCCCTCATTCAATATTTCCTTATACAACCCATGCTGGGGGTGACTGGGCAAGCCCGGGTAACACACCGGCGCCCCGATCTCAGCCAGCCTCTCAGCCACGGCCAACGCCCGGCGACCGTGCTCGCGCATGCGCAGCGGCAAGTGCGGCAGCCGCTGGTACACGTCGAAAGCCACCCGCGGGTCCATGGTGGGCCCCAGCAACATCACCCGTCCTTCGTGCAGGTCCATCAACCGGTACACGAATTCTTTGCGCCCACAGACGGCGCCGGCGATGAGGTCACTCGCCCCGTTGACGAACTTCGTCAGCGAATAGGCCACCACATCCGCCCCAAGCTGCGCTGGCGACACGATGACTGGCGTGAAGGTGTTGTCAACCACCAAGGTGAGCCCGCGCTGGTGGCAGATCTCCGCCAACGCCGGGATATTCGCCACCCGCAGCGTAGGATTACCCACGACCTCCGTATAGATCACCCGCGTCTGCGGGGTGATGGCCGCGACGAAGGCATCCACGTCATGCGGCGGTACAAAGGTCGTCTTCACCCCAAAACGCGGCAAGAGCTGGCCCAACAACGCGTGGCAGCCCCCGTAGATGGTATCACTCGCCACGATGTGGTCGCCCAACTCACACAACTGCAAGAGGGAACAAGCAATGGCCGAAATCCCACTCGCTGTGCACAGACCGTCCTCCGTACCCTCTAGCGCCGCCAAAGAGCGGGCCAAGACATCCACTGTGGGGTTGAAATGGCGACTGTAGAGAAAACACCCTCCCTTGTCCGGCCCGCGCAAACCCGAAAAAATCTCCGGCATGATGCCCGGTTCCATGACCGTGAAGGTCGAAGATCGCTCGATCGAAGGCGCGACCCCACCATGCTCGCCGAATTCGCGCTTGGCCGACACCAACGCCCGCTCGGGATTGAATTTTGCCATTGCCTACCTCCCAATCATGTGGCCCACCCGGGAGTATACAGGACTCGCCAAAATCCGAAAGACCCCTTGTGGTTTCACTAAAATGGGTGCGCATTGGCTGAGGCGCCGCACGATATACGAACGATTCCGTACTGCAGCTAATCTTCCTCGATGGCCAACAACAGCGACTTTACCGCGTAAGAGAGACCGTCGTCCGCCGGGACGCAGCGGGCACAGCGACCGTTGCCGGCGCACAGGGGACATAGGCGCGCCGTCAAGCGGCTTGGGTCAGCGCGATCCACCAAGGCGTGATAGAGCGGCCGCCCACCCGCCGTGTGGATCAAGGTGCAGCCGCCCGGGCACTTCCCCGGAGATAGGCCAGAGATGAGCTCGCCACAACCCGAGCAGCGCCCGTCGAGACCGATGACGCCGCCACAATGGGGCTCGGCGCAGCGCCGCCCCAGCCAATCGGCAGCATCGGCCACACAGATGCACGCCGGCAGCTCGGGGCAAGGCATGGCCACCGCCGGCAAATCCCGCACCTGGCCGCCCGGCAGGATCCGCATCCCATCGCTGGCGCGCATGCCTTGGTTGCCCGCTTCCGCAAAGGAGACCAATTGGCCCTTGGCATGGAGGCGGCCAGCGAGCCAGAAGTACCACCCATCGAACCACCACCACCGCAAGGCCGCTACCAGACGCGGCCAGGGGTTCGTGGCGAGGTCTTCCCCCAGGACGCGGGGCTCACTGCACGTCGCACAGGGCTCGGCGGCCTCCGTCCGGGGGGCCATCCACTGTGGACCGCATGCACAGCGTGGCCACGTCGCCGGAATGAGGGTGCGCAGCACCCGCGCCGCGCTCAGGGCGTGGTCTCGGAGCAAGAGCGGTGCGCCCGCACCTTGACACGCCCGGCACAGGCTCACGCCTTCTCCGAGTTGGCTCAAATAGCCTTGACCTCGGCACGCCTCACAGGCCGCCCGGGCCAAGAGACGCGCGCCGTGCTGCCACACCTGGCGCCACTGCCCTATGGCCTGTAAGGCGTCGCAGATCTCCACCACATCTTGCTCGGCGCTGTTCCGGTCGGCTTCGCGCAGGGCCAGCTCCAAGGCCGCCACGTCGCGCGCGGCGCCGTACTTCTGTAGCAAGCTTCGCATCTGCTCGCGGTTGCGGCCCATCGTCCCCCGGCGCGATGTCTAGAAGGTCGTGGTGAACTGAAGTGACATCGCCTTCTGTTGCTCTGCCGCCTCCAGGTACAGCATGTCCTTGCCGGGCGATTTCACCCAGTGCCACAACGCATAGACAGGCGTGACGATGGTCAAGGTAATGCCACCGACGGCGTAAGCCGCGATGCCGGCACCGAAGGCCACCCCGCGCTCATCATCGTTGGCGTTGGCCAAAAAGAGCCCCATGCCAATGCCAGTGACTACCAGACTAGAACCCAACAAAATCAGTGAGGTGATCTCCCAAGTCTGCCAGTCGTCGTCTAGATCGATGCGGGCGTCCATAGGTTCCTGCCCGTAGCCAATGTCCCTGGGCACGCGAATCTCGCGTGGTTCACCGCTGTCGACGCGATGCCCCATCAGGTAATAGCCGCTGTCAGACGGCACATCGCGGGTACAGGGCAGCACACAGACGAGGTCGCCATCGCGTCGATGCAGGGTCCACTCCCCGCGGCTGTGCTGCAAAAAGTTGATGGGCCGCCCACTGTCAGCGTGAATCCGGGTCGGGCCTTTGCTCCCCTGAAGGTCTTGCTGCGGGGTGATCGCCACGGGCTCGGAAGGGTCGGGCTTGGTGAGCGGCTCCTCGGCCGCTGGCGCGTCGCCGTCGGGACAATGGCGCTTCAGGCCGCGGTGACACAAGTAGTCACGCGCCAAGCTCTGCAGCCCCTCTTCGAGGTCGGCGTCGCTCGTGCTGGGCACGGCGATCAGGGCGCCAAAGATCTTCGCGTTGTCGTCGGTGCTCCACACACTCAGGGTCAGGCGCACGCCGCCCTTATCGGTCTTGTTTGCAGCGATATCGATGATCTGCTCGACGAAGATCCGCCGCGCTGCCATCAGCTCGCACTCTCGCTCCACGGCCGTCGCGACGCCGATCTGTTCGCGGCACTCGGCGTAGACCGCGTCCATTTCTTTGGTGCCGGCGAAGCGCACTTTGGTCTCGGCCAGGATGGGCGCCTCGAAAGCCACCTCGAGCACGGACACCTTGGCGGCCAGTGGTCCGCTGAAGCGCAAAAAGACGCGCATCTGCTCGTCAGATTTGGCCGTAAACGGAAGGAGAAGCACCAAGAGAAAGACCGCAGCAACGAGACGGCTCTGACGTACCCAACGCATAGACCACTCCATCTTGCTACCCCACAGCGTCATCGGCTTGGGGCTGGCGCGAGAACACCTGTAGCATAGACGCTTGCCCTGCAGAGTAAAAGCCCCACGCCATCGTCCCAACGCGCCGCTGATTGCCGTATTTCGCAACGGATGATCTGGCCTTTGCCAGGAAAATGTGCTTCTCTACCGCCGCCAAGTGGTGCCGGCCACGCGCTGGTACCACTTGCCTCATGTCAAATGGGCTCCCACCTTCATCGGGGGAGACCCGCTCGGGGCGGCCTCCTGGGTCCCCCGACTTGAAGCCAAGAGATCCAAGGCTATGCAGATCACCATGATGAAGGGCAAGATTCACCGCGCCACCGTGACGGGCGCCGATCTCAACTACGAGGGCTCGATCTCCATCGATCCCGTCCTCGCCAGCCGCGCCGGTTTCCTGCTCCACGAGCGCGTCGAGATCTACGACTGCGACAACGGCGCCCGCTTCGCCACCTACGTCATCGCTGGCAAAGACGGTGAGATTTGCCTCAACGGTGCCGCCGCGCGCCTGGTCCACCCGGGCGATAAAGTGATCATCGTCGCTTACTGTCAGATGAGCCCAGAAGAAGCTGCCCTCCACCAGCCCGCTGTGGTCATGGTAGACGATCACAACCGCATCAAAGCACCCGAGGTGGTCGAAGCTGCCCCCTAAGATCCCGCCTGCATCCACACCGCCTTGAGATAGTGCGCCTCAGGGAAGGACGCTGGATGATCTGCCGGCAGGCCGTAGGGACCGCCGCCGCTGACCCAGTGCAGCCCCAGCCCCCGACGCAGGGCCTCCATGAAGGCGCTCTCCGTGATGTGGGCCGAGCAGGAGCAGAAGAGCATCCGCCCGTCGCCCCGCAGCACCTTTGCCGCCGCCTGGGCCAAGTGCGCGTAGGCGCTCAGGGCATGCTCCACGCTCGTCGCGTTGGCGGCAAAGGAGGGCGGATCGACCACGACCAGGTCAAAGCGCTCTCCGCGCGCCTCGAAGTCAGCCAGCGCCGCGAAAACATCCTGCCGCACGCAGTGGTGCTCACAGGCCGCGACGGCGACGTCATCCCGGTTCATGGCGAAGTGCCGTGCCGCCTGCTGCAACGCATTGCCATCGCCATCGACGCTGAAAACCTCCATGGCACCGCCGCGGGCCGCCGCCAGGGAGAAGCCACCGGAAAAAGAAAACAGATCCAAGACCCGGCGCCCAGAGGCCGCGGCCCGCACTCGGGCCCGGTTCTCTCGTTGATCCAAAAAGAAGCCCGTTTTCTGCCCCTTGATGACCTGCGCCTCCAGGAGCGCGCCGTCTTCCAAAAAGGGCGCCGCGCTGATGTCAGCCTCATCCCCAAGAATCACCAGGCCATCGCTCAATGCAAAGCGCCCATAGGCCGCCTGGACTTTGCGGGCCAAGCGCAGCACCACCCGCGCCACCGGGAGCAGCTCCTGCAGCGTCGGCAGCAACTCCGCCAAAAAGGGCATCCACACCGTGCTGTAGAGCTTCAACACCGCCGTATCGCCATAACGATCGAGTATCCACGCCGGCATGCCGTCGGACTCCCCGTTGACCCAGCGGTAGCCCGTGGTGCAGGTCGGGGCCAAGAGACCCTCGCGTCTAGCCATGGCGCCAGCAATGCGCTGGAGAAAGTAGTCGCCATCGATCGGGCTCCCCCCCTGCTCGCTCACCCGCCGCACCCGCAGCGGTGAGTCGGGGTCCCACAGGCCAAGGCCCAGAGGCTGCCGACGCTGGTCGTAAATGGCGACCAAATCGCCAGCCCGACCGTTGTCAGGGGCCTCGTCGATGGTGCGGTCGAAGACCCACGGTGTACCGCCCTTCAGCCGGCGCACGGCGCTGGCGCGCACGCGGCAGCGCAACGGCTTGACCGGACGCTCTTGGGGCAGCAGGCGCAGCGCCGCTGCTAGGTTCGGGTTCACGCGCGACATCGTCTCCACCCTGGCCAAAGAAAAGCTCAGGACGGCTCCCAGGGGCCGTCAACGCCTTCTAACACAAGGCAACCCGGCGACCCAAGCCCCCCGCATCACGAGCAGTCCCCAGGACCCAGCCCAGGCCACGCGCCGTCGCGGGCGCCCTAGGCCCGTGGATCCCTTCAAATTATAACGAAAGAAAGCGCTGCGCCTCGGCAAGCGCCGCGTCCAGGTCGGTCACCAGGGCTGAGGTGGGCAGCACACAGACCGGGCGGCGCTCGAGCTGCTCCCAAGCCGCGGCGACGTGGGCATAGAGGGTGTCGCTGTCGGCGCCGTCGGGGAAGATGGCGTTGCTTTCGGTTTCGGTGACGAAGAAGGTCGTGACCGCTGTGTGGCCGGCCGCATCGGGTGCCCAGTGCAAAAAGGGCACCTTGAGCTCGTCGAGGAAGGTCGAGCGCAGCAGGGCGACTTGGCCCGCGGCCAGGCGCGCGCGCACCAGGGCCAGTTGCCGCGTGATGTGCTCCAAGTCCCCGAAATTCCAAACCTCGCGCAGGTAGACCTGCGCCCCATCCCAGAGGGCAATGACCGCGTCGCCGGGCTCGATGGCGTCGGGGGCGACCTCACCGGCGAGGACGTCGCTCAGGAGCACCGTGCGGTCGCCGCTGGTGTCGTAGGCGCCGAGGGCGATGTGGCGCGGCGCCGTCTGGCTGGGTGCGCTAGGGTACATACCGGCAATCCTTTGTTACTATCTTGGGATCCACGTCCGCAGCAGCAGCGCGTGGCGGGCTCACTCAGGGCTGAACCAGGGCTTTGACGGCGAGCAGGGTCAGCTTGGAGCGCGGCTCACCGAAGCCATTGGCGGGGTAGAACTGCGTCATGCGCATCTCTTCGGGGCCGACCACCTGGAAGCCACAGTAGTTCTCGCCGAAAGCGCCGCGGTAGTCCTTGAGGCCTTTGCCCATCTGCCGGGTGAGGCGAGCTTGGTTGTCGCGCAGGGCCTGATCCGCTGCGGCCGTGATGTCCAAGTCGAGGGGAAACATGGTGGAGACGTCGGCGCGGCGGATATTGGAGCGAGTCAGGGCGTAATCGGGATAGGAGTGCCCCGACTTGTAGTGGCGGATGTCCCCTTCGGCGATGTAGACCTTGGCGTTGCTCTGCTTGTTTTTGGGGCCGGCCTTGATCTCGAGGGCGCTGGTGTTGGCGGCCTGCTCGGCCGGCGGCGCGCCGCCCTTGACGGTGGTGTTCCCGGCTCTGAAGAGGGGGTAGATCTCGAGGGCCTCGCGGATGTTGTCGGCGCCGATGGGCTCAGCGTCGGTGAGCATCATATGGAGGGCGGCCAGGCTGGCGACGGGGGTCTTGGCGAAGCGGCGCATGAGGCTCATGAGTTCTTCGGCGTCCATGCCTCGCGCTTGCGCCGCGGGGATGAGTCGCTGGAGGTCGTCGGCGCTGGCTTTGAGGCGCTGGGCCGCGGCGACGCACTCGGCGAGCTGGGCCTGGCTCCAACCAGCGCCACTCGCGGCGCGGACCAAGGTGTAGCCAGCGCTCGCCATGCCGGCTTGGTGCAAGGAAGCGATGGTCTGGCTCACCGTGCGGGTGGTCCAGCCGAGGTCGAGCCCGAGATCGATGAGCTTGAGCAGGGGCGTGAGGCCAAAGGCGCCTTCATGGGCGGCGATGTCCTTGGCGAGCCAGCGCGCCACCGTGCGGGCCCGGGCTTGCTCGAAGTGATCGCAGATGATGGCGATGCGGTCGGGGTCACTCTTGAAGGCCAGGTTGAGGTCGTAGAGGCGGCCGCCGAGTTTCTGCTGGAGGGCGTCGAAGCGCGCCTGACCCCAAGCGGCGATCAGAGGCGTGCGCCAGGTGACCTTCTCTGGGGCGCTCTCAGGCACGGCCTCTTCAGGGCCCTTTTCGCGCGTCACTTCGTTGGCGTTTTCGGCGCCAGGTTGCAGGTACTGCACCTGCTCTTCCCAGCTCATACCGCCCAGGGTGGCGTAGAGCTGGGTCGACTCCTTGGCCTCAGGCAGGGGCGCTTTGTCCTGCTTGTCCTGGGTTGATTCGGTGAGTTGAGGCGATTGGAGTCCCTGCTTCATCGTGTCAGCTCCCGTGCCGAATGCCAGCATTTTGGGCGTCATGAGGTGACGGACCTGCCCATCGTTGACAAGGCTATAGGGGTGCGCTCCTTTTGTAAAGCCCAAGTCGCAGCGATCACGAGGTTATCCGCTTGAAAGTGGTAGACATTTTCCAAGAAGAGAAGCGCAGACCCTTGGAAAATTTGACCTTGCGCAACCCGTCGTCGAGACGCGGCGCCGACCTGGTGCCTATGCCCTGTCGCCGTTCCCCCAGAAGCGCTATGGTGGCGCGCGATCGTGTGCGCCCAACGGGGCGCACCTCTGCGCAACGGAAGTGAAAATGGCTTACGCACCTTGTCCGCTCCCCCTCCCCCACTTCTCCGAGATCATTCGGGCCCAGACCCTGCTGCAGGGCGTGGTCAAAGAGACCCCACTGGAACGCAGCAAATCCTTCTCGGCCATGACCGGGGCCCAGGTCTACCTCAAGCTGGAGAATCTCCAATCCACGGGCTCATTCAAGGCGCGCGGCGCCTACATGAAGATCGTCAATCTGAGTGAAGACGAGCGTCGGCGCGGCGTCATCTGCGCTTCCGCAGGCAACCACGCCCAGGGCGTCGCCTATGCCGCCAGTCGCTTGGGGGTCGCCTCGAAGGTCTTCATGCCCATCTTTGCGCCCCCGCTCAAGGTTATCGCCACGCGCGCTTATGGGGCCGAGGTGGTCTTGCAAGGCGACACCTTCGACGACGCTCTTCAGGCCGCCGTCGACTATGGCACCGAGAGCGGCGCCGTCTTCGTCCACCCCTTCAACCACCCCCATATCATCGCTGGCGCAGGCACCATCGGCCTGGAAATCTTCGAGCGTCTCCGCACGGTGGATGAAGTCTGGGTCCCCATCGGGGGCGGTGGTCTCATCGCCGGGGTCGCCATCGCGTTGAAACATCTCAACCCCAGCATCCGCATCGTCGGCGTCGAGGCCCAGGGGGCCCAAGGGATGAAGGCCTCCCTCGACGCCGGTCGGGTCCAAGCCCTGACCTCGGTGCGCACCATCGCCGACGGCATCGCCGTCAAAGCGCCGGGCAACCTGACCTTGGAAGCGGCGCAGCGCTTTGTCGACGACGTGGTCGTGGTCACGGATGACGAGATCGCCCGCGCCGCCTATCTGCTGCTCCAGCGCGCCAAAATCCTCGCCGAGCCGGCCGGCGTCGCCGCCATGGCCGCCGTGCTCTTCGGCCAAGCCGACCTAGCCGGAAAGACCGTGGTCCCCATCATCAGCGGCGGCAACATCAACATGGCCATCCTCGAACAGATCCTCGACAAAGGGGTCATGGAGCAAGGCTTTCGCGCCCGCATCGCCGTCCTCATCCCCGATCAAGCCGGGACCCTGCAGTCCATCATCTCCATCCTCGAGCGGGTGCGCGCTTCCATCCACGAAATCTCCCACGAACGCTCGACGACCAGCGTCCCCGTGGGCTACGTCCAGGTCACCTTGACCTTCAACCTCCAGGACACCTCCCAGCTCGGCATCGTGCTCAGCGAGCTCGAAGCCAAAGGCCTGCAGCACAAAGTCTTGCGCTGAGATCCCAACCCGCCGTCGCCCGCGCCCTTCCCCCATGCCTGCCTCTGAGGTGAGCCCATGCCCTACCCTGCCGAAGTTCAAGCGGCCTTCTCGATCCACCCCCGCTTGGACGCCCTCTGGCGCTCGGTCCGCCCCCTCGCGGCCACAGACGACTTGGCCCACGACGCCCTCCACGTCCTGCGCGTCTGCCGCTGGGCCCTGGTGCTCGCGCCAGAAGCCGAGGCGTCGGCAGAATTGTGCGCCGCCGCCGCCCTCCTCCACGATCTGGTCAACCTCCCCAAAGACGACCCCGAGCGCGCCGCCGCCTCGGCCTACAGCGCCACCGCTTCAGCCCCCTTACTGAGCGCCGCCGGCTACACCGCGGCTGAAACCGAGACGATTCAGGCGGCCATCGCCGCTGGCTCCTGGTCCGGTGGCAAGGCGCCACCCAGCGCTGTCGCTCTCGTGCTGCAAGAGGCCGATCGCCTCGACGCCATGGGGGCCATCGGTATCGCTCGCACTTTTTGCTGTGCCCAACGCATGGCCCGTGGGCATTCCCAGCTCTACGATCCTGCCGACCCACGGGCCCAGGAACGGTCCCTGGATGACCGCCACTTCGCCGTGGACCACTTCCCCCGCAAGCTCCTCGCTCTTGGCGCGACGCTGCGCCTGCCCTCGGCGCGCGCCGAAGGTGCCCGCCGCCACGCGCGGCTCGAACGCTTCCTCGAAGACCTCTTCCAAGAACTCGGCGACGATAGGGAGCCTGCCGTCAATCCAGGCTGCGCGAACGCGGACGATCAGGGCTGATGCCGCGGCTCACTGGCTTATCCTGGCGGATGGGGATCTTCACCGGCTCGACCACCTCGGGATCCGTGGCAGGCGCTTCCTCAGGTTCGTTCCCAACCTCCGGACTGCTTTCGCCCTCCTCCCCAGAGGGCGCAGCGGCAGCGCCTTCTGCGCCCGTCTCGGCCGCAGCCTCAGGGGCGCCCTCTTCTCCGGCAATGACCGCTGGCGTCGGCGGCGGCGCCGTGACATCTTCTGGCGCCTCGGCCGCAATCTCGACGCTATGCTGGGCTTCTGGCGGAGGCGGAGCTGGGACTTGCTCAGCCGGCGCACACGCCGTCAACGCCGCCGCCGAGAAGGTCGCCGCGGCAACGGCGCGCAAGAGGCCGCCCTTGCTGTGGCGCTTGTAGTCTATGCCCTGGATCATGGCGTCGAGCTGGGCCGCCGAGACCGTGCGCAACACGGCCCCCTCCGTCGGGCTCAGCGCCGTGTGCATCGTCGCCAGGGCGCCTGCGCGATCCGTGGCCAAGGCCCGGCGAAAAGCCGGCTCCGTTGCCGCCCGCAGCAAGACCCGCTCGATGCCAATGGGCACCTCGATGTGCCTCCCGCTGTGCGCCTGCGGACGCCCCCCCACGATGGTCCGCCGCACCGCCTCTTCACCCTCTTGAATGCGCACCTTGGGATCTTCGGCCATGGTCACCTCCCTCGTCGCAGCACACCTGCGTGAGAGCTACTCTAGCTCAAGCCGCCGAAGATCACCAAGGGTCGTCATCCACGCGCCTCAGTCCACTTCGTCATCATCACTGTCGCAGTGGCCCGGGCCGATGTCGCCATTGTTGTAGGCGTCGAGCAGCGACGACAGGGCAATGGCGCGCCGCGCCTCCTCGCGGCTCAGTACACATCTCTCCAACAACACGAAGGCCTCCTTCACGGCATAGAGGATCTCGTCGTCGGCGCTCGCCCCGGACGCCAAATTGAGCTGGGCCGCGATGGCCTGCTGCCCCAAGATGTAAAAGGCGGAGCCACGCGGCGCCCTGTGCAGGATCTCGAGGTAGGTCTGCCCGCACAGCAGGGTGTCCTCGTCAATGGGCCACGCAATGCGCAGAGCATCGACCCTCGCGTGGCGGTGATGGGTCCGCCAGTAACCTTGGGTCAAGGTGCAGCCCTCATCCACCGGCGGTGGACAGCACAAGGTGAAAACGCTGTACCAGCCCCAACGACGCGAATCAAAGATGCCGTCGCCAAAGCCCCAGGCCGTCTCTTCTTCCAGCCCAATGTCGCCGTAACGAATGACCTCCAGATGCAGCGCGAAATGGAAAGTCTCGCCGCATTGCAAACCCAATCGATCGAGAGGCACGGAGACGGAGACACTATCAACCGCCGGATCCAGCGGGAAATGATGCGCAAAAGCGCCCGGTACCGGAGTGCCCTGTGGGTTCAGGGGGACCGGATCAACACTCGCGTGCAGGTGGATGAGCTGCACCAACCACTCGTCCTGAAGGTCGATGCTGACCTGAAGGCTCTCGCCGTCACTCGACACGACATAGGTACCCACGTCGATGTGCTGGCCGGCAAAAATCTTCGCCGAAAAATCAACGCAACCAACCTCGATTCCGGCCGTCAGGGCTGCGCTCCTCTGATCGACCACGGGATCCGTCACATCTTCGGCACAGGCCCAAAGACCCACACTCACTCCCAATGCGAGCAAAATGAAAAAGCGGGAAGACCTAGACATGAGAACCTCCTTGCGCGCGCGCTTGCGCGGTATGAATCTGTGATGAACCCATCAACCCAACGCGACCTATCGCCTCGCTGAGGGGACAATGTAGGCTCAGCACCTACCCGCGCAATGGTACCCCCGCAAGTGTCGTATTCTCGATGTAACCTATCCAATGGCCATGGAATGGCCCTGGGTCAAGCGCGGAAAGTGTTCTTGGCCGCGCGCAAGCGGCCCATGACCATCACCGCCTCTTGGCTCTGGCAGAAGGCTTGCACCGCCGGAACATGGAGCCGCATGAAGGGATTGATGGCGAGTTCTTGGGCGATGCTCGTTGGCAAGGTAGGCGCGCCGGCATCGCGCTTGCGTGCCGCGTCTTTGAAGGCTTCTCGGATGGCGTCGTTCGTGGGCTCGACCTCCTGGGCGAAGGCCAGGTTGGCCAGGGTGTACTCGTGGCCGGCATAGACGCGCGTGGCTGGCGGCAATTGGGCGATTCTCTCGTTCAGGGCCGCGTGCATCTCTTCTGGCCCACCTTCGAAGAAGCGGCCGCAACCCGCGGCGAAGAGGGTGTCGCCCGTGAAGAGGTCGTCATCAAGCCCATAGATCATGTGCCCACGCGTGTGGCACGGGGTGGCATAGGCGCAGAAATGGCGCGTGCCAAAGGGGATCATGGCCAAGTCCGTCAGGCTCTCATCCACCCCGTCGATCCTTTCGGCGTCACCGGCGCCGGCCAGGACCTTGGCCGCGGGACAGGCCTGGCGCAGCTCGGGCAAGCCCGCGACGTGATCCGGGTGGTAGTGGGTACACAAAATGAGGCGCAACCGCTCGCGCTCTTCTCCCAGGGCGGTCAAGAACGGCCTAGCGTCGCCCGGATCGACGATGGCGCGGTCGCCATCGGGGAGGGTGATGAGGTAGCCGTAGTTGTCGCGGCCGTAGGGGATCGACTGGATGTGCATGGGTCACCGCTTGGGTTGCGACGCTGCACCAGTACGGCACTGCGTTGTGGGCTATGTACACCCCCTGTGGCCGCCTGCAAAGGCGGCGCCGTCGAACACTTGTATGCTCTCCTCCCGCGTCATCTGAGGGCGGCGCTTCGGGCCGCGCAGGCTCGCGCCGTTTGGGCCATTGTGCTAGCTTCCCGCGGCCTTGGGTGCCACGCACTTTTTCGGGAGGATGCCCGCGATGCCCAGCCAAGCCATGTCGAATCCACTCTCCCCGTGGGCGCGTCTGCGCGGCCTTGTGACGGGGCTCTTTTGTGTGCTCGTGCTCTTTGGCACCCTGTTGCTCTTCAACGTCCTCCAGTGTCTCACCGTGTTGCTGCTACCCATCTCGCGCCAAGCGGTACGCCGCGTCAACCGCTGGGCCGCCGACCTCTTCTGGAGTTTCTGCGTCTCCCTGGGGGAGTGGCTCTACGGTGCCGATGTGGTGCTCAGCGGTGATGACTTGCCCCCGGGCGAGCGGGTGATCCTCATCGCCAACCACCAGCAAATGACCGATGTCCCCTTTCTCTTTTTTCTCGCCAGGGATCATCGGCGTCTCGGCGATCTCAAGTGGATGCTGAAGTCGTCCGTCAAGTACGTGCCTGGGGTCGGCTGGGGCCTCTATTTTCTCGACTCCTTCTTCGTCGATCGCAACTGGAGCGCCGATGAGGCGCGCATCAAAGCGACCTTCGCCCGCATCGTCCAGGACGCCATCCCCGTGTGGTTCATTGCCTTCGTCGAGGGGACCCGGCTCACCACGGCCAAGCTCGCCGCCAGTCAAGCCTACGCTCAGCGCCAGGGGCGCCAGCCTCTGCAGCATCTCCTCCTGCCGCGTACCAAAGGTTTCGTGGCCTCCGTCGCGGGCTTGGGCGACTGCGTCGATGCCGTCTACGACGTCAGCATCGGCTACGCCGCTGGTGTGCCCACCCTGTGGCAGTACATCAAGGGTTTCGCCCGCCGGGCCCATCTCCATGTGCGCCGCTACCCCATCGCCTCCTTGCCCCGTGACGCCGAAGCGCTGGCAGAATGGCTACATGCGCGCTTCGTCGAGAAGGACCAGCTCATGTCCGTGTTTCTGCGCACGGGGCGCTTCGATGACACGGGAGAAGCGCCGCAGGAGCTTGCATCTCCTCTTGAAAGGTGAAAGATTACCGCTCGTCGCGAGTCCACCGCTGGACCCACTCAGCCCGGTCGCTGCTCCCCGCACATCAGATGCAGTCGACTGGTCTCATGCCTCAGGGAAAGCTCATGTCAGACGATAAGACCCATGATGAAAAGCTCCTCCTCGCGCGCAACCCGGCCATGTTCCGCAACCACCCCTTCTACTACATCGGCTGCCTGATCCTCATCGTGGGCCCCATCGTAGCCAAGTTCGTCTTGTCGGCCGGTGAGATCCTGTCCTACATCTTCTACGGACTGACCGCCCTCGGCGCCCTCATCCTCTTCTTCTGGTGGGTTCAGGTCAAAGGCACCAGGCTCACCCTGACGGACGAGCGCATCGTCCTGCGCACGGGCATCCTCTCCAAGCAGACCACCGAGGTCTACCATGCCGACGTGCGCAATGTGAACATCTCCCAGAGCTTCTTCCAGCGCATTTTCAACGTCGGCAGCATTGGGATCTCCTCGGCGGCCCAGTCGAACATCGAGATCCAGGCGTCGGGGATTCCCAAACCGCAAGAGATCGGCGAGTTGATCAACCAATACCGCCGCAAGAACCGGCGCGCCGAGACCACCGACTAAGCGCGCGTCAACGGCCGCGACAGGCGGCTCACGGCCGGGGCAGCGCTCGAGGACGCGGCCGCACGATGACATCGACGCCCCCCAAAAAGAGCATCCCCGTCAGGTGGATGCGACGCATGTCGCGAATGGGCGGCACCGCCGCCGCGGGGATGTCGATGCTGCCAGCGACGGCGATGGCGTTGCTCTCGACATAGAGCCCTTCGGGGACGATGATCTTCACCCCACCCATGAAGCACGAGAGGTTCACCTCCACCGCCGGGTAAGGGATCTCGACCTGGGTGAAGTCGAGCTCCGCCCCCCCCAAGAGGGCAAAAATGGTGATCTCCCGGGTCACCTTCCACGCACCTTGGCGCGTCTCTTTGGTGAGAAAGGCCGCAATGGTGCTGGAGTCCCAAGTATTGGCCGCCAACGCTCCAGCATTCCCCTGAGCCACGGGCGCCAGGGCGTGCGGCTGCTGCGGCTGCTGCGGCTGCGCTCCCACGGCCGCAGCCGGCCGGACGATGGGCACCTTGCCGTTGGAGTCCAGGGCTGGCAGGTCGGCCACCGCCGGCTCGAGCTCGGCCCCATCGGTAGCGGCTTGCACCATCTCCAGGCGCCGCTCCAGCTCATAGACATCGATGGTCGAATAGGCGAAGTGATTGCGCAGTTGCCTGATCGCCGCCAAGCGCTGATTCGACAAGGCCGAGTCATGTCCTCTCTTCAGGGGCAACATCTCTGGCGCCGCCTGAGCCGCTGGGGCGGGATCGGCTGCCTCCGTTGGCGGCGTTCCTTTGCCCGGACTGGCCGCTGCGATGGGGTTGGCTTGGGTCAGCGGGACTCCCTGGCCCACGTCGCCAGGCAGGGTCTCGTCGGTCGTCGTGCTGCGCACCAAGGCCGGCCCTTTCTTGCCGTTGAGCTGCTCTGGCAGATGGGCTGCCCACCACTCCCTCGCCCGCGCCGGCTCCCAGGGCGCGCGCTCCGCCAGCGCTCGCAGCGCTTCCGCGACCTCCTCCGTGTTGGCCGGACGCTGCGCTGGCTCCTTGGCGAGGCACCGCAACAGCAAGTGGTCCATCTCCGCGCTGATCTCCTCCGGCCGCACCAGCGATGGCGCTGGCGGCTCCTCTTGGATGTGGGCCAGCAAGCTCTGGATCGGGCTCTCCTTGGGGAAGAGCTGCTGTCCCGTCAGCAGCCAATAGGCGACACAGGCCAAACAGTAGATATCGGCTCGGGCGTCCACCTCGGCCCGCCCCGAGGCGATCTCCGGCGCCATGAAAGCTGGCGTCCCCGCCGTGGCGTTCATCGCCGTCAGCATCGTCTCTTCCGGCGAGGGCGCCAAGCTCTTCACCAGGCCAAAGTCGAGCACTTTGACGAAATCGACCTGCAAACCCACCTTACACAGAAAGATATTGGCCGGCTTGATGTCCCGGTGTATCACCCCCTGCTGGTGCGCTTCACCCAGGGACTCACAGACCTGCAACAACAGGTGGACGACCCGGCCTTCGGGCTGCGGACCGAAGCGCTCAACCAGGTTCTGCGCGTCAATCCCGTTGAGCAGCTCCATCGCGTAAAAGAGCGTGCCGTCCTCGCTTTCACCAAAATCAAAGAGATCCACCGTATGCGGCGAGGACAAGCCTGCCGTCACTTGGGCCTCCTTGCGAAAGCGCTTGAGCACCCCTTCGGCCGACGGTCCGAGGGCCTCGCGCCGCACCAGCTTGATCGCCCCCTCGCGCCACACTTCACCCATGCCACCCACGCCGATCATCTCGATCAGCTCATACGGTCCATAGTGTGGATGCTTCTCCATTCACCTGCCTCCCCAAGCGGCCTGGCCTACTGGCGGCAGCACCTGCACGCCGCACAGGTGTTCTGCGCGATCGCGGCCCCGGGGTCAAGCGCAGGCCTACGAAATCGACCGCCCGGCCCCTCCCCATCGCCAGCGCATGGCCCGGCCCCACCCTGAGCAGGGGACAGACGCCTATGAGGTCTTGGGATCCACCTCCGCCGGGCGCGCGCTGCCTAGAAAACCTTCTCGCTCTCCAGGATCTCGACCTGGACGCCGTCCCGCCAGCTCTCCTCCACTTCGCCCTGCAACACGGCCCACCAAAACGCGACCCCTTGCCGGTTGGGGTTCAAGCTCGAGATCCGATCCCGGTGGTTGGCCTCCCCCACCACCAGATCCTCCGGCTCGATGGTCATCTCACCACCGGGCCAGGAGAGACGGTAGAGGCGCACCCGCATGGGAAAGGCCGCCTGGTTGGTGAAACGCACCGTGAGCTTCACCACGGCGCTCTCTTCCACGTCACCACTCACCTCGACGAAGCTGGCATGGAGAAAGACCTCCTGCGCCGTCGGCAGCCCTTCAGCCACCGCGCCGTCGGCGACAGGTGTCGCATCTCCCGCCACTTCGGCGGGGGCCGTCGCGCAGCCCACGAGCGCCAACCCGGCAAGGCCCAACGCCGCCCGCCACCAAGACCCAACCCTGACGGGCCCCTTCACTCCCCTCTCCTTCCTCATGGTTCACCTCATGGCTCGCTCGCAGAGACACCTTGCGGGGAGAGGCGCCCATCGCCCTCCGACCACCGCTCGATATCTCCAGCATCAGCGTCGCGGGGTCAAGAGGAGAGCACCCTGGATTCTGCCTACAGGGAGGTGGACGTTTGCCTTCGGATGACGCGAAAAGGATAGTGGAGAGACGGGTCACATTGCCCCTCGTTCACCGACCTTGGAGGCAGCTATGCGCACGTACTGGGTGGTTCTCCTCGCCGCGATCCTACTACTTTCACCGGGCTGCGATGATGAAGATTCGCCGACCAAGGAGGATCCCGACGGCGAAGACGCCGAGCTGGTCTTCCTCGACCATTGCCCCGGCGGAGCCGGCGGGAGCTGCACCGCGGGGACCCTGTGTTACGAAACCTATCGCTGCAGCCACTGCTCCTTCACGAGCATGGACTGCACTTGTTCCGCTGAGGGTACTTGGCAATGCTCCTACTTCGATGACTTCCGCTGCCTCGAGCGCTGCCGCGGCGACGCCTGCGCCGACGACAGCGAATGCACCACCTCGGGAGAGTCTTGCCTGGTTCCCAACGCCATGGCCTGTGGCACCTGTCAAATGGGCGTCGCCTGCCTCGATGACGACGCCTGCAGCGGCGACAGCCTCTGTGTGGCCCGCAACACCGCCTGTCTCTGTGATCCAGGGGCAGCCATCTGCGCCCCCCCCTGCACCGATGACGCTCCCTGCCCCTACGATGGCGACGTCTGCATCGACGGGCGCTGCCAACCCCAGCCCTGCGCCGACACCACCTGCAGCGAGCGTAACTTCGTCTGCAATGACGACAAGGTCTGCGTCCGCGAGGCCTGCGACGAGAACGGCAAGTGCAGCAACTGGAACGACCACTGTGTCAAGGGTCTGTGTTATGACAAATTGGGAACTTGCTCCCTGCCTCCGCCTTGAACCATCGCCTCAGCGCTGGATGGATTCGCTCGCAACCTGCGTCTCACCACCACCGCCGGGACGCGCGCTGCTCGACGCTAGCTCAATGAGCGCCCGCATTTGCGGATTTTTATCCGCGCGGCGTTGCATTGCCCACTCCCAAATCCCGACAATCGACCCATGGGTCATCTCGCCCTTTTTATTCTCTGTGGAGGCTCTCATGCGCTGGTTCAAGTTCACTCTGGTGGCGGCCGTGCTCTTCTTCCTGCCCGCTTGCGACAACGACGAAGATCAAAACAAAGATGTTGAACAAGAAACGGTTTACCTCGACCATTGCCCATCGGCTTCCGATCCTTGCACCCCAGGTCAGGCTTGTAGCCAGACCTATGGGTGCGATCACTGCTCTTTCGTCAACCTCTCCTGTCGCTGCACGGCCGCCGGCACCTGGTCGTGCAGTCATTACGACGATTTCAGTTGCATCCAGCGTTGCGAGGCCAACGCCTGCCTCAGCAGCAGCGAATGCACCGACAACAAGATCTGCTACGCCCCCAGCGATGAGAACTGCGGCGCCTGCTACCGCGGCGTGGCCTGTGACGACGACGAGGCCTGCGTTGACGGACAAATTTGCGCCGCCCGCAACCAAGCCTGCATGTGCAACCCCAATGAAACCCAGTGTGTGAGCCCCTGTGACGTCGACGCCCCCTGCCCCCTGGACGGCGACATCTGCATCGATGGGCGCTGCCAGCCTCAGTCCTGCGCGGACACTTACTGTACGCAGTCTAACTTCGTCTGCAACGCCGAAAAGATCTGCGTCCGAGAGACCTGTGGCGACGGCACGAGCTGCAAAAACTACAACGACCACTGCGTCAAGGGGCATTGCTACAATAAAACGGGGAAGTGCTCGCTCCCCGTCCCCTGAGGCGTCCATTCGCGCGTGGGCTCACACCTCGAGGCGCCCCAACACCTCGACGTGCCCCGTCTGCGGCAGCATGTCGAAGATCTCCACCGCGCTGAGGCGGTAGCCCGCGTCGACCAAGACCCGCGCGTCCCGGGCAAAGGTGCTGGGGTTGCAGCTCATGTAGACGATGGGCGCAGCTTTGGCCGCGGCCAGCTCTGCCAGCAGCGCCGGGTCCACGCCTCGACGCGGCGGGTTGACGACGATGGCGTCGGGCGTCGGCCAGCCCTGCGGCAGACCTTGGCGCAGATCACACGCCACGAAGGTCGCCGGCTGGCCCAGCCGCGCGGCTGCGGCTTGCGCCAAGGCCACTGCCTCCGGGGCAGCCTCCGCCCCAAAGAGGTGCCCCTGCGGCGCCACGTTCAAGCCAATGCTCCCTACGCCACAGTAGAGGTCCCACAAGCAGCCCATGGGCTGGAGCAGCGCCGCGATCCGGGCGTAGATCGCGCCAGCGACGGCGTGGTTGAGCTGGAAGAAGGCGCTCGGCCGGATGGGCGCTACCAGCCGCCCCAGGGGTAGGTCGATGTGTTCGCGTCCCCACAGCAGGGCCACGGGTCCCTCCGCCCGGATGCTGTTCCCTGGACTGGCGTTGACCCCATGGCTGGCACCGACCACGCCCGAGATGCTGCGCAAGAGATCCGAGAGCGCCGGCAGCCAGCTTGGCGCTGCGCTCGAAGAGATCAGCTCGATCAAGGACTCTCCCGCCGGGTTGCCCACCACGGTCACATAGCGCAGGCCCTCGCCCTCGGGCGCAACGGGTACGGCCAGCTCCACCAGCAGAGAACGCAGCTTGCGCGCCACCTCCGCCAAGTGTGGCAACAGAACCAGACAGCCATCCATATCGGCCACCTGGTGCGAACGGGGCGCGAAGGAACCCAAGCGCACCCCACCCTGGGGCCGGCGGCAGACGACATAGTTGCAGCGGTTGCGATAGGCCAGCCCTTGCGGAGCCCCATGGGCCTGGCTCAGCTCGGGCGCCAAGCCCTGCGCTTGCAGGGCCTGGCCCACCTGCTCGGCCTTCCACGCCGCCTGGGCCGTCGCGTCGAGGTGCATCAGCGGACAGCCGCCGCATTGCCCCCGCAGCGGCGCCGCATGGTGGCAAGGGGGCTTGACGAAAGCGGGGCTGCGCTGGCTCACTGCCCGCACCTCACCCCACCCCTGCGCGCTGTGCTGACTGCGCTGGGTCACCCGGTAGCGCACCTCCTCCCCCGGCAACACGCCCGCCAAATGCACTTGGAAACCATTGGCTTCCACCACGATCCCCTCGCCGTTGGCCCCCAGGGCGCTCACCACGCCCACCGCCTCACTGCCCTTTGCCATGATCCGCCTATGCAAAAGAAAACAACGCCCGCGCCTGTGACGCCCTGCGCACTTAACACATGGCGCCCATCAGGCCAACGTCCCAGCACTTCGCGACGCCAAAACCGCCGCGACCATGCCTCATGAGCCACTCGATTGGCTGGGTTCTGGAACCACGGCGCCAAAGCCGCCCGCCGCGTTGCGTCGCAGACCAGCGATCACCCCAAGACGGTAAAAGATCGATCCAAAGCGCTGCGGCTTCTTCACATGGAGCGCCTGCGCCACCTCGTCCTGCGCCCGCAGCAGCGTCACCAGCAGACCCCCCTCCTGATAGGCGTAGAGGATGTGTTGGACGTCATTGACCATGCGGTCCGATATCAACATCACATTACGAATGCCCGCCAGGCGCAGGCGATCTGCCGAGGGCATGTCCTGGGCCAAAACGAACCAGCGGTTGTCAAAGCGCTTGGGCTGGGGGCGCGCTCCCTGGGCGTTGCGAGCCGCGTCGATGAGAAAGGCTGGCGGCGCGCCCGGAGGGATGACGATGCGATCCAGGAGCGGCGTCGCCGCGCGCAGCGCATCGGCGATCTCCCGCGCGTCGACCATGGGCTGCCCACCCGAGGAGGATCCCGGCACGCCGTTGTACAGCGGGACCGGTTGCCAACCCCAACGTGCCAGGGCGACCCCGAGCCACACGGCCACGTCGCCCCGCCAATCGATGATGAGCGCGCAATCACTGGGCAGCTCGCCGTCGCCCTCGTGCCGCAAGGCCCGCTCGATCTTCGAAAAATCTGTCGTATCGTCTGTGGGCGCGTCGACCGTGAAGATGCGCGACAGGGCCTCGAAGAGCACCGGCTTGGCCCACAGCGACCACGGCGAGGTGTCTGGCGCCCACACGGCGTACATGTCCGCCTTGTCGTAACGCGTCCGCGGCTCACGCGCACGCTGGAGCGCCTCGATCTCGACCCGCACCAGGGACACCTCGTGCCGCAGCGCCGCTTGCACCCAGCCCAGGACCTCCGCCAGCGGGCGCTCCTCCCCTTGCCCCCGCAAGGGGGCCAAGCCACTGCCATCGATTCCCAGGGGCAGCGGCGCCCAAACGGCGAGGCGGGCACCGCGATGGGTGCCTTCGCGCACCCGCAGCTCCACGTGCAACTGTAGCAGGGGCGCCTCACTCAGAAGCTTGCCGAGCCCACGCCGGGTGTCGGGCGCTGCCCACTGTGAGAGCTGCAAGGCCAGGTCTTCTGCTGCCAGCGACGCCCCCCCATAGCTCACGCCGAAGCCTTCTGGGGCTTCCCAGCGCAACTGCCATTGACCATCGGCGGTGTGATAGAAGCCCTGCTCCGCATGAGGCAGCGCCTGCAGCGTTTCCGGTAGCGTGTTGGCAGACATGTCAAGAACCCGTGCCGCGAGGGAGTGAAGAGGGGGGAAGCGACGCCGCGTCCACCAAGACCGGGACGTCTTGCGCACGCTCATCGATACGTGGAAAGCGAGAGAGGCGCCCGAAGAAGCCCGCTGCCCGCCCATTGACGGTGAAGACGCCCACGCAGAGGTGGACCTTGTGGCCGTTGGCCAAAGACAGCGCCCGACTCACGAAGGCGCGTTGGGCGACCCAGGCGCGGGGAAAGAGGCGCTGGTGCCAGCGAATACGGCGAGCGTCGCCGTGGCTGAAGGTGCCAGGAAGGGTGATGTCTTGTCCGACGCGGCCCCAGGTCGGCTTGAGGAGCCAGCCTGGGTCTCGGCCGCGCTCAGGTAGCTGGGCGGGATCACAGGTCGCAGGCAGGAGGGCGCGCCAGGTCGGCACGGCGACCCCCAAGGCATCCCACAGCAGGGGCAGGCGTTTGGACTGGAGCAGGACCGCCGTGGCGTGGTTGGCCGCCGGGAGCTTTGGGCTGAAAAAGTCTGGCCATGCGCTCCGGCGCGGCAGGCGCGGGAGCCACTCCGCCGGGAAGAAACGCACCACGGCGTCAAAGCTGCGCCCGTCGAGGTGGCTCTGGGCCCCCCACGGCCGCCAGCGGAGGTGATCAGGGGCCAGCAAGTCCGTGCTGCAGCCCTCCTCGGCGAGGCGCCCCGCGAGGTAGTGCATCACCTGGCGGTCATCGGCATAGGAGGTGGCGTGCACCATGGCGATATGGGCACCGGGCCGCAGGTGCTGCACCAGGGCGCGGCTGAGCTCGCCACCGACGTCGCCCCAGGCGGCGCCCGCCGGGACCCGCTGGGCGGCGGCCCGCGGCAACCAAGACGCCTCGGCGAAGCCACCGGGGACATCGGCGTTGACCTCCGAGAGCGCCCACGCGCGGCCGCCCGCGGCCGTGGTCGGGTGGAAATCAAAACGCAGCAAGCGCACCGCGTGGGGACTGAGTCTGCAGGCCGCCTGGTGCCGGATGGCGCGGCCCAGAGCCGGTGCCAAGGCGAGGGCGGTGAAGAGATCTGGGCGGCGAATGAGCGCGGCGTGTAGGGCGTCGCACTCCGCGGCCAGCGCCTCGGCCCACTGACACAGGCGCTGCGCCTCCTCCCGCGCCAGGATCACCACGTGATCGGCGATGGTGTTGGTGTCACCCACCTGTGGATCCCACTTACAGCCCTGCAGGATGACCTCGCGGCGATAGCGCCGATAGGACTCGGGCGGGATGGGCACCAGACGAAGGGCAGGTGGCGTGGGGTGGTCCATGTCAGACGAATACCGGTGCCGGCGCCATGACGATCACGACGACGGCGAAGACGAGGTAGGCGACGGCGAGCGCTACCGAGAGGGCCAGTGCGCGCCGCGCAGGGATGGCGACGCGTGCCTTCTTGCGGCGCGCCAAAACGATGGTCTCCACCGACGCGAAGTGCACCCCTAGGAGCAGCACGGGCCAGGCCCCACTGAACTCCAGCACGGTGGTCCAGGCGTCGGTGTAGTCGCCAGCGGCGCCGTAAGCGCAGATGAGACCCGTGGCCACGAGGTAAGCGCCAAAGCGTAGCCCTAAGGTGAAATCGCGATCTACCGTGACGCGGTGCCCAAGGTGGAAGAGCACTTGCAACGCCACCGCCAACAGCAACCAGGGCACCGCTCCGATGAGGGCAGCGATGAGCACAACCCACCAGCCGGGGCCATCGCCGATGTTGGCACCGGCGAAAATGGCCATCATGGCGAGCATCCCGGCGGCGACGATCAAGGCGGCGCCAGGGTTGCGTTTTTCCAAGCTGTCATCGAGCCAGAGCACGCCCAAAAAGCGCATGAGCCACGGCCCGATCCCCAGCCACATCATTCCCATGATGAAATAGAAGAGGAGGTAAAAGACGGAATCTCTGACGTCGTGAGCTGCGCCAAAAAAAAGCACCAGGGCCAAGCCCACGGCCGCCACCGCGGGCGTCACCTTGAGGATGGCTTGGTTGACGGGGTGGAAGATGAGCCGCGAAATCTGGCGGATCGAGGCGTACCAAATCCACCAGAACAACACGGCCCCGATCAGGATGAAAATGAAGAAAAAGAACTCGTCTTCGCTCATGGTGTCGCCCAAAGCTGGGGGCCACGCATCGCCCATGGGCGCGTGCCGTCGTTACCCATACCAATAATCTAGGATGATCTTGACGCCAATCCCGATGAGAACGAATGCGCCGACTCTCTCGAGCCAGGGGCCACATCCCCGGCCCAGGCGGTGGCCAATGATCATGCCGAGGGCCGTCAGGGCCATGGTCACCACGCCGATGAGCAGGGCGGGCCACCAAATGGGGATGCTCAAGAGGGCGAAGCTCAAACCCACGGCGAAGGCGTCGATGCTGGTGGCGACCGACAGGGCGATGAGGCTCCAGCCACGGCTAGGGTCGTGACGGGTGGTCTCTGCCGCCGCGGCCCGCGACTCCCAGAGCATTTTCAAGCCGATGGCAACGAGCAGGATGAAGGCCAGCCAGTGGTTGACCCCCTGTAGCCAGCCGTGCACCGTGGCCCCAGCCAGCCACCCCAGCACCGGCATGAGGGCCTGGAAGAAACCAAAATGCCACGAGAGTCGCACCAAGGAACGGGGCGACACCACGCGCATGCTCACCCCGGCGGTGACGGCCACGGCGAAGGCGTCCACCGACAAGGCTACGGCGATACCCAAGACGGCGAGGAAGCTCATGGGCGCATGCCAACTGAGACGGAGTCAGGGCGCACGCTCGATCACCTCCAAGTGGGCGGGGCGTTCCGTGAGGTAGCGGGCGAAGCCCTCCGTCGCCAGGACGCGATAGTCCCCTTCCGTGCCCACCACCATGAGGGCGTCCAGCTCCGGTGGCAGCAAGGCGAAGCCCTCTTCCGGTCCCAAGACGGACATGGCCGTGGCCCAGGCGTCGGCCTCCATGGCGGTGTCGGCGATGACCGAGACCGAGGGCACGAAGGCCGCTGGGCGCAGGGAGCGTGGATCGATGATGTGGCTGAACTTGGCGCCGCGGATCTTGATGGTGCGGGCATAGTCGCCGCTGGTGCAGACGGCCTTGTCGCGCAGGCTGAAGCGGCCGAGGCGGCCATCTGGCGAAAAGGGGTCGAGGATATCCACGGGCCATCCCCGTTCGCCGTCAAAGGTGCCGAAGGCGCGCACGTCTCCCCCGACATCGACCACGCCGCCGCGCATGCCCAGGTTGCGCATGGCGGCGATGCCGCGGTCGATGGCGTAACCTTTGGCGATCCCCCCGAGGTCCACCTGCAGGCCATCGCCTGCTTTGACGGCGCCGTCGTCGCGGATCTGGAGCAAGCTCCACTTCGAGCTGTCCCGCGCCGCTTGCAAGCGCTCCGCCGCCGGCTCGACGCCATTCACCGCGCCTTCTCGCCACAGCTTGATGAGAGGGCCCAGGGTGACGTCGAAGGCGCCGTGGGTGGCATCATGCGCCTGGCGCGCTGCCATCAAAACGGCGACGCTGTCCGTCGACAAGGGGACGAAGTCACCCGCCGCCGCTTGGTTGAGGCGAGAAATCTCCGAGATGTCCAAGCGCACACTCATGAGGGCTTCGACGCGGCGCAGCTCTCGCTCGGCCGAGCTCAAGGTGGCTTCGCCGCGGGGCACGTCCCCTGGAGGTGGCACCACCAAAAGACGGGTCGCCGTGCCCATGACCGCCTGGGGCCGGTGCTCCAAAACCTGGAACGAGGCATCAGGGCGCTTCCACAGCGAGATGGCTGCGACGATGGCCAAGACGACGATGACCGCTCCAAAAATGAGAGGCTCACGCAGGTTCTTCACCGGGACCTCGTCATTGGGGCCAGCACTCGTTCATGGCGATGAGGTACTCGCTGATGGCGTCCGTGCAGATGTAGCCTTCAGAGACGCGGCACTGGGAGGTGGCGGTGCAGGTGTCGACACAGGCGAGACCCAATGACGCTCTGCTGAAGCCCGCACTCGTACAATGGGATCCGTCAGGACAATTAGGGCCGAGAAAGGGGAGGCAATGCTGAGAGCAATAGCCGCCGGGCATGTTGCTGTCTCGGGCACAGAAGCCATCGACGCCGCCAGCGCATTCCCAGTCACCCCGGCAGGCGGCACCCACCGCGCCCGTACCCGTGGCGGCGGGCGCGCATTCGAGTAAGTTGTCCTTGTCGGCGTCGAAGCAGAGGTAGCCGTCGGCGCGGCAGGCGGCTTGGGTTGCGCAGTCACGCACACAGTTACCAACACCGTTGACCATGTTGCCGCAGTGGCTACCAGGCAGGCACTCGGCGTTGTTGCGACAGGTCATGGAACAGTAACCGTGGCGGTAGCCCAGTGTCTCCCACAGGCACAACGCGCGCTGACCACCAGGACACTCGGTGATGAAGTTGCAAGGGTCACCTATCATCTTGGTTCCGATGCCTAAGGGTCCGCATTCTTGATAGTTATTGGCATCACCGTCGCGGTTGTAGCACCCATACTCAGGGGCCCGGCACTCTGGGTTGGCGTCGCAGCTCTTGAGGCAGATCCCCGCGCCAGTGCTGTTGAAGGCGCAATGGGCGCCAGCGCCACAATCGGCGTTGTTGTAACAGTCTTTGGAGCAGTAACCCGAGGGGCTCCAGCCGGCCAGACACAGGTTGCCCAAACAATCGTTGTCGTTGCGACAAGCGGAACCGATGAGGCCGCTCGGGGAGCTGCAGTCATTGTCATTGGTGTAGTCACAGTGCGTTGGGCAGCAGCCATCGCCGTGTTGACACTGGGTGATGGGGCGGAAAACACACTCGGCCGTGCAGTTGTCGGCAGCGCCAATCAAGAGGTTCTCCGTGCAGGGGTCATTGTCGTTGCACACCGTGGGGCAGTCGCCGTCACAGGTCTCGCCTGGATCGAGCTGGCCGTTCCCACAGGTCGCGGGGCAGTCGTTGTCGTTGGCAGCGGTGCAGTCCGCGGGGCAGCAACCGTCGTCGTTGACGCAGCGGGTGATATAGGTCCACTCGCATTTGGCATCGCAAGTCGCCGCGCTGCCCGTGAGGGTGCCCGTGATGCAGGCCACATCGGAGTGGCAGTCCGTGGGACAGTTGCCATCACAGAGCTCACCGTCGTCGATGACGCCGTTGCCACAGCCCCCTTCGCAGAAGGAGTTCTGCCCACCAGGGGTGACACAGGGCTCGCCTCCGGGGCATCCCTCTTTGCTGCAGCAGTAAACCGGATCTACGCCGCGCATACACAGGCCGCTCGAAGAGCAGAAGGAGCCCTGGGCGCACTCGCAGTCGTTGCGACATTCGCGGCAGGTGTCAGTGGCGCCAGCGATGTTGGTGCAAGCTTCTCCGATGGGGCACGCCGGCTTGTCACAGCAGTAGACCGGGTCGACCCCTTGAACACAGATGCCCGAGACGGAGCACATCTCTCCCTGAGGGCAATCGCAGTCGATCTGGCACTCCCGCGGGCAGGTGCCGGGCAAACCTTCCAGATCGGAGCATGTCTGGTTGGCCGGGCAGCCGGGCTTCGCGCAGCAAAAGACGGGACTCTGCATTTCGACACACTGGCTCAGGGCACAAGCCTGCCCCTGGGGGCAATCGCAGTCGACCACGCAAGCCGCGCAGATGGACACCGCCCCTGAGCGGCTGACGCAGCGCTCTCCTTGGGGGCAACCGGCCTTGTCGCAGCAGTAGATGGGATCGAGGACCGCCTTACATGTACCATCAGAAGCACAGACCTGCCCTTGCGGACAGTCACAATCGACCTGACATGTCGTGGGGCCAGTGTCGTCGATGACGTCGTTGAGGTGAATCACATCCCCGCTTCGCGGGCTGGCATCGTCACAGCTTGCCAGGGCAAAGAGAGCACCGCCAAGAACCAGAAACATGGAGAACTTTTTCATTGCCCTTCCTCGTCTAAAAAAGATGCGCCACCCCTATGTCGGGGGTAGGGCAGCACATCGTGCGCCAGTCGACGCTGGCTCTTGTGATAGCGAGAAGGTGGGTGGGCGTCAACGAAGATCCCGTCAGAACCGACCACTTCGTTGCAATGCCACGCCCATCTCGAGGGCGGCGCGGCGCGCTCTCGCGGCGCAGGGCAGAGACGCGAGCGCACGGGCTCAGGGGACGACGTTGACCACTTCCCGGGGGGAGGTCACTGGCGCAGTGCCAGTCGTACCCGTGCCGAGGCGTCCGTCAGTGGCATCGCCCCAGCAGAAGATCTTCTTGTTGCTTCCTTCGCGGGCGCAGGTGTGCGACGCGCCAAGGCTCAAGCGATCGACCGTGACCATGGGCGTCCCGACGCCTGGCAGCACTGCCGTCGGCGTGCTTTGGTGCGTGCCCGTGCCTGAAGTGCCGATGCCGAGCTGCCCACCGAAGTTGTCACCCCAGCAGAAGGCTTTGCCAAAGCCGTCGGCGGCGCAGGTCGCATCCCCGCCAGCCGTGAGCACCGTCGTGTCACTGGTCCAGTTGTGGACCGGTGTGCCCGGAGCGTAGAGGGCTTGGACATCATTGGTCCCGAGCTGGCCGCGTTGGTTGTCGCCCCAGCAGTAGAAGCCCAACGAGAAGACGGCGCAGGTGTGGTTGCGCCCTGCTGCGATGAGGCTGACCTCCTCGAAGATGGTCCGGCCCGATGGGAATGCGTCTTGGACGCTGGGGTCTTCGGCACACTGACCGTGGCTGTTCGAGCCCCAGCAGGAGAAATAATAAGGATCCGTGCCGACCTTGGCACAGGTGTGCTCCGCACCGGCCACGATGGCCACTGCAGGGCCCTCCAAGGACGTCACCGTGCTCAGGGTAGTCATGGGCGAGAAGTTCCCCGAACCGAGCTGCCCTTTCTCGTTCTTGCCCCAGCAGCGCACCGCGCCGCCGTCGGTCAAGCCACAGGTGTGAGCCAAGCCCGCCACGATCCCCGTGAAGTTGACCCCGGCGGCGGTGATCTTGCGAGCCGGTGTCACGGGCTGGGTCGCAGCACCAGGGCTGCTCTCTCCTGCGGTGTTACCGCCCCAACACCAGACCGAAGCATCATCGAGGACGGCGCAGGTGTGATTCAGGCCAACTGCGACATCGATGGCGTTGTAAGTGGTGCCACCATCAATCCGCGCGATGACGGGTTGGTTGCGCGAGACGTTGGTGCCGTCACCGAGCTGATACAGGTGATTGCGGCCCCAGCACAGGATCTTGCCGCTGGCCCGCAACAGACAGCTATGTGAGCCGCCCGCCACCACCTTGACCACCTCGTCGCATTGCCCATTGGCGCAGACACCGCCCGTGCCACAAGCCTGATGACAAGCGCCACAGTTGTTGGGATCCGTGAGGGTGTTGGTCTCGCAGCTATTGCCGACGTCGCCGTCACAGTTGGCGCGGCCCGGGGCGCAGGTCAACGCGCAGGTCATCCCGCTACAGCTCGCCGCGCTGTGAAAGGCGCCTTGGCCTGGGCAAATCTCACCCGTGCACATGTCCACGGCGCTGCCGCAACGACACTCGCCGCCTGGGCAACACTGGGCGCCCGTGGGACAAGAGGCATGGCAAGCACCACAATGGCTCACCGTGTTCAACAAGGTCTCACAGCCATTGCGAGGGTTGCCATCGCAGTCACCATAGGACGCCGTCAGCGGCGGCATCCCACCGCTGCCACAACTCAACTGGCAGGTTGCGTTGACACAGGAGGAAGATGTGACGTTCTCCGTGCCACAGAAGTTGCCACAGCCGCCGCAGTGGCTGGTGTCGGTGGCCAAGTTGGTCTCACAACCGCTGCTGGGGTTCTGATCACAGTTCGCCCAGCCATCGACGCAGGTGAGCTCACACTGGCCTGCATTGCAGCTCACTTCCTCGGTCTGGAAGGCGTTACAGCTCACGTCGCAGTCGCCACAGTAGTCGGGGTCGCTGCTGGTATCGACACAAGCCCCGAAACAAAAAGTCTTACCCGCCTCGCGACAACGGCACTCCCCGGCGACACAGTCGGCGTCCATGCCGCAAGAGGTGTAGCAGTCGCCGCAGGTATCGCTGTTGGTTTGGAGGTCGACGCAGGCGTCGAAGCAGCAGGTCTCATCCTCGCCACAGACCTGGCCGGCACAGACACAGGGCTGCCCATCGGCGACGCAGGTGCTGCCACAACAGTAGGTTCCGGCCGCGCAGAAAGGCCCGTCGGCCACGCTATCGCCGCAGTGGCATTGTCCACCCATGCAGGCTTCACCCACGCCGCAGCGCACCCCGCAACCGCCGCAGTGGTTGGTGTCGTTGTCGGCATCAACGCAGAGCGGGCTGCCATCGACAACGCAACAGATGGCAGCGGCCGCGGGAAAGTCCGTGCAAGAGAAACCCTCACAGAGCGCCAAGTCGACCTCTTCGACATCGCCCTCGGCGTTGTCATCCTGCGTGTCGTCTGCGCTCGGGCGTGCGCCATCGACGTCGAAAAAGGTGTTACAAGCCCCAATCGTTGCCAACAGCAGCGCCAGGGACAGGGACAGCGGCAGAGAACGCATCGTCAACCTCCAAAATCCACCCGAGAGAGGAACGCCTCGTTGAGCGTCCGCAGGTGTGACTATGGCTATGGCGGCCACCAGAATCAACCTGCACCGGGCATGGCTTGGCGCGGGCTGATTCTAGTAGGTGATGAGAACAATGGCCCCGGCAGGAGTCGAACCTGCGACTTACAGGGATTAGGAATCCCCAGCTCTATCCGACTGAGCTACGAGGCCAACGCACAGCCGCAGTCGCGCTCGCGCCACCGCCACCTGCTGCGCAACCCTTTAGCAAAGAAGGGGCAGCATGGCAAGGGCGGCGTGGCGGCCACAATCCACGACCAAAGCCGGCATGGGGCTTGCTCGTTGTGAATTATTGTGGTGTGCGAGTCGATTGGGCAGCGTCTAGCTGATTCTGAGAGCAGAATTTGGCGCATCCGATGCG
>Ga0334883_1001624_pt1 | contig 31956 bp, 24 predicted proteins | sample GraSluR1_MG_6_FD_207230 | JGI IMG/M metagenome (GOLD analysis project Ga0334883, IMG submission 207230) | Sludge microbial communities from methane-producing bioreactor in Wageningen University, Netherlands - Granular Sludge_09_05-R1 | ecosystem: Engineered > Bioreactor > Anaerobic >...
ACTTCCAGAGCTTTAACCTCGCAATTCAGGTTTGATCTTCCAATGCGGAATGTTTCACTTTGCGACTGGCTGATGAACCGTGGTTTAGCAAAGTCATCCGGCATGCTCTGAGTCTTTGTTTTAGAATCAGACATAAGCATGGAGTGCATTCTGCTTTCCACTTCGGGTTCTGAGAGAAAGACAGGCCGATGTTCTCTGCCGTCTTCATCATAGCCCCAATACTCCAACAGGGTATTGCTGCTTAGATCAATCATGTAGAAGAGGATGTTACCTTCAAACTCTTCCTTGATCGTTACGACCTTATTCTGCCTATCAGTTACTTCCAAACTGTTCAGTTCAGGTTCGCTATCACCAGAATGATGGTTACTAAGTTCATATTGGACATAATCCCCGGTGTGAAGATTGTTGCCAAAGCGATGTGGGAAGGTGGACTGCACATAGGCCATCATATCCCGTTTTGCTTCAGCTTCGTCCAGCGCGTCGTTTTCGAAATCGGCGCCCCATAAATGTCCGTAATAGACAGTTGCGACTAACAGGATAAGAACAAAATTAACAAATCGTCTTAACATGCTAAACTCCTTGTTTTTTTTCAAGACCAAGATTGTAGTGAATTCAAGAACTGTCAAGATAAATATTCCTGTAATCGAAAAATATCTCTTAAGGATTTCTAAGAGCATAAAGAATCCCTGAATTCTGCGACTTCGCTCACTGAAATTTGCAAATCAAGGGAAAGTGGTTTTTTTAAGTCATCCATGAAACCATGTTATGGGACTGATCGCAAACGTATCGTAGCATTCCGATGCTACATCTCTTTCTTTTTTTCTGTGGATCGGAATCCTCCGTTACGGACAGGCAGGGTCTTCCCTACTGATGTCCTTAAGGCTTCCGATTCAGGATATCCTCACATAGCCCTAATATGGTATCAACCTCATTTCACAATCGTAAGTTTGGCAGTGGCTTTGAGTGCTCCCGCTTCCACCCTGACCAAGTATATCCCTGATGGAAGCTTGCGGGAAAACTGATCACTGCAGTCATACACCGTGGAATAGTTCACACTGCCACCAAGGCCGGATTTATCCTCAGCGACCTTACTTTGTCCCTTGTTTTTGGCTGCGTGCAAGGTCTTGATCTTCTGTCCCTTCAGGTTATAAATATGGATTTTGGGGGTTTCTGCCGTCTCCCGAGGCATAGAAAACTCGATAAACATATATCCTGTTCTCAGACTATTAATCCGTACAGGATTGGGATACAGTGCCATCTTGATCTTCTCAGGTGGAGGCGGGGCTTGCGGATCGTAAACGGATACATAGGGCTCGGAGCCATATTCAAAACAGCCCATATCCACCCTGGAATCCCAGATCCGATAGTTGCCGGCCAGGTCCATCGGGGGCAGATTCAATCCGTCCGGATAAGGAGTACCGGCATTAACGCATGGTGATTCCGCACTCAGATGATAGGAATGAGCTTGGGATGGATCCCAATGCGGCAGATTATGATCTGCAAATAGCGGATCTATGCCGATCATATTGTTGCTGACCGAGGCCAGGGTACTATCCGTTATTTGAAAAGGCACTGTGAAGAGGCTGTATGATACTGAGGGATCATAGCTGCTCCCGTAATGCTCGTTGACCAGGATCAGATCAACCCAGTAATTATCAGGATTATAGAAGATGCAGTTGTAAATGTCACCATAACCTGTGAGCTTCATTATTCGGCGTCCCCACGCGTCGTTGTAGGCAAAGGTGCTGTTGCGAATCTGCGCCCGCTCGAAGTCACTTCGGATATAAATCGGCGCGCCCAGGTCAGCGGAACGCGAGGTATTATTGATGAACAGCATATTGGAGAGATCCAGAGAACACTCGGGAATCACCCAGTTGTTAAATGAGAACATCGTCCCGGTATAGGCATAGCTGTTGGAGATTGTTACATTGCGGACAGTGGCATCTGATTCGTAGATATCGATTCCGGAGTGGAAGCCATCATTCAGGGAGCTCAGATTGTTTATCAGGATGTTGTTCAAAAACACGTTTTTCGAGTACTGAACCAGAACCGCAAGATTGTAAGCGTTACTGGTGGTCGCGTTCACCGCGCTGATATTCTCACAGATCACTCCATCACATTCGAATATGCTAATGCGGGTATGATCTCGATTTATGGATTCCGCGCTTCCATTCCAGTGCAGATCGCGTAGCTCAATACTCTCACATAGAATGGCCTCGACCGGAAATCTGGCATCAGTCCAGTGGATATGTGGGATAAAAGTGATGTTCTCTATGCTCACGTGTTTTTGCTTTGTAAGCCTGAAGGTGGGACGTTGGGTAGTTTCCATATCAAATACCACCACTTCAGGATAAGCCCCCACCAAGCGGGTATGGGATTTCAGGTTCAAAGGAAAGAATTGACCGGAACCGCTGAAGTCATACACACCCTCGGCCACCTTGATAGTATTGGGACGAGTGCTGTTCGGTTTTATGATTTTCACCGCTTTGGCGATGGTCTTAAGTGGTGACTGGGGAGTCAGTCCGGAATTGTTGTCATCCCCTACCCAAGAGACATAGATATCGCTATCCACCAAATCTATATACGCGTTTTGCACGCTGACGGTCAAAGTGTTTGATTCGTCATACCATATCCAGAACCAATCCGGCTCTGAGAGCACAACGCTCATAGTGTCCAGAACCAGATCCATAGGATGGGTCAGATATCCCATGCAGATATCCATTCCCAAGGGGCCGGTATTGTTGTAAATGCTGTTGAGGTGCTCGCTGTCAAACTCTATGCTACCTTCCCCGTGTCCGGAGATAAACACACCACCGGGACCGTCCATGCTGTAATTATTGAATATTCTGGTGTTGGAAAGGCTGAAGTTCTTGCCCTCAAAATATATACCGCCGGCCTGCTGCCCATAGCAATTGCGGATGACACAATTGGCGATCTGCACACTGGCAGAACCAAAGACTCCAATACCACCGGCCCGGAGGTTTGCGATTCCGACATAAGGATAGTCCAGAACTTCCGATGAGTTGTTCATCAACGTAAAGCCGTCGAGGATGACTGTTTCATAGTTTTGGATCAAGAGGCAGGAATTGGGCAAACTGGCATGGATAATCGTGTTATCGATGGTCTCCGGTGCTTGCGTGAGGTAATAATGGCTGCGGATGCTGATGTTCTTGCCCTGTGTGTCCAGATGTTCCATATACTCACCAGGTGCTACCTGAATAGTGTCACCATGAGTGCTCGCATTGATTGCGACCTGGATGCTGGTATATTGATGCTCACCGGCCTGGCCTACGGTGAGAACGCGAGCCGCAATCCCGCCCTGCAGAAGCACGAATATAATCAATGCTAGATTCTTGTACATCTTCACCATCCTAAACTTTTCTGGAATTTAGTTCCAGATTTACATAGAATCTCCCGCTGCCATCGTGTCAAGCTCTTTGTTGATCATGCTTCGCAGCGTGTGCAATGCTATGAAAACGACCAGCATCACTATCAATTGGTAACCGGAATTATGTTGGATACATAATCAGTCCGGCGACTGATTCTCCCTTCCTCCACGCTTTTTCGCCTCTATTTTACTCCTGATTTACCTCATAATCTCCTCTTGTTATGAGAGGATTATGGGGTAAACCATAGCTAAGCGGGAGGTAAACCCAAGAGTCCCAAAGCGCAAAGTCAAAGGCATTTTCTGCTTGACGGATATGGCCTTTGCTGCACATTGCGCACAAATAAACATCAATGAGGTTTAGCTATGTCTTTAGATTACAAGAAGATTCAAGAGCAGTTAGCCGCTCCCAAAGCGGAGTGCGACGCGCTGGTGCAAGAAATGCGTGGGCTTCAGCTCCCTGCTGATCTACCTTTTAATGAATTCTTTGATGCCTATCGGGAAAACGTCCTGGACGCCTGGGAATTTGGCACGCTGTTGGAAGCCGATCCGCTGTTGACCGCCACGGATGAAGATCGGATCCTGATGCTGCACGATCAGTTCCATCAGAAACTGCATCCCGAAAGCGGATACTCCACTTGCCTTGCCGATCCGGATTACGCGCATCAGCTCTATGGCGCGGAACTTGGATCGCTGATTTCCGCCTTATACCTTTGCAGCCGCACTGTGCATGCCAGCTATCTGAAGCAGAATTTTGACGGTATCCTCTCCTATCTGAAGCTCTTCCGGGATTTGCTGGAATTGGCCAAAAAGGGAGACACAAGCTATCAAAGCTGGCTGGATGCCTACATTTCGCGCACACAGGAAAATCTGGGACTCAGGACTCAGGCCAGCTATCTGCAGCGTTTCTCACCGGACTTTGACTACAATCGCAAGATCGTGCTGGAAGCAGAGCTCAGTGATCTTCGCTACCTCTATCGCTATGGCATTTATGTAGGTCAGCATGACCGCGCCATGGCAGATTTTATCAGCCAATATGACGGTGTGGAACTCCAAAAAATCGCAGCTTACATCGTGAAGAGCTTTATCGATGGCTTCATCCGCGCCAAAAAGGACTATCGCATAAAACGCTATGCCAACGTGATGATCCCGCTCGGAATGGAAGCTTTAGGAAGATTGGTGATCAAAGAATTGGAGAACTTCGGATTACAAGCGATGGTACCCACACCGATGAGCAAAGGCATCAACCGTCAATATCCCTACGATCACCGCTTTGATAACGCACTGAGCCTGACAAAAGACTTCATGGAAAGAAACCTGCAAGTAACCGAAGCTACCATGGAAGCCATGAAAGAGACTATCGCTCTGCAAGCAGGCCCGGTGTATGTGGAACTCTTTGGTGAGACTCCCTTTAGCCCCACCGTCAAAAAGACCTGCCTCAAGCTCAGCGATGAACAGCAACAGCTCTATCGGGAGTTTTCAGCCCGTAGCGCTCAGCTTTATTACAAATATGCCAAGCGCGATGAATCCAGCTTCACCATCATTGCCTTCCCTTCCACTGAGATTGGCGAACGCTTTGCCGAAATCTTTGCCGATACGCTGAAGATCAACCTGCTGGATAGCGGAGAATATGCCCGCATCCAACAGCATATCATCGACGTGCTGGATACCGCCGAATACGTGCACGTGAGAGGGAAAGCGGGGAACGATACCGACATCCGAGTGCAGATGCATAAGCTAGGTGATCCAGAGCATCAGACTCTCTTTGAAAACTGCGTGGCTGATGTCAATATCCCTGTGGGAGAAGTGTTTACATCTCCGGTACTGACAGGTACCAACGGCACGCTGCACGTGGAAGATATCTATCTGGGCAGCTTGCGCTATTTCAACCTGAAAATCCACTTTGAAGATGGCTGGGTGAAGGATTATTCCTGCACCAATTTTGACGACGCGGAAGAAGCAAAGCGCTATATCCACGAAAATCTGCTGTTGCCGCATAAGAGCCTGCCCATCGGAGAATTTGCCATCGGTACCAATACCACGGCTTATATGATCTCCAAAAAATACGATATCATGCACCTTCTGCCCATCCTGATCATCGAAAAGATGGGGCCGCACTTCGCCATCGGTGATACCTGCTATTCTCACGAAGAAGACGCGCCACATCCCAGCCTGCTCAATGGCAAAGAAATGATCGCCGTGGAAAACGAGAAATCCGCCACACGCAAGGAAGACCCGCTAAATGCCTATATGCAAAAGCATACGGACATCACCCTGCCTTATGAAATGCTGGAATCCATCACCGCTGTGCGCTCTGATGGATCGAAGCAGGATATCATCCGTGACGGACGCTTTGTGGTGCCCGGAACTGAGGAACTGAATATCCCGCTGGATGAGATGTAAGAAACTGCCTCCCTTGGAGTTGTAAGCGCTTATCTCAATGATCTGAAGCCAAGCCTGTTATTGCTTCTCTCCCGATCCCGCATCGGAGCTGATGGTTTCAGGCGCTTACGACTTCAAGCAGCGTGATCACTCCACCCTTGGACTTCTATCCGCAGGATTGGAGTTCAAGCAGCGTGATCACTCCACCCTTGGACTTCTATCCGCAGGATTGGAGTTCAAGCAGCGTGATCACTCCACCCTTGGACTTCTATCCGCAGGATTGGAGTTCAAGCAGCATGATCACTGTCAGCTTGGAGCATACATGAATGAATTCGACACTCTGCTTGAGCCCCCTGTCGTGTCGAAAAGCTTCAGGATGAAGCTTCCACAGTGCAGACGAGACGTCTGCAATCCTATAAAGAACCCCGATGCCTGGGCATCGGGTTTTTTTTAGTCAGTCAGAAAACTTACTTCACCATCACCAGTTTGCGACTAAAGCTATCCCGTCCCGCGTTCAATACCGCAAAATAGATCCCGCTTCCGCACGCACGACCACTGTCATCGCGACCATCCCACAAAAGCTTGTGATAGCCTTTGCTCATGGATTGATCCAGCAAAACGCGTACCAATTGTCCGCGCGCGTTATAGATGCTTAATCGGGCATGGCTGGCATCGCTGATGCCTACTTTGATGGTGGTGCTGGGATTGAAGGGATTGGGATAGATGCCCGAAATGCCGGATATCACCGGAACAGAAGGATTATTGACCCCCTCTGCATCGAAATACACTTGCACGGGACCGTGGGTCTCAGAGCTGCCATCCAGATCCTGATGTTCCAGCCAGTAGTAATATGTACCTGTGCTGTAAACTTCTTTATCCACAAAGAGATAGCTCTGCATCTGAGATGTGTTGGTAGCCGGAATAAAGGCACCGATGGTCAAGGCGTCAGACATCTCTTCCGTGTGACTGCGATAGAGCTGGAATCCGCTCACATTGGTCTCGGTTTGAGTAACCCAGGTGATATTCACATGGTTTTGCGCGCTGACGATGGCTCCAAAATGGGATAGCTCCACCGGCAGGGTGTCGTCCCTGGTCTTAGGAAACACGATATCAAAATCACCATCGGATTTACCCAAATCGTTCACAGTAAAAGCCACAGTAGTATCGTTCCAGATGCTCACTTCGGGGCTATCCGGAGTAATCACATGCCAGGCACCCGGCTGAATGCGCCAATAGGCATGGATCGGAGCAAAGCCAAGACTATGCGTGATCTGCATCAGGCTGCCACCAAAGCTGGATCCGCTCAAGCCCAGATGCAAACCGGCGTTGCTTAAGCCCAATCCGGGATGATTGTAACATATATGCGAAGTGATCAGAGCTGCTTCGGTGAGACCGCTGCCATGATAAACCACATTGAGAGGGATGTTCTGCGTGAGATCCTGAATGGGATCCATCGTGATATCCACCTCACCACCTGCTTCCACGATACCATAGAAAATGTCCGTATTATATGGAGATATTTTGATCGCGTCCAGCTTGATGAAAAACTGATCCGTGGTTTCGTGGTGCCTGAACGCTATATATACTGTATCACCCTCATAGGCAGAAATATCCAGCTCACGGTAATGCCATTCTCCATCGGTCATGGTTTCTGTGTGCAGGAGAGTGAATTGATCCTGATCCGGAGTGGTGGTTGAGATTAGTACTGAGTATTTTTCGGCTGGCCAGGCGGGATCTTGAGCAGCTACTCTCCAGCTGAGAGTATAGCTATCCTCAAGCTGCAACCGTGGTGTGATCAGCCAGTTATCAGGAGTCAGAGCACCTTTGGGATCGGATTTTGAGCCCCTCATGTTTACGCGATGCAACTTGCCTTTTTGGGTATCTTGAAAAGATTTGGCTAGCTCAAAGCTATCTACTCCGGTTTGGCTTCGGGTGGGGTCAGCAATCCAGGATCTCGATACCAGGCATGTGTGTCCGGTATAGGCAAATTGCGTCTCGGCATTATTGGTTAAAAGCTCCCAATTCAAGCCATCACCATCGGCATCACGGATGACCCAGCCAAAGACATCTGCCTCAAATCCTTCCACATAAGGAAACTCTGTTACCAGATCATCCAGGGTTGTAGCCGTGATGGGGATGTTTGCTGCATTACCCAGCACATCGGTGATGCTGATTGTGGCGCTGTAGTTTCCGGGCTCAGTGGGATGAAAGCGTAACCAGAAAGTGCTGCTTTGGCCACCACTGAGCATAATGGGAAAATCAGGCAGGAACTCAAAGCTGAATTCATCATCACCGGAGATACTCATGCCGCCTTCGTTGATCTGTAATACTGCATTACCGGAGTTGGTGATCGTAAAAGCCTGGTATCGACTGTAGTTTGGGAAGAAATTAGGAAAGTTATGTAGATTCGGGCTTACACTGATTTTGGGAACAGGAGGACTGGCACCCCAAGCCTGAAAATCGTCCACCATAAATACGAAGGCATCATTAGATACGCATTGGATGGCTATGTATATGCTTGTGTTTGCTATACTTGCCGGCAAATCGAAGATATATTGAGTCCAGGTCGTGGGAGCTTCTACATATTCCGTGGCACTACCTGCTAGGTAATTATTGAAATCCGAGTAGCTGTTTCCGGTGGTGGAATACAGTACTTTAAAACGTTCTAAGCCATACTGCGCAGTAACGGATTTTGCCCAAAATGAAATCACGGGATCATCACCAAAATTGATCTGTGGTGAGATCAACCAGTCGTTATTAGGAGGGGCCGTGGCAGCAAATGCCGCGGCATATTTAGCTCCGGAATGGGCATCCCATGAAGCACCTAATGCTGGAGTAGTAGCCGTAGGATTGAAGGCAATATAGGAACCTGTGTAACCCTGATTTAAGAAAGTCACATCTGTGATTGAGTATGTGGTGCTTAAATCTCCATCATGTTGAGTCCAGGGACTGAGATCAAGGGTAAAATCCGCGTGTGCCTCAAAGTCATCTTCAAAGAGCAGGTATCCTGCTCTTCCGCTGAGGTTTACCACGTGCTCCACATCGTATGAGATGCTAATCTGAGCGCTATGGTTTCCGCTTACTGAGGGTAGGTATTTTACAGTGTAAAGAGCCGGATCGGCAAAAGTAATAGTCAGCGGATAGCTATTGTTATCAATCAGTTGAAACTGGCTTGAGTCCGACCCGATCAAGCCCGGTTGACGGCTCAAGACCAAATCTCCAGTGCCGATATTGCTGATCGTGAAACTCTTCTCAATCGTGTCACCAATCTCGCAAAGGCCAAAATCCAGAGCGTTCGGACTCACTGATATGACCGGCTCAGCGTAAACCGGCTGGATCGTCACATCATCGATAACATTGGCATAGCCCCATCTATCAATACCCTCAAAGGCAATCTGATAAGTACTGCTGAGGTTGGGCAGGGTAAGCCTGGTTTGCGTCCAAACCGCCACATTCTCTGCATAATGAGCGATCTGAACCCATGCCGAGAGCGAACTGCTGCGATAATAAACCTTGAGTTCATTTTGATCCCCAGACCACACTTCTTGCGCATACCAAAAAGCAAGCTCAGCTTCACTGATTGCAGATAAATCAAAGACAGGGCTTAGAAGTTTTGTAATATGTGGCCCACCCGAGCTTGATGTGAAACGAGCATTATAAGTACCGGAATGCGCAGCTGTTATTGATCCCCCGGATGATCCGGTGGCAATCGTCCACAGATTTGATCCGGTTTCAGTAATCTGAGTCCATTTGCTGAGATGGGGCGAATCTGCCTCAAAGTTCTCTGTGAAAGGAAAAGTGCTGATGGGTAGTGAAGCAGTGCTGCCTTGGGTGCTAATTCCCGTGGAATACATGTTGACCTGGTTTACAGACCAGGCTTTGTAGTGATAGGTGCTTTCTGGGCTCAGTCCGCTGTGCAGAAACGACGTTGCGTTGCCAATATAGATGATTTCAGAACCGCAACCGAGGGTAGAGCCCACAGTGTAGCTCTGATTATCCAGGGGATTACTAAAACTCCCGGTGTTGTTGACCGCGATCAACACATCGTTGTTATTAGCATTCTTCTGCCAGTTCAGGTTTATTGAGGACATGTCTATTGTGCTGGCGCTAAATTGGTTAGGGTTATCAGGTGTAACTACACTGGCTGACAGAGTTACGCTGTCAAGTCCATTGGCATAACCTTGTACATCAATACCTTCAAAAGCCAGTTGATACTGACTGCTCAAGTTTGTGAGGGATAACTGAGCTTGTGTCCAATTACTGACATCTGACTGATAGTGCGCAATCTGGATCCAGGAAGATGAAGGGGACGTTCTATAATATACTTTAAGCGTGTTTTGCCGATTACCCCAGCGACCCTGTTTATAGTAAAAGCTAAGGTTTGCAGTGTCAAAACCGCTAAGATCGAATGCAGGACTAATCAACTTTGTGATATTAGGGTTGTTGCTGCTCCCGGATTGAGTAAATTGTGCAAAGCGGCTGTTGTTATGCCCTCCGGAACTGGTGTATGTCCAATTGCTTGACCCCTGAACCCTGACTTGAGTCCATGAGCTAAGGGTGGGAGAGTTTGTCTCGAAAGTCTCAGTAAAGGTAAAGCTTGACCTATCCTCAAACCCACCATCTCCCGTGGGATCAATCAGGATAGTCTGTCCGCCCAGCATGCTTGTTAAAAGAACTATCGAGCCCAATACTATCAGCAGCTTTTTCATCTCTTTCCTCTATGTGTTTTTCGTATTAATCCCACAATTGGGGATTCTCAGGTTTGCCGTAATTATTCTTGATAATCGGAGTACCAAGCATTTGAACGCATCTAATGCGAGCCGCAGAATATTGTCAAGTTGCAATTTAGCAATAGTTTGATACTATGGACTTATCGGTCGGTCCAGAGAAGCTGACAGAAGAGACAATGAATTGATATACAAGGAAATAGCCGCATACTTTTAGTCTTGCATATGCATGATCGAATCATCAGCGAGATTGCCGGATTATAGATTATCTCTGTTTTCTGTTTTGCAACAATAGAAGATGTCGAAGACCCGATATTGAGGCTAAAAGTATATGATGATCGGATTTATGGTTTTCGTTGCCACTTCACTAACTGTGCAATCACATCCGGACACTATTGTCTCGGAGAAAGCTTCATCCACATATCCTTATCCTGCTGACACTACTCCCCATATTGACCGACAGTTACCCCGGATTAGTGGTTTAGTTTCAACACTTTGCTGCGTCTGCTGCCCAGATCGATGATATATACACCGGAGCTGAGCGCTTGACCCCTGGCGTCTTTCCCGTCCCAAAGGAAGTCCCCGCCTTTCGCGTTGTCCAGCTTCCGCACCAATTGCCCCTTGGTGTTGAAGACTTGCAAACTCCCCACCCGGCCTTTATCGTTATGAGTCGTAAGGGTTTCGACAAAAGGATTGGGGTAGCAGAGCAAAGCGGGGGCTTGTTGCACAAGATCAACACTCGCGCTATGAGGATAGTAAACTGCCACAAAGCCATTCTGATTACTTTCGTTTCCGCTGTCCAGGATAATCCCGTTACCTAGCGAAAACATCCCCCAATGCCAGCCCGCGATGGCGATCCTGCCATCGCTCAGTTCGCAGATCGCGTAAGGTATCTCGGAGTTTTGGCCACCTTCCACAATGGGCCCAAAGACCGGATGCCAGATGGCGATATCATCCCCACCCTGGCTTGTGTATTCCATGCCCATGAAGTTGGCCGTCTCAGACAGCGTGCCTACCACCAGAGGCCCTACTCCAAGCGTGTTACCATAATTCACATCCCGAGCGCGGTCATCTCCAGCTCCGCCATGCACTTGCAGATCCACCCACTCGCCCCACTCAGCGTTAAACTCAGCCCAATAATAGTCGTTCGAACCATCAATGGTGTCAAAGCTGTATCCTCCGAAGGCTCCACTTCCCATCAGCCTTCCGGCCACAGCTCCTCTTTGATAGTCCCCGGGATTTCGCTCCACGGCAATGCTGATCACCCAGGCATTCTGCGTGGGTAGCAACCACTGGATATTGCCCTGAGAATCATATTTGGCCACATAAACACCCCCACTGGGCAGCAGAATGCCATCAAAATTGCTGCTTGGTGATGCCGAACCGGTCACATAAGCATTCCCGCCTTCATCACAGGCAATTTTGTAGCCATAATCGACCGAGATAGTTCCCCCCTGTCGGGCCCAAAGCAGATCGCCATCGCTGTTTAAGCTCAGCGCCAGAACGTCTGACCCACCATAGGACGAAAGGCTGATGGCATCAGTAAAAGTGATACTATCGGCAAACCATCCTGCGGCAAAGACCTGACCGTAGGATGTTACAGCCAAACCGTGGATGATGTCGTTCAAGGGTCCACCAAAGGAGCGTAGCCATTGCAAGTCACCAGCCGGACTGAACTTGGCTACATAGCAATCCCACATCCCGTTTGACACCACAGAATCTCCCTGACAGTAAAGGGTATCCATAAAGAATCCGCCCACATAGGAGTTACCTCCTGCGTCCACACCAAGGCCGAGCCCGGCATTCTCTTCGCTGGAAGTGAGGCTGGCGCACCATTGCAAGACTCCGTCACTATTATACTTAGCCAAAAAAGTATCGGTGAGTCCCATGCCCTGGATATACTGATTTCCGATCTGCATGTTTTCTTCAAACTCACCGGTCACAAAGAGATTATCATCCGCGTCGCTGGCCATTTCCCAGATTCGTTCCATGTGTTGGCCACCGATGCTCTCGCCCCACATCCAGTATCCGGCATTGAGGCTTACAAAGATAGTGCTGAAAAGCAGAATAAACAGGTGCTTCATGCTATGCCCCTTTTTCCCTATTTCATCCCAAACCAGTATTCATCGTTCATATCGCTGTCAAACTGCTTGCGCGCGCCCTCGTCCTCGATGGCTGCACCCGCTTTGAGGGCTTGATCGTGATACGTCTCAAAGGCAGCCTTATCTCCCTTCAGAGCCATCACGCGGGCCATGGCTTCGTAGCAATAGGCCAGATCCCAATCCCTGGGATTGATCTCGTCCTTGAGCGTCATCACGTTTTCCGCGTGATACAAGGCAGCATCCTTGTGCCCCAAAAGAGTATAGACATGCGCGATCATCCATTCTCCACGCAGGATATTGATGGGTTGACCGATCATCCGCCAATGATACAGCGAAGCGTGTACCATATTCAAGAGCAAGTCTTCATCCTTGCGAGACCGATCCGCTTTGAGCAGGACGTCCCAGCTCTGATTAAACAGGTTTACAGCGAGTTCCTGGTGTACTTGTTGCATGAGTTTTTCCTCCTCAGGATTGGGTTTAGTCTGGCAAAATGCCGGGATCAAAAGAGCCACGAATATCAAGGCTATGAGTATGTTTTTCATCAGTTTCACCTCATCGCGCATTGATGTGAATGCTGTGGATTGTGTCAAGTTTTAGGTGCGGAGAGTTGAGGGATGACTAACCACCAGTCCCCAGTCCCCCAATAAAAAACGGCCACGAAGTGATCGCGGCCGACATTATCAGAGGGAAGTTTGGGATAGACTTACACTTCCAGGATTTCTTTTTCTTTGGCTTTTTCCACTTCGTCGATCTTTTTGATCCACTCGTCGGTGATATCTTGCACTTCTTTGAGGAGTTTTTTCTCGTCGTCTTCGCTGATTTCGCTATCTTTCTTCATCTTCTTGGCGCTTTCGTTGGCGTCTCTTCTGATGTTACGGATGGCCACGCGGGCGTCTTCACCGAGTTTTTTGAGGTTTTTGACGATGTCTTTGCGTTTATCCTCGGTGAGGGGTTGGAAGGGCAGGCGGATCACGTTGCCGTCGTTTTCCGGGGTGATGCCGATGTTGGCACCCAGGATGGCTTTTTCGATGTCAGCCAGGGTAGTTTTATCCCAGGGTTGCACCACGATGGTGCGGGGTTCCGGGATGGAGATATTGCAGAGTTGTTTCACCGGAGTGGGCTCGCCGTAATAGTTGATCCTGATGTCATCCAGGATGGAGGCGCTGGCCCGTCCGGTGCGCACCTTGGAATACTGGTGCAACAGGGAGTCGAATGATTTCTGCATTTTCTCGGTGGTGGTATCTTTGAGTTCTTGCATAATGTACCTCGAATTAGGGATGAATATAGGTGCCCACCGCGTTGCTGGTGAGAGCGTTGATCAGGTTGCCGGGCTGGGTGATGTTGAAGATCTTGATCGGCATGGAGTTATCCGCCGCCAGCGAAAACGCTGTGAGATCCATCACGCCCAGACGCTGCTCCAGGCAGGTCTGATATGAGGCATCGCTGATGAAGGTGGCAGTGGGGTCTTTGACCGGATCAGCCGTATAAAGGCCATCGACCTTGGTGGCTTTGAGCACGATATCAAGCTTGAGCTCGATGGCGCGGAGCACAGCCGCCGTATCGGTGGTGAAATAGGGGTTTCCGGTGCCGCCGGCCAGGAAGCAGATTTTGCCTTCGGCCATGGCCTTGCGCACTTTCTGAGCGCTATAATGCGGCGCGATCTTATCCAGCACGAAGCTGGAGAATACCTCGGCCGGGCAGCCTTTACCATTCAGGATTTCGCTGAGGTAAAGGGCGTTTTGGATGGTGGCCAGCATGCCGATGTTATCCATGGTAACCCGATCGAGCTCCAGGTTTGGGGTGCTGCCGCCGCGGAAGATGTTTCCTCCACCCAATACGATGGCCAGGCCATAGCCTTTCTCGCGCACTTTGATGAGTTCGTCCGTGAGCGCGTCGCAGACGGAATCATCATAGCCAAAGCCTTTGCTGCCCGCGAGGATTTCCCCGCTGAGTTTAAGCATCAGCTTGTGGACTGTCTCGGCTTTGAAGGTGCTATTCATCCTGTTTATGTGGGCTTATTCGCCCAGGGCGTAGCGGGTGTAACGCGCGATCTGGATGTTTTCGCCGGTTTTGGCGATGGCATTGGTGAGCAGTTCTTTGACCGTCATCTTGTCATTGCCGATCAGCTCTTGCTCCATCAGGGCGTGTTCGCTGCAATACTTTTTGATGTTGCCTTCAACGATTTTCTCAACGATTTCTGGCTTTTTGCCATCGTTGATCGCTTTGTTGCGGGCGATTTCTTTTTCATTTTCGATGAGGGCGGGGTCGATGCCTTCGGCGGTGATGGCCAGAGGATTGGTCGCGGCGATCTGCAGGGCGATTTCTTCGGCCAGAGCCTTGAATTCATCGGTACGAGCCACAAAATCAGATTCGCAATTCAGCTCCAGTAGAACGCCGATCTTGCCGTTGAAATGGATGTATGAGAAGATGACGCCTTCTTTGGTCTCGCGCAGGCTTTTGGCTTCTGCCTTGGATATTCCGCGCTCGCGCAGGAATTTGATGGCGGCGTCCATATCGCCACCGGTCTCAGCCAGAGCTTTGCGGCATTCCATCATGCCTACTCCGGTTCTTTCACGCAGTTCCTTTACCATGGTTGCGGTAACATCTGCCATTTGATTCTCCTTGCTTAAAAAAGTGGTTTAAGATCAGCGTGCCGGAGATATTGCTCCGACACGCGTTTTGTTAATTCTTATTGCTCAGTGGCGGCCATTTCGGCAACCACGGGTTTGGCGATTTCTTCGCTTTCTTCGGCGGCTTCTTCCATATCGGCAGAGGCGCCGGTGGAATTATCCGCGCCTTCAGAGGCCACGCCTTTTCCTTCCAACACGGCATTGGCCATGATGTCCGAGATCAGCGCGATGGCACGGGTGGCGTCATCGTTTGATGGGATCACATAGTCGATGAGATCGGGATCGCAATTGGTGTCCACCATGGCGATGATGGGAATGTCCAGAATGCGGGCTTCGTGGATGGCGATATCTTCATATTCGGTATCGACCACGAAGATGGCTCCCGGCTTGGCATCCATATCGCGGATTCCGCCCAGGGAAAATTCGATCTTGTCGTGCAAGCGTTTCATCTTCTGGGCTTCCAGCTTGGTGTAGCTATTGAGGGTGCCGTCAGCTTCGATCTCTTCGAAATATTTCATCTTATCGATGCTTTGACGGATGGTCTTCATGTTGGTCAGCATTCCGCCATACCAACGTTGGTTCACGTAAAATACACCGGCCTTTTCAGCAGATTCTTTGATGGCGCTTTGGGCTTGCTTTTTGGTACCCACGAAGAGGATGTATTCTCTGCGGCTGGCCACTTCTTTCATGAACTGATAGGCTTCGTTGATGGCATCGACCGTTTGTTTGAGGTCGATGATGTGGATCCCATTGCGTTTGATGAAGATGTATTTCTTCATTTTGGGGTTCCACTTGAAAGTCTGGTGTCCAAAGTGTACACCGGCTTCCAAAAGTTGTTTCATAGATACTACGGACATTTAGTCTTCTCCTAATCTACGGTTAAGTTTTCCGCCAAAGGATCCACGCAATTCAGAGGGGATTTCCCCTCACCGCCTTGCAACTCGCTTTGGTGGCTTATTTTGGCATTGCTGCCGGGGTCTGTCTCAATACTTCGAAAGCTCACGCTGCCTGTCCTAAAGGGGAAGAACGCTTCCCCAAAAACCAGGGATTAACGTTTGGAGAATTGGAATCTCTTTCTGGCTTTCGGACGTCCGGATTTCTTACGCTCCACCATGCGGGGGTCACGAGTGAGAAATCCACGGGCTTTGAGCGGTGCTCTCAGCTTTTCATCATACTCAACGAGCGCGCGGGAAATGCCATGACGAATGGCTCCGGCCTGGCCACTGAGGCCGCCACCGGTCACATTTACGTACACGTCAAAACTCTCGGAAAGACCAACGGTCTCCAGCGGCTGTTCCACCACCATTTCCAGGGTTTCGCGTTGCAGGTATTTCTTCATTTGCACTTTGTTGATGATGCGTTTGCCGGTGCCGGGAGCAATGCGAACCCGGGCAGTGGCATTCTTTCTTCTTCCTACGGCATCAAAAGTTTGCATACCTTGTGTGTCTCCTTACAGGCTTAGTTCCACCGGCTTCTGCGCGGCATGGGGATGCTCGCTTCCGGTGTAAACTTTCAGTTTTTTCATCATTGCGCGTCCCAAAGTGTTCTTCGGCATCATGCCTTTTACGGCGTGCTCGATAATCCTTTCAGGATGCTCTTCCAAAATTTTGGCATACGGGATCTCTTTGAGTCCACTGGGGTATCCACTAAAAGTCTTGTAAACCTTTTGCAGGGCCTTGAGGCCGGTCACACGAACCTTGTCAGCATTGATCACTACTACGTAATCTCCGGTGTCCAGGTTTGTGGCAAAATACGGTTTGTTCTTGCCGCGTAATATCGTGGCAATCTTAGTGGATAAACGACCAAGAGGCTGTCCCGTCGCGTCAACGATATACCAGGCTTGGGTGATATCGCTAGGACTTGGGGTTAGGGTCTTCATCGATTCTCCTTTACGGTTTTTATACAGAATGTCAGGATTTTACACCTTGAGATAGTGTCAAGGGAAATTAGGTTTTAGGTTTTAGGTTTTAGGTTGCAGGTTTCAGGTGGCAGGTGGCAGTGATTAGGATTCGACACGTCTCGTGTCGATACATCCCTCACACCTCATCCCTCAGACCTCACACCTCAAACCTCATCCCTCACACCTCATCCCTCATCCCTCACCTATCCCTGCTTTGCTTCATAATTCCCTCATGCGATGAGATGATCATGAGATAAACCAAAAGTAAAAAGGAACGGAGCAAGCGGGGACGGGATGCGTTTGTCTTGCTTTCACTATCCACCCTTGGGCTCCCCAGCTCCCGGCACTTGCCCGGAATCCTCTTCCGTGGTGAGCAAGAGGCATCAGAGAGGCTTGCTTGAGGCGGGAAAGCCACTGAGGAAGGCGCATTTACAGATTGCTCAGATATCTCAAGCAGACTAATTGCCAATACACATGCTGCTCTTTGATTCTATCCCCCAGTTTCGTTTTCATCTATGCTCCTTGACCTTTCCTGAGCATTGATCCGGAGCAATGATAGCAGTCATCCTGCTTTCTCAAAATATTGATACATAAGGATGCGACAAATATTGAGATTGACAAAAAAAGCCCCCTCCTTATGAAGTGTATTTGGTGAGTGGTCAGGATATCTGGCTTCTCAAAATAATTCTGTAAAGTAACATAGAGGAGACATAAATGCAATGTAAGACCTATGAAAGTGCCTGTGATTTCGAACCAACAAAGCTGAGATATGCTATCGAAAATGGAGATGCTTTAGAAGTACTTTCGGGCATGGAGAGCGAATCTATAAGCCTTATCATCACTTCACCTCCCTACAATATCGGTAAGTCCTACGAAACGAAGACTTCCATAGAATCTTACTTGCAAGCTCAGGAGAATATAATAGTTGAGTTGATTCGGGTCTTATCGCCCAAAGGAAATATCTGTTGGGAAGTAGGAAATTACGTGGATAAGGGTGAGGTATTCCCCCTGGATGTTTTCTATTATCAGATATTTAAAAAATACGGGCTTCAACTACGCAATAGAATTGTGTGGCGCTTCGGACATGGCTTGCATGCTTCAAATCGGTTTTCGGGGCGTTATGAGACAATTCTCTGGTTTTCCAAGACGGATGATTACACCTTCAACCTCGATGCTGTGAGAGTACCTTCAAAGTATCCGGGCAAGAGACATTTCAAAGGGCCGAATAAGGGACTGCCCTCTGGGAATCCCTTAGGCAAGAACCCCAGCGATATCTGGACAACAATACAAGAAGATTGGGACAGCGAGATATGGGATATCCCCAATGTGAAATCCAATCACCCGGAAAAAACCATACATCCCTGTCAATTCCCGATTGAACTTGTAGAAAGATGCGTTCTTGCTTTGACCGATGAGGATGATTGGGTTCTCGACCCCTTTGCTGGGGTTGGCTCAACGGTTGTGGCGGCATTAAAGAATAAGCGTAATGCCATTGGCATTGAGAAAGAATCTGAATACTGTGCAATAACAGCAGACAGAGTAAAAGCGCTTGAGAACGGATATCTGAAGACAAGACCCATCGGGAAGAAGATTCACGAACCTTCGGCTAATGATAAGGCAAGTTCAATCCCGGAAGAGTGGGAGAATCTCAGCATCTTTGGAGAGAGTAAATGCAGATAGTAAAGACCTTCTCACACATGAACGGAGAAGAATATCTAATCGTCCACCATCCAGAGCTATATTCCGAGATCAAGAGCGTCATAAACGCTATAGATGCGGAAGCTTGCAAAACTAAGGTCAGCAAAGAAAAGAAAATGCCAGGGCAGATATTATATAGCCCTGCTGACCTGAATGCCGCATTCAAGGATCATTTCAGCACCAAGGGTTGGTCAGAAGCGCGCTACAGCTATTACATCACTCTAAATCGTGATTTGATGCTGCAAAGCCTGGAAATGACCACCCAAGAGCAGAAAAAATTCCTCGTGTCCAAAGGTGAGCAAAATCCAATCTATAGCTACAACCAGACTGATTTCGTTAAAGATAAGGTAGCCGTCGAGGTGCAGTTTGGTAAGTATGCCTTCGTAGCCTTTGATTTGTTTGTTAAACACATGCTATTCTATTCGGGAGGTGTTATCAATCTTGGAATCGAAATTCTGCCGATGAAATCTATGCAAGCCCAAATGTCCAGCGGGGTTGCGTATTACGAGGGAGAGGTTTACAATGTCATGCGACAAGGCAGAAGCAGCCCTCCGGTGCCGTTGCTGATCATTGGTATTGAGCCATGAGCTTCATTTCAAGGGATCAATAGTAACAAAGTCAAAGGGTAGTTTTGGCATATATGATTTTGCCAAAACCCAGATATCAAAACTATAAACATGAGCTTTGCTCAAATGCCATGCAAGTAATGTTGGAGCTTGGTTGTTTGCGTCCAATCAACCCAAAGCAATTCAACGTAATGAGCAGTTATGAAGATATAATCCCGGGCATCATCCAGATTGCTGGAACTATCCTCTCTCGCTCTGTGTTGGAAATTCTTTCTCTTTCAATCCTCTTTTCTCTTTCCTCTTTGTTGAATCTAGATTTCGTAGCTTCCTCAGTGTCTGGGACTTACTGCGATGGAGTTTACCCTCAGCGAAAAAAGTTCCGCATTTGTCCAGTGATTGTCCAGTTAAGTATGTATAGGGGGAGATTCGTCGCCGGATAATGCATAAGCGATGGGGCGAAGCTGTGTCGAGGTGTGAGGGGTGAGGGATGAGAGGTTGCAGGTTGCAGGTTGCAGGTTCAGAGGGATTGGGTTGCTAAGATCATTAAACAGACTATCATTTAAGCTGTGAATTCCCAAAGCTTTGGGTTTGCGCGAAAGAGCCCCTTTATACATTACTTAGCAATGAGATAGATATGTTTAGCTCCTCAGGGTTTGCCCTGGGGGTAAATCAGAGATTTTGAGAGTTAAGCCGGACATTGTCCACAAAAGGGAATAGCGCGCATGAATAATAATACAGATACAAACAGGCTGGCGGGAAAGAGCATTCCGGCAGAAGAGATTCTGCTGTTTTTAGCCCAAACCAGCAGTGGTACCTCAGAAGAGCCCTTCTTCAATGCCCTGGCCAGGTATCTGGCAAATAGCCTGAACATGGATTTTGTGTGTATCGATCGTTTGGAGGGGGATGGGCTCAATGCCACGACGGTAGCGGTTTGGAGTGATGGCAAGTTTGAAGACAATATCAGTTATGCCCTGGCAGACACTCCCTGTGGTGAGGTGGTGAGCAAAGCCGTTTGCTGTTATCCGGCCAATGTGGCGGCAAATTTTCCTCAAGATCAGGTCTTGCAGGATATGAAAGCAGAGAGCTATGCCGGAGTTACTGTATTTGGCCACAACGGGCTTCCCATCGGGTTAATAGCAGTGATCAGTAAAACTCCTTTGGCAGACCCCAAACCGGTGCAGGATACACTGAGTATGGTGGCCATTCGGGTAGCCGGTGAATTGGAACGCCTGGAAGCCGAAAAAGCCCTCCGTGAAAGCGAAGAGCGCTTCAAAGCGCTGCACAATGCCTCATTTGGGGGAATCGCCATTCACGATCATGGTATTATCCTGGATTGCAATCAGGGACTCTCGGATATGATGGGCTACAGTCGGGAAGAGTTGATCGGCATGAACGGTTATCTCTTGATTGCGCCGGAATATCGCCAACTGATACTGGACAATGTGGCGGCAGATTATGAGGAGCCTTATGAGGCTTTCGGCTTGCGGAAAAATGGGGAGAAATTCCCTATGCGTCTGGAAGCCAGGGTGATTCCCTATAAAGGGAAAATGATCAGATCCGTTGAGTTCCGGGATCTCACTCAGCAAAAACTGGCAGAGAAACTGCTCAAAGAACGTGATGAGGATTTGCGGGAGGCTCAGAGGATCGCGAAGCTGGGAAGCTGGCGTCTGGATCTGGCCACAAACGAAGTAGTCTGGTCGGAAGAGCTGTATAAAATCTATGGCTTTGATCCCCTGCAGCCTCCGCCACCCTATACGGAACATAGCAAGTTGTTTACTCCGGAAAGCTGGGAAATCCTCTCTACCTCATTGGCAAATACTGCGGCCACCGGAGTGCCCTATGAACTGGAGCTGGAAACCACCCTCAATGATGGCTCCACTGGATGGATGTGGGTACATGGGAAAGTGGTGAGAGATGAAAGCGGGAAGATCATCGGTCTCAGAGGTGCAGCGCAGGATATCACGGAGCGTAAGCTGGCCGAACAGCAAAAGGAGCGGATGCAAGAGCAATTGAACCAGACGCATAAGATGGAGCTCCTGGGGCAATTAGCCGGAGGAGTGGCGCATGATTTTAACAATTTACTTACTGTAATTATGGGTTATAGTGCTGAATTGTGCAACAGCACTGCCTCCGATGAACAGATCAGCCAGGACGCGGAAGAGATTTTCAAAGCCAGCGTGCGCGCTAAAGAGCTTACTCAGCAGTTGCTTACTTTCAGCAGAAAACAGGTGGTGCAGACTCAGACCCTGGATCTGAACGAAGTGATTGATAGGATGAAAGGAGTTTTCAATCGACTGATCGGCAGCCACATTGAGATCAAGCACAAGCTTGCTGAGGAGCAAGTGATGATCTTTGCCGATCAGGGGCAGATCGAGCAATTGATCCTAAACCTGATAGTAAACTCCCGGGATGCGATGCCGGCCGGAGGAGTGATCTCCGTAGAGACTGCTGTTATCTCTGTCAATAATCTGGAACTACAGGATGAGTATCAAGTTCCTGTGGGCAAATATGTCCTGCTGAGCGTTGCCGATAATGGCACCGGAGTGCCCAAAACGCTGCAAGATAAGCTATTTGATCCGTTTTTTACGACCAAAAGTGAAGGTAAAGGTTTGGGACTGGGACTCAGCAACGTACTGAGCATCGTAAATGCTGCCGGGGGAAAGATCAGTGTGGAAAGCAATCCCGGTCACGGCACCTGTTTCAGGATATTGTTTCCATACAGCGCCTTACAGCCGCAATCCACAACGCGGGACAGCATCGACGCTGATCTGCATGGGCATGGTGAAAGCATCCTGATCGTTGATGATGAAGAAGCGTTGGCTGACTATATTAAAAAAATGGTGAGCAGGCTGGGCTATCAGGTGACTGTGGCATATAGTGGAGCCGAAGCTCTGCACAAGCTGGGGCGTGGGCTTGAACCGGTCTTGGTGATCACGGATATCATCATGCCCGGGATGAATGGACGCGAATTGGCAGATCGCATCCGGGAGCGATATCACCGTCAGAAGCTATTATTCATGTCCGGTTTTACGGATGACATCTTGCAACCCCTGGGCGTGAGCGAAGACGAAGACGAGATCCCCTTTATCCAAAAGCCCTTTAGCGCCGAGCTCCTGGCGCAGAAGATCAAGCAGTTGCTTAGGTTTTAGGGGTTAGGATTCTATGAAATGGCTTCGATGATCCCGGATTCTCCCGCGTGGGCGTCATCACCTTTGTGTAATGTGAGCTTCAGCTTTCCCGGGATCGAGATCTGACAGATGCCACCCCCGATCATCAGGGCGATCACTTCGCCGGCTTTCATTTCGGCTTTGGGGATGCGGATCATGCGGTTTGCGTCGAAGCGAAACACTATCAGAGCGTCACTAATGCCCAGTTTCAGGGCATCATCCTGCCAGTAGCAGCCATCATCGGGACAGCGGATTTCCACAGGATCAAGCCAGTTTTTACGGATGCTAAGCTGAGTGATTTCACCCTGACTTTTGACTTTGGTCACTTTGCCGGTGATGGGGGAATAGATGGTATCCGGAAGGGGTCTGGCAATGCGGTTGCGATAGCGGAAACTGAGGTAGTTTTTGATGTATAAGCCCACCCCGATCATGGTGAGCGCGTAGCCCAGATACTTCAACCAATTGTGGCTTTGCAGCAAGGCCGAAATGATAAACGAAGCGGCTATCAGTAGCAAAGGCAGGATCTGCTGCCGGTATTGCAATCTCTTGATTTGAGAGAGAATACCGGCATCAGAGAGGATGTATTGGCTCATTTGGTGGTTCTGGTCCAGGTATCGGTTCTGCCGGCCAGCGAGATGCCGATGAAGCCACGCAGGGCCAGGGTGTTGTTATTGGGCATTTCCGCTTTGGCGGAGTAGGTTTTTCCGCTTTTGGGATCGTAGATCTTGCCACCGCTGTATTTGCCTTTGCCGTCATAACTGAGCCCGGAAAGCACTTGCAGTTCCATCAAAGGGCGTTTGCTAAGCTTTTCATCCGGGTTTTTGGAATCGGTTTTGGCTTTGCCCCGGGCATCGTTGGGTTCTTTCAACCAAACGATATTGCCGATGAAACTGCCGTCTTCGGCCTGGCTGATCTCAATCTTACTGGTTTTTTCGCCATTGAACCAGACACCTGTGATGCGCTCAGCATTTTGGGCGAAAATGGGCAGAAGGAAGAGCAGGGCAAGGATGGGTAATATGAGTTTCTTCATTTTGTCTCCTTTCGTAACGGAGCTTTCAAAAGCTCCAAACTATTGTTCTCTTATCGTTTGTATTGTAGCATCGGAATGCTACGTTACGGTTCTCTTCTCTAGTCTCCAGTCCCTGGTCAAGTCCAGATTCCGCAGCGCTTGTAGATAAAGTCCACGTGTTTGAGATAGCGGTCATAGCTGAAGATATCTTCGATCTCGTCTGTGGAAGAGAGCTCTGTGATCTCCGCGGTGGTCAGGATAAGCTCTTTGAAATCATGGCCTTCGGTGATGGATCGCATGGCTGCGGATTGCACCAGAGAATAGGCCATTTCGCGGCTCATTCCGAGGTTTGCCAGGTGCAGGAGCAGGGCTTGGGAAAACACCAGGCCATGGGTAAGCTCGATGTTCTTCATCATGTTTTCCGGATAGACGGCCAGGCTGTCGATCATCGCGCTGGCTTTGGACAGCATATAGTGAGTGAGGATGCTGCTATCGGGCAGGATCACGCGTTCCACGCTGGAGTGAGAGATATCCCGTTCATGCCAGAGAGCGTTGTTTTCGATGGCGGCATTGGCATTGGCGCGCAGGATGCGGGCCAGTCCGCAAAGCTGTTCACTGAGGATGGGATTGCGTTTATGGGGCATGGCGGAGCTGCCTTTTTGACCCCTTGAGAAGTTCTCTTCCGCTTCGCGCACTTCCGTGCGTTGCAGATGGCGGATTTCCAGAGCGATCTTTTCCAGAGTGCTGCCGATCTGCGCCAGGCAAAAGAGGAATTGGGCATGGCGATCGCGCTGAATCACCTGGGTGGAGATATTTACAGGGTTAAGCTCCAGATGTTTGCAGGCGCGGATCTCCACTTCAGGATCAAGGTGAGCATAGTTGCCCACTGCTCCGGAGAATTGTCCCACGCTCACGATGGCAATCGCATCTTCCAAACGCTTGATATTGCGGTTTGTCTCATCATACCAGAGCGCAAACTTCAGTCCGAAGGAAGTCGGTTCGGCATGAATGCCGTGGCTGCGTCCCATGCAGAGGGTCTGTTTATGCTCACGCGCTTTCAGCTTCAGGGTTTCGCTGAGGCGCATCAGTTCTGAAAGGATCAGCTCTCCTGCTTGCTTGAGTTGCAAAGCGCTGGCAGTATCCAGAACGTCGGAAGAGGTCATGCCATAATGGATCCAGCGGGAAGAGGGGCCCACGTATTCGGCCACATTGGTGAGGAAGGCAATGATGTCGTGCCGGGTGATTTCCTCGATCTCGGCAATGCGCTCCACGTTAAAATCTGCTTTGGTACTGATGTTTTGATAGTCTTCGTCCGGGATCATGCCCATATCGTGCATGGCTTTTGCCGCGGCAAGCTCTACTTCGAGCCAGCATTCATAGCGGTTTTCCAGGGTCCAGATGCGCTGCATTTCGGGCAGGCTGTAGCGTTCAATCATGTTTCCTCATTCTTATGTATCGGAGCTTTCCGAAGCTCTGATCTCTTTTTCTCTAGTCTTTTGTTACGTAGCATCTGAATGCTAGGTTACGGGACTCAATTCCCCAATAAGCCTTTAAACATATCCATGATCCCACCACCTTGAAAGAGGTCTTGTAAAGTGCCTGACGCATCAGGTTTTTGGGGCAGGGGCAGGATCTGGGGACGGCTATAATCCACAGAGTCAAAGATAAGTTTGGCCGCTATCGGCATATTGGTCTTGATCTCGATGGTGTCCAGGTCTCCACGGTTGGTATAGCGGGCAGCAATGCTGGTTCCGGAAGCTTTGTCCACCACGGAATCAAGCTGATAGTTCTTTTTGAAGTTCACACTGAGGTCATCGCGCACGATGACTTTATTGGCGATGATCTCAGCCCCATAGTTATTCATAATATAATCCGATGAGGAGAAGAGCGCCAAGGCTCCGGTGGGGATTTTGTCCTTCAGATTGAGCAGTTCCAAGGCCGGCATGATGGGAGCGTTGATGGCCAGATATTCTCCCACATACAGAGTTAGCAGTGGGGAAGCTCCAGCTCCGAAGATGCCGCCTTCGATCACGTCAAGCCGCAGCTCATCCATGCTTTTGGAGAAGCTGAAGGGCTTGCGCAGGCTCAGTCCCATGGCGGAAAGCTCGATGATCCCATTACCGCTGAAGTTTTCCCACTTACGCAGTTCACGCATGAGCTTCTGCTCTTCAGTGAGTCCCAATCCCGCGCATGATGCCAGGATCAGGCTCAGCAGGCATAGAGCTATGATCAATGCGCGCTTCATGTTGCTCTCCGGTAGATCCTGAGGATTCCGATGGTGGCGGCAATGATCATCAGTAAAGAGAGGAATTGCCCGATGCTCATAAAGCCAAAGATGAAGCCAAAATCAGTGTAAAAACTGATGTCGTCCGGCACGCGCACAAACTCGATAAGGAAGCGCACGATGCCATAACCACCGATGAAGGTCCAGAATACCATGCCCTTGCGCGCGCTTTTGCGCAGCATGATGTAGGACACGATGCCCAAGAGAATACCTTCGGTGAACATCTCATAAAGCTGAGTGGGATGGCGAGGCAGCTCTCCCGCTTCGGGAAAGACCATGGCCCAAGGCACGGTGGAGACCTTGCCCCAAAGCTCCGCATTGATAAAGTTTCCCAGTCTTCCTAAAGCTAAACCAGCTGCCACCAATGGAATGGCAGCATCGGCAAGATCCATGAAAGAATACTTGTATTTGCGGCTGAAGAGGATACCGGCGATGATCACGCCCAAAGCACCGCCATGGAAGCTCATTCCGCCTTCCCAGACGGCAAATACCTCCAACGGATGCACCAGGTAATACAGGAAGTTGTAGAACAAGACATAGCCCATTCTGCCACCGATGATTACGCCCAGCATCACGTAGAAGATGGCGGATTCATACTGCTCGCGGGGCAGGCTGATCCCTTTCAGCTTCAACATGTGCTTGTATAGGAAATAAGCCAGCACAAAGCTGAGCACATAGAAAAGGCCATACCAACGGATATGGAATTGCATTCCCAGCAGGCTGAAGCTCGCGATCTCAGGACTGATATTCGGAAACTGCAGCATCTGCTATCTCTTGGTAATTTCGTGCAAGCGGCGCACAACCAGTTCCGCGGCTTGATCGCTATCGCCATCAAACTTCTCCACCTGCTTATCGTGTTTGGGGCTGAAGATATTGAGTACCTGAGTGGGAGAACCGTTGAGTCCGATCATCTTTTCATCCAAGCCCAGATCATCGGCAGTCCACACCGTCAATTCAGCTGATTTGGCATTGCGTTTACCCCGTAGCGAGGGCAGGCGCGGAGTATTGATCTCCTTTACCACCGAAATCAAGGCTGGAAGCTGCATTTCCACGGTATCAATCCCGTCTTCCATCAGGCGTTCCACCGTAGCTTTGCAGGCTTCGATGCTCACAATCTTGCGCACAAAGCAGGTTTGGGGCAGCTTCAAATGAGTTGCAATCCCAGGCCCCACCTGCGCTGTATCACCGTCGATGGCCTGTTGCCCGGTGAGGATCAGGCTATAGTCTCCCAGTTTCTTGATAGCAGCAGCAAGGGTATAGCTGGTGGCCCAAGTATCTGCTCCGGCAAACTTGCGGTCACTGAGCAAGATGATATTATCCACGCCCAAAGACACCGCTTCCCTCAGGGTTGCTTCCACTTGAGGTGGGCCCATGCTGATGGCTGTAACCGTGCCGCCATGGGCTTCTTTGAGGCGCACAGCTTCTTCGATGGCATAGGCATCAAAGGGGTTCAGGATGCTTTCCACGCCTTCGCGCACCAGGGTGTTTGTCACCGGATCAATCTTGATCTCTGTGGTATTGGGGACTTGCTTGATGCAAACTATATAGTGCACATTGATCTCCTCAGCGGTAAAACTCTTTTATGGATTCTACCACGTAATCTTTCATTTCCTGCGTCAATTCGGGATAGATGGGGATGGAAAGCACTTTTTGAGCCATGGCTTCCGAGATGGGCAGATCCCCTTCTTTGTATCCCAATTCGCTGAAGCATTCTTGCAGATGCAGAGGCAGGGGATAATATACCGCGCAGCCTATGCCTTTGTCTTGCAGATGCTTCATCAGCGCGTCCCGACGGGATGTGACCAGGGTGTATTGATTATAGATGCTCACAGCTTTGGGATCGATGTAGGGAGTAGTCAGATCTTCGATGCCGGCCAGATGTTCATTATAGTAAGCGGCATTGGCGCGTCTGGCTTCACTCCAGGCTGCCAGGGCTTCCAGCTTCACCAAAAGCACTGCGGCTTGCATGGTATCCAGACGGCTATTGAGTCCCACCCATTTGTGATAATACTTGGGGTTTTCGCCATGCACGCGGAGCTGACGCAAATTTGCCGCCATTTCGTCGTCATTGGTCAGGCACATTCCGGCATCACCCATGGCACCGAGGTTTTTGCTGGGGAAGAAGGAAAGAGTTCCGATATCACCAAAAGAGCAGCTCATCTTGCCATTCCAGGTGCTGCCTATGCCCTGAGCATTGTCTTCGATCACTTTGAGATTGTGCTTGGTGGCGATCGCCATGATCGCTTCCATATCCGCGCACTGCCCAAAGAGATGCACCGGCATGATGGCTTTGGTGCGAGGGGTGATGGCCGCTTCGATCCTGGCAGGATCGAGATTGAAGGTTTTGGGATCGATGTCCACAAATACAGGACGGGCGTGATTGCGCCAAATGGATGACGCTGTGGCAAAAAAGGTGAAAGGAGTGGTGATCACTTCGTCGCCTTCCTCGATACCCAAGGCCTTGATGGCCAATACCAGGGCATCCGTGCCCGAAGCACAGCCGATGGCATGTTTGATTCCCAGATATTCCTGCATGCGTTCTTCCAGGGCTTTCACCTGAGAGCCCATGATATAATGATGCTCTGTAAACACTTTGTCCAGCGCAACCCGGATATCAGCCATCAGGGGCTCATATTGGGCATTCAGATCCAGCATCGGTACTTTCATTTGTACTCCTTATCTATATCGTAACGTAGCTTTCAAAAGCTACGAACTCATTTACTCTAATCTTTTATATCGTAGCATCGGAATGCTACGTTACATATACTATCTGGTCAGGTTTTGGATGCCAATGATGATCGTGAGGGCTGAGGCCGCGACCGTTACGATATCCTTCACGTCAGTCCAGAAGTGACGGTCAATTTTGTCCGGCACAAAAACCGTGTCGCCGGGCATCACTCTTTGACTCTTGCTTACTTTCACCCAATTGCCGCTATTGGCTCGCAGGATTCTGCTTCCGCGATAAAGGCTGTTGCTGGCATAGCCACCGGCTTGATTTATATAGTAGCGGTAGTCCTGCCCTTCTTTATATTCGATCAATCCCGGGCGACGAACCTGTCCGCTCACCCACACCGCATTAAGTTTTTTGGGGATGTAGATATAGTCTTGATGGTTTACACCGCGATTTGCCTCTTTGCCTTCCGATGCCACCAGTTTCACAAAATCAATCGAATAAAGGCCTTTAGCCTGCCTGATGATGGTGCGCATATAGGAATATTCCAGCGGAGTTAATTCAGCCATGCTGCGCAGTTTCAAACGCTCAAACTCGCCATTGGGATTTTCAAAGAAGCTCTTACTCAGCATTACGGCATTGCTCAGATCAGCGTATTCGGTCAGTCCTCCGGCAAGCTTGATCAGGTCCCACACCGTGGCATCGTCATCAACGAGGTATTCACCGTGATTCTTGAATTCTCCGGATACCGTCACCGTCTTTTTGGCGCGATACAAGGCATCATAGGGCACCATGATCCGATCAGATGGGAGGATGAGTGTATTGATCGCGTCCGGGTTTGAATCCAGATTCACGATTTCATAGCGGTAGGGCTGTCCGCTGCCCTGATAGCGACTGATGCGGATGGCGCTCAATTCTGCTCCGGGCAAGGGGTTATGGGCCAAAGCCAGAACATCTTTGAGGGTATCACCTGCTCGATATTCCATGTCTCCGGGATGTCCAACGCAGCCATTCACGCTGATCAGGTCTTCCACGACGCGGATGTGCACAAGATCACCATCACGCAGGATGGGGTTTTGCCCGATATCGCCCAGTCTATAGAACTTCATCAGATCGTAATAAGTGCTTTGGCCGTTTCTTTTTAGTTCCACTTGGCGCAGGCCTTGCAGCTGCTCAAATTCCGGCAACAGCTCATCTTTGCTTCTCAGTAGTGGTATGGGATTCAGCTTCTGCTGCAAATCCTCTTCTTCCGGCCTTTCCGGCACCTGTTGCTGGCTGATGATCAGCTCCTGCTGGGCTTTGTGTAAAAGGTCGGAGAGCCGATCCGTGGGGTTCACTTTGTAGTTTCCGGGATTGCGGACAAAACCGGTGATGCTCACACTGATCTGGGGTGTGCCGGAAAGGGGGATTTCCAGAGCCCAAAGGCCTATCGCGCAAAGGATCAGGGCGAGGCACAGCAGCTTAGTTTTCATAATACTCGATCATGCGCTGAATGATGTCATCCAGCTTGTATTTGGGTTCATAACCTATATATTCATTGATCTTGCTTAAGTCCGGCATGCGGTTCATCATGTCCTCAAATCCCTCTTCAAACGCGGCTTCATAGCTCATGTATTCGATCTTGGATTTGCTGCCGCACATGGCCTTTACTTTCTCTGCCAAGTCCGCGATGCTGATTGACTCTGTGGTGCCTACATTGAAAATCTCACCTTCACATTCGGGGCTGTTCATCAGTTTCACAAAAGCTTCCACCACATCTGACACATCGGCAAAACAGCGGGTTTGTTTACCACTGCCATAGACCACGATGGGCTGATCCAAAAGTGCCGCTTTGATGAACTTGGGCAGCACCATGCCATATTGCCCGGTCTGCCTGGGGCCCACGGTATTGAAACATCGCACGATCACCACCGGCAGCTTCTTTTCCCGGTGAAAGGCCAGTGCCATGAATTCATCGATGGCCTTGGAACAGCTATAGCCCCAGCGACTGATGTGGGTGGAACCCAAAAGGCGGTCATCCTGCTCGGCAAAAGGCACTTTCTCACTTTTACCATAGATCTCGCTGGTGGAAGTGATCAAGGCTTTGGCTTTGTATTTATTGCACAATTCAAGCACGTTATCCGTGCCCACGATGTTTGTCTTGAGCGAAAGCAGGGGGTTTTCGATGATGTATTTTACGCCCACCGCGGCTGCAAGATGATATACTTGCTGCACTTTAGAGATCAGCGAATCCATCAATTCACGGTTCAGGATGGTGCCCGTGGTGAAATGAAACTTCGGGTTATTGCGGAAGCTTTCGATGTTATCCAGGCTTCCCGTGGAAAGATTGTCTATGGCATACACTTCGTTGCCTTCCGCCAAAAGGCGTTCAGCCAGGTGCGAACCGATAAAGCCCGCTCCGCCGGTGATCAGTATCTTCATTATATAGCTCCATTTAAGAGATTGAGGGACTGCTGCTTTAAGCAAAAGCCCAGTAATGGTAACACTTATTTAAGACTGGAATCCTGTCAATGAAATCTTCGTTTTGGTGATGGAGGGGTTCTGCTGTTTCCCGCAGATTTTCGCAGAGAAAGGGCGCAGATTAACGCAGATTGGTTAGTGGCTCGTGGGTTTACTCGATAGATTGATGGAAACTGATCCCCATGATCCACATGATCTGCATGATCTCAGATTTCACCAAGCACCAGGAACTACGCACCAAGAACCAAGAACCAAGCACTACGCACCAAGCACAAAGGTGTTCTGCCCTCCGGCAACGCTTTGTTTTACTCCTGCTTTAGCTCATAATCCCCTCATAGCATGAGTGGAACATGAGGTAAACGAGAAGTAACTGAGACGTCAGGCCGGGAGGGCCACAAGAATGGAACTCTGATCCCCATGATCTTTTGAAGTTTTGAGCTTTTCATGTTTTCGGGTTTTCAGGTTTTGACGAGGTGCAGCTCAATTGTCCATCCTTTATTCTCTTATCCTCTTATCCTCTGGGTTAAACAAACTCTTTTTCTCTTTGAATCCTCTTTTCTCTTTCCTCTTTGTTTGATAGAACGCAGATTGAGGTACAGTAGAGGTAGGGGGGGGGTTATTCCTGCCCCCCTCATCAAACCGTGCATGCGGTTTTCCCGCACACGGCTTTCCGACAAAGTTCGTCGTATGCATTCACAGTTAGGCACTATAGTGTATTTTGATGGATCAACAAGTCCATATTTACTTATCAATACTTCAAAAGCATTTTAATTAGGTATCTGTTCGCGTGCATCAGTATCGTACTCACTATTTGATAATCGTTATCTTAGTGGTAGCTACCTTTCGGCCTGCCATCACCCTAACAATATAGGTTCCCGAAGCAAGTGCTCTGTTGTTATCGTCCCTGCCATTCCAGATCGTGGAGTAATACTCCCCGTTTTGATTCACATCATGCGAAAGTCCGGCTTTGTGCAC
>Ga0334883_1001631_pt1 | contig 31877 bp, 13 predicted proteins | sample GraSluR1_MG_6_FD_207230 | JGI IMG/M metagenome (GOLD analysis project Ga0334883, IMG submission 207230) | Sludge microbial communities from methane-producing bioreactor in Wageningen University, Netherlands - Granular Sludge_09_05-R1 | ecosystem: Engineered > Bioreactor > Anaerobic >...
GAACCTGAGATGAACTATCGGGTTAAGATCTGGACGGGCGGCACTATCAACGACCTTTCCAAGGAAAAGGTGAATCTCGTGATCATGGGCTCCAACAAGGTGATCACGGTTGAATTTGATCAGCCGCGCGTTCTTGTTGTAGGCAGCAGACCGGAGTACACCTCCATCCAGAGAACGATCGATGATGCAGCGGATGGCGATATAGTCATGCTGCCGGCCGGACAGTATATACCGCCCGAGCCGTTCGATCTGATCAACTTCTGGAACAGAGACATAACGTTGACCGGTCCGAATCCGGATGATCCGGGAGTGGTCGCGGCAACGGTTCTGGACGGGTATCGCTTCTCATTCTCCAATACCGGTCCGAAGACCATCATCGAAGGCATCACTATTCGCAGGGGGCGTATGGAGTTGTACAGCTCTTCGCCGATCATCCGGAACGTTCATTTCGTCGACTGCAACTGGTTCGGCGGAAACGGACCTATGGTGCTGGGCATGGACGGAATGAACGGCGGCGACGTGCTTGGCGGCGCCATTGAGATGTACAACAGTTCCCCGCAGATACTCAACTGCCGATTTGAGAATTGTTCCGCAACCGGCGGCAACGGTGGCGATGGCTGGACGCCGGGAGGTTTCGATGGCGGCTGGGCCGGTCGTGCATACGGCGGCGCCGTATACGCCGCATGGAAGAGCAATCCGATATTCAGGGATTGCGTATTTGAGAATTGTTTTGTTCAGGGCGGTAATGGCGGCGACGGCGGCGATGGTCCGCCTCCAGCCAAGGGCGGCCGCGGCGGCAACTGGATTTGGGCCGACTCGGTCGAACAGTCGCTCTTCTGGAGCTGGTGGGATGGCTGGGAATGGGGCGACAACTTCGGCAGGTACGGCTGGTTCCAATGGGCTGGCTGGTACAACGTCGACGACGCCTGGTACCAGGACTATACTTATGACCGCTATTACAATGCCTATTACGATTTCTGGAAGTACACCGGTCTGGGCGGCGCCTTCTATTGCGAGGCCAACTCGTCGCCGAAGTTCTACAACTGTGAATTCGTCGGCAACAGCTCGTACGGAGGTGTTTGCGGCGTGGGCGGAGTGTCTGGTCCGATTCTGCCCGAAAGGAATATGGATATCGGAACTGCCGGCGGCGCGATTTATATCGCCGACAACTGCACGGCCGATTTCTTTGACTGTTTGATAAGCAACAACACGGCTGATACGAGCACCGTTGAAATCCCTGACGATTATTATGTCAGCTATGGCGGCGGCGTGGCGGTTGAAGGCAGCTCTACGGTCAAATTCATCAGCACCGAAATCGCCAACAACACCGCCTGCATGGGCGGCGGCGTTTACTGGTTGGAATCAGACCTGACCGCCGTTGACTGCAACGTCGTCAACAACACCGCGTATCACGGCGGCGGTTTCTACTCTACCACGGCCACGGGCACGATCGATGCGTCCTTCTTCACGGGCAACCTGGCTTCGGTCGACCCGATGTTGGGCGCCTCTGACGACGACACCGATCCGCTGCCGGGAAGCGGCGCTCCTTACGCCCACAACGTACTCGGCCAGGGCGGCGGCTACTACAGCTTCTCCACGCTGGTCGACATAACCGATTCCGTCTTCAAGAAGAACATGGCCAGGGCGTCCGGCGGCGGTATTTACTTCGGCGGCAGCGATCAGGATAACTTCGTTGCGCCCACCGTATTCAACTGCCTGATCGCCAATAATACGGCAGGCAGGGACGGCGGCGGCGTGTCGGTCAACTGGTACGCCGAACCCGAATTCACCAACGTCACGATCGCCGACAACCTGGTCACCGGCGCCATAGGTTCCGGCTTTGGCTACGGCGGCGGGCTGTATGCTTCGTACAACAGCCGCGTCTTCATGACCGACAGCATCATCTGGGGCAATGCCGGCGCCAACGGCGCGCAGATTGCCGTCGGCAGCGGCGACACCTACGGCGCCAGGCCGTCGGAAGTAACTCTCGTGCACACGGACGTTGGACCGCCTTACGATCCCAACGCGACCAACGAGTTCGTCATCGTCGACGACATCATACCCGATGAAGGCATAGGCGGATCGCAGTCGCTCACCGGCGGCGCAAAGCTCGTCGAAGGCGACACCCTGTTCAGCCAGTTCGACCAGGGCCAGCATCGCGTTCCCGTCATCGTTACCCTTGCCGATTTCACCGCGCTGAGGCGCACCACCGACTGGTCGTCGGCGACCTCCAGGGCCGTGTTCCAGCAGGCCGTGTCGGATCGCATAGACTCCGTCCTCAATTCGCTCGGCTACGGCGAGATACAGCTCAGTCATCGCTACCGGAACATCGCTGGCTTCGCCGGCGAGGTAACGTGGGCCGGCCTGAACCAGTTGCTCGCAAATCCGCTGGTTGCGCATGTTGAACCGGACCGCATGACCCATAAGATGCTCGCCCAGGGTCTCATGCTGATCAACGCCATACCCATCCGCGACGTCCATGACGGCAGCGGTGTTTCAATCGCCGTCAGCGACACGGGTATCGACTACAACCATCCCATGCTTGGTGGCGGCGGTTTCCCGAACCTGAAGGTCATCGGCGGTTATGACACCGGCGACAACGACCCGGATCCGATCCCCAACGGCGATCAGGCGCACGGCACCGCCTGTGCAGGTATCGCCGCGGGCAACTACGGTATCAACGGCGACTACATCGGAGGCGTTGCCTATAACGCCAAGCTGTACGCGCTGAAGATATCGTTCGGCGATGTCGGCGCCGCTTTGGACAGTGCTTCGGTCGCCGCGTGGGACTGGTGCATCACGCACCAGTACGACGATCCGGCCAATCCGATCATGGTCATAAGCCACAGCTTCGGCGGCGGCAGGTACTTCAGCCCGCAAGAAGCCGAAAACGACAGGCCCGCATTCGCCGCGGTCGCCCAGGCGGTGGTTGACGCCGGCATTACGCCTCTGGCGGCCTCCGGCAACGAGTACAACCCCGATTCGCTGGCTGCACCGGCGGCGTTCTCAAACGTTATATCGGTGGGCGCCGTATACGACACCACCGACCAGGTCATCCCGTACTCGAACACAGCCGACTTCCTGGACATCCTGGCCCCGTCGGAACCCGCCTACACGACGGATATCTCCGGCGCGCCCGGCTATGATCCCGGCGATTACTACCCGTACTTCAATGGTACGTCGGCTGCGTGTCCGTACGCCGCAGGCGCCGTGGCAAGCATTCAGCATGCCGCAGCCGCCAAGCTCGGACGCACGCTGTTGCCGGTCGAGATAAGGAACCTGCTTATTGCCACCGGTGTCCCGGTTACCGATACCAAGGCGCCGATCACGAAGCCCAGGATCAATCTCGCCGCGGCAATTGCAGGCCTCTCCGAGAGCATTCCGATCTACGTCGAAGAGGGATGCATTCTGCACGGTTGGGACGCGGAAAACCAGGAATGGGATCCCGACACGTTCAACTTCATGGAAGATCCGCTGTTCGTCGGCGATTACTTCCTCAGCGAGAAGGACGCCAAGCAGTTGAAGGACAGCCCGTGCGTTCCCGACAGGTGGCAGGGCGAATACGTCAGCAGCCGCACGGTTGCCGAAGCAGGTCTGCTCGAATACACTACTCGTACCGACAGCGTCTTCGACGACGGCATGGTTAACCTCGGCTTCCATCACTTCCCGTTCGAGGTGGAAACCTACAAGCTCAATTACTACGTCATAGTCGATCCGTTCGAATTGCCCAACTTCGAGCCCGAGATCACGCCATACGATCCCAACGGGCTGTTCTATGAGCACGGCACGCAGGTCGAGCTGACCGTAACGCCGCCGCCATTCGGGTTCCATTCGATCTGGAAAGGCACCGACGATGATTCCCGACGCGAGCCGAACAACGTCGTAACGATGGTCTCCAACAAGATCGTAACGGTCACCTTCGAGACGATCGGCTACAGGCTCGACGCCGAGGTGATCGCCGACCATGAAGACCTGCCGCAGGCATTCGTCGCCGATATTGCGCTTGATCCTCCGGGCGGCGTCTACTACCCCAACACCGAGGTGACGATTACGGTTACGCCGCCTCCGGCGGGCTTCCAGGTCCGGTGGGAAGGCGCCGACGACAACACCATCGTCGACCCGGTCAATATGGTCACGATGAACATGGACAGGCAGGTGACCGCACGCTACGTGCCGATCCAGACCGACTACTATGCGGTGATCGTTGGCATATCGAACTACTTCGACTTCTTCGCTCCCGCCATAGAGCTTCCCTATGCGTCGCGCGACGCAAGGGAGCTGGCAGTGCGGCTTGCCGAGTCGCCGAACTGGCGCAAGGAGAATATCTACACGCTCATCGACAGCCAGGCCACGAAAGCCGAGATTCGCAATACTCTGCACGAACTGGCCGGCAGGCTCGACCATGACGACGTGGTGCTGTTCTACTTCTCCGGCTTCGGATATGCCGACGTGGACATCGAGCCTATCGACGAGATAGACGGCCTCGACGAGTACCTCATTACTTACGAGTGGGACGGCATCAGGGACGACGAACTCGGCCAGATGTTCGCCGAATTCGCCACCGACAACTACGTCGTAATCCTTGAAACCGACTTCGCGGCCGGCCACATTGACGGCATCGAAGCAACGCCGCTTGGGACATATACCCTGTCCAGGCCGCTCAGGCTGACAAACACAATCCCGACTTCGACGCCTTTCACTTTCAACGGCGACGACACTGTCGGTCAGCCCCAGGACCTCAACCGCAACGAAGCCGGTGTGGTCATAACGGCCTGCGGCGTCGACGAAGTCGCGTTCTATTCCGATGACTTCCGGCACGGTGTGTTTACATACTACCTGCTAAGGGCCCTCGAAGGCAAGGCCGACTGGCAAGGCAACAACAACGGCTGGGTGTCCGCCGAAGAAGCCTATCGCTATCTCGCGCCTAACGTAAACTCCTACATCCGCGACATGGTTGGCCTGGGCTATCTGCCCATCGGCACCAGACAGCGTCCGAGGATGTACGACGCCGACAGGAACAACGAGATTGAACTGGTAACCGCGCCTCCGCAGGGCGGCGAACCCAAGACGTGGTACGTCCCCGGCGACGCCGACAGAATCCAGAAGGCAATCGATATGGCGCGAGACGGCGACGTCATCGTCCTTGGGGCGGGCGTTTACAGCGAAGGCAGCATCGTCATCGACAAGGCCGTCACATTGACCGGTGCAAATCCGGACGATCCTGACGTCGTTGCAATGACGGTGATTGATGTCTCCCGGCTCCAGACCGACTACGCCATATACTTCACGGCCAACGCCGGGCCTGATGCGGTCCTCAACGGCATTACCATCACCGCCAACGGCTGGTTCCGCTATATACTCAATTCGACGGACGGCTTCCCGGGCGGCGACATATACAGCGGAGGCCTCATCATCGGCACCCGTGCCGCGCCAACGATCAAGAACTGCGTCATCAGCGGGTTCACGATCTATGCCGGCCGAGGCGGCGACGGCGACGACGACGATACCAACTGGTTCAATGGCGACGGCGGCGACGGCGGCAACGCCTTTGGCGGCGGCGTATATTGCCTGACGGAATCCGCCCCGACGTTCATCAACACCACCATTACCGATTGTCACGTCTTCGGCGGCGACGGCGGTAACGGTGCCGAAGCAAATGAGTACAACTTCGGCGGCGGTCGCGGCGGATGGGGCGGCTGGGCGAGAGGCGGCGGCGTCTATGTCGAAGAACTCGCAAAGCCCGTCTTTATCCACTGCACGATCTCCGACTGCACCGCTACCGGCGGCAGCGGCGGCGAAGGCGGCAGCGGCGCAACCGTCGACGACGTTCCGCTTCCGCCAGGATACGGCGGCAACTGGAGCCACGAAGTTTACCTGCCGTGGGAACTCTACGGTTACGAAGGTGATTACACACTGTACAGCGCCTACGGCGGCGGTATCTATTGTGCCCCCGAGACCGAAGTCAAATTCATTGACTGCACCATCTCCGGCAACCGCACCCAGGGCGGCCTCAGCGGCCTCGGCGGTGAACTCGCCGACGGAGTGCTGCTGCCAGGCATGATCGTAAGCGACGGACGAATATATCCGTTCGAGCCCTACGAGATACCCACCCACGGCGGCGGCCTCTATTGTGCAGCCGACAGCATCGTGCACCTCGAAGGATGTACGATCGCCGACAACGTCGCGCCAAAGCCCGCAGACATCCTGACCGTCGATCCGGAACTTGGATACGGCGGCGGCGCCTCTTTCGAAGACGTCAAGTCGGTTTCGCTTATCGACTGCGTAATCAGCGGAAACGAAGCTTCCGCCGGCGGCGGCGTTTACTGGTACGGCAACAACCTGCTCGTCCAGGACTGCAACTTCGTGAATAACCTGGCGTTCAGCGGCGGAGGCCTCTACGGCATACGCGGCGAAGCGGTCATCACCGGCGGCTTCGTACATCGCAACTATGCCGGCTCCACCGAACTCGACACCATTGACGTTGCCGGACGCGGCGGCGGTATCTATCTTGCCTCCGTCTCGGCGGTCGTCAAGGACGTCGAGATGTACAGCAATCAGGCAAACGTCTCCGGCGGCGCCCTCTTCCTGACGGGCACGCAGCCCTTGACCAGCACCATCAACAACTGTCTGCTGTACAACAACTTCGCCGGACGCGACGGCGGCGGTGTATCGGCCAACTGGTTCTCCAAGCCGGTAATCTCAAACTGTACGTTCAAGGACAACTGGGCGACAGGCTACTTCGGCTATATCGATTCGGGCGTTACCGACCCGAACGAGGTCCCGCAGGACGGCAACGAGGACGGCCAGGTCGATTTCGCCGGCACGGGCGGCGGCCTCTATTGTGCATACAGCAGTCTCGTCGAAGTCGTCGACAGCATCTTCTGGGGCAACTACGCCGCTAACGGACGACAAATCGCCGTCGGCACGGGCTTCGAGTTCGACCCGAGGCCTTCCACCCTCAAAATCAGCTACAGCAACGTGCAGGGTGGACGCGGCGAACCCGCCGTTCTCGTGGAAGATAACTGCGTGATGGATTGGTCGAACAACATGTACCTCGATCCGCGGTTCACAAGCGGACCCAAGGGCGAGTTCTACCTTAGCCAGCTCGTCGCCGGCCAGAACGTCCAGAGCCCCTGCGTCGACGCCGGAAGCAATTACGCCAGCGTAGTAGGCATGTCCCGGTACACCACCCGGACCGACGATGCCTTTAACGCTTACGATCTGGGAGTGGTTGATATAGGCTACCATTATCGCCTGGACTTCACTCCCGAATCGTGCCGGTTCTGCGACTTCCATCTCGATGGCATAGTCGAATTGGCCGACCTGGCGATCTTCGCCGAGCAGCAATGGCTCAGAACCTGCCAGGGACTCAACGATTGCCAGGGCGCCGACCTCAACGGCGACACCGTTGTGGATCTCGCTGACTTCGTGATCTTCGCATCCTGCTGGTTCGCCGAGGACACCGTTGCACCGATGCCTGACCCGGCCGAGTGGGATATGAAGCCTCACTCCATGCCCGAAGGCATAGAAATGTCGGCCGTCGTTGCCGAAGACGCGTGGTTCGGCGACCAGGTTTGGTACAGGTTTATCTGCACGACAAACGGGGCATTCAGCAGCCCCTGGCAGCAGGGCTTCAACCCGGCCGCGCCCAACTACAGGGCAGAGCCGTGGTACTATGCCCCCGCCGGCCTCACCAAGGATATGCAGTATGAGTTCGTGGTGAGGGTGCGTGATCCTCGCGGTAATACCACCGCCGATTCCGTCGCCGAAAGCGCTATCGCAAAGGTCGAAGGCGATCCGCCGACGCCGAATCCCAGCCAGTGGGCCACGCTCATTGACGACGGCATCGACGGTCTGCCGCGTGTTGCCACCATCAGTTCGGTGAGCATGGTCGCCCGCGTCGCAACCGACGCCAGCGGACCGGTGGAGTACTTCTTCCGCTACACCAACGCCGCCGGCGACGGACCGGGACTCGGCGATGGACATGACAGCGGGTGGCAGCTTAGTCCGACTTACGAGGACATCGGCCTGACCGCCAACATGACCTACAGCTACCGCGTCCGCACACGAGACCGATACGGCAACGAATCGGGCGAGTCCCCCGTCGGAACCGTCCTGCTCGATCCGGCGCTGGTGGACTTCAATCCGCCTGAGCCAAATCCGCCGGTCTGGGCGGAGGCGCCGGCGCAGTACCTGCTCGCCGACGGCAATTACTGGCACTACATGAGTGTCGAACCTGTCGCCGACCCTGAAGGCAATGGCGAAGAGTACTTCTTCGAGTGCCTCGACAACTCCGGACGCAACAGCAAATGGCAGCATGACCAGATGGTGTTCGTGCCCGGCCAGGATTATCCCGATCCGGCGCTCGTGCCCGGTGCAGTGCCTCCGGCGCCGAACGAGCGATGGGTACGTTCCGGCAGTTCGCCGTTCAACAAGTGGCGATACCGCGTGCGAACGCGCGACCAGTCGCCCAACCAGAACACCAGTAGCTGGAGTACGGTTGAAACTGTGCCCTAATCGCCGGTTCGGTGTGAAAGTGTGAAAAAAGGGTCGCAGGCCCCAAAGCCTGCGGCCCTTTCGCATTAATCCCGCAACTCTTCAATTGACCTGCCCGCGGCCCCCGCTACAATATAGTCCGACAAGCATTCAAAAACAGGGAGGTGTATTATGTCGGCTCTGTCAAAGAAAACGCTCGTTCTGCTGCTCCTGCTGTCTGCCGGCTGCACGGATGTGCGCACCGACCGGACGGTCCGCCTCGAAGACTACTCCGAAACGATCCGCCTGGCATGTATCGGCGACAGCATAACGTATGGGTCCGGTATCGCAGATCGCCAGCTCAACAGCTACCCGGCACAACTCCAGAAAATGCTCGGCGACCGATGGGACGTCAGCAACTTCGGCGTAAGCGGCGCCACAATGCTCAAGGTAAGCAACCTCCCCTACTGGCAGCGCGACGCGTTCCGCAAAGCAATGGCCTTCCGCCCCCACGTCGTCGTCATCAAGCTCGGTACAAACGACTCCAAGAGTCACTGGAACGCCGACGCCTTCGGTCGCGACTACGCCGAAATGATTGACACGTTCGCCGCCCTCGACACCGCCCCGCGCATCTTCCTCTGCCTGCCCGTGCCCGCTTACGAAACGAAATGGGAGATACGCAACGAGATCATCAAGGACGAGGTGATCCCCATCATAAGCCGCATCGCCGAAGAAAAACAACTGCCGATAATCGACCTCTACGTCGCACTCGGCGACGCCGAAGACCTCTTCCCCGACAAGATCCACCCCGACGCCGAAGGCGCTCTCCGTATGGCCGCAGCCGTACACCGCGCCCTTACCGGCAAAGACCCCGCCCCCTGATGACTGCCAGCTTAATCACTCGCTCATAACCCTGAGCAAATCGCCCGACGTCGTCAAGCCTATCGGTCGGTCCCTCACGCATTCTGCCGTCCTGCGTTCTGCGCCCGACCGAAGTTCACAATCGTGCCCCGTACCCGTTTTCACCCCCAAACAATAATCCGCAATCAATCACCATCAATCGACCTGAGATAAATGTCCTTGTACCATGCCTCCGTCGGCGGCCCGCTGTGAATCTGCAAGCCGATCAGGCCCGTTTGCTCGATCCCATCCTCCGGCTCAACGTAGTCCACCGTCTGCAAGTCATTAATCCACAACCGAATCCGCTTACCCTCGCAGCGAATCACATAGTCGTTCCACCCACCCTGCACGAGCACCTCATCGAGTTTCGCCCGGTCCGCCTGCGCCAGCACGCGGTTCCGCCGCGACTCGTCGTACAAACACCCCCAGTAATGCTGACCCATATCCGCCTGGTACCCGCTCATCTCATGATGATTCGGCACGCGCCGCGAACGAATCTGTATCCCCGCATTCGCATGAGCCGCATCCCCTAACAGCCGCACCTTCAATCGCAGCTCAAAATCGGCGTACTCTTTCTCCGTACACAAAAACTCGTTCCGCGGTATCGCCGCATTCAGTGTCCCGCCCACGATCGACCCATCCTCAATGCGAAAAGCGTCAAGATTACCCTCCCATCCCGCAAACGTCTTGCCGTCGAAGATCGCCACAAACCCCTGCGGCGGTCGACGCAGCGCCTCCTCGATCTTCGCAATCGCCAGCTTCGCCTCCGCCTGCACCGCTGCATCCTCGACATACCGCCGCACCAGCTCAATCGCCATACTGTGCCGCACCGCCGACAGCCCGCCGATTATCAGCCGCTTCTCGTCGGCGCTTGCCGCAGCCGCCATCGCACGCTCATACTGTACCGCCTTGGCGCGGTCGGTCAGGTCCGTATCCCTCTGCAACAACCGCACATACCCCCGCAGCGCAAGTATCCTGTGCGTCTCGCTGTCGGCGCCGGCGAACACCTTCGCCATTGCATCCAGCGCCCGCGTGCTCGACTGCGCCGTCAATGCCCGCACCGCCGCATCGCGCACCGCCGCATCATTGTCCTCCATCAATCCCATCACCGCCGCAAGCGCCGCATCGTTGCCTATCTGCCCGAGAACCCGCAGCAGCGAACACCTCGCCGCCGTCCCCTCCGCCGCCGCAAGACTCGCCACAACGGCGTCGGCGCGCCTCTCCGAGTCGCCAATCTTCTGCGCGACCATGATCACCGCACGCTCCGCCTCCCGCCGCCCGCCATCGTCCGGCAGGCCCGTCAGCCGCTCCAGCAAAGCGGGCAAATCCTCCGGCCCGGCCAGACGCCCCAGCGCATGCAGTGCCGCCCTGCGCACATCCCCGTCCGCGGCGCCCGCCTCCGCAAGCAAAGCGCCTGCCGCGGCTTCCGCATTCCGCTCGAAAAGCACGTTGATCAATTGCACCTTCAGTCCCGCCGGCGCCCCTTGCATCCGCCGCACGATCGCCGCCTCGACCTCCCCCCCGCGGATCGCCCGCAGCGCGCTTGCAGCGGCGCCCGCGAACTCGGTCCTGCCGAACTCACCAACCAGCATATCAACGAACGAAGCATCCCCCGCCTTGGCAATCGCCGCCAGCGCGGCCGTCTTGACTTGCGCGTCGGCTGATCCCGCCGCCCAACGGATCGCATTCAAAACGCCTGCGCCTCCGTTGTCCGCAAGTGCCGCCAACAATATCACCTGCCCTTCGGCATCCAGCTTCGGCAACTCTCCCGCAAACGCTTTTCCAATGCGGTCCCCCTCCATCGTGCGAATGCACCCGACCACCGTCCGCTGCATCATGCGATCCTTGCTACGAAGTGCCGCAACCACCAGCGGTACCGCCTCGTCCGGCGCCGTCCGAGACAGACCCTGCAGCCCCGCGCGGCGAAGCAGCCGGTCCTCGTCTCTGCTCAGAACACGATAGATCGCCGCCGCCTGAGCATTGTCTCCCTCTGCCGCAAACCCTTCGGCGCACTGCAAGAGTGCATCCGCGACCTCCGCACGCAGCCCCGCCGATCTGCGGCGCACCGCGTGCAGCGTTGCGACAGCTTCGGCGCCCCCGATCTTCCCCAAAGCCGCCGCCGCCGCCCGAACCACCGCCTCATCACGAGACTGCGTCGCTTCCGCTAATGCCCCCGCGACCGCCTTGTCCCGGCGCTCGCCCATAAGATTGATCAAACGCACGAGCTGCACACCTTCCAGACGTCCCAGCGCATCGAGGATCGCCCTCCCCGCTTCGGGCGAACGATCCCCCAAAATCGCATAACACGCCATATCCGCCGTTGACTCGTCGCCTAACATCTTCGCCGGCACACCCGCCGAAGACAAATACCACAACTGCCGACAAACAAACAGCTTTCCGTCAGGCGTCGCATCCTCGGCCAGCATCTCTACCAGCCGACCCGCTATATAGCTGCGCAGCTCCGGTTCACCTTGCGACGCACGTATCGCCTCCTCCACCGCAAACAGTGCCGCCCGGCTCTGGCCTCGCTGGTAATGTCGCACTGCATCCAAATGCCCGTCGATTGCCGCCTTGTCGGCGCTCAACGCCGGTCGAACAGTCGCAAATACGAACCCGCCCAGAACCATTACGCACACCGTCAGCCGACGACGCCAAATCCGCTTAACCAAAGACATGACAAACCCTTCTCATGAATTAGAGGTGTCAGACACCATTTTCGCCCGCCGCCTACAGCCGCCACGGCCCCCGCATCGCCCGCGACAGCATCTGATTGGCTTCACCGTCGCCGGTCACCTGTTCCCGCTGCGGATCCCATGTGATCCTGCGTCCCAACCGCAGGCAGATATTCGACAAATGACACGTCGTCGTCGACCGGTGCGCCGTCTCCGGAGGCGCAATTGTCGTCGCCCTCGTCCGCACGCAATCCAAAAAGTCCCGATGGTGCCCCATCATATACTCGTAACCCTGCTGGACCACGTTCCGCACGCTCAGAATCGCCGCCGGGCGAGCCTCCACCTTGCCGTTGTCGTCGACGCTCACCCATCCCTCGTCGCCTTCGAACTTATTCCCGCGCGGCCCGCGACCCGGCTCCGTCTCATCATGGCAGATCATCTTAACGCCGTCGGCATAAGTCGCCGTAACCTCGAACTGAACCGGCGTATCGAATAGCCCCTCCGTCGGAAACCGCGCCCACCCTTCGTAACTCACCGGCCCCGTCGAATCGCTGCCGTTGGCCCACTGCGCCAGATCATTGAAGTGCGCCCCAAGATCCGTCAACTGCCCGCCCGAATAATCATAGATCCACCGAAAACTCCCGTGGCACCGCCGCGGCGTGTAAGGCTCATACGGCGCAGGACCAAGCCACATGTCATAGTCGAACCCCTCCGGCGCCGCCTGCACCGGCTGCGGCGGACAAGTATGACCGTTATGATAGTACGCATGAAGCGTGTGCAGACGCCCGATCATCCCGCTCCTCGCCACGTCCACCGCAAACCGAAACGCCCCGATGCTCCGCCGCTGAGTTCCGCTCTGATAAACCGTTCCGTACCGCTTCATCACATCCGCCACCGCACGCCCCTCCGCAATCGTCAGAGAGATCGGCTTCTCGCAGTAGATATCCTTGCCCGCCCTGGCCGCCGCAATCGCCATCAAAGCGTGCCAATGGTCCGGCGTCGCGATCAGCACCGTGTCGATATCCCCCCGCGCAAGCAGCTCGCGAAAATCCTTGTACGCGGCGCAGTCGCCGCTGCCGTAAGTCCGGTCCACCTCCGCTTTCGCGCGCGCAAGGTGTCTCGCATCAACGTCGCACACCGCCAATACCCGCAGGTCGTCGCACTGCAAAAAGTTCTTCAGGTTGTGCATCCCCTGCCCGCCCAGGCCGATTCCGCCCATCGTCAGCCGGTTGCTCGGCGCCCGCGCCCCGAAGACCGACGCCGGCACTACAGCCGGAAGCGCCAGCCCAGCCGCCGCCCGAACAAAACTCCTCCGCGTCATCATTTGTCTGCTTGTCATCGTTCCCAATCCCGGCCGAGATACAGGTCGGCCACTTTCTTAACAAACGGCGCCGTCTGGATCGATTCCAGATTCGACAGACAGATCACCGTCATCCTTTTCTCAGGAAACCGCATCATCCCCGCCGAAAATCCGTTCGCCCGTCCAAAATGGCTGAACACCTTCAGCCCCCGATACTTACCCACGTCCAGTCCGAACGCATAATCAATCGGTCGTCCCCCCTCCGTCTTGCCCGTCCTTTCCAGCAGGTCATAAAAACCCGCCGTGTTCGGCTTCCTCTCCATAACGCTCTTCTCCCATGCCGCCAGGTCGACAAGATTCGTATACAGCCCCACGTCTCCCGCAATTCTCGGCAGGGGGTTCACCGCTCGCGCATATCCGCCGAACAGCTTCGGCTTGTACCCGACAGCCCCCGCCGGCATCTTCTCGGGATGATCGCAGAACACGGTGCTCTCCATGCCCGCCGGGCCGAAAATAACCCCCTCCGCCCATTCCGCAAGCGACGCGCTGACCACACGCCCCGACACGAACCCAAGCATGAAATAATTCCCCCGGCTCACCCCCACCCGTCTGCCCGGTACGAACTGCAGCCTCGCCTCCGCCAGCAGATCGACGATCTCAAGTGCATCGTCCGTTTCGCCCATCCCCGATTTCTTCCACACCGCCGTGTAGTCCGCAAGACCGCTCGTATGATAGATCAGGTCTTCTACGGTAATCGCCGGCTCCACGCGCGGCATCTCCGGAACGCATACACGGATATTGTCGCCTAAATGAATCGCCCCGTTGTCTATCAGCCAGGCCGCCGCCGCCCCCGTAAAATACCGCGACAAAGTTGCCGCGTTGAATAGCGTACGCCCGTCGATCGCCTTGCCCCCCTCCACGTCCGCCATCCCGTAGCCCTTCTCAAACACCAGTTCGCCGTCTTGAATCACCCCCACCGCGCAGCCTGGCGATTCCGGCCGATCCCATTTGGCAAACAGCCGATCTATCTCTGACTGCAGCGGCTTGCCGAACACGGTTCCCAACGGCAGAATCGCCGACAAACCCCCGACCGCCAGGAGCATCCGGAAATAGGACGGTTTCCTGCGACTCATCTTTTTACCTCCGCATAAGGTATCGTCAGACCCTCAGTATACATCAATTCGCCCGCGCAGCAAACCCAAAACGCGCACAACAAAGGCCGCCAACCGGCTCGACACCGGCTCGCGGCCTCTCAATTTCCGTACTAACCAGACGGCCTATTTGGCCTTCACGTCAAATGCCATGATCGTATCGCCGTGCCGCATATAAAGCACGCCGCTGCTCACCACCGGATGCGCCCAGTGCTGCTCGTTGCCCAAAGTGATCTCAAATCCGCTGATCGCCTCGAATCCGTCCGCCTTCGGCCTCACCAGCGCCACCTTGCCGTTCTCCCCGTAAAGATAGAACAGCCCGTCGACGCAAATACCCGAGCCCTTGCCGACCAGCGTCTCCTGAAACAGTACTTCGCCCGTTGCCGGGTCCTGGCATACCCACGAACGTGAGTTCGCCCCGTATATGCGCCCGCCGACCAGCATTACCCCGCCGTGGTGGCAGTCCAAAGTCCTGTCTTCCCACTTCTTCTCGATCTTTGTCCCGTTTTCAGAAAGGGCAAAACCGATGCTGCCCTTGCCGTAGTTGTTCGTAACGTACAGCATGCCGTTCGTGTAAACCGGGCTCACCGCCGAAATGTCGTAACGAGCCGTATGCGGCACCTGCCAGAAAACCTTGCCCGTCTCGATATCAAGGCCCACGATAGATTTGTCCAACATCGTAATCAAAAGGCGATTTGGCCCGATCTCCACAAGAATCGGGCTGCAATACGCGCTCTTGTCGCTGACGCCCTTGCTCGTCCAGATCGTCTTGCCCGTCATCTTGTCTAATGCAACAACGCTGGCGTCCGGCCCGCCCGGCGTGCAGATCACCTTCCGACCGTCGATCAGCACGCTCTCCGCAAAACCCCACGTGATATTCCTCCCGCCGAATACCGACGTGGTCTCAACCTTCCATATTTCCTTGCCGGTCTTGGCCTCATGGCACGCGATGCGTCCCTGTCCGCTCATAATATACAACCGGTCCCCGTCGATCGTCGGAGTCGTCCGGCTGCCCGGATACGAACCCGTCCAGCCCGGCCCATATTCCTGCTTCCATTTCAGGTTGCCGCCCAGATCGAATGCATAAATATAACCGGTCTTGCCCTCGACCCCCGTGGTATAGATCAGCCCGTCAACCACCGACATCGACGCAAAACCCTTGCCGAGCTTGTTCCATGACCAGAGCATCTTCGGCCCCCCCTCAGGCCAGCTCGTCATCAAGCCCTTCTCGCTGACCACGCCGCTTCGATCCGCCCCGCGAAACTGAGGCCAGTCCCCCGCAACGCAAACCGAACCCGCCGCGGCAAAAGCCATCAACAGAATCAATAACCTCAACCTCAGCATGTGTCTCTTCCCTTCAACAAGTACCCAAAATCATTCGAACTCAACCTTCAGTGTATGAATCGACCAGTGCCATGAGTCTGACGAACCGGTCTGAACCATCTTGATAAACCGCGTGTGAACCGGCTTCTCGAATACCAGCTCAGTAATCGGATTGTCCCCCTCGCCGACAAGCACCGGCTTGCCCCATTCCCCGCCGTCGAAAGAAACATAAACCTCATAACCCCGCGGATAATCGTTCCCGCTGTTGCGAGTGTCAAGGATGATCTTCTTGACAGCCGCTTCCGAACCGAGGTCTAATGTAAACCAGTCCCCCGGCTTCATCGGCCGACCCGTCGTCCAGCGAGTACCCGTATTGCCGTCCAGCGCATTGCCAGTGGTATTGGGCTCCCGCGACGCCGTCGCCGAAAGGCTCTTGTTGATCAACGCCTCCTTGATCTTTGCGACCGCGATCTCCGCCTCCTGGCGAAGCGCAGCATCCCCAACGCAGCTCTCCGCCAGCTTCAGCGACTCCGCACAAGGATACCTCACCAGCGCCGCCAGAACCGCCTTCTTCTCGTCAACCCTTCTGGCCGCCGGAAACGCCTTCGCCAACAGCTCCGTAGTCGCCGAACTCGCCCGATTCGCAGGCTGAGTACAAAGCTTGATGTAACCCCGAAGTGCAATCACATGCATGCTCTCGTCCGACTGATTCGTCGCAACGATCAGCAAATCCTGCAGCGGCCCCGCATCCGGCCAGTCCGCCATCGCGCGAATCCCCGCCTTCTTCACCTCACCGTCGGACCGCCTCACGTGGAACCGCACCGCATTCAGCGCCTCATCGCCCCCGAACCGCGGCAGCACGCCTAACAGTCGCGCCTTCGCATCCGCATCCGCACGGTTCAGCGCCTTGATCACCACGCCGGCATCCGCCGCGTCCAGCCGCGGCGCAATCGCATTGATCGCCCGCTCTATCCCCCCACGCTCCGATCCGTCTCTGGTCGCAAGCAGCATCTCGACCAGCTTCGGCAGTTCATCTCGCCCGCCAAGGCTGCCCAGCGCCTTGTAAGCCGCCTGCCGCACCTTGCCGTCGCCGTCGGCCGCCGCCCCCGTCAACGCGCCCATCGCTTCGCCTGCCCGCCGGGCCACAAGCACGTCGATAACGTTCGCCCGCACCGCCGCGTCAGACTGTCCGCCGACGATCGCCGCAAGCGCCGCGTTCACGTCGTCGCCGCCCAACCGCTGCATGCTGTCGACCGCCGCCCGGCCTGTCGCACCGCCCCGCACGCTCATCTCCGCAAGCATACCCACGTTGCTCGCGTCGCCAATCGTCGAAAGAGCCCGTACCGCCGTAACGGCAACCGCCTCGTCCCCGCTCGATGCCGCACGCGCCACCGCATCGGCCGCCGCCTTGTCGCCGCGGCTCTCCAGCGCGCCGATCAGCACAACCTGAGTCGCCGCCGGCAATGACGACAACTGCTCCGCAAACGCCTTCGTCGCCGCCTCGCCCGGCATCTCCGCCACGAACTTCGCCGCCGCAAGACGCAGGTGCTCGTTCTCTTCCTTCAGCAGCTCCACAACGGTCCCCGCCGCCTGCTCCTTGCGAGCACGCACCAGACCGCCGTATGCCGCTAACCGTATGAACACCGGATACTCCGCACCCGTCATCCGCTCATAAATCCCCGCCGCGAATTCCGTCCGACCCCTGGCTAACATCGTATCCGTACACATCAGTATCGCGTCCAGCCGAAGAGCCTCCAGCTCCGGCGCAACCTGCGTCTGCACCAGAGCCATCCCCGCCTCGCGATTAGAAAAATGACTCAGCGCCCTGATCGCCGCCTCCGCCATCATCCGGTTTTCACTCTGCATCAGCGGCGCTATCTTCGCCGCCGCCGACTCTTCCCCCCGCAATCCCAATGAACCGATCACGCCGATCTTCAGATCCCCTTCAACCTCGTCAAGCGCCGCAATCAAAGCCGCCCCCGCCTCCGCCGCCGGCATATCCTGCAATGCAAACCGCGCCATGTGCGAAAGCTTCGCATCCTTCAGCATCGCCGCCAGCGCCGGCACGCTCTGAGCAGTCCCCATCCCACGCAGCATACGGCAAACCCACTGCCTGCCCGCATACGTGCACGACGGATCCGTCATCGCCTTCACCATCGCCGCCTCGATCTGAAGCAGCCGCCCGCCCGCAGACGTGCGAATATCCTCCTCAATAGCCCAAAGCGCCTGCCGGTCCTTGTCGAACTCCCACGTCACAATCTCCTTGCCGTAACCAGCCGGCACATTCGCCGTATTCTTCGTCCGAAGCCGAACCTCGTCCGCCGTCGGAAAATCATCCGGAACCTCCGTCTGCGTCACCATACCCGTCGCCGCCCATTCCGTCCCGCGCTGGAACGTAACGATAAAGCCGACCGACTTCAACTGTGCCGTATCATGCCCAAGCGCCGTATGAAATACCCGCCCGCCGTTGCGGTTGACCGTAAACAGCATCGGCTCGTGCTCGCTTGTACCGCCCTTGTCCGGCGCAGCATACGCTGTCGCCAACAGCGTCATGTACTTCGCCGGCCCGCGAAGCGTGCTGTAAAGCTCGTCGCTGGCGTGCATCCATTTCTCCGGCAGACCCTGCGTAATCGGATGCTCATTGTTCCGCGTCACCAGTTGAAACGCATGTTGCGGACCATGCGATCCGCCGCGCCCGGGACTGTGGTCAAGCACCATCTGCCCGTTGCGCCACCGCACCATCGGACCCGACTTCTCATTGCGTCCTCCCCACCCGCCAAGCCCGATCATCTCGTTCCACGCCGCCCAGTTCGGAAACGCGTTATTCGCCGCATGATACACAACCAGCCCGCCGCCGCCGTCCATATACTTCTCGAACGCCGCCTTCGTCGCCGCAGGCCACTCATCACCCGTATAGTTGCTAACCACAACGTCATACCTGGCGAACTCCGGCGCAAAACCGTCCATCCGCTGTCCCTGCCCCGGCGTCGTCGCCACGTCAACCGTAAACAGCCCAGTCTCCTCCAGCAGTTGCTTCAGGACCGGCGTCGTTCCCTTCCAGTTATGATTGTTCTGCCCGTCGACGATAAGCGCCTTCAGCGGGTACTTCGGCTTCGGCTCCGGCGCAAGCGGTGTTATCACGATATTGCGGTACGCCACAGGACCATGATCCCCTTGCAGCATCAACGGCCCTGTCGCCTTCTCGTCGTTCTCCCACGTCGCCGCACGCGTCGGCCCCGTCATCTCAACGTTCTCGTGAACCAGCACGCCGTTGTGCTTGACCTCCACGAACCGCGCGTTGGCGATCTTCCGACCCGTCGCGTCGAACTTAGGCGCCCGAAACACTGCCTCGAAACTCTGCCACTCGCCCGGCGCCTTCGAAGCGTTCACCCGAGGAGCACGACCCTCGAAGCCCCGGTCGTTCCGCCACCGCTGGTATATACCGCCGCAATCGCTGTGCTGCGGTTCCGCCACGCCCCAACTGTCGAAAACCTGTATCTCATAGCGACCCATCAGATAAACGCCGCTGTTCGAACCCTGCGGCACCACAAACTCTATGTGCAGCGAAACGTCGCCCCATGCCTCTTTCGTAATGATGTTGCTCGTACTACCCGAAGGCCCGTTGATCATCACGCCCTTGCCCGCCTTCGGCGAAAGCTGTCTTTCATTCTGCGGATTCAGCACCGCGTCACCTGCGATCATCCACGCGCCCGTAGGCCCGCGCCACGCGCTCAAATCATCCAGCGATATCTTCTCCGCCGAAACGTCAGACGCCAACGTTGCTGTCAATCCTGCCGCAAGTATTATTGAAATAAGTCTTTTCATTGTGATCTGTCCTCTAACAAAAAAGCCCGCCGGCTGTTCTTACAATGTCCACGGTTCCCGATACGCCCGACCCAACAGCGCGCTCGCCGCCGGATCCCCGACAATCTCCTCCGTCTCCGGGTTCCAGCGTATCTTCCGCCCCGTCAGCATCGCGATCTCGCCCAACAGCCCCACGCTGATCGACCGATGCGCCGTCTCCACCGGCGTAATCGTCAGCTTGCGGCTCTTCACGCACTCGATGAAGTTCTGCAAATGATCCCGGCTGTTGTACAACTGAACCTCATCCGGCCCGATCACTTCACGCAGTATCTTCTCATCCGAAGCCGAAAGCCCCCCGCGACTCACATGAATCCAGCCCTTCTCGCCGAACCACTTCGCACCCTGCGGAACCTGCTGATTATTCGCAACCACCATCTCAAGCCCGTTGGCGTACTTGCACCGGAATCGGTACGTCGGCGGTGCATCATAAAGCCCGTTCTTCGGAAAGTCCCCCTTGCCCTCGATCTCCACCGGTCCCGTATCATCCAGATCCATTCCCCAGTGCGCAATATCGATATGGTGCCCCGCCCAGTCCGTCAACTGACCGCCCGAGTAATCCATTATCCAGCGCCAGTCCCAGTGACAGCCGTTGCCGCCGAAATTGCAGTATGGACGCCACGGCGCAGGTCCCAGCCAGAAATCCCAGTCCAGCCAGTCGGGCACCGGTATCTCCGGCTGCGGCCCGCGAGTCCCGCCCGTGGGCAGTCCCACCTCCACATACGCCACGTGCCCGATCCGACCGTTGCGAACCAGCTCGCAAGCACGCCGAAAATGCGCCACCGACCGCTGCCAGCTCCCCGTCTGCCACACGCGCCCGTAACGATGCACCGCATCACAGATAGCACGCCCCTCCCGAATCGAACGTGCCAACGGCTTCTGCCCGTGAATATCCAAACCCGCCTTCGCAGCCATCACCGACGGTACCGCATGCCAGTGATCCGGAAGAGCTGTAATTACCGCATCAAGGTCTCCCCGTCCGATCAACTCACGAAAGTCAAGATACGACCCGCAATCCGAGTTGCGGTACTTGCCGTTTACGGCATTCTTGGCATTCTCACGATGCCGCCGATCAACGTCGCAAACCGCAACGACCCGAACCTCATCCTTGTTCAAAAAGCCGTTCAGGTCCCCCATGCCCATCGAACCCGTCCCGATCGCACCCATAACGATCTTATTGCTCGGAGCGCCCTGCCCGAACACGCTCGACGGAACTACCGCCGGAAATCCGCAAATGCCGCCAAAGGCCGCCGCACCCTTCAAAAAACCGCGGCGTGAAATATTCGCTTTCGACATACCAGTCTCCCATCTATCACATTAAGATTCACGTCCCCCACCCGGTAAACGGTCCCGAACCGCATTATATTGTCAAAAAAACAGGTTTCTGCCGGAAAACTACGCCTAAAACACGCCTTGCCGCGCACACTGCCCCCTTAGCGGTGTCGCCGCGCCCAAAACGCACTTGTCCGACCCTCCAATCCCGATCAAAAGCCGCCCCCTCCAGCGCCAACATACTACCCCAAAACCGCCCCAAAAGCAAGACGCGATCATCGCCGAAAACCATGCGCAGACTGTCGCCCGTTCAAAAGTAAGGGATGTTCTGGGTGTGCAAGATTCCGGCACTGCAATGCTATTTGCCCGTGGCCAGTCGTTCCATGCCCGTCATGAACGCTGTCAGATCCGCAACATCGACAACCCCGCTCATGTCAAGATCGCCCGGCCCGTACCCCGTCGCGTTCTTGTCCGACTCCGCAAAACGGTTCATCAGCAGGATCAGGTCGTCTGCGTCAACCTTGCCGTCGAGGTTGAGATCATACCAGAAGATGTTCTCCATGCCGTCCGCCAGAGAAGTCCGCCAGGCCAAACCATAACGCTCCGAAGGATACTTCTCCACGTCCCCCGATATCGCACTGTGCGTCACCACGATCTCGTATCGTGTATAATCCGCATCCAGTGCACACCAGATATGCTCCACGTTATCGTTTATGCTGTCGCTGTAATCCAACAGCCGATTCCGTTCCTTGTTCTCAGGATCAACAGCCCAAACCTCCAATGTTAAATCGCTGTCAGCCTCCCTCAATGACTTGAATGGATAAACCGGTTTGTAATGGCGGTTCCACACCAGTGTCGCAGTCAGCATCTGCCCCTCCGGCTCTGCAACCGAAAAAGTGTAAACGTGTTCCAGACCCGGCTTCTTCTCGATCACATTGTTATCCCAGCCCGTCGACAAAACCTCTCCCGGTTCGCCCCGACCCGCTGTAAGCTGGTGGTAAGCCCCGACCGCGTTGAGCATCCCCGCCCCCTGCTGATAATCTAACACAGCCACGTGATCATCTTCAGGTCCCGGGTTGCCCTTGTGCCAATACGGAAGCTTCGTCGCAGAATTCATCAGTATCGCCCGCATCACGCAATTGCCGCCATCCCGGTCGATCGCCGCCGACAAAAGCGGATCGCTGCCAGCCTTCTGAACCAGCAATGCCGCCGTACCCGCCACCACCGGAGTCGCAAAGCTCGACCAGTCCCCCGTTATCTCGTATTCGTTCGCATTCTCTGCCGATGGGACAAGACAGTTCCCCGGAGCCACTATGTCAGGTTTGCACCGGTCGTCGAGCGTTGGCCCACGGCTGGATCGCTCTGGACGCGGCAATGCAAATCGCCCCAAAGACTCCACAACACCCGTCTTCAGCGAATCAACAACGCCCACCCCAATCACGTTCGAACCCGCTCCAGGATAGAAAATCGGATCGTGAACATCCGTTCCATTCCCGATACCCGCGAAAACAAGCAAACCCTGCTCAGCCGCCAGCCGGTCTATCCCCCGAGTCCACCAGTCCTCGAAAACAGAACCGACGCTCATTGTCAGGATGTCAGCCTGAAAATCCTTTGAACCATATATATACAAGCTTAAAAAACGCCAGAACTCGTAGACGTCTACGCGGCACTGCGGCGCAGCGCCCTCATAGTGAAAAGAACCCGCCTCAGGGTGAAATCCCCGCGAATCATTGCCGACAAGAATCCCCCCGATTGCCGTCGAATGAAACGACACCGCCCCTCTGACGTCCAGACTGTCCGCAAAATGGATGTCGCGATTCCCAAAACATGCGTGCTCTACGTTCGGCCGGTAATCGTCCTGCGGCTTGCCCGCCACATACGTCAGCGAACGGCACACCGCCGCAATCGTCACGCCCTCGCCCGTCAGTCCCGGCTCGATCCGCCGCAGATGATAAGTACCCGCCGATTCCAGCGCAGCAGGTTGCAGTGAGACGCCCGCCCCCGCCTGGCCAAGCGCAATACCCGCCGACCACAACAGAGCACACAGCGCCCCGAACGCCCTGTACCGATACCTAACCATGCGCTGAAATGGCAATACCAAGCCCCATTACTTACGTTAAATCAGTCCTTTCCATCGGCGGCCTCCTGCGACCCGCCTCCAACAGTATACCATACCCCCGGTATATGATGCAAAACAAATGCGGACCAAATCGACTCGCACCAATCCATTACGTCTGATAAACCGCACAATCAACGCGCTGCAAATTGCTTTTACCCGCTTGCTTTGTCCGCCACGCGCGATTATACTTTGGCCCGATCTTATTTTGTCGACATCTATAACGACGTGCATCATAAGAAAAAAGCTCGGGCTCGCGCCATTGCCGCCCGCAAAGAATTGCGAAGGTACAACATGAACGTGATTATGGACGCAGACGCAATCCGCCGGTCACTTGCCGACCTGACGGAAATGATCGCCGCGACCATTCCAGACGGCGCCGACATCGCCGTCATCGGCGTCAGAAGCCGCGGCGAAATCATCGCAAAGCGACTCGCCTCCGATCTTGCAAAACGCCTCGATCACGATTTCCCCTGCGGAACACTCGACATAACGCTATACCGCGACGACCTCAACGAACCCAAGGGCAAGGAACAGCCCCGCGTTCGCAGTACTGAAATCGTATTCGACGTCAACGATAAGATCATCATCCTTGTCGATGATGTCCTCTATACCGGCCGATCCGCCAGAGCCGCCATGGACGCCCTCATCGACCTGGGCCGACCAAAAGCAATCAGGCTCGCCGTACTCATCGACCGCGGACATCACGAGTTGCCTATACAGGCCGACTTCGCCGCTCAAACCATCGATCTCGGACCCGAACAGAAAGTCGCTGTAAAACTGACCGAAACCGACGGAATCGACCAGGTCATTGTCGAGTAGGAGAAACGTGACGCAAAATCAGGAAAAGTTCACCTGGACCAGCAAGCACCTGCTCGGTCTTAAGGACCTCACTCGCCAGGAAATCGAGTTCATTCTCGACACCGCCGTCGGTTTTGAGGAGATCAGCACACGCTCAATCAAAAAAGCACCCGCCCTCCGAGGCAAAGTCCTCGTCAACCTCTTCTTCGAAGACAGTACCAGAACCCGCAACAGCTTCACCCTCGCCGCCAATCGACTCAGCGCAGACGTCGTCGAGTTCACAAAAAAATCCAGCTCTGTCAGCAAAGGCGAAACCCTCATCGACACCGCCCGCAACCTCGAAGCCATGGGAATCGACATCCTCGTTATTCGCCACAACGCAGGCGGTGCACCCAAGCTCCTCAGCCGCCACATCGGTGCCTGCATCGTCAACGCCGGCGACGGTTTCAACGAACACCCGACTCAGGCCCTCCTCGACGTCTACACCATCCGTCAGGTCCGCGGCTCGCTCGACGGCCTGAAGATCGGCATCGTCGGCGACATCTCACACTCGCGAGTCGCCCGCAGCAACGTCTGGGCAATGACCAAACTCGGCGCCGAAGTAACCCTCATCGGCCCACCCACGCTAATGCCCGCCAAGGTCCACGATCTCCCAGTCCGCGTCTCGCACAGCCTCGACGCCGTCATCGAAGACCTCGACGTCATCAACATGCTCCGAATCCAGTTCGAACGCCTCGGCGGCAACCCCTTCCCGTCGGTCCGCGAATACTCCCACTTCTTCGGCCTCACTGTCGAACGCGTCAACCGTGCAAAGCCCGACCTCGTAGTCATGCACCCTGGCCCCATCAACCGCGGCGTCGAAATCGAATCCGAAGTAGCCGACGGGCCAAACAGCGTCATCCTCCGCCAGGTCGCAAACGGACTCGCCGTAAGAATGGCGGTGCTCTTCCTCGTAAACCAGGGAGCAGCCGAACAAAGCAAGTAACAATAAAGCAGCCACCGGCCTGCCCGCGCCGGCGACAACAAGGGGGATAAGACATGGATGGACCCGAAGCACCGCATGTCGGCAGCGACTCCAACGCCCAAGCCGATATAACCGCCGCAAGATACCTCCCAAAACCCACCGAACAGCGCCGCGGAATAGCCCTGTGTCTCTCGGGCGGTGGATTCCGCGCCGCAATCTTCCACATGGGCGCCCTCCGCCGACTCAACGAGCTCGGCATCCTCTCCAAAGTCGACACCATCTCCGCCGTCTCCGGCGGCAGCATCGTCGCCGCACACCTCGCCGAAACCATACGCACCTGGCCCGCACCCGGCGACGTCATCCCGGACTGGCAGGAAAAAATCGCCGCCCCCTTCCGCCGATTCACCGCAGCGGACCTCGCCACCTGCCCCATACTCCAGAAACTCCTCCCCTGGAACCTCTTCCGAACCGGCGCCCAGACACAGGCCCTCCGCCGACGCTATCACGACCGCCTCACCTCGCTCATGCTCTCCGACCTCCCCGATCGACCCGAATACATCTTCTGCGCAACCGACCTCGTCTTCGCGGCCAACTGGGAATTCAGCCGCAAGAGAACCGGCGACTGGCGCGCAGGCTACGCACCCCACCCGCAAAACATCTCCGTAGCCGCCGCCGTAGCCGCCTCCTCGTCCTTCCCCCCGCTCTTCGAGCCGATACCGCTGCCCGTCCCCCCCGAAACCCTCAAGAACGGCCGATTCCTGCCCGAACAAAAAAGACTCGCCCTCCTGCCCGCCATCAGACTCACCGACGGCGGCGTCTACGACAACATGGGACTCGAACCCGTCTGGAAAAACTCCCGCATACTCCTCGTCTCAGACGGCGGCGCACCTTTCCAGTACCTCGAAAGCAAAATGCCCTGGAGACTCCTCAAACGCTACGTCGATGTCGCCTCAAGACAGGGCGCAGCACTCCGCAAACGCTGGCTCATCAGCCAGTTCCTCGAAGGAGTCATGCAAGGCGCATACTGGGGAGTAAGCAGTGCCTCCCGCCGATACGACCGCGCCCGCCACGGCTACTCGAAAGAACTCGCCGAAAACACAATCGCACGCATCCGCACCGACATGAACCCGTTCGACGACGCCGAAGCCGCCGTACTCGAAAACCACGGCTACCTCCTCGCCGACGCCGCCGTGCGAACCCACATCAGCCATTTCATCGCCGTCGAAGCACCCCCGCAAATCCCCCACCCCCAATGGATGGACGAGCACCGCGTCATGCTCGCGCTCCAAAACAGCCGCAAAATCCTCACCTTAAAAAGAATCCGCGACCTCTTCAGGCGCCACCCGCCTACCGCCCCCCAAACCGCATCACCGCATAAGTAACATGCCCCAAAATGCTCACCGCCGGTATCAGCACCGACGCAAACGCCAGCGGCGCCGCCGCACACCGGATCTGCCCATGCTCGTCGATCCGAGGCGACCCCGGCAGATCGTCCAGCATCACCGCGCACGACGGATCCGCCGGATCGTACAAGAGCGGCTCCTCCGCCTCGTCCTCAAGCACCCCCGGCACATGCGTCCGAGCTTCCGCCTCATACGTCCGCCCGTCATACGCCTCGAACTCAAACGTCATACGGTACACAACCTGCTCGTTGATCTTCGTATTCGTTGCCTCCTTGCCCACAAGCCGCCCCTTCGCCGAATGCCCCTCACGCAGCAGCCGCAACCCCTTGAGCCCCTTCCGAGCAGACCCCGCGACCATCGCCAGTCCCACCGCCGGAAACAGCACCGGAAACACCCCAATCAAACCCACAGTCCCCCGCCGCATCCCTTCGATCCGCGACGCCTCCGGCCGACCATTGCGATACTCCACCTGCACCGCTCGACCCGTCCGCTCCCCGCCGCCCGTCTTGTAAGACTTCCCCTCATAGCTGCGCCCGTCCGCTGCCGTGAACTGATAGCTGTACTCCCAGACCGGCGTGTCGTTGACCGACATCCGCGTCTTGCGGCTCGCCGTAATCCGCCCCTCCGCCTTCTCCAACGCACCCCGAAACACATACCACCCCGTAAGATCGCTGCTCAGCGTAAACACCCAGACAAAGATCATCCCGAACCCGAAAAAGAACCACCCCATCTGGCTAAGCACCCCCCCGAACAACACCCGCAGACCAACAAGCAAAGGAACACCCCGAGGCGGCCCCGCAAGACCAAATCCCGAATATATGCTCATCCCATACTCCAAACCAAAACCATCAACCGCCCCGCATTCTACCAACACCCAACCCCAAATGCCACCACCCAACCCAATCGCCCGCTGCCAACAGCGACGGGTCGGCCACTGGCTCCTGCCGCCGGAATCCGACGCCGCACTCAATATTGTCATTGCGAGGAGCGAAGCGACGAAGCAATCTCAACCCTCCATCGCGCCTCCATCCCCCACTGTCATTCCCGCGAAGGCGCCGAATCCAGCACAAGCCAACCTCCCCTTTCAAAAACCCCGTACTCCCCACCACCGCCATCCCATGCCCCACCCTCCCTCACAAGAGTCCGCCCAACCCAAAAAAAACAAAGGCCCCTCCAGTAAATTCCAGAGGGGCCTTTCAAATCAAATCATCGGCACTTCAGTACGTCAAACTCAATACGTCAGAATCAGTAAGTCAAAGTCAGGGTGATCTCCATTACTCACCCATTAACATCTGGGCGTTCGTCCCGCCCGACGGGTCATAGTCCAGACTACTGACCACGTTGTCCACAACAAAGTTGAAGACGGGTTTTCTGACCGCTCCCTCGACCGAAGTGACAAACACCGCCTGTCCGCTGGAATCCGTCGCCACGGTACCGCTATCGCTGAAATCGCCTTCGAAGTGACCTGTCACCTCCGCGCCCTCGACCGGCGTGCCGCAGTTATCATAAATCGTGACCGTGGCCATTCCGCGTTTCGTGCCCTTGCCCGCATCGACCGTACTCAGCACAATCGATTCGACATGCGCCGTCGTTGGCGTGCACCCCGTCCCAGTCTGGAAGCTCCACAAGGCTCCCGCCGCAACAAGTGCCCCTGTCTCGTCGAACTCATCGACCGCCCAGTAATAGGTAACTCCCTCAACGAGCGAACCGACCGGACTCGGATCGTAAGTGGCTGCCGTTTGCTGTACCGAAACCGGCTGCAAATTCATCGGATCCGTCCCGAAGTAAACATCGTGATAAACCGCACCGGCGCCTGGCGTCCAGCTCAGCACGATATCCGGATCGATATTGATCGAACCACTGGCCGGCACCGGGTTGCTTGCCTGCGGAACCGAAGCCGTGCACCGGATCGACAGCTCATCGATCAAAATGCTGTCGGCCGGCCCGGTTTCATTTTTGTCGGTATACATATCCACAACCCGCACGTAAACGGTTCCCGTTAACCCCGCAGGCAGCGCATATTCCTGCAACCGGTCGTCGTCGGCGGTCTTGGTCACGGTCAGCATATCCGTATACGTTATGCCGTCCACGGAATAGCTGAACACATATCCCTCGTTGCCGATCTGGTATGCTTCGACACAGAACAATACCGTATCGCCGCTCTCCAGGATGTCGAACTGCCATTCATGACTCAGCAGATACCAGGTGAAGTTCTTGTTGCCGCTCTCAGCTTCGGTAATCACTTGGTAGGTGTCCTGCACACCGTCGGCGGTAAGGCTCATGTCTCCCACCACAACGCCCTGCGAGGTAGACTCGGCGATGGCATAATATGGCGTGTAGAGCGGAGCGCTCTGCACCACGGTGATCGTTACGGTTCCCGTCGCACTGCCGCCCCTGCCGTCAATGATGTCGTACTCAAAACCGCCCGTCCCATGGAAACCGGCCTCCGGTGCAAATGTTACGGTACCGTCGCCGTTGTCCGACACCGTGCCGTTGACCGCCTCACCCAAACCGGCAAACGCAATAATGTCGCCGTCGACGTCCGTGTCGTTGGCCAGAAGATCCGCAATCCAAATATCGACGGGTATGTCCTGTGTCGTGCTTGCACTGTCGCCAACCGCCACCGGATTGTCATTAATCTCTTTTATCGAAATGGCGATCACGGCCTCATTACTGTCCAAATCCCCGTCATTGGCCTTGAACGTAAACGTATCCAGGCCGTGGACGTCGGGCGCCGGCTGATACGTCAGGTTCGGCGCCGTCCCGCTTAGAGTACCCTTGGATGGACCGCTGACAATCGAGTAAGTCAATGTGCCGCTATCGACGTCCGTTGCGATCAAAGTGATGGCGACCGGCGTATCTTCATCAGTCACGGCTGCGTTGCTCTCGGCTACCGGCGCATCGTTAACCGCACGGATGGTTACCGTTACCGTACCCGTGTCCGTCCCGCCGTTGCCGTCCGTGACGGTGTAGTTGAAGCTGCCGGTTCCATTGAAGTCCGGATCCGGCGTAAACGTTACATTGCCGCCGTCGAGCACAACCGCACCATTCACCGCGCCGTCCACTCCGGCGATCCACAAAACATCGCCGTCTACGTCCGTGTCGTTGCTCGTCAGGAAGCTCCCGGCAATCTCCACCGGCGTGTCCTCATCCGTCGTCACGATATCGTCGACCGCTACCGGGGCATCGTTAACCGGCGTAACCGTTACCGTAACCGTCGCCACATTGCTGACCTTGTCGCCGTCGGAAGCCTGGTAGGTGAAGCTGTCCGTCCCGTTGAAGTCGGGCGCAGGCGTATAGGTAACCTTGTTGTCCGCCTCGACGGACACGCCTCCCGAACTCGGTGTACTCATGATGAGGACCGACAAGTCGCCGCCTTCTTTATCAAAGTCGTTGGCCAGCACATCGATAGTCACCGCGGTGTCTTCATCAGTCACGGCGGTATCGTCCTCGGCGACCGGCGCAGTATTAAACGCCGTAATCGTTACGCTCACGGTCGCCGTCGCAGTGGCCCCGCCGCTATCCATGATGGTGTAGTCAAAACTGTCGACCACATCGGGTGTTCCGTTCGGTATGTACTCAATCTTGCCGTCTACAATCGCAGCGCTGCCGTACGTGGGTGATGTAACCGACTCGATCGTCAGCACGTCTCCCGTGTCGACGTCGGTATCGTTGGCCAGCACGTCGATCATGATCGCCGTCAGCTCGTCGGTCGTCGCCGAATCTCCCACCGCCACCGGAGCATCGTTGACCGCCGCGACACTCACACTCACCGTCGCCGTCGCCATACCGCCGTTGCCGTCGCTGATTGTATACCTGAAGCTGGCCGCACCGTTGAAATTCGGCGCCGGCGTAAACGTGACGGTTTCGCCGTTCATCACAACCGATCCGTTGACCGCATTGCCAACGTCAGTTACCGAAAGTTCATCGCCGTCCACATCGCTGTCGTTGGCCAGCAAAAAGCTTGTCGAGACACTTACCGGCGTATCTTCGTCCGTCGTCAAGCTGTCCTCAACCGCCACCGGAGCATCGTTGACCGCCACGACTGTAATGGTCGCCGTCGCCGTATCCGTACCGCCGTGTCCATCGTCCACCAGGTACTCAAAGCCGCCCGTTCCCCAGAAGTCCGGCGCCGGCGTAAACGTCACGATTCCATCTGCCAGATCGGCTGTTCCGTTGAATGCATTGCCGACCGCCGTTACCGTCAAAGTGTCCCCGTCGATATCCATATCATTGGCGATGAGTGCCGCTGCGCTGATGCTTACCGCGGTGTCTTCGTTGGTCGTTGCCACGTTCTCATCGTCGTTCGCCACCGGAGCATCGTTGACCGGATTCACTGTAACCGTGACGGTCGCCGTATCCCTATTGCCTTGTGGCAAATCCGGATCATCCACCAGCACCGTGTAGGTGAACGTGTCCGTGCCGTTCCAATCGGCGTCCGGTATATAGGTTACCGTCTCGCCCTCATTGATCGTTAAGGTCCCGTGCGCTGCCGGGGTAACCGACTCGACGATCATCGTCGAAGACGATGGCCATACATCGTTGGCCAGAACGTAGATGACAACCTCTTCGTCCTCGTCGACCCAGGCGCTGTCATCCACCGCCTGGACCCGCGCCGTGACGTTGATATTCACCGTCGCCGTGTCCCAGCTTGTCGCATCGGCCGCCTTGAATTCAAAGCTGTCCGTCCCGTGGAAATCGGCCTCCGGCGTATAGACCACAGCCGGCAGGTTCGTGACATCCAGCGAGCCATGGCCCGGACCGGAGACTATACTGAACGTCAACTCATCGCCGTCGTCGTCGATCGCCGAAAGCGTAAACGCCGCCGACCCGTTTTCCACCACGCCCACCGACATCGGCTGCGCCTCGGGAATATGATTGCCCCATGACGTTGTGACCACGTACTCCACCGTCGTCGTGACGTTGCCGCCCGCATCCGCCGATGTGATCGTGAAGTAGTAATCCCTGTCCGGTTTCAAATTGCTCACAACCAGCGAGTGCTCGGTCACCATTTCGCTCGACGCAGCCTGCCCCGTGTAAGAACCGGACGATTCTCCATACTCCACCAGCGAATCCGCCGCCTCGTCCGTGTCCCACATAACCGCCGCCGCGTTGTCGAAAGGCGTGTTAAACGCCACACTCACGTTGGATACGACCGGCCCCGTCGTGTCCGTCATTGCGGTAACCACACCCCATATATCGGTGTTGTCCATCACCCCGCTCACAAGTTCGGCATTTACGCCCACCGCATAGACCGGGACGTTCGCTCCCGTATGGTTGGTTGTCGACCAGGTGACACTCGGGTATTGGCCTGGCCCGTTGTCTTTGGTCACCGTGAGCCCGCCGGTCTCGTGGTCTGCCGTGATGAGCAGCAGCGTCTCGCTGTAGTCCGGGTCGTTGGCGGCTATCCAGTCGAGTGCAACCTGCACCGCATTGCTTAGCTCGACTGTTTCGCGCGTAGCACGCTTGATATCATTGTCATGGCAGGCATGATCGATTCTGCCGCCTTCGATCATAATGAAGAAGCCGTCCGGGTAAGCCTTCACAGATTTTTTCATGAATTTCCAGAAAATCCACATATACCCCCTTGCGCTATCCGGAATGTTCGTGTATATGACAGGTCATGGACGACAAGGACA
>Ga0334883_1001635_pt1 | contig 31840 bp, 19 predicted proteins | sample GraSluR1_MG_6_FD_207230 | JGI IMG/M metagenome (GOLD analysis project Ga0334883, IMG submission 207230) | Sludge microbial communities from methane-producing bioreactor in Wageningen University, Netherlands - Granular Sludge_09_05-R1 | ecosystem: Engineered > Bioreactor > Anaerobic >...
ATTACCTCAACTAAGTATAAATCGGATTCAAGAATAACTAATATGTGGACAAATCATACATGTATGTGCTTACGTAGCCATATATTACATGGGCGTTACTTCACTTTTTTGGGGGTATGCCTTAAAATAGGGATTAGATATTAGAGATCAGATATTAGAGGAAAATCCTGAGGAAGAGATAGCAAGTCCATCGGGAGCAAAGCAGGAAGAGTACCGCAAATTGGTAATTTGCGGAAACAAGTTAGCAACTTGTTCTACGGAAAAGAAAAACCAGAGGGAGGGGAGCAAGAGAAAATGACGAAGAGACTGAGGGGCTGAGGGACAAAGAGACAAAGGATAGCAAGTCTATTGGGAACAAAGCAAGAAACAAAATAGCTCATAGTCATGAGAAGGGTATAAAAAAGTCAAAACCTTAAAAAAAGTTGATTATGTAAACTCCTCAATGTTTAGGGAGTCTAAGAAATAATTGATCCGTTCATAAGCATCTCTCAGAGTTAAAGCTCTTTCGTCAGGATCATGAATTTCTAAGAAATTGACCAACCAAACAGGCCCGGGTGAGTCTATTGTTTTGAATTTTGCTTTAATCTTACCTAAGCCTTCTATAACGAGATTATTGGAAACTAAGGGTTGAAAGGCTTCAATCAAGGATTGTATATGTCCCGGATAATTTGAGATGGTGAAGTAAATGTCGTAAGCGTCTTTGGGATTGTATCTATCCCATAAAGCCATTCCTTTCATAATTAGAAAAGGGACTACTCCCGAGATAGTTATCTCTACTTCGTTTCTCGAGCCGTCAGGCATGAGATTCGATATTTTCCTTTTAACATTATGCTCAAACGACAAATCACAACCTCTTGCCTTTCTGAGCCTGATATCTTGAAATTTCTGGGTTCGATGACTTTTACCTGTGCCACCATATTCTCCGGAAAGTAAATCAATTTCAATATTATACTGAATTCCGTCGGAGATTACCTTTTTTAGGAAAATGTAGGGTTGGTTTCCCTGAGTGTAATCATGCTTCTCAAGCAAGGATAAGATTGTTCGATAATTATTGTCTGAAATCTTCGTAAAGTCGAGTGCCAGATCTATATCAATACTCCCGATGTGATCATCACCTCTTTCTTCGAGAAGAAAATACGGCACCCATCCTCCGATCAATACAATTGATTCCCGAAACCGGCCTAAAATAGTCAGAATTTCAACCAATACAGAAAGGCAGATTTCAACCTCATTTTTCTGATAGTCTTTTCTTGTTACCATTTTTTCCTCAGCCTATTCTCCATAATAAATTCAGAGGCTTCTATACCTCTTTCTCCAAAATGTTTTAGATCAAGGTACAATTGGACATCTGAAACAATACAAGCTCCTCTAACTTTTTGGAGTCCATAGTAAACTCCTTCATCATAAGGCCTCATAAGGACAATGTTTCCGCCGGAATTAACCATCTTGTAATCTAAGTCCTGTGCTACCTTGTCGAAGTTGCTGCAGAGATATGAGAAGACCCGTTTGTATCTTAAAAAAGGTGTTGTAAGAGAGGCTCCGGAAGTGAGTGAAAGAGCATACTTGATCTGATTAGAGTTGAAATAGTCGATCATTTTCTTCTCAATCGTGTTTACATCATCCATAGAGTAGTATTCAGCGAGGATATTGATTTTGTAAGTATAGTTCTCTGACCATTGATTAATGAGTTCTTCAGGGTTGGTTAACTTGAACTTTGTTCTGGTACCAATCTTGAACTCAGAGATGTATTCATAATTCAATAGCTGTTTCTTGATATTGGAACAGAGTCCGAGACTTATTTTTGACTCGTCTGCTAAGTCTCTTACATACCAGGCTTTTCCCGGGTTGCACAGCAAAATCCTTAAAACCCGTGATGCTTTGGTACTGAAAACAGATTTTAAGGATCGTGATTCGGGATATAAATCCTTTTTTCCGTCTGTATGAATGTAAATCCCATCGAATTTTAAATAACAGTTGCCGGCGAGGTCTAAATAACCTATATCGTTTTGTTTGCATATTTGTCTTGATTCTTCGGAGATAAAAGTTGAAACGACTATACCGTAACAATTACTATCATTTGAGATCATTTCTTTCAGAAAACTGACTGCCATACGGACAAACCTTGGCTGTCCAACAGATTTTATCTCGAAGAGAAGATAAAAACGCTGTTGATTTTGGTTTTCTACTTGAACTGTGATATCAATTCTTTGTTTTAGTGTGTATCCCAAGGTATTCGATTTTATCTCAATAATTCTTAACAATCCCGTAGAGTTGATTATATCTCTTATGGACCCTCTTATGGCATCAATTATAAATGGCTCTTTCATTATGTTTCACTCCTTTAGCAGTTTCAACGTACGTTGAAACAGTTGATTTCAGTGAAACAAGTGTCAAGGAAAAATAGCTCCAGGAAAAAATAGCGTTTGATAGCATCTCAAATAGCAAGGTTATAGACTTGAAAAGGGATACATCAAATTCTAAAGTTTGATAACATAAAACTTCTTTGTTAGCGAGGGATTTGTCATATCAAGGTTTTTTTTATCAGTTCTTCCGAGAGGATCAGGGTTTCTTTCCCTTCTTCGATGGTGCGGGCGGTTTTGATGATCTTTGCCAGGTAGTCCTGGGGGGCAAGTTTCTGCAATTCCTGTAAATCAGCCTTCAGGGTTCGTTCGTCAATCGTTCTGATGTAGGAATAGAGACCTTCCGGCAGGCTGTTGAGTTCTTTTGCCACATTATAGAGGTCGGTAAGATAATCCTTCAGAACGGGTACTGTTTCTTTCAGATGTTCGATCTTGTTTATCGCTTCCCCTTTTGGTCCTTTGATAGAGAGATGAGTTTTGGGAACGAACATATTTTTCCGGGCATTCTGATAGATCTTGTCGAAATCTTTGGATACCTGCTGTGGTTTTTCGCTAAAATCAGCCTGAAAGAGGGATAGGGCTTGCTCGACGGAGATTGCTGCCGATTCCTTTTCGCTCTTTCCGAGTCTGAAGGTATAGTCCTCACCCTTCTTGCCAAAGATGATAACCCCTGCGGTATCTTTGCCTGCTGTTCTTCTGATACGGGCACGGTGAGGGATTTCTTTTGCTTTCTCGAGCCATTCCGGTCTTGTTTTTTTGAGATAATAAAGTTCTTCCTGATATTGAGTATCCCAGGACTCTTCTTCCTGAAGTGCTAAGGCGGCGTTGTATTTTTCGTGGAAATAGGATCTCAGTTCTTCTTCCTTGGTAAGGATCCTGGTATCTTCACCCAACAGAGCATCTATCATTGCCTTTTTCAGGGTAGAAACCTGTTTCTTTCGGATCTCTTTTTCACCGATATCCGTCGGGAAGTAGTTATAGATATAGATCTTATCGAAAAGCATTTTACCTATGCGGTTAATTCTGCCGACCCGCTGAATGACTCTGGTAGGGTTGTAGGGAATATCATAATTAAATACAGTTCCGGCACGGTTAAGGTTTACCCCTTCGGAGAGGGCATCGGTAGCGATAAGAACATCATAATCGTCTCTTTGAACAGAGGAAGAGGCATCGAAGTTTTCCCTTACCGTTCTTCTGTGCTGAGTTGTAGAGATCTGACCGGAATAGAATAAAATTCTGACCGGTTTATCTGTAAAGACTGCAAGTTTAGTGCCTGTTTGGGGACGTGTTTTTTCTGATCTCCTGTTCAACTCTTTGTAGATATATTCTGCCGTATCGGCATATTCGCTGAAGACGATAATCTTACGGGCAGGGTCTTGCAGAAGCTGTTGTTTGATCTCAAGCCGGAAGCTCTCCAGCTTGGGGTCGTGTCTTATTCCTTCCGAGAACCATTCATCATGGATGTTTTTCAGCAGATCAATGTCCTGCCGGAGGTCATTGATAAAATCATCTCTTAGTTCACTTTTGGGGATGAAAAAGAGTCCCTTTTCATATTGCTTGTCCAGTTCCTTCTCGAAGGTGTAATCTTCCAGTTCAGCAAGAGTGCTGTCATCGAGATTATCCAGCAGCTTGTCAATATCGGGGAGCTGTCCTATCTTGAAAACGGGGACTTTGCCCACTTTATCATAATAACCTTTTACCATAGTCATAGAATGGATCATGGAGTCGAGAGTCTTACCGAAGGCATAGACGGAGCTTTCGAAACGGGCAACGAGCAGTCTTCTCATGAAATCGGCAAGGTTTATCTGGGCTATGTTCAAGGAGTCCGGGTCAATGTGGGGATGTTCTTTTTTCAGCTTTTCTTTGAATTGGGCAAGATCAAGCAGATAGTTAACCGGCTTGTATCTGGCACCGATGAATTCGCTTTTTACTTTTGTTTGCTCTTCTGCCGGGTAAGCAGCCGCATCTTTGGGATAGATTCTATTCAGGGTTTTCAGATACAGTCCGGAAAGGTCTCCCAAATAATACTCCTTGATAACCGGTGGTTCGGCAAAGAGATATTTTATATTCTGGGCATCAAGGTCCTTGCGGTACTCTTCTATTTTCTCGAGGTCAATGCGGGAACGTCTGATAACTACCGGCTCGAGGACCAGTCTGATCTGAGCAGCTAAGGACTGCAGCCGTTTTTTGAGGATTTTCTGGTCAGCATTTTCCTTTTTTCTCGCTTTTTCTATTGAACGGTATTCCTTTACGGCATCCTGAAACTGAGAGGAGAGATTATCGACCGTGCGGATAGTCGATTTGGAAGGGATCTGAAACAGCTTGATCATGGCAAAAATGTCCTGAGGACGGTTGTTGAAGGGGGTTGCGGTAAGAAGGATAACTTTGTTGCCCTGGCATAGCCGGTGAAGATTCAGATAGTCACTGGTATTTTCATTACGGTATTTATGGGCTTCGTCAACTATAATAAGCACTTCTTCATCATTCCAGACTTTTTTGAGATGCTCCAAAGCTTTGTCAATTGAGCTGCTGCCGTAAACAACGGCGTTGAGACCGAAAAGGGTGCGGTATTCCTGATCCCATTGATAATGGAGATGAGGCGGGGCAATGATGATTACTTTCTTTCTCAGATTAAATGCTACTGCCGAAGCAATGATACTCTTACCTAAACCGACAACATCACAGATCAGAACCCCGTTATGCTGGTCGAGAGTATTGAGCGCTTTGATAATGGCATCTTTCTGGTATTTCAGATCGAAGAAACGTCCTTCGGTTATTTTATCGGGAAAGGTGATCTCTTCTTTCGCCTCTATTTCGAAGTATTCCAGTAATACTCTCAGATAGAACAGGAACGGATGATAAAGCTTATCTATCCATAGCTTCTCCACTACTTCAGTCAGGAAGTCATCAAGGTCTCCCTCTCTGACAATATCTACAGAATGGTTTTCCCAAAGATCATCAAAGAGTTTTTTCCCTTCGGAATATTCGTCACGAAGGATGACATTGATCTCCTGCCTGTTTTTCATACCGGAGAGAGAGAGGTTGCTGGAACCGGTGATCATCGTACCTGGGAGAAGTCCGGACTGGTTATGTTCTGGAGTATGCTCGAAGAGATATAGTTTCGCATGATTAGGTTGTTCGGTTTTCTTGATCTCCAGAGAACCATCTTTTATCTTACTGAAGAATATCCGGAATGCCTCTTGCTTTTCATCATTGTCGAAGAAATCGGTATCGTTGAATACATCAACCAGTGATTTAAAGTAGTTATTCTTAATCTCCAAGCGTGAATGATTTACTTCCTGAATAATCTGAAACTCCCGGATCTTATTGGAGATATCCTTTTCAATACTCATCCCGACGAGGATTCGGAGTTTTCTGTCTCCTAAGTTCTTATAGATCTGCTCGAAACCGGAGAAGTAGAAATAACCTACCAGGAAATGCAGACTATCGGAACAGGGAAGAATTTTCTCGATAATCTCAGTCAGAAATTCCTGCTGATTTGTTACTAATTTTGCCATCGGATCGTATCCTTGTAAAACTCCCTCTATTTCTATAAAACAGCTCAAAAGAACACCATCACTATATTTTTATTTTGTCGGGGAATGTCAATATTTATGATATGATCTATTGAGTCTGTGCTTTTTCTGAAATCAAAGTATGAGAGGAGAATTTTTTTTTACTCAGAGTTAATGGGGGTCAGGAGCATATTGAACCGGGTAATTTGATGCTAAAGATGCTATTTGTTATCCCTTATATAGTAGAGGGGTTTGAAATCAAGCCAGGGAAGAAAATGAGATTATAAAGACTTGTTTGGCTTAACAAAGATTAGACAGGCTTTATCTTAAGCTCAAAAAAGGGGGAACAATGAAAAGAGCAGTGATCTTGATAATGATAACAGTAATATTTGTCTGTTTAAACGCTTTTCAGGAAGGAACGATCAATGTAGAGGGAACTGCGTCATTATCAGTGACGAAATTGAATGAAGGTGCCAGCAGTATCAGAACAGGATTGGTGAGTACGGAGGAGATGCTGAGGGAGATAACGAATGAAGGGGCTACGCCTGAAGACAGGATTGCAGTTTTTCTTTTGATCATTATTCCTTGAGAACGATCGGGCAATAGTTATTGTGTGTTCATAATCAGAAGATAGAGAAAAGTATGCGGCATTGAAGCAGAGGAGAAAAGGGGCGCTTGACTTCGTCGAGATCGGAAGCAGCGACTTGCAATAACAGCCATGCTTAAATGAATGAGGGTAATCAGGCAGATTTGAGATAAAACTTGACATCAAAATGACTTCGAACGGTAAAAGACATTGTTAATTAATTGACATGAGATTGCAGTTGATAGATTTTTTGTTTGTTCAAAGAGACTGATCAAGGAAGAGTAATTATGAAGGCATGTTCGTTAAGAGGTATTTTTATTTTCTGCGAATTCAGAGACACTTTTCATTAACTTGACCTTTCCAGAAATTAAGGGCATTTCGTTTCCCCAAGAGATTAATACCATGGAGAAATATGATAAATGATATTGTCAAGCCACCAGAGAGGGTGGAGAATGATTTAAAAAAGTAGTTCATTTGCCGGAGCAGAACTCGAAAAGCTGGTTATAAATCAATAAAAACGATCGTGGAGGAGGTAATATGAAGAGAGATGATAAGGCATATTGGAAAGCGACCCGCAGGTTACTGGGCGTTGTTTTATTCTTGTGGCTCCTTGTTTCGCTGGGTTTTAGCATCATTTTCTCACAACAACTAAACAGTTTTAGTTTGTGGGGATATCCCCTGGGCTTTTGGTTTGCACAACAAGGCTCGATCTATACATTTGTCGTTCTGATATTCGCGTATGCCTATTTGATGGGCAAAATTGACCGTAAATATGATGTTCATGAGAATTAGACGGAAAGGAGAATATAGATGAGTCTTCAGTTAACAACTTATATCATTGTCGGATTCACTTTTCTTTTATATATTGGTATTGCCGTATGGTCACGAGCCAAATCAACCAAAGACTACTATGTTGCCGGCGGTAATGTCGGTCCAATCACGAATGGCATGGCTACTGCTGCTGACTGGATGTCTGCCGCTTCCTTCATTTCGATGGCTGGAATGGTTGCCAATATGGGTTATGGAGGGTCGGTCTTTTTAATGGGCTGGACAGGTGGTTATGTTTTATTGGCCATGCTGCTTGCTCCTTATTTGAGGAAGTTCGGAAAATTTACGGTACCTCAGTTTATCAGAGAACGTTTTTATTCCCGGACAGCAGCAGCGGTAGCTGTAACATCCTTGTTAGTAGCGTCAATCACTTATATAATCGGTCAGATGACAGGAGTAGGGGTTGCCTTTTCAAGGTTTTTGGGGGTATCGAGTGAAGTCGGTATCTATATTGGTATGGGTATAGTCTTTACTTACGCTGTGTTTGGCGGGATGAAGGGTATTACTTATACGCAGGTAGCTCAGTTTTTGGTGTTGATAACTGCTTATATCGTTCCGGCAATCTTTATTTCCTTTATGCTCACCGGAAATCCTATTCCCCAGCTTGGTTTGGGATCTCGCTTATCCGGAACGGATGTAGCGTTGCTGGAACGGTTAAACCAGGTAGTTACGGATTTAGGTTTTAGGGAATATACAACAGCTTTCGCCGGCAGTATGCATAATATGGTATTGTTCACTTTGTCTTTGATGATCGGTACGGCAGGTTTACCTCATGTTATAATGAGATTTTTTACTGTTCCTTCCGTAAAAGCAGCTCGGATATCAGCAGGCTGGACACTGATTTTTATTGCCATGCTCTATACGACAGCCCCGGCAGTAGGGGCAATGGCAAAGTACAATCTTCACAGAACTATAACCCCCGGTATTGAAAGAGGATTGAGCGTCTTCGATCCGGAAGCAAGTCTCGTAGGGGAAGAAAGACCTGAATGGATGAGTAGATGGGAAGCGACCGGTCTTTTAAGCTGGGAAGATAAGAATAATGACGGACGGATCCAGTATTATAATGACCAGTCAGATGATCAGGAGTTTCTGGCTAACGCTGAAGCAGCCGGCTGGGATGGTAATGAGTTATATGTCAATGCAGATATTATCGTATTGGCTAATCCGGAGATAGCACTACTTCCTAATTGGATAATAGCTTTAGTAGCTGCGGGCGGTTTAGCTTCTGCCCTGTCCACTGCCGCCGGGCTGTTGATTGCAATCTCATCCTCAATATCACATGATTTGGTTAAAGGTATCTTTCTGCCTAAATTGTCAGATAAAGGTGAGCTTCTTATCGGAAGAATTTCCATGACTATTTCTATTGTTATTGCAGGCTGGCTGGGACTTAATCCGCCAGGCTTTGCAGCGGGAACAGTAGCATTGGCATTTGGAATAGCTGCCAGCTCACTGTTTCCGGCTCTGATGATGGGGATTTTCTCAACAAAGATGAACAAAGAGGGGGCTACTGCCGGTATGCTTGCCGGTCTCGCAGTTACCCTGTTCTATGTTTTTGCGCATAAAGGAATATTTTTTGTCCAAGGCACAAGTTTTGTTCATTTGTTCGGGGGAGAGAATTTCTTCCTTGGTCTGACACCGGAAGCTATTGGAGCGGTTGGAGCTGCAGTCAATTTCAGTGTTGCTTTTATAGTAAAAGGAATGACCAAAGAGCCACCGGAACATATTCAAATTTTGGTTGAAAATGTCCGGTTACCCCGCGGTAGTTCTCAGGTAAATGGTGCTCATTAGAAAACGAGAAGTTTTTGAGTATCAGCTTCTGATATTCAGGCTTTTGAATGCGGATACAGTTTTCTTAAAAATGACCTGTATCCGCATCTCAGAGCCGGAGAGAGCATAGGAGAGTGAATATCCACTTCATTTTTACCTGGGTCTTGTTTTTAGGATTGTTTCCTATCGGATTTTTTTGGCTGAGGAGAGCCTGGAAGATAATTAAGCAAAAGGATTATTCCTATGTTGCGCTCAAGAAAGGTGAACCGCCAAAGAATCCTGAAAAATACGCTCCGTACTCAGCATTGTTAAACCTCATTGCCGGATCGATATTTGTTGTCGTTATTATCTTAATCGTTGCTTTTGGAATACCTTACAATACCTGGACTGCGATTGTTGGAATAACACTCTGGAGCAAACTATTTGCGGATTTTATTATCAGCCGTCATGCTCATATAAAATGGCGGAAATAGCATACCAGCTTAGCGGGAAAGAGTTTTTAATAATAAGATCTAAGAAAGAAATTCCTTTTGAATGAAGGTGTGTAGCTCATCAATTTCTTTAAAGCATTCCCGCAGCATAATCTCTTCGAGATGGCCTAACTGATCAGGATTAATCCAGTTATCGGGCTCGAGATTGCTTTCGATTGCCAGAACCTGATTCCATAAACGCAATTTAACCAGTTTTTCATAAGCAGTGACCAAATCGCGGTGTTTTGAATCAAGAATAATCCCGAGACTATTTATCGCTTCCAGCCGGTCAAGAGTATTTGTCTCCTGAACAAAGTTTTGCAAGGCATAGAGGCGGGCAAAACTAATGATAGCAATTGCCGGTGATTTTACATCTATTCTGCCCGGATGTTCTTTACTGGCAGAAGTAACAATGCTGCCGAATAAGCGAAGCGGAGTTTTGAAGATCAGGGCATTTTGGGCTACCTGAGTCAGGAAAAATGGTGTTTCTTTCAGTAACAGGTTTATATGCTTCCTTAGTTCTGAAACCAGCTCAGGATCACCAGCCACAGGGCGGTAATCAAAAAATATACTGAACTCGATAACCTGCTGGGGCTCACAGTTACGGATCCACTCTTCGAAATACGCTTTCCAAATATAAAGAGGCTGGCACCATTGAGGATTAGCGGCAATTTTATTGCCGGGGCATTTTTTATATCCTGCCTGTTCCAGAAGGTCGCAGACCCGGGAACCGAGCTGCAGAAAATACTGTTCGGTTTTTTTGTCGATTCCCTTCTTCTCGGATTGATAGATAATTGCATTATCCTGATCACTAAACATGGTCATTGACTGTCTGCCGTGACTGCCGAGTGCTAAAAAGGTAAAGGGAACAGGTGGCGGTCCGAGTTCTTCAGTACAGAACTCGATCAGTTTTTGGGTTGTAATATCGGTTATGGTTGAGATCATAAAAGTAATAGCAATAGAAGAAGTACCGTTTTCGAGCAATGAGACAACGATACTGTTGATCTTATGCCGTAAAGAGATGATTTCACTGATCTTGCTCGCCTTTTTTATGGAATCAGCTATATCCGTAGCTATGGTATTGGGTAAATGCAGGAGACGGTTTAAAGCGATCTGGGTACCGGTGTGTCCGGCAGTATCTAAAGAGCGTCTTACTAAGATCATACACCCGGAATTCGGATCGTTATACTCACTCTTAAATGTGAGATAACAGCTAAGAGTTGTGCTGTCACAGCGTCTGAGAACGGCATAAATGGGGTAAGAAGATTCCGGATTGTTAATCCGGGGGAAATTATTTAGCCATTCTTTATTGGCTTCGATATCAGGGAAGACATCTGTTAACTCCAGAAGTTCAATGTTTTCCGGTCCGCAGCCAAGCAGCTCATACATCACAGTGTTAGCGTAACGGCAGCGACCGTCATAGACAAACAAAGCCCCTTCTGTTGCAGCTTCACTCAAAGCCCGGTATCTCTCGATAGATTCAAGCAGCAGTTTTTCAGCTTCATTACGAGAGTTTTCAAGGACTAAACCCTGTCTCACCAGATAGACAAGTAATATCAAGACAATGAATAAGACAACAAGGGAAATTTTTACGATGTGCCCTTTAAGATTCGAAATCTCAGCCTGAACATCATATACGTAAATACCTGTACCGATAAGCCAACCCCATGGTTCAAACAGCCGAATATATGACTCTTTCGGTTCCATGCGGTCATAGTCGTCCATCCATTGCCAGACATAGCTGATAAATCCCTCTCCCTGTTCTCTTACCAGGTCGGCAAAGGCAACGAAGATCCTTGTGCCCTGAGCATCGGTATAATTAGTGACATCCTGATTATTAAGGTCTGAACGGTAAGGGTGCATCAAAATCCGAGGAGTGAGGTCCTGCAGCCAAAAATAATCTCGATTATCCGGTCCGTAACGCATTGCTGCGATGCGGTTCTTGGCGAGAGATTGGGCGTTTTCCAGAGAGAGATGACCGCTTTCGACTTCCTCGGCAGCTTCATATAATACTCCCCAGGCGACCTGAGTCAACTGCTTTATATTCTCTCGTTTTCTCTCCAGCAAAGTGTTCTCAAAATAGGGAAGCAGAAAGACAAACAGAGCAACTACGAAAAGGGCTAAGGTTAGAAAGGCAGGAAGGAAGATATTTGAAATAAACGAAAACCATTGATTCCTTGGTTTTTTTGCCGGATTAGTTACCGGTAGAACCGGTTTTTTGGGAATACTTGTTGATCTCTTCAGCAAAGCAAAACGGAAGGCTTTCCATTGCTGAAGAGAAATTGATATTCCCGGTTGAGAATCTTCAGGAGCATGATAGTCAGTTCCCGCTGAGACGATGAATTGATTGCCTGCAGCAATTTCCAGCAGTTGGTCTTGGGTTTGCTCGGAGTTTGCTCCGTAGAGTGCCTCCACACCGTCTAAACCGAGTTTTTGCAGATCATTCAAAAGAATCCTTAACTTGTTATAATCAGGGATAGTTTGAAACGGATGGGCTAAGACTGCTATTCCTCCAGACTTGTGAATAATCTCGATGATTTCCTTGGCGTTCCGGAAAACCTTCAGCATTACGCTATGATGACTTTCTCCGTTATGATTGTTTTTTTCACTCAGTAAGCTATTCAATTCAGGGTGATTGAGGTTAAAACCGTATCCTAAGAGATGAATAATCTGGCTTTTATGGATAGTAGTAATCTCAATACCCGGGATAAAACCAATGCCATACCGTGATAAAGCCCTTTTAAATTCAGATTGACCATTGATAGTATTATGATCGGTCAAGGAAGCGTATTTAACCGCTGCTTCAGAGAGTTTTTTGGCAATCTGTTCAGGTGATAGAATGCCGTCGCTATATAAAGAATGGCAATGCAATTCTACTCTGACGAATTGATCGGTATTTTCATCGGAGGATGAATTATTGAATAGTTTTCTGTATTGCTTGATAATACTCATTTCTTTCCTTCCGGCTAATTCTGTTTTTCAGGTTACCTTTACTGTCAACAATTATTCACGCTGAAGATACCTGGTAATATCCTTGTTGATAGTTTGCAGGGAATTGTTTTGTAGGGAATTAAGATACATTAGAAAGCAGCACAGCAATAGAAGAATAACAGGAGTAAAAGGGTGTTTGAATAGGGCGGTTGACTTTCGTTGAGTTTGGAAGCAGCCACCCTTGTGAAAGATAACAAGATTTCACGGGGCAGGCGAAGAAGAAATCTCCTCGGTTCACAACCGCCCTCTCCCTGCTTTGCTTCCGAAGGGTTGCTGTTCAACTGTAGGTTCTTTATTTTTTATTCTGTCACATAAAGGAAGTAATCAGGCAGATTACAGAATCATTGAATGGTTCTTTTTCTTATTACTACTTACTTTCTTTGCAACAGCTCAAAGAAAGTAACAAAGAAAAGCTGCCGGCTGCAACAAACCAGCTAAAAACCTTCTCGTGACAGCTTCTCTCGATAAACTCCTCGCTTCGCTCGTCAGACAGTATCTTCGAAGCTGTCTCTCGTACAGTTTTATTAACGCTGTTTTTTGCAACGCCGGAATTAAAAAACCGGAGGAAGGATAGCAGGTCCATTGGGTAGTGAAGCAGGAAAATCGTAACGCAAATTGGTAATTTGCGGAGAACAAGTTACCAACTTGTTTTACAGATTAAAAATCTGCAGTAGTGAAGCTTCGAAGAAAAGATAAAAATCCTGCGGAAGAGAAAGAGCTGATAGAGATTAGGGAAAAGCCGGAGGAAGGAATAGCAAGTCCATAGGGAGCTGAGCATGAGGTAAAGATGAAAGGGTTCACGCAGATTATAGCGGACATATATTATTTTTTGAATACTAACTCAATTTCAGGATATGTCTAATCGCAATGAAGAGTGACTTTTAACTCAATTTCAGGATATGTCTAACCACAATAAACAGTTACTATGTTTGATCTGCTGTAGGGGCGGTTCACGAACCGCCCTAATCTGTCTTTTATATATGCTTATTCTTATGATAATTATCTCAAGCCAGCAATGTGCGGATGAATTCTCCGTTTTTGAGGGTACCAAGTAAACCATTCCGGCAGCTTTCCTCGTCGTATTTTCCTACTTTGTCGGGTGCTAATCCCTTTTTTCTGATAATAAAGGGAACGGGGTCATGAACATGAGTCCGCAGGTCACAGGGAGTAGGGTGGTCGGGAAGGAAAGCAAGGGCAATGGGTTCAGAATTCTTCTCAACAGCTTCCATTATTGGTCTGACAACTCTTTGATCCAGTGCCTCAATGCATTTGATTTTCAGTTCGACGTTCCCTTCATGTCCAGCTTCATCAGCAGCCTCGATATGCAGATAAACAAGATCAACTTCCTCAATTGCTTTCAGGGCAGCGGCAACTTTTCCTTCATAATTTGTGTTATATAGTCCTGTTGCCCCTTCAACATGGATGACTTTAAACCCGGCATAGACACCGATCCCGTGTAAAAGATCCACTGCTGAGATAACAGCTCCGGTTTTACCGTAGAGTTCCTTATAAGTCTTCATTTGCGGCTTTTTCCCTGCCGACCAGAACCAGACAGAGTTAGCCGGATCTTTACCTTCTTCCATCCTTTTCAGATTAACCGGGTGGTTTTTCAGGAAGCTCTGGGACTGAATGATCAGGTCTTTCAAAAGCCGGGCAGTCTCTTCTCCTTCGAATGACTTTGCTTTTGGCAGATAATCTCTCCAGGGTTTACCCGGAACATCGTGAGGAGGGGTTAGATCAATGGCGGGATTCCCTTTTTTAAAGACGAGCAGATGCCGGTAACTCACTCCGCCGTTAAAGCAGATAAGCTCGTTTCCGAACTCATCATGTAGTGCTTCAATTAATGCTCTTCCTTCTTCGGTTGATATATGTCCGGCAGAGTGGTTTTTGATCAGATCGTTTTCAAGGCAGATAAGGTTACAACGCATTGCCAGGTCGGAAGGCTGTAATTCTACTCCCATAGCAGCAGCTTCCAAAACACCCCGTCCCTGATAAACTTCATGGACATCATAGCCCAGGACTGCGAGATTGGCTACTTCAGAGCCGGGAGGCATGTCATCGGGAACGGTTTTGAACATCCCACAGGTTCCCTTTTGAGCTAATAAATCTATATGTGGTTTTGAGGCAGCCATCAACGGGGTTTTGTTGCCAATGCTTTCGATGGGGTAATCTGCCATACCATCGCCAAGAATAATAATCGTTTTCATTTTATGCTCCAGCTTGGGTTTATTTGTTGATATTTCTTGTAATACCGTATCTAATATGGAATCAGAACATTAGCAATCGGAGTAGTTTTCCAGAAGATGCCGGGCAAATATTTGATAATCTAAGTCCAGAGTAGTTATATATTCTCTTTTCTCTTCCAGGCCCTGCAGAGAGGGGGGGAGTTCAGGGTCGAAACTGAGCAGTTCCTGGATCTTTTCCGGGAACTTGGCTGGGTGAGCAGTCTCCAGAGAGACACAAAGCTTCTCCGTATCCTGCGGATGACGATGCAGATAGTTCATCAAACCAGCCCAGCCTACTGCACCATGAGGTTCAAGCAGCAGGCGATGTTCTCTCCATTCTTTACTGATGGTCAGTTCGGTCTGAATATCGCTGATACTGACGGCATACATGTCCTGCCGCAATTTCTCTAAATCTGCCGGCTGAAGCATTTCTCCCTTTTCATTCATCTCTCCGCCGTAAAGGGCTATCAAGCGGGCTACATTGCTGGGATGACCGACGTTCATAGCGCTGGAGATGCAATTTCTGGAGGGGGAGATAACATGGTATTCGCCGGTCTCGACATAGCGGGGGAATTCATCATTCTCATTGGTAGAGACGACGAATTTACCTACCGGTAAGCCCATTCTTTTGGCCAGCAAACCTCCCATCAAGTCACCGAAATTACCGGAAGGGACACTAAAGATTATCTCATCAGCTTCTTTTTCGAAGAGGGAGGCATAGGCATAGAAATAGTAAACGATCTGGGGAATGAGCCGTCCGATATTGATGGAGTTTGCTGAAGAGAGAGGGAGATGTTCCAGTTTCTGGTCAGTAAACGCCTTTTTTACGAGAGCCTGACAGTCATCGAACTTGCCGTCTATTGAGATTATTTCGACATTTTTGCCGAGAGTAGTCATCTGTTTTCTTTGCCGGGCAGTAACTTCAGTTTTTGGAAAGAGAACCACAACCCGGATATTGTCCAGCCCGTAGAAGGCATTAGCTATAGCGCTGCCGGTATCTCCCGAAGTAGCTGTTAAGATCAGCAGTTTATTCTGATTAAGGGAGAGGTAGTATTGCATCAGCCTTCCCATCAGTCTGGCGGCGAAATCTTTGAAGGAAGCCGTAGGACCTTGATCGAGACGCATTACATAAGAACGGTTGAACACTTTCTCGAGTGGAACGGTGTAGTTATAGGCATCATTGACAAGTTTTCTGAGTTCTTCTTCAGGTATTTCCTCCGAGAGGTATTTATGCACGACCCGGAAAGCTATCTCGGTGTAGGGGAGGCCTTTCATAGCAAGTAACTCATTTTTGCTGATCACAGGAATGGTCTCAGGCATGAAGAGTCCGCCATCTTGTGCCAATCCTTTCAGAAGGGCATCTTTAAAGCGGACTTTGGGGGCACGTTTATTTGTTGAGTAATAGAGCATTATTTTTCTCCGCAATTTTTTATTATAGGTCATATCTTTTACCAGAAAGGAGGTAGCGGGCACGGTAACCGTGCCCCTCCAAAATTATGAATTAAGCTGTCGGGCTATCCATCAGCCTTTTCTCATTCGGGCAGAAGAAGCTCCGCCAACGGAATAATTCGGGGCATCATGTTTCAGTTCTTTTCCGTCAAGCAGGGCAAGTGCCTGATCAAGGTCTTTAATCACATCTTCAGGGTGTTCGGCACCGACGCTGAGGCGGATTAGATTAGAGGGGATAGCTGCTAATTTCCTTCCCTCTTCTCCCTGCTGGGAATGGGTTGAGATAGCTGGTATCGTGGCTACCGACTTAATCCTGCCGAGGTCAGTAGCACGCCAGATCCTGTTAAATCCGTCAAAGACGAGGCGGGCATTCGCTGCACCACCTTTAACCTCGAAGGACATTAAATGTCCGTAACGGTTGACCGGTTTCATATATTGCGGGTCATCTTCGGCATCAACCAGGAACATGTATTTTTTTGCCAGGCTGTGCAATTTATGATTTTCCAATCCGAGATACTGAACTCTCTCTACATGTTTATGATTGGAGAGAAATTCAGCGACTCTGAGAGTGTTGTTAGACATAATGTCCATCTTCATTCTCAAAGTGCGGACATCGTTAATGATCAGGCTGCAGAGCATAGGTGAAAGGTTAGGACCGTAATCACGTCCGGGGAGAAGCTTCAGGTAGGTACAAAAATCGGCTTTCAGATCGTCATTATCGATCTTTGCCGGGAAATTTTTTCGGGCAATGATAGCTCCGGCTGTTCCGTATCCGCTTGTTGTCAGAGATTTAGTAACGGAATGGATAACAATATCAGCTCCGAAAGCCAGAGGTCTCATCAGGGCAGGGGTAGCGACAGTGGCATCGACAATGAGGGGGATACCGTATTTATGTGCCAGTGCTGCGACTTTTTCAATATCAAAGAAGGCGAGGGTAGGATTGCTGGGGAGTTCACCATATAGGAAGCGGGTGTTCTCATCGATCAGTGATTCCCATTCTTCGAGATTAGTGGAATCAATTACTTTCCGCCATTCACAACCGCTTTCTTTATCTTTTCGGACAGCAAAGAGCTGATATGTACCGCCGTAAACCTGGGAGGTTGCCACAAAGTTACGGGGTTTATGGGGGTCTTTGGGGTCAGGATGGAGAAATTCATCAACCACTGTCCTGATCGCCGACATTCCCGAGGAAGTCACGAGGCAGGAGGTTTCCTTGCCGGTACGGTATTCTTCCAGCAGGGCTAAGAGGGCTTCTAAGTAGTACATACTGGGATTGGCTATTCTGGCATAACACCAGGTCGGAATCTGATAACTCAGAGCGAGTTCCATTTCGTCCGAATCCCGGTAAGATTGAGAGGTAGATAAATAAATGGGTTCAATAATAGAACCCTGGTTAAAATCTAAAGCTTCCTGCATCGAGTATAGACCGTGTACGGCTATAGTATCGAATCTGCTGTTCCGCATTTGGTTCCGGTAGTTTTCTTTCCATTGCATAGCCTGTTTGGCTGCTTCTAAATATCGTTGTTTCCCGTCCATGATAATGCTCCTTTTCATTTTATCTGTCACAAAAAGGAGTTCAGGGAATATTGTGTCAAATATTTTCTCGGAGGGTAATAATGGATTCGGTCAAGCTGAATGAAAGATAAAGAAAGGGAAAGAGCAGTAATCGTCAGGGAAAAGCTGAGGAATAATTGAAATCAGGAAAGTAAAAAGAAGAGTTCTCTTAATGATTAGGGGGAGTGTGTAAGATATCCTGTTCCTTGTTTTTTATTGCTGTGCCTATCCTTTCTCCGAAACGGATTGTCGTTTCATAAGATAACTGCGTGTTATGTAAGATGTCTTGATCGATAATGAGACTGTTTTCCTTAAAAAGCAGAATAACGGAGGAACCGCCAAATTCGAAATATCCCTTTTCATCCCCTTTCTGGTGGGGTTTCTCGGGTATGAAGGTCTGTCTAATGCTCCCGACAAGAGTAGCACCGATCTCTGCCATGATGATATTTCCGAACTGAGCTGATTTGATAAGCGTATATTCTCGCTTATTCTGACAATAGGTCCTTATTTTCTTTTGTATTGAGATTGGGGAGACGGAGTAATATTTCCCTTTGATCTTGTGTGATTTTCCGGGGATACCTTCAACCGGAAAATGAAAACGGTGGTAATCTGCGGGAGTCAATCGAATAATGAGCATACTACCGTTGTAATACTCAGCAGCCAGTTTTTCGTTATTCAAAAATTCAGGTAGAGAGAAATCGTGTCCTTTAGCGATAAAATGAAGTCCTTTGTCTAACTTATCATAGGCAAGAATCTTCCCATCGGCAGGTGAGACCACAGTGAAGGGATCAGGGTCGATTTTCCGGTATTCATGCTTTATCTTTCTGATAAAGAAGTCATTGAAGGAGGAATAATCCTTCAGTTCTTTCTCGAACCGGTCAATATCGATATTGAAAATCTTGATGAAAGACTTGATCTTTAGAGAGGAACGGGGGCTTTTCATAAATCTGCCATAGATCCGGGAAAAGCTCTTGCGTTTGATGACCGTCTCCAGAGCCAGATTGCCGAAAGGATCATGATAAAGCCATTTAAGCCATTGTTCCGCAGGGATACGCTCTTTTTTAAGCAGTTTAGTCTGACGGTCTATATAATAGATCGATGGTATTCTCTTATAAGACGGTTTACGGTATAAACGTGGTTTCATAATACTCTAAACAATAATTCTCAAGCCATCTCTTGCCAGAAGATACTGCTTTTCGATCATCTTTATTTTCTTGCCGGAACCTAAGACGGTTACCCGGAAGAATACGATTAAAACCTGGATCACTTTATTTTTTCTTACTGACATTTCCTCTATTGAGCCGGGAAGGCGTTGATCAAAAAGGTTAAGCGGAAGGAAGAGAGAATTGTTCCGGCAATGATAAAAGCGAGAATCAATACTTTAGTATAGTCTTGAGCTTTCAGGGTTCCTGTCATCAAAGGTTCCCGGGCTAAATATGCCGAAGCTCCGTACAATTCTTCTCCGATGAGGGTATAATCACAGGTAGCGATAAAGAAAGGAATCTGAGTTATAGAATCAGATCCGGCTATTTGAATAGCTCCCTGGGCATTTCCGGTTTCGGTCATAATCAGGGCTTCCGCGAAAAACACACCCAGGAAGAAATTAGCAACGGTTTTCTGTCTGACCATAATACCATTTACACCGGCAACGAAAGCGAACTGATCTCCTGAAATATAGAAAATATCATCCCGGTTGAAAGTATCGGGTCTGCCGGCAGCTACGTGAGCCTCTTTTACAGTTTCCATGGCAACCGGAAGAACGATATAATCGGCAACAGGCACCATTACTTTGGTATCATATTCTGCGGCTTTTCGGGCAACGTTACTGAGTATGGAGAGGGCGGCAAGGGTTGCGATGTCCTCAATATAACCGATACCAGGAACAAAGAGGATCGGTTTTCCCATTTCGGTTGCTCTTCCGATGGCATTATCGATTTCTTCCAGACCGGCAATAGGACGGATAAACATATCATCACCGGCCATAGCCTTACGGATCAGCAGGAAGACAAGCAAACCGAAAACCAAAGTTGCAATAAGGGCGGGGAACATGTTGCGGGTAAACCAATCAGGGGTGGGAAAGATGTATGTTTCGTCCTCTTGATCATAAATATCATCCTGATAGAAGAGTGCCTTACCATCCGATTTGATAAAGATATACTCAAAGCTCCTCTTATCCCGCTCCCGGACATCAGCAAGGTATTTCATTCTTTTTCGGTCAGGAGTGATCTTATTAGCTTCGGCGATCAGAGGATGTTCTGTTTGCATCCATAGCAGGTTCCGGTAATACTCAAGATCACTGCTGAGCAACCAGGCTGATGCTTCGTCATCTTCTGTTTGAGTCAGTTCATTCTCTAAAGCTGTAATCTGTTTCTGATAGCGGGTAATATCGTTTTCAATTTCCGCAAGAAAGATATTCGTGCTTATTTCGGTATCTCTTTCTCTGTCGAAAGTAATACCTATACTGCTGTCAACAAGCAGGAGATTTTTCTCCAGATCATATTTGCTAACCATTTTGAAGATCGATGTTTCATAAGGAATACTATCATCGAACAATCTGGCAAAGGGACTTATTGCCCTGGCAAGCCTGAATTCCCGATCCGCTTTCGCTCTTTTGTAGAGATAGTAACTGTATTCGGAAACGATCTCAAATTCTCCGTCATTCACTACATCCGGAGCACGGTTTTCTAACTCGCTGTATTCGATAAAACCAAATTCATCGTTGTAAAACATCTTTTGGGTCAGAAGATAACTCTCTTCAATATCTTCATTGTTGAAAGTCGGTACGATTTCCACCAATAGACCTTCGCTTAGCAGTTCAAATGAAGGGATGGAGACCTTTATCATCTTGTCCGGTAAAAATTCGTAAACCTCTGTTAGAAAGCTGCCACGGGAATCATAGAATTTAAAGACAATACTTTTTAACCTGTTTACCCGATTATCTGTGTAATCATAATTAAGAGAGAGTTTTGTTCTTTCCTGGTTGAGGAACCCACCCTGGGTCATAAAGACAAGGGGCTTACCGAAGAGAAGCTGATTGTAATCACCTTTATCATCAGGTTTATCCTGAATGATGTACTCGGGTAAAACAGGTCTGCTCCGGGATTGTCTGATCTGGGGTTCAACTATTTCCGAAAAACTTTCGTAGCCCGAGTAGTCGGTAAAGGAAAAGACAAAACGGTATTGCTCCAGATCATTCCAAGCTACCGGATATAACTCATCACCGTTCAGGATACTGATTTTTCCGTCAGAAGACTCTAGGTAACCCGTTATCGTTGAGGAATAGGGAAAGGCGGTGGGAGAGGCAAGAATATGAAGGGCGGGATTAGGGAAATCTGTTGCAGGATCTGCGCCTTCCTCTTCAGTATTCGTTCCTTGTCTGTTAAGTATTTCTTCTCTCCTCTTTTCCTGCGCAATATAAGCTTCCATGCCGGGAATCAGATTCTCGGTCAGAAGATAGACATTCCGCAGATAGATATCATCTTCAAAGATCGGGTTTAGCCATTCGAACTGCATTTTTTGCAGATCAGAGAGAATAACTGCCGCAAATTCTCTCGGTTCTTCGGGGGGATTATCATAAGCGATCCCTTCGACAATTTCACTCGGAGGATGAAAACGCCGCTGCTGATCAACAGCAACCACAGTATAATAATAGGGTTTTTCAGGAAGCAGCATCGAGTAAAGACCTTCAAAACTTCTAAGAGTCAAGCCTGCATAAACGGTCTTCACCTCGTTTTCGGTTTCATCCAGTTCAGCCATCTCGACTGGCTGAGAACGATAATAAAAGTCATCTTTGTTAATTACCCCGAGAACCGAATAGTGATTCAAATATCTGCTATAGATACTGATATCCCGCGGCATTTCGCGGTAAAGGGGACTGTCCGGAGGCTGCTGCACCTCCTTTTTTAAAGAAGCAGGAGAATAGAGACTGACAAACTCGGTAAAGTCTCTGTCATAATAGTACAACCTTGGAGAGACAACTCCGAGTTTAGGGTCAACTTCAATCTGTCCGATATAGAACAGACTGTCAGGGGTTATTCCCCGGTAGATGCGGTATTCTATGATCCGTTTTTCTCTCGGGAGAGGTATCCAGGAGAGCAAAAGACCAGAACCGTCGTCGTGTGGTAAATCATCGACAGTAAAGTCCTTTACCCGGTTGTCAGAAAAATCTAAAGCTGAAATTGTAGTGATAAAAGAAACAAAGAAAACTCCAAGAATGATAAGAAAAGAGATCAGTCTTTTCATAGGAACCTCAAGAAGGATAAGAAAACAGATTAATGACAACTACTTGACTTAAATCAATCTATTGCCGGCTTGGCAGAATTAAATCCAGCGATCAGTCAAGTACCCTAAAGGTATAATACCAGCTCTCTTTGACCCCGGTAATCAAGAAAACCTCTCACTTGTTTTAAGGCAACAAGTGAGAGGTTCATCTGAATAACTATTATTGGATCAACTTGAGGACATCTCCGACCAGGAACTGAATTCTCCCGATCAGCAGTGAAAGACGCGCCATAACGGTATAACCGAAAGAAGCGCCAAAGCCGATCATCATGTACCAGACCCCGATCCGGGTGAACTTTCCGTATAATCCTTCGTGCGATTTCGAGAAGAAGAAATAGAGAAGGATAGTTACGGTTCCCACAAAGATCAGGAAAGAGTTTATATCAATGATCGGAAGCATAGCACTCCGCATCTGAACCAGAACCTGAGCATGCATGGAGAGAGGTACTCCCAAACCTACTATACCGAGACCAAAAACGATAGGGTATCTTGATAACCAGCTCAATTTACGGTTAAATCTGAAGATATAGAAAGAACCGAGGATAGCGGGTAAGATCAGGATATACTTATGCTGCAGGAAGATCGGAGTATAGAGGAAGGGAATAAAGGCGTTATTGTACACCAGTGGGATAAAATAGCCAAGCGACACACCTATCAGAAGATGTTCGGCAAAGCGATAGAAGGGGTTGTCTCTGTAAAGAAAGGAAAATATACAGAGAGTAAGAAAGGCTGCTATCCAGTTACTTATTGTTTCAAACATTTTTTCCTCCTATCACATCTTTTTTTCACGTTGTTTTTCGAAGAAATAGCCAACATTTCCGATGATAATGAAAACGATAATCAATATATGAGCAACCGTCTGAGCATTCATACCGATACGGGCTGTCCTGAAAATATAAGGAACACTTTCATCGGTAATCGCGACGTGTTCTTCCCGGGCTCTTTCCTGACTGAAAGGCCTGTCCTGGGCAGCGAAGAGATCAACCATCTTTTCATACTCAGCAGCACCTTTCAAACCGGCTAAGATGCCAATCAGCTGACCTGTTTGCAGATATGGATAAACGTCAGCAGCCATAACTGCGGTAATCCCGGCAGCGACATTAACCCCGAATCTTGGACGGGCATAAGTGTACCAGACTGCTCCGAAGGAGGAACCGGAAGTCTCAATCACCAGGTTCATCTCATTGTAGTTGATTATTCCTTCCATCATCGGCAGATTGGCAACCTGTCGCCCCTCAGCATCAGTTTCGACAGCCTCGGCAATATCATCTCCCATCCCCAGAACTATGGGAAGATAAATGGCGGCAGGTTTGTAACCAATATTGATATAGTGTTCACCCGAGACAATATGGTCGAATTCTTCCTTAACGGTATTGAGAGCATAGTCAACCAGCGGAGCTGCGGTTGGCGTGAAACAGATCGTAAACACCTTTACATTACGAAGAAAAGCATGCCTGAGTATTGCCACTTCCATCGGAAACAGTTCCGGCATAGTCGAAGCATCGTGCATAAAATTGATCAGGATAGCCCTGTCTTCTCTGCCGGCAAAAGAATCTATCATCTGGTAGATATTCTCAGTCGGTTCGGTTGTATAGGTCTTGGAGTCATAGACGAAGATAAGAGGGATGGTTATTGCCAGAGCAACCATCAAATATATCCACCGTCTGTCGAGTTCTTGTAGTCTTTCAAAAAAATTCATTTCTTCCCCCCTTTCCTTAGTCGCCACTACCGAGGTAGGTTCTTTCAATGCCGAGCATTATTTTGAGTGAAGTTGCGGTCATACCGAGTCCCACACCAAGAGCGATCCCTCTTTTCGCTGCCATATTCGGAACATTCAGAATCCAGGTAGAGGTATCGGGTATCCAGCGCCCTATTGCCATGCCCAAAGGAACTTGAGCAAGCATCACAATTACAGCAGCGACCAAAAGCACTGTCGCTTCCAGAGAGCGGGCACGGAAGGCTTTATAGGCTGCAGAAGCTATATAGAAAGCGAGTAATGAAAACATTGTGGAAGCCATTGGCATCTGGACATTAGCGAATAACCACATGTATGGAGTACCGGTTTGGGTACCCCAGATAAATCCAGCAGTGGAAGTAAACACTAAAGCTGATAAGGTGACCAGGCTGTATTGCCAGTTAGGGAGACGGCGTGAGATTTTAGCCCAATGAACCATAAAAAGGCTCATAACTCCCAAGACAACGCCAAACGGAGAGATTGCTCTTACCCAGCTCAACCACCATTGGTAAAAATCTTGCGATAATTTATGTGGAATAAAGGCATGCAATACAAAGAGGAAGCCGAGGGTAATAACTATTATTAAGGGTATCTGTCTTTTCATTTCCTTTCCTCCTATTTATCCGGAAATATATTAATGAAGAATGTTGCCTGAGCAGTTGTGAGAACCGTACCTAAAATGATACTGACCAGAATGAGGAACTTTGTGACATCAACTGCCTTAAGTGTTCCCATCATCAAAGGTTCCCGGGAGAGATAAGCAGAAGCGCCGTACAGCTCTTCACCGATCAGGGTATAGTCACAGGTCGTGATAAAGAACGGGATCTGAGTTATAGCATCAGAACCAGCTATCTGAACGGCACCAATGGAGTTTCCTGTTTCGGTCATAATAAGAGCTTCAGCAAAGAATGAGCCCATGTAGAAACAGGTAGCACATTTTTCGCGTACCATAACACCATTAACTCCAGCCACAAAGGCAAACTGGTCGGTTGTGATGAAGAAGACACTCGATTTATCATAGGTATCCGGTCTTCCTGCTTCATAGTGTGCCTCTTTGACGATTTCCTGGGCAATAGGAAGAACGATATAATCTCTTACCGGAACCAGGATTTTGGTATCATATTCAGCCGCTTTTGTTGCTACTTTACCTAAAATGGCCAGACCGGCGAGGGTTGCTACGTGTTGAATACCGTCTAATCCTGGCTGGTAAAGGATTGGCCGCCCCATTTCTGTGGCTCGCCCAATGGCATTATCTATCTCCTGAAGACCGGCAATCGGCCTGATATACATATCGTGTCCCTGTTTTGCTCTTTTTACCATAAAGAAGACCAGGAAACCGAAGAGAAGAGTGGCGATCAAAGTGGGTAACCTTTCATTATTAAACCAGTTCGGTTCAGGGAAAAAGTAAACATTTCCATCCTCATCTTCATAGACATCTGTTTCGATAAATCCGGCTTTATCATTGGTTTTAACAATTTTGTACTGGAAAGTCCGGAGTTCTCTTTCACGTCTTTCAGTTATGAATTTCATCCGGGCACGATCATTGGGTTTACTGTTGGCTTCTTTAAGGAAATCATATTCATAGGCAGCTAACAGCCCTTCATAATGATCAACATACATCTGATGTTCTGCTTTCTCCTCTTCGGTCTCCGCCTGATCCAGTTTTTCTTGGTATTTTTCTATTTCCATCCGGTATTTTTCTCTGTTTTCCTCAACTACAGAGAGGTAGATATCGGTATAGATGGTTTTCTTTTCCTCTTTATCAAAGAAGGCATTGAATCTGGTATCAACCAAAAGCAGATTCTTCTCAGGATAGTATTTAGGTGTTCCTTTAAATATTGAGGCTTCATATCTGATGTTATCATCTGTTTCTCTGACAACTCCGGCAGCACGGGCACTTTGTCTGAATGTTTGTCCTAACCAGGGTTTTTTATAAATAATATAAGAGTAGGCGTGAATTTTCTCATCACCGAGATACAATTCTTTGGGACGGTAAGTCAGGTAATTCAGATCGAAGGCCATATTTTGAGTGAAAACATGATCATCCGGCAGCTGTTCTCCTGCAACCCGGAAATGCATCTCGAAGTTTATCGGACGATGAATATCATATTCTGTCGAGGTTAAGGAATACTTTTCGGGCAGGGTAATATCAAACATTCTTCTTTGATAGAATTCGTTGACAGTTGTTATCAGATTACCTTCATCATCATAGACATCGAAGTAAATGTTACGGATTTTATAATTTAGATTAGTCTCAAACTCATAGTTAACCCTTATCTCTGTTCTATCTTCGTTAAGGATGGAAGAATTTGTGAGAAAAACTACCGGCCTACCCCAATAAATAGTATTATAATCGCCTTGATCATCCGGTTTATCGATAACGGTAAAACTGGGAGGGGCAGGTAAATGCTGTTTGGTAATAATATTGAACTCTTTCGGTTTGGTGAAGGTTTCGCCGCCATACCAGTCCAGAAGGGAAAAGACTGCATAGTAGTTGTCAATCTCAGCAACATCAAAGGGTAGATCTATAGCATGATCTTCGTTACTTATAATGCCTTCTACAATGTCTATGAAACCGGTATTTACTGAGGTATAAGGAAAGGAAGACTGGTGTCTGTAAGCCAGAACACCCGGATTCTGATATTCCGGCGTAAGAGGTTCCATCTCAGGATCCTCCAGCCTGGCTATTCTGTTTTCTTCCAGTCTCATTCTCTCTTGTTCGAAGTTTTGGAAAGCCTGCAGATCATTCTCGTGCAAAAGATAAACATTGAAAAATCTGATAATATCTTCATTTAGCGGCAGAGACCATTCAAACTGCATCCTGGCAAGATCTTCCACAAAAACCGCATAAAAATCCCTGGTTTTTTCAGGAATGTTTCTGCGGGGAACACCTTCTGCCGGAGGAGCATGAGGGAAAAACCGTCTCTGCTGATCGACAGCAACAACTGTATAATAATAAGGTTTGTCAGGTTTGAGTTTCTTCAAAAGATACTGATACTGCCTTAAATGCAGTCCGGCATAATGATTTGTCGTTAACTCGCCATCATCATCTTCCTCTTCCAGAGCAATCTTTTCTGTTTTGTAATAATATTCCTTTTTGGGGATAACGGAAAGAATGTTGTAATGATCTAATTTAGCACCGGTAATAGACATATCCCTTGGTATTTCTTGATACAGAGGGCTTCCGTCAGGTTGTTGCCTTTCCTGGCTCAATCTTGCCGGTGAGGTAATGCTGACGAACATGGTGTAACCGCTGTCATAGAAATATACTCGTTCTCCTGCAAAGCCTGTTTCCGGATTAACTGGAATGTTACCGATATAAAAAAGACTGTCCGGACCAGCTCCCCGGTAAACCCGGTATTCGATGATCCTTTTGTCTATTCCCAACGGCTTCCAGCTTACCATCAAGCCGCTGCCGTCGTCGTTAGGAATGTCTTCAACCTTTAGATTGCGGACAATAAATTCACTCTCCTCATCTTCCGTAACTCCTCTATCCGCCAGGGCGGTCAGAGACGAAAGAACCAATAAACAGCAGAAAAGGAGTGTTAGTTTGAAACACCACTTTCTCATAATTTGATCAATCATATTCATACTCCTTATGAGCTTAATAAAGCTTAATAACAGTCATTATCAACATATTGAACAGACTCAGTTAACAACAAGGTCATAAAAATAGTGTATAGGTTGTTCAATTAATACATCCATTTTTTCTGTCAAGTTTTTGAATTCTGAAAGCAGGTTATCAGGTACAGGAGGTCCCGGTTCATTATTCATTCTTAAAGGATCTATTGCTTTGTTATTTAAATACACCGTGTAATGTAAATGAGGACCGGTAGAAAGTCCGGTCTGACCGACATATCCTATCACCTGATTTTGGGTTACTCTGACACCTTTACGTACTCCTTTGGCATAACCGTTCAGATGACCATAAAGAGTCTCATATCCGTTGCTGTGCCTGATCATGACAGTTTTTCCGTAACCGCCGGTCATTCCGTTTACTGTAGGATGACCCCCTTTCCAGCCGGCATGACTGACCACACCGTCTGATGCCGCTACAACGGGTGTACCCATCGGAGCAGCATAATCAACACCGTTATGAGGTCTGACAATCTTGAGGATAGGGTGATATCTTCCGGTGGAAAAGCGGGAGGTTATCCGGGTATAATTAAGAGGGGATTTCAAGAACGCCTTACGATAAGATTTTCCTTCCCTGTTGTAATAATTACCATTACTTTCACCGACAGCAAAGCGATAAGCTCTATTACTATAATTCTTGCCATCATATTCAGCTGCTAAGATATCTCCATACTGGACAAATTCGCCGTTGAGCATGTATTGCTCGTAAACCAAAACTACTCTGTCACCTTCCCGGGGGTCGATAAAGAAATCGAAATCCCACTGGAATATTTCGGCATATTTCACTATCAGGTGCGGTCCTTCTCCCAGCGCTCTCATTGAAGCATAGAGAGAACCGGATATGGTGGTATCAACTTTCCTGAGGACTAATTCTGTCTTTAAGGTATCTATCCTTGCCTGGTAGATGCCGGTTGTATCTTTGATCACCTGATAGGAGAGAATTCTCTCCCTGACAGGAAAATAGGATAACTGGTGAATTGCATTCAGGGTATCCACCCTGACAGAAAAGCTGTCTGCCGGCTGGCAGCGGCGAAGATTATAGATGCTGTTTAGCTGATCTAAAAAAGGGGTGAAAACCGAATAGCCCAACCCTCTCTTCTGTAAAGCCTGAGCCAATGTTTCACCCTGCTTCAGTGACCCCTCAACGTAAAGATAGGGATCAGCTTCTTCATATTGTTCCTCAATGACTTGATTTGTACAGGAAAGCATTATGAGCAAGGTAATCGCAAAAAAGAGTAAGGCTGCAAGAGCTCTATTTTCGATTTTCCCGGTCAAGAAATCAGCAGGCATCAATTACTTTTCCCTGAACAACCGGTAAGAGATTAGACTTTGCCGAATGTTCGAAATTAAATCTGCTGGTTCTCAGATAATCGTCTAACTTTTTATGTTTTGTTTTGGTTTCTCTTAATGTCAATGAAGCCGCCAATCATTAAGTTTAATGGATCATAAACGCCAAATTATTCTACTAAGTTATCAGTAGTTCAATTCTGTCAAACAAAAAATAAGGTCTCAAGTATTGCCGGAAGTTTGTCTGCAAGGAATTATTGCTGCCAAGATCCCGATTAAGGTTTGGGTTTCGTAAGATCTCCCTGCTTTTCATCAACTATACCTTTTTAAGAATTCTTTGGGGTGAGCGGGCAATTATCTCGGAAACGGTATATATCGAGCCGGTCACAATAATAATATCATCTTTGCCGGATTCACTTACTGCATGGTCTAAAGCACTATTTATATCTATTTCGGTTGAGAATTCAAGACCATATTTCCGGGCAGCAGCAGTTTGTTCTTCTATGTTAGCAGCCCGGTCTGAATTATTTCTGCTGATGTAAAGCTTACCGGCTATGTCACTGAGAGCTGAGATCATCAGATCAATGTTCTTGTCCCGCAGAATAGCGAGGATGATTTTTAATCTCTTACCGGGGAATAACTGTTTGAGATTACTGACTAAACTGATTATCCCTTCCTCATTATGAGCACAGTCAAGAATTGTCAAAGGCTCTTTCCCCACTATCTGCATGCGTCCCCGCCAGTTAATCCTGGTCAGGGCTTTACTGATAAGGGTAAGATCAGGCTCTAAGTTGAGTTTTTGACAATATAAGGCAAAAGCAGAGAGTGCAATCGAGGTGTTTAGTGCCTGATGATTTCCCACCAGATTGGTTTGTAATCCGGTTATTCTTTCCGGCAGACCGATATCTTCATTCCTGTTGATAAAATCAAAAGAAGTAGCCTCATTGGTTATCCTGACATTCTCCGCCTGAAAATCCCTGCCGTAGCAAAAGACGGGAGCTTCTCTCTCCCGGGCGACCCTGCTGATTACTTCCAGGGCTGAGGATGGCAGCTGACCCAGAACGAGAGGCACATTTTTCTTGATAATACCGGCCTTTTCAAAGGCGATCTTCTCTATCGTGTCTCCTAATGTTTGCGGATGGTCAATAGAGATACTTGAGATAATACTGACCGTTGCCTTGAAGGGATTCGTTGCGTCCAGCCGTCCTCCTAAACCAACCTCAAAAATACTCGTATGAAGGTCCAGCTGTGAGAAATAGTCGAAAGCTATTGCCGTGGTAATTTCAAAAAATGAGGCTTCAGTTTCCTCAAAAAGATTAGACCAACTGTTGTAAGAAGAGATCAGGGCTCCGGCCGTAATATTCTTTCCGTTTATCCGGAATCGTTCCCGGTAATCGATAAGATGGGGTGAGGTATTCATTCCGGTCTGCCAATCATGGCTTAGACAGAGGGCTTCACACATTGCAGAGATTGAACCCTTGCCGTTGGTACCGCCGATATGAAATCCCCGCAACTTCTTTTCGGGGTTTCCCATCCTGTTCAATATCAGATGTATTCTGTCCAGATCGTATTTGATGTTACCGGAATTTCGCCGGGAAATATTTTCTATGAAATCCTTAAATCTATATATCTTACGCGGGTGATGCATTTATCGCCTGTTTTATTCCTGACTATTTAAGTAATACGGTTAATTCCTGCTATTCAGAAGATTTGAAAGCTATCAACCCCCTGTCTTATCTGGGTAGAACATGGTCCGGATATTCATCAACATGGGGACAGGTTACGGTTATCTCCCCGGTTTCATAATTTCCCTCAACGTAATAACGGGATTCCGGAGTACCTTCGGGGCACACATAAAGAGGGCGTCTTAAATAGCCGGTTCGGTGCAGATCGGTTGTGTCACCGGCAAAATTCTCTTGCCGTTCATTCATATATCTTCCTATTGCCGTTTCAATTTCTCGCATATTCTTTATACACTGCTCAGTGTTCTCTTTTCTCTGAATGTCGAGAACCTGAGGTAAGATGAGGATAAAAGTCAATATTAAAGCAGCAAGAATACTTATTATTGCATAAACGCTGATTCCTTTCCTATTACTTAACATATCTGCTCCATATTTTTTTTGATAGCTTTTCTCAGTTAGGGTTATCGTCAAGGTTTTTTGTTTGTCCAGCAAAACCAGACTGCTTGATCCTGGTTATTTCTATACCTGTTCCTAATTCCAAAAAGATCTTGTTCCTGGCCTGCTTCATCGCTTCCCTCAATCCAGGTCTAGAAGGATTAGCAAATGAAAAACCATTACGTCCTCTTTAAAAAGCAAAATTTCCGGGATGATGATAAAGCGGTCTATCTATTTTGACTACAAAAAGCACAAAACTACTTATTGCTTGAGCTGCCGGAAAACAGTCTTGGCAGTTTTTTATAGCAGCTGTTTATAACTCATTCTTTAACAACTCACCCTTATACTTGAGGAAGCTTCTCCGGAACTCATTATTAAAGAGAATTCTCCTCCAGTTACCCTTAGCATACCAGAGAGTATCTCTACAGTCAGCCCGGGCCGACTGTAGAGATACTCTCTGGTATGCCTTAGATTTCCCTGAGGCAAATTCGAGATATACAGGATTGCTAAATGATCACAGAATAAGGAGAGAAAGGGGTTCAAATTAAGCCGCTGGAAAGCAGGGTTATGAGCTATATTCCAGCTAGAGATCGGAAGAGACGCTAATCCTGATAGCAGATTTAGCAGGTGAAGCTTATCCTGATTAGAGCTTTTACTATATACAGGGAGTTTATCTGGTTTCGCCGGAAAAAAATAATCCGGAGATATTAGGGACTTGTCAGCAGGTTTTCCGATGAATTTTGATCATCACTATCTATTATACCGGAAGAGATTTTTTGTTATTCAGCACTAAGCCGGGAAAAAATATTCAGGGAAGAGCAATTTTTTCAAAAGGGAGGAAAGGCTTTATCTAAGGGTATCTTAGAACAATTATCGGAGGTCCGACAGACAAAAAAAGAAGCAAGTGAGAAATTTTTTCACAAATAGGTTGACAATAAAAGTGAGGTAAAAAATATGACCAAACCTGAACATTACAGGTTGATCTTTAACAAGCAAATATTCGTGGAGAGTGAGCAAGGAGAATATTTTTAGAAGAATA
>Ga0334883_1001641_pt1 | contig 31797 bp, 22 predicted proteins | sample GraSluR1_MG_6_FD_207230 | JGI IMG/M metagenome (GOLD analysis project Ga0334883, IMG submission 207230) | Sludge microbial communities from methane-producing bioreactor in Wageningen University, Netherlands - Granular Sludge_09_05-R1 | ecosystem: Engineered > Bioreactor > Anaerobic >...
GAGCGTCAATTTAGGTAACTGTAGTACAGATCCCCAGGGCACAAATGAATTTGCTGCCGACGTTCAGCAATCTACGAACCAAATGGTCAGTCTTATTCAAAATGTCTTTACAGATATTACTTCCGGCAGTAAAAGCTCAATGATCACAGTTTCTTTCACACCCAATGTAAGTATTACTTCGTCCGATAATGTTCAGCTTAAGATATCCATTGGAGGTACTTATCACTATTTGGTATTTGAGTAAAATCTGATTTTCCTGCCTGCCATTATTGCTCCTGCAAACGGTTCGGCAGCGAACATCGACTGGGTAAACGGCAACCATTTTTCGGGGAGCCGGATGGCATCGCTTATGGGGCGATGCTATCCATAACTTATTTTGAAAATCTACAAAAAAAACTTCATGAATGTTTATGGATAGCATCCCATCATTTTATTTAAAACCATTGCAAGAAAGCGGTAAGGGATGCCATCCTTCCGGGAGCCGGATGGCATCGCTTATGGGGCGATGCTATCCATAACTTGCTTTAGGAGAATACAATTAAAACTCTGAACGGATACGGATAGCATCCCTTCCTTCAGTTCAAGGTTCTTACAAAAAACAGCAAGGGATGCCATCCTTTAAAGCCATTTACTCCAGATTCAAAATATCTTTTTCTTCGTGCAAATAATTATGGAAATTCAAAAAATTCTCCAGACCATCAAAAAGCTCAAGCCCTAATTCTTTGGAAATTTTTGTTGGTTTATTGCTAATATAAGCCTGATAAGAACTATATCTGTAATTTTTAAAGTCATTTGTAATTCCATGTTTAACAGGATTATAATGGATGTAAAAAAACAAATACCTCAAATGCTCATCCTCCTCAATCATTAAACGTTTAAAATTTCTTGTAAACAAACTTCCGGTTCTGTTTTCCTGAATATTAATAGCCTGCGAATAGGTAATAAACAACCTCCGTAATCTTTCTGAAATAAAGGCTCCAACTTCCGATTCACTGGTTAACTCCTCTGTCTCATTGTTATCCGGATTTTCTACTACAACTATTTCAGGTAATTTTACAAGAAAATGAAAATGGTTGGGCAGCAAACAATAGGCAAGCACATCAATATAATCATTCAGATATTTCGTCCAGAGATACAGGAAATAAACATAATTCTCAGGTTTGAAAAAAATCGTGCTTCTGTTGATACCCCGATTGAAAATGTGGAAATAGGCTCCGCCTAAAAGTGGCATTATGGTTTTATTTGCAGGCATTTTTGCTTTAAAGGTAGAAAAGTATTTGAAAATAAGGATAGCAAACCTTCAATTCATTTCAAGGCTGTTGCAAGAAACAACAAGGGATGTCATCCTTCCGGGCGCCGGATGGCATCGCTTATGGACGATGCTATCCTTAATTTGTTATAAAAGCTAACGGGAATCTTCCAAAAGACTTATGGATAGCATCCCTTCATTTTATTTCAAGGTTGTTGCAAGAAACAGTAAGGGATGCTATCCTTGGGAACAGCAAGGGATGCCATCCTTCAATCAATACAACATCCTCGCCCTTATCGTATGCGGAATGGCTTTCAGTTCTTTCAGAATTTTATCGCAGTTGGTGCATTCGGCATCAATAATCACATAGCCTATTTCGGCATCGGTTTGCAGGTATTGCGCGGCAATGTTTATGCCTTTGTTGGTAAAAACGTAGTTGATGTCTTTCAGCAAACCGGGCATGTTTTTGTGAATGTGCAAAAACCGTTGCTTGTCGTAGTTGGGCTGAATGGAAACCTGCGGGAAATTGACCGCCCCCACAGTGGAGCCGTTGTCGCTGTATTTTATAAGTTTTTCAGCCACTTCCAGCCCGATATTTTCCTGGGCTTCCTGGGTGCTTCCACCAATGTGCGGCGTGAGCAGCACGTTATCGAAATCCTGCAACGGCGAGCTGAATTTTTCGGTGTTTGAGGCCGGCTCTGTGGGAAATACATCGGCTGCCGCGCCTGCCAGATGGCCGTTTTTCAGAAATTCGGTCAGGGCATCATAATCCACTACCGAGCCGCGGGAGGCGTTGATGAGCAGAGAACCTTTTTTCATTTGTGAAAGTTGTTCATCCGAAATCATGTTCCGTGTATCAGGAGTTTCAGGCACATGTAAGGTTACCACATCCGATTTTTGCAACAGTTCATTGAGCGACTCGCACACAAAGGCTTTTCCCAGGCTCAGTTTTTTTTCAATGTCGAAATAAAGTACATTCATTCCCATGGCTTCGGCAAGTATGGAAACTTGTGAACCGATGTGTCCGTACCCCACAATGCCCAGATTCTTGCCACGGACTTCAACCGAATTTCCAACCGCTTTCAGCCAGTCACCCCGGTGTGCAGCCGCATTTCTTGCAGGTACTTCACGCATCAGCATGATGATTTCAGCAATTACCAGCTCGGCCACCGACCGTGTATTGGAAAACGGGGCATTAAACACCGGAATGCCTTGTTGTTTGGCTGCCATCAGGTCAACCTGATTGGTGCCAATACTGAAACAGCCTACTGCAAAAAGTTTTTTTGCCTTTTTTAAAACCTGCGGGGTGAGCCGGGTACGCGAACGGATTCCCAGAATGTGAGCATCTTTGAGTTTCTGTTCGAGCTCTTCGCCGTCCAGCGCGGTTTTCAGGTATTCCACATTGGTGTAACCGGCGGTTTCAAAACTTTTTTCAGATGAGGGATGAATTCCTTCCAGCAAAAGAACTTTGATGTATTTTTTATCGAGCGAAAGTTTTTTGGTCATCGTATCAGGTTTTCCTGTAAAAATAAGATTTTAAACGAATCTAAAACGCATCGTCAAGTGTGCGAATGGTCAGCACTCCCTTCAGTTTTATTTCCGTAATATCGGTTTCCAGGTGCACCGTTACTTTTTCGCCCGGCAGCATATCGAAATAATTGTCGGAGAAAAAACCTTCCTCATCTTCAATCTGCAGATACACATTTTTGGCCAGTTTGTCGGTTCTCAGTTCAATATCGAATCCCGAATCGGTTGAAATGATGGTATATTCCACCTTCGGGGTAGGAATGTCCAGTTCTTTAAACGGCCTGAAAAAGAATAAATTCCGTGAAAGGGTTTTCCCGTTATCTATGAGTTCGGCAGAGAACAACAAATTGCGAAGATCTTTCCGGTATAAAAACTCGTTCTTATTTTCGTTGAAATAATCACGGCTCGAATTGGCCGGAATGTCAACGAGAGATGCTGTTTCCCAAAGCACACGCCCGTCGAAATCCATCATTTTCAGTATGAGCTGGGCGTTCACCTGTTCCAAACGGTCGTTTACAATGCCCACTTTAAACCTCATTTCATCTTCGTACGGACTGACCAAAACCTGCTCAAACCCTTTTTTCACGTAATATTGCAACGCTTTCCATTTTTGGTAGTAATCGGTGGAACTCCACGAAGCCACCGGCCACACGTCATTAAGCTGCCAGTAGAGGGTGCCCATGGTAAACGGCATGGCGCGGCGGTGACCTTCCAGTGCAAACTTGATTCCTTCGGCCTGCAATACATGATTTACATAAAGGAACGACGGAAAATCCTTTGGCTTTTTATACTCTTTCAGCATATAAAATTCTATGGTTTCGTTGCCGATGGACGACCGCTGGTGCGATTTCATCACTTCGGAATAGATATCGTAATCTTCAGGTTCGGCATATTTTCTAACGGTTGACATTTCGGGGAACGACTGAAAACCGTATTCGCTCATGAACCGGGCCAGGTGGGTGGCGTAAGTTTCAAACGGCTCTTTGCCCCACCAAACGCCCCAGTAGTGTTCATCGCCATTGACCATATCGGCCTCAATTCCCAGACCGGACGAAGGACTTGAACCCCAGTAACTGCGTGAAGGATCGAATTCTTCCACCACTTCAGGCAGGGTTTTGTGGAAAATGTCCACATACGCCTGCCACACTTTGTCGGGAACATCGCTCCCCTGTCTCTCGGCAATTCCCTTCCAGCCCCAGTTGTTCCAGGCCGTGAGAATTTCGTTGTTGCCGCACCAAAGGGCAATGCTTGGGTGGTTGCGCAGTCGTTTTACATTGTCGATGGCTTCCTGCCTTACGTTTTCAAGAAACAGTTCATCGTTTGGAAACATGGCACAGGCAAACATAAAATCCTGCCAGACCAGAATGCCATTTTCGTTGCACAGGTCGTAAAAAATATCTTCTTCATATATGCCACCGCCCCACACGCGCAGCATGTTCATGTTCGAATTTTTGGCGGTTTCAATCATGGTGCGGTAGTTTTCGTCGGTTACCCGTGGTATAAACATGTCGTTGGGAATAATGTTGGCGCCTTTCATAAATACCGGATGTCCGTTCAGATTGAAATAGAAGGAAGTACCGTGTTCATCCTCTTCGCGCACCAGCTCCAGTGTACGGATTCCAATTCGGGTTTCTTCTGAAATTTTTCGTTCGCCTGTCTGCAATTCACCGGTGATGTTATAAAGGTGTGCTTCGCCCAAACCATTGGTCCACCAAAGTTGCGGGTTCTGAATTTCGAAATCCAATTGGTATTTTTCAATACCATCCCGAAGGTGCACAGAGGCAGTGGCCAAATTTGTACCATCGTTTTTCACGGTAATTGTTGCTTTTCCGTTCTTTTCAGCTTCAACCTCAAAAACCGCTGTAAATGAGGCCTTCTCTTCCGAAACTTCGTGCTGTACTATCTGAAGGTTTTCAATGCGGGCATCGTCCCATGCTTTCAACGAAACCGGTCGCCAGATTCCGCTGGTGACCAGCCGCGGTCCCCAGTCCCAGCCATAGTGGTAACCGGCTTTGCGGGTGTAAATGCTCACGCGTTTGGCATCTTCCACCTCGCCCCGTTCCGCCTGATCGTTTTCAGCGCCCGGGTAAACAAATTCGTTGGCATCGTATTTTTTCAGTCCTTCAACAATGGGCGAACGAAACCGGATGTGCAGTTCGTTTTCTCCTTCGTTCAAAACCTCTTTTACATCAACCTGCCATTCACGAAACATGTTGTTTGCAGCCAAAATCTGCTCTCCGTTTAAAAAAACATCGGCATAGGTGTCAAGCCCTTTAAAATCGAGTTGAACACGGTCGCGGCCGAGAAATTCTGCATCCACTTCAAAAGTGGTTTTGTATTCCCAGTCCACCTTATCAATCCACTGCAAATCGAGTTCGTTTAGCCTGTAGTACGGGTCGTCAATTACGCCGTTATCCAGTAAATCGGTGTGTACAGTTCCGGGAACCGTAGCCGGCAGCCATTGGCCTTCATTTGCCTGGCGGAAAGTCCAGCCCTCGTGTATCTCTTTTTGAATCATAAGGTTCGGGTCTTTTTTTTCCTGTTGGCAGCCCCACGAAACCAGCAGGGAAATTGCCATAATAATCAACATGTTTGTTTTTAACGACATATTCGTATTATTTTTTCGTTGCGAAAATACGAAATTCATGGCTATCTGAATGACCCGAAAAGGTTACTTTTTAAAAAACGCCCCTTCACTCAGCAAATAAAATTGAAAAAAGTTCTTCTGAAAACTACCCAACTGTGCACCAGATTGAAAAAAGCCGGAACACAAATGCATTCCGACTTCCATTTGCTGTTTCAAAATCGCTGTTTAATTGTTCTCAGGCATATCCTTTTCTTCCATTTCAATCTCAACTTCCTCAGAATCCTCTTTTATCTTTTTGCGAATAATAATCACCTTCCCGTCCTCTTCTTCTGTGGGTTCATTTCTGATTATGGTAATTTTTTCCCTGCCGCCCCTCAGTTTCTTTTTCTTATACGAAATGATGCCGGGATCGCTTAAATCAATGACATTCCCTCTCAAATTCTTTTGTAGTCTGACTGCATGAGGCATCCTGGGTACGTTGGGAGGATGTGGTGCAAAAATGAACCTGTTGTCGCCGGGCCCGTCAGATTCCAAAAAGCGAAATTCAAAGTTTTTATGGATGGAGTCCATTTCGAAATTTTCCATTCCGCCCCATTTAAATTTACTGGCAGAATCAATGGTATCTCCGTTCCATACAAAAACCCGGTTGCCTTCAATTACGGTATCAAGGACCGTTTTTTCTCCATCTGCGATTTTTTCCAAGCGAATGTGGCGCTTTGCCTTTTCTCCTTTTTCCCCGCGTGGCGGCTCCTGCGGAGTTTCTCTCAATGAAAAAGAGGTAAAAAGGAGGAAAGAGCCGAGGAGGAATCCGATAATAAACATTACTTGCTTCATAATTTTCGATTTTAAATTCTTAAAAACCAACTCAACAAAGATAGATTAAATGCAAGCTATCAGTCAGTTAAAGCCCGGTTAAAATGAGTTAAGGAAAAGTTAAAATGTGAAAACGGCTTTTTGAAATGCCTATATTTGAACCATGAACAAAAAGATTTTCACCGGACTGGTTGTATTTATGGCGATTTCTATTTTGGGAATCATCGCAGTACAATTAATTTGGATGAATAATGCCATACAGGTTAAAAATGAATTATTCAGCCGGAGTGTAAACGATGCGCTGAACAGCACGGCAAAAAAACTGGAGGACCGGCAGAATCTGAATGTGGTAAACCGGATGATTTTCAGCGATTCACTTGAATGGCACAGCAACAGGGAGAATTATGATTTTCGTTTTGAAACCTTGACGGCACCCCCGCATGGAGCTGATTCTTCTAAATTTCCTCCGGGACCTGTGCAAATTATCAGGAAACGGGCGCCAAAGCCAAACGAAAAAAATGTGGAAGTCAGGGTTGAAAAACAATTGATGAACTCAAAAAATAAAATTCGCTTACTGTCAGATTCTTTAAAAAGAAACCATAATAACGGGTTTGTGTATCAATTTCAAAATTCAGGTTCATCCGATTCTTTAACCGTTTTACGCGATACTCTCATTTTAAATGCCGATTCTTTTTTTTCGGTAAGCATGGTAAAAATCGATTCCATGTTAAGCCGAATCGACTCCACTGTTATTATTGCTCCCGAACTTACTTCACGGGTAAGACAAAGGGCCGGAAACTTAAAACAGGTTGCCAGTCAGGTGTTTACTGAAATTGTTGCATGGGACGGGATACAACCGGATACGGCTGAAATATTACCCGTATTAAAGGAGGAACTGGAAAACAGGAACATCCCCATCCGGTTCGATTTTGGCATTCTGAATGAAAATGAATTGAAGGTTTTTTCAGGTGATGCCGATTCTGCAAGGTTGGTAACCTCTGAATACCAGGTAAATTTGTACCCGAATGCCATTTTTAGCCGCAACCTGAAGCTGGCCGTGGTTTTTCCCGGCCGGGATGGTTTTATTTACCGTTCACTGAACTGGCTGCTGGTGGCTTCCTTTTTGTTTTCACTGTTTATTCTGGTGGCTTTTGCCGGCAGCATTTATTATATTTTAAGGCAGAAAAAAATCTCGGAAATGAAATCGGATTTTATCAATAACATGACGCATGAATTTAAAACGCCCATTGCAACCATCTCGGTGGCTGCCGATTCCATCAACAACAACAAAGTGATTTCAAATGCTGAAAAAGTGCGCTATTTCACCGGGATGATTAAAAAGGAAAACGCCCGCATGAACCAGCAGGTGGAAGATATTTTAACCATTGCCCGGCTCGATAAAAAGGAGTTCGAATTTATGTGGGAAACCATCGATGTGCATGAATTACTAAAAGATGCCATGCAGGGAATTGCCATTCAGATTGAAAAGCGCGATGGGAAGATTGCAACTCAATTTGATGCTTCAAATTCTTCTGTAACTACCGATAAAAACCACTGCACCAACGTGTTTTATAATTTGCTCGACAATGCCATTAAATATTCGGCTGGGCAACCCCAAATAACCATTTCAACCCAAAACAAACCGAAAGGTGTGCTGGTTTCGTTTGAGGATAAGGGTATTGGAATGAACAAAAGTGTACAAAGCAAAATATTTGAAAAGTTTTACCGGCTGGAAAGCGGTAACGTGCACAATGTGAAGGGTTTCGGGCTTGGCTTGAGTTATGCGAAAGCTGTAATTGAAGCCAACAGGGGAGCCATTTCGGTACAAAGCGAACCGGGAAAAGGAAGTAAGTTTGGTGTGTTTTTACCATTTGTAAGGGAATGAATAACAGGCAACATATTTTTCTTGTGGAAGATGACCTCAGTTTCGGGGCGGTGCTGAAATCGTACCTCGAACTGAATGATTACGAGGTAACCTGGGTGGACAATGGCCGCTTTGCTTATGAGCGTTTTAAAAACGGGCAATTCAACATTTGTATTCTCGATGTAATGCTCCCGCACACCGACGGTTTTACCATTGCCGGCCAAATCAGGAAAACCGACGCACACATCCCGCTGGTTTTTCTTACGGCTAAAACGCTGAAGGAAGATATTTTGAAAGGATACAATGTGGGCGCTGACGATTACATTACCAAACCATTTGACACCGAAGTGCTGCTGTGCAAAATAAAAGCCATCCTCAACCGGAAAGGTCTTGAAGATCATTCAGAAAAAGAAAGTTACGAAATAGGAACTTACCGGTTTTATCCCAAAAAACGTACAATTAGCTGCGGCGATGAACATCAAAGCCTGTCGCCCAAAGAAGCCGAACTGCTGAAACTCCTTTGTCAGAACCAAAACGAACTGCTGGCCCGCGAAACGGCCCTGAACAAAATCTGGGGCGAAGATGGCTACTTTACTACACGCAGCATGGATGTTTTTATTACGAAACTGAGAAAATACCTTTCATCCGACCCAAATATCGAAATCAAAAATATTCATGGAAGCGGGTTTATACTGGAAGTGAAAAACGGGTAATTACAAATAAGTATATTATGAAATTACCAGTAACCCAATTGCAAAAAGGATAAATCCTGATAGTCTGTATTTGACATTTTTTCCGATATTCTTGTGTTTTAATTCAAACTTGTTTAGTTTTAAATCACTCAAAAACGAAAATTAATTTGAATTATACAGTAAAACGAATTACATGTAACCAAACAGCCAATGACTGATGAACCAGCAATAATTGAAGAACAAATTGCAAAAGCAATATTTCTAATCCGCGACCAAAAAGTAATGACAGACAGCGACTTGTCGGAGATGTACGGTGTTGAAACCCGTATTTTGAAACAAGCTGTACGGAGAAATATCGATCGATTTCCCAAAGATTTCATGTTTGAACTGAATCATGAAGAATGGCAGCAATTGAAAAAATCATTAAGATCACAAACCGTGATCTTAAACGAAAACCTTAGGGGAAAACATAGTAAATATCCTCCATTTGTTTTCACTGAACAGGGTATCGCTATGTTATCATCTGTTCTTAACAGTCCTCAAGCCATACAGGTAAATATTTCAATTATGCGGGTTTTTGTAAAAATGCGAAAATGGGCAGCCAATTATTCTGAATTGGTAAAAAAAATTGAAGAATTACAGAAATCGGAATCGGAGCAAAACCATCATATTGCCCGCATCTATCAAATCATAGAAGAGTTGGTCAAACCCAAATTGAGTGAAAGAAAACCCATCGGATTTAAAGTTCAAAAAAATAAATAATGGGAACACATGTCAGAATCGCACTAATCACCGGAGCCTCAAAAGGAATTGGAAAAGCCATTGCCATTGGTTTGGCGGAATTGGGGTACCAAACCATTTTAATTGGCCGGAACAGAGATGATTTGAACAAAGTTGCCGGTGAAATAATAAAAGCCGGTGGCCCAAAACCTGTTTTATTTTCAGTTGATATCACCGATTCAGAAAAAGTAAAAGAAACGGTGGCCGAGATTATACAGGAATTTTGCCGCATAGATATTCTGGTGAACAACGCCGGTATTCATTTTAGCGGCACACTGGAATTGCCTGAACCGGATTTCAAAAAAATGCTTGACACCAATCTCACAGCACAGTTTGTGATGCTGCAGGAAGTAGTTCCGGTGATGAAAAAACAAAAGGCAGGATATATTTTCAATGTGGCATCCCGTTCTGCCAAAGTAGGTTTTGCCGGTAGCGGCGGTTACTGTGCCTCCAAATTCGGATTGCTGGGCCTGAATGAATCCCTTTACCGCGAACTCACCCCACAGGGAATAAAAGTAACTGCACTGTGCCCGGCATGGGTAAATACCAGTATGGCACAGGAAGCCGGCACCCCGCTTCAGCCGGATGATATGATTCAGCCGAATGATATGTTCAAAACCATTCACTGGCTGCTGGAATTATCGCCGGGTGCCTGTGTAAAAGAGGTGGTAATTACCAATCCGAAAAGTCTGTAAAGCTATTTTTCCCGGGTTAACAGGGAATGAATCCACTTTTCAATTCCGATAACCGGGAAAATGGCAAAGCCGAACAGTGCAGCGAAAAGAACTTCTGCAAGAGTGAGTGGCACCGTATTAAAAATGGCTTGCATAAACGGCGCATAAATAAATACAGCCTGCAAACCCAGCACAATACCGATTCCCAGAAAAACTGTGGGATTGCTGAAAAACCCGATTTTCATCAAAGAATCATGAAGCGAACGGCAGTTAAGCATGTAAAAAATCTGGAAGAGAATGACAAAAGTTACCGAAGTGGTTTGCGCTTTTGCCTGCGCAAAAGCAGGGTCCAGCCCGTTTTCCAGGCTGTGGGAATAGTGCAGATTGAAAAGTATAATCGTTCCCGCAGTCATAAATAAAGAAACAAAAACCACCCTAAAGGTCACGAACTTGTTGAACAGCGGCGCATCGGGTTTGCGGGGCGGACGTTTCATCACGTTGGGCTCCTTTACCTCGTAGGCCAGCGGAAGGGCCAGCGCCACGGCAGCCACCAGGTTAATCCACAAAAGCTGGGTGGGCAGCATGGGTAGCAAAAGTTCGTTGGTAATCAGGTTGAACGGGAAAAACATAATTCCGTATATCAGAATGAATGCGAGTCCCAGATTGGTGGGCAACAGAAAGGCAAGCGATTTCAGCAGGTTATCGTACACCCGGCGGCCTTCCTCAACTGCTGCGCTGATACTTGCAAAATTGTCGTCAGCCAGCACAATATCGGAAGATTCCTTTGAAACGGATGTTCCGGTAATGCCCATTGCTACTCCAATGTTCGACTGTTTGAGCGAGGGAGCATCATTCACGCCGTCGCCGGTCATGGCCACAATCTGGTTATCGGCCTGCAGCGCTTTCACCAGCCTGAGTTTGTGTTCCGGGGCTACCCGTGCAAAAATGTTGGTGCTACTAACAATTTCTGCCAGTGTTTCGTTATTCATTTTGGCCAGTTCAACACCGGTTACGGTTTTTCCGGTTTTCGAAAGGCCTAAATCCATGCCAATGGAACGGGCTGTGGCCTGATGGTCGCCGGTAATCATTTTTACGATAATTCCGGCATTGTGACAGGCTTTAATCGCCTCAATAGCCTCAGCGCGCGGCGGATCAATCATTCCCAAAAGCCCCACAAACTGAAAATCATTTTCCGCTTCGGAGGCTTGCAATTCAGTATTTCCGCTAATATTCCTGATTTTTTGCGCAACCGCAATTACCCGCATCCCCCGGGCTCCCAGTCGCTCTAATTGGGCAACAACAGGTTCTGTTTCCAGTTTTGCACCGCCCAAATGACTGCTGCATCTTTTCAGAATAACCTCTGGTGCACCTTTTATAATAATGCGCTGTTCTTCATTCTGATTCAACGTCGTCATAAATTTCGATTCTGAATCAAAGGGAATCTCATCCATCCGGGGGTGATTATTCCGAACCTGATCCACATTCAGATTTGCCTTGGCTGCAGCCACAACCAATGCCACCTCGGTAGGATCTCCGGTAATGCTAAAGCTATTCCCATCAGATTTAAAACCGGCATCGCTGCACAATACTGCATTTTTAAGTAATATTTTAATATCATTGGGCAGTTCCTTTAATTCAATACCGTTCTGCATAAAAACTCCTTCGGTATTGTACCCAACTCCTGTAACCTGAATATCCTGTTCACCCGTCCATAATTCATTTACAGTCATTTCATTGCGGGTAAGCGTTCCTGTTTTATCGGAGCAAATAACGGTTGTACTTCCCAGCGTTTCCACGGCCGGAAGTTTCCGGATGATGGCTTTTCTGCGGGCCATTCGTTGCACGCCAATGGCCAAAGCAATGGTAACAACTGCCGGCAAACCTTCGGGAATGGCTCCAACGGCCAGTGCAATGGCAAATATCAGACTGTCTTTTAGAGCGGCGCCCAGCAAAATTCCCTGACTGGTGGCACGAATGGTTCCAATAACCATTATAACAACTGTAATTGCCACAATTCCTATGGTCAGGTATTTCCCTACTACGGCAAGTTTATGGGTGAGAGGCGTTTCCAAATCGGTGGTTTCGCTAAGCATGTCCGAGATTTTGCCCAGCTCCGTGTTCATTCCGGTTCCAACGACCACTGCTGTTGCTGTTCCGGTTGAAACAAGGGTTCCGCTGTAAACCATACATTTCCGGTCGCCAAGTGAGGCCTCGGCTTCAACCGGATTGACTGATTTTTGGGAAGGCACCGATTCACCGGTGAGGGCAGCCTCTTCCACAGTCAGGTTTTTCTGCCGAACCAGCCGCATGTCGGCCGGAACCCGCTCACCCGCTTCCAGTTCCACCACATCGCCCGGTACAATTTCAGAAACCGGGATGGAAACTTTTCGGCCATCGCGGTAAACCGTGGCATTTTCAGGAATCATGTCGCTAAGTGCTTCAATGGCTTTTCCGGCTTTAAATTCCTGAATAAAACCGATTATCGTATTAATAACCACAACAGCCAAAACCACCAGACCGTCGGTAATTTTTCCCAGCAAAACAGCCAGTGTACCCGAACCGATTAAAACCCAAATAAGCGGATTGTTGATTTGACGCCATAATACGGTTAAGGGCCCGTCTTTCTGTTTTCTTTTAATGTGATTCGGGCCGTACTTTTGAAATCTGTTTCTTGCAACTTCGGTGGTCAGTCCCTTTTCTGAACTTCCAACGGAATCAATAACTTCATTATATGATTTAACATGCCAGGCGGCACTGTTTCCATTCTTCATTTGAGTGCATTTTGATGCTGCAAAGGTAGAAAAATCTTTAGTTGGAGAACTTTTTCAGTTTGACACATGCAGAAATTTGGGTTCGTTGTGTTTTTATTATTTTTGTCGTGATAAAAATACATCTGTCATGAAAAAACAATGGAACAAAATACTTTTGCTTACAGCAGCTGTGCCTTTTCTTTTTTTGGGATGCAACAAAGATACTGAGTCCAAATTCGAGGTAAATTCTGACGCGTACATCATCAGGAAAAATATTGACGGGGAAGTAAAATCGGCGGCCGCATTTTATGTGTATGCCAACCAGGGCATCTCGTCGGCAACGGTTACCCCGCCCACAAGCGGCGGCGACCCGATTGAATTGGGGAAAAGCGAGGGTTCAAGCTTTACTTTTTTCAAAGAACCTTCGCCGGCAGACTTCAAAGTTCAGTCGCCGACTGCAGGAATTTACCAATTCGACGTGGAAAGCAGTGAAGGTGTCAAAATTCAACAGATGGACGAACTGGAAATCTTCAACCTTCAGATGCCGCAAATAACCTCTGCGGCATATCAATCAGGAAGTTCTTCGCTGAACGTGAAGTGGTTAACGGTTGAAGATGCCGACGGATATGTAGTTAAACTGCTGTACCCCGATGGAAAAATTGTTTTTATCAGCTTTGCACTCACCCCCTCTACGTCTGAATTCAATGTCAGTCCTTCCTCCGGAAACTGGATGAACCAGATTTATGCAGGAGAAGAAGTGCTGCTTCACGTACAGTCATTTATTTACGACTCGGATGCAACTTTGGCTGACAACATCTACAATATCGGAGAAATTGCCATTGCCGAAAAAGAAATTACCTGGGGACAGTAAAAAACCCAAAGCAATTTTTTTCAATCAATATGAAAAGTTGCTGATTTTTCTTTTCCACATCCAATTTGATAAACACACAATATTCTAAATACCAATTGGTTAAATAATATTTACTATTTTTGTAGTAAATTTATTACGAAAATAGTTTTATTTTCAATTTCTTAGTACTATATTTGTAGTAGTTAAAATCGAAAATCGATTATGGGAATGAAAACATTGACAAAAGCAGAAGAGCAAATCATGCAAATTCTTTGGAATTTGAAAGAAGGTGTGGTAAAAGATGTGGTGGAACAGTTTGAAGAACCCCGGCCGGCATACACAACCGTAGCCACCGTTTTAAAGGTGCTGGAGAACAAAGGATTTGTATCGTGCCGGAAGATTGGAAACACCAACCTTTTCTTTCCTGAGGTAAAAAAACACGAGTATGCACGGTTGCAATTTGGCTCCTTGCTGAAAGATTATTTCAACGGTTCTTTTCCGAAGCTGGCTACCTTTTTTGCCAAAGAAAATAACCTCAGCATAGCTGAACTGGAAGAGATGCTGAAAATTACGGAGAGCGAATTAAAAAAGGACGATAACAAAGAATAGTCATGGAAGCACTTATTTCGTTTTTAGTAAAATCTTCTGCCGGAGTTATTCTGTTCTACCTGGTTTACTGGTTCTTCCTGCGAAAGGAAACCTACCACAACGCCAACCGCTGGTTTTTGCTGGCAGCGCTTTTCACTTCGGTTTTGCTGCCGTTTTTCCCTGTTCACTATACCTTGCTGATGGAACAGGGAAACAATACCAACCTGTTCGTTTCCATCCCCGATACGTTTAAACACATTCCGGTAGTTACCGGTCAGGAGCCCGTTGCAGGTTCATTCAACTGGCAGCAGGCAATTTTGCTGGTTTATTTTACCGGTGCGGCCATTTTTATGCTGCGTTTGTTAACCCAAACCATTATTCTGGTTCAGTTAATGATAAAGTACCGGATAAAATCGCTGGAAGGAATCCGTATTGTTGAAAATGAAAAATACGGACTGCCATTCTCTTTTTTCAACGTAGTTTTTATCAATCCGAAATTTCACAAACAGGAGAACCTGCCGGAAATTCTGGCTCACGAAAAAGTGCACATTCGTGAGAATCACTGGTTCGACCTGCTTTTCATAGAACTGTTAACAGTCATCTTCTGGTTCAATCCGTTCATCTGGTTTTTCGAACGGTCGATCAAACAAAATCACGAGTACCTGGCCGACAAAGGTGTTCTTGCGCAGGGACACCACGTTGGACGGTACCAGGCTTTATTAATTAACCAGTTAATGGGCATGCAGATTATTGGAGTAACCAACAACCTGAATTTTGCCCTTAACACAAATCGATTAAAAATGATGACGAAAACGAAAACGTCCCGCTTCAGCGGGGTAAAATTTCTGTGGGCATTGCCCGCAGTTGCGCTGCTGTTGTTTGCTTTTGCCGAACCGGTTTACAAGGTGAACAACCCGGAAACTGAAAATTCTGTTTCCACTCTGCAGAAAGGGAAAAAAGAGTTTGTAATAAAAGGGAAAGTGGTTCAGGATGAAACCGGAAAACCATTGCATGGCGCTTCGGTAATTGTAAAGGGAACTACCGTTGGAACCATTTCTGATGAAAACGGAAACTTCACCCTGACCGATCCTAATCCGAAAAAAGGGGAAAACGGAGGATATTTTACCGATGTGGTGGTCTCTTATGTAGGCCGGGAAACAAGACTCATAACTGTCTCTTCGGTTGAAAATGAATTGGAAATTACATTTCTGGATATCAAAATGAAGGAAGGTATTGTTGTTATTGATTCGAATGATTTTTTGGCACCACCGCCACCACCGCCGCCACCACCGGTAAATCAGGACAACAATATTCAGGCGCCACCTCCGCCACCGCCACCAGTCAATAATAGCGAAGAACTTTTTATTGTTGTGGAAGAGATGCCTGAGTACCCTGGTGGTTTCTATGCCCTGGGTGAATATGTTACTGAAATGCAAAACAAATTTGTGCAATCGAACAACTTGTCGGGGAAAAGTAAAGTTGCCTTTACGGTTTCAGAAACCGGCAAAGTTACCAACGTGAGAATTGTGGAGCAGGACAGCGAGGAGACTGGCTGGGCTGCCGCTTCAATTGCGGTAAACATGAAAGACTGGAAGCCCGGAAAGCAGCGCGGAAAACCGGTACCGGTTACTTATTTACTTCCGGTGGAATTCAACTAACAGAAAACAGGACCTTTTTCACCCGGTGACCCAAAGTTGCCGGGTGAATTTTAATTTTACTCACAAATTTGAAATGCGTTTTTCAAATTCCGGGCTGTCTCCTATTGTCCTGTATTTCCTGCTTTTTCATTCCCCAACATGTGTAAAATGCCGTTAAGCACCACCGCATCCAGTTGCATTTTCGTGGCACTCCTGAGTGCATCTTCGGCAGTATGTACAATGGGTTCTCCCCCGCAGTTAAAAGAGGTATTGATTAACGCTTTTACACCATGTTCGCAGTCGAGTTGTTCCAGCAAGTCATATAGAAACGGATTTTCTTCATGGCTGAAAACGGTTTGAAAACGGGCTGTGCCATCGGCATGAACAACTCCGGCCATTTCTTCTCTTCTTTCCGGAAGAATCTTAAAATCGAGCAGCATAAATCTCGATAACGGGTGAATATCTGTTTTTCCGGTAAAATAACGGGTGTTCTTTTCCAGCGCCACCGGGGCCAGTGGACGGTACCATTCGCGGCCTTTTTTATTGATGCTTATTTCTTTGGCCAGCCTTTTGGAACCGGCCAACGCCAGAATGCTCCGGTTGCCCAGCGCTCGCGGTCCGGCCTCGCCGTAGCCGTTGCACACCCCAATTATTTTACCATCAGCCAGCATTTGAGCGACTTGCCGAATGGTTTCCGAACTGAAATCAGACTGATAATCCTCAATGTTCCAGTTGTTCAGGTAGCTGTTGTGCACCCGTACCGAACCGTGTTTTTTCCATTCGGCAAAAGCGGCGGCCCCCAAAGCCAGTCCGCTGTCTTCGGTACACGGCGGAATAAATACCTGCCTGAAAAGGCCGCTTTCCACAATACGTGTGTTGGCCACAATGTTTAGCGCCGAGCCCCCGGTGTAATACAGGTTTTTAGCACCTGTTTTTTCCGCCAGTTCCTGTAGTTTGTTCAGAATCTGCTCAATAAAAATCTCCTGGAGCGAAGCAGCCACATCCTGAATAAACGGATTTTTCTGGTCGAACGATTTCAGCTCAACACCAAAATCTTGTTTTGCCTGTTCAAAAAAAACAGAAGTTTTTCCCCAGATATTCTGAAAAAAACGGTTTTGATTTAGCCACGCTTTCAATTCCTGCCGGGGAACTCCCCAACCGGCAAATCCCATAAATTTTCCGGGCACGGTGTTTTGCTCGGGAAGTTTTGCGCCAAGAATGGCAAAAACCAGCGCGTTGGCATTGTAGATGGTACTGAAAGGTTTCAAATCCCAGTGGTATTCAAGCCATTCCAACTTATTGTTCCTGAAAATGGCTGCCGAAAAATTGCTTATACTGGCGCCTCCGTCGAAATGAACAAGCAGGCTGTTTTCTTTGAAATTGCCAAAAAACGGAAGGCACGAAAACAAATGAGCCAGCTCGTGATTCAGCACGTAAGCCTCTTTTTCACGGCCAAACCACCAGCATCTACCTTTCTCCAAATCGGTTTGCAAACGGGAATTCAAAGGCCCCTCAAAACGGGCATCGCCCTGCCGGGTGAGAAATGTGCGGCCTACCACATTGTCAACAAACACCAAATCGTAATCGGCGGCTAAAAGTTTCTTTTCCTTCAGAATTTCTTTTAAATGAAGGTGAAAGGTATTGTCACGCTTCCTGCGCGAAATGCGTTCCTGCTGCAAAAACCATTTAACCTCACCGTTTTGCATGAAGGCCAGGTTATGGTCGTGCACATAAAAAGGATGCGCATATTCTTCGCGGTCCTGAATTCCGTAAACAGCAAGCGTGGGTTTGTTTCTGTCCATGCCGGTTCAGTTTAAAAATTGCATAGCCATTGCAAAAACAAAAAGCAGGGCAAACCACAATTCTCCCCAAAACCGTTTCTTCATGAAAACAAAAAAATTGGCCGACAAAAATGTAATGGGAATGATGGTGATTACCAGCATTTCGTGTGAAGAAGCGGGAATAAAAACCAGTCCTGCCAGAGAAAAGACGAAAATCAGAAAAAACACGGTAAAGAATTTCCTCGTACTCACCTTCTTTGTATCGTAATTTCGAACAATATCGGCACTACCCAGGAAGGTGATAAAAGCCAAAAAAGCAGCATAAATTTTTTGGGGAAGATTATCTGAGAAATGATTGTTGATGGTCATAATATTCATTTCCAGTGTGTTCAGATACGCCCCGGTGGTACCGGTGAAAAACAAATAGCTGAAGGCAAAAATGAAGGGCAGCATAAACCCGGTGAGAAAGACGGCAAATTCCCTCCATCGGGTTTCACGTGTCAGAATACCGATTCCCAAAAAGAAAGCGGGAAACAAAACGATCAGGTTAAAGTAGAACAGAGAGCCGATGGCCAGAAAAAATCCGGTGTCGAAGGCAGCAGAGTAACAACGTGTATTATCGAAGGCGCTAAACAGGCGGAGGATGGCCAAAAGAACAAACAAGGCGCCGAACCAGACCGGATGCAGCGTTTGTAATCCGGTAAAGCCGCTTGCCATAACGATAAAAAGCGGGGCCGGAAGCATGGTTCTTCTCCTGAGAAAATTGTACCGGTTGTTGATTTGCATCATCTGAATGGCCAGAAGCAAAAAAAAGACGAGAGCCAAAACTACCTGCATTAGCGGCAACCCTGCCAGCAGGTTATACACTGGTTTGAACAGAAGGTTTTCTGATTCCTCCGGATAAAACGGGTATGTCTGTGGTGAAACCAGGCTTTTCAGCCAAAGAAGAAGTGCTGCCAGGGGAAACAGCAGGAAATTGCCTGTACGGTTCGATTTGAACGTTTTAAGTAACATATTACAGGTCGAAACCTAAATCATTTCTAAAATATTTTTTTTCAAACTGAATGATACCGGCATTGCGGTATGAAGTGGTTAAAGCCTCAATTTTGTTGTTTCCCAGCGAGCTCACAGTCAATACCCTGCCGCCGTTTGTTACCAAAGTATCGTTTTCTCTGGTTGTGCCTGCATGAAAAACAATACTGCCCGACACTTTCTCCAGTCCCGAGATGACCTTCCCTTTTTCATAGCTTCCGGGGTACCCACCGGCAACCAGCATCACAGTAGCTGCGGTTCGATTGTCAAATTCGATTTCCTTTTCGGCGAGGGTCCCACTGGCAGCAGCTTCCAGCAACTCTGCAAAATCCGATTTCACACGAAGCAAAACAGCTTCGGTTTCCGGGTCGCCCAGCCGTACGTTGTACTCAATAACATACGGATTGCCTTTCACATTTATCAATCCAAAGAAAATAAAACCGTTGTATTCAATTTCGCTCATCCGCAACCCGTTTACCGTTGGCCTTATGATGCGCGACTCCACCTTGCTCATGAACTCTTCGTTGGCAAACGGAACCGGTGAAATTGCCCCCATTCCGCCGGTATTCAGTCCGGTGTCGCCTTTGCCAATACGCTTGTAATCCTTTGCTTCGGGCAGAATTTTATAATCCTTGCCATCGGTAATTACAAACACCGACACTTCCACACCGCTGAGAAATTCCTCGATAACCACTTTATTACTGGCCTCCCCGAATTTCCCGCCCAGCATTTCGTTTAAAGCATTTTTGGCTTCTTCCAGTTTTTCAATTATCAGCACACCTTTTCCGGCGGCAAGCCCGTCTGCTTTTAAAACGTAAGGTGCCGACACCGACTCCAGAAAAGCAAGGCCTTCGTTCAGGTTTTTTTTGGTAACGGTTTTGTATTTTGCGGTAGGAATATTGTGGCGCATCATAAATTCCTTTGCAAAATCCTTACTGCCTTCCAGTTGGGCGCCGGCCTTTTTGGGACCTGCAACCTTAACTTCGCGAAGCTCAGAATCGGCAGCAAAAAAATCATGAATTCCCTCCACTAACGGCACTTCCGGACCAACCACTACCAGGTTTATTTGATTTTTAAGCACTGCCCTTTTCAGTTGCTGAAAATCGGTTACCCCAATGTCAAGGTTGGTTCCCAGTTCTGAAGTGCCGGCATTTCCGGGTGCAAAAAAGAGTTTTTCCGTTTTTTTGCTTTGTACCAGTTTCCAGCCCATGGCGTGTTCTCTTCCACCCGAACCAATTACCAGAATATTCATTTTTAAATTGAATTATATGTTTCAAAATGCCGTTGCAGCGATCCGCCCAGTTTTTGCGAAAACTCGGTATCGCCATGTGTGCGTGCCGTGCGCTCCATACGCTGCATATAAAACAGGTTTCGCTGTATTTCCTCATTAATCGACTGGGAATTCAAAAACTTCCGCCCAAGGGAAAGGAAGTACCCAAGTTCATGGTCAAACATATCATGTGCTTCTTCCAAAATCATTCTGCCTTTTTCAGTGGCGCCTGCGCGGTAGTAACTTTCGGCCAGTTCCAGAGAAAAATATTCGTAGGGAACAATCTTATTAGGCACCAGTTCAAAGCAACGGTCGATTACTGCAATGGCCGAATCTTTTTTGCCTTCTTCAATCAAACCAACGGCCAACCGGTTAAAGGTGTTGCGAATGTTGGTCATCATTCGGGCATTGTTTTCGTCGATATAAACATCCGGATCGTTCATGTTTCCGTACTCAAATTTGTTCATCAGATTGTCGTACATCAAATCGGTGGCCACGGTGCCAAAAGAAAGCCGGTCGGGCGATGATTCACCTTTTATGGGAACAAACCGGTAGCCAAAACCTTCCACCTGGAAATAATCCTGGAGGTTCATATATTTATTGCGCCCTACGGTAATGGCCCAGTAAATGGGGCGTTCCCAGTTGTTGGTTGCCAACAGGTCGAGTATCATCATTTCATCTTTCGGAATGTGGTTCCGGTCCGACAAATCGATGGTAATAGTGTCCACAATTTTATCGTAATCCTGTGGTCTCACGGCATTGTGCCGAATAACCGCTTCCTTATCAATATGGAAAGTGAGCACTTTTTTGGGCAGGTATGCGGCATTATCGGCCTGCCTTAGTTTTGTTGCCGGATTATCGTCGGCAATAAAATCTACAGCCTCTTTTAACCCGATGGATTCGCGTTGAATTCTCGGGTTATCCATGAGGTAAACCACATCGCGGGTTCCCTGTCGATACTGATCTTCGGTCATTGAGAATGGCAGCGGATCCGATTCGTAGGCCTTTCGTTTCATTTGATTGATGTACCAGTCGGTTTGCAGGTAGCTGAGGTTGCAAACCCGAACGTCGGTACGCACTCCCTCCACATCCTGGTTGTACCACAGCGGGAAAGTGTCGTTATCGCCGTTGGTAAAAATAATTCCGTTGGGTTGGCATGTTTTCAGGTAATTTGCTCCAAGGTCGCGTGCAGTATAACGGCCTGAACGATCGTGGTCGTCCCAGTTTTCAGCAGCCATAATTCCGGGTACCAGAATCAGGGTTGCCAGGCCTGCAATTCCTCCGGCCAGCGGTTCTTTCATGTATTTTTTCAGAGTTTCGGAAATGGCGAGCACCCCGAGCCCAATCCATATTGCAAAAGCATAAAACGATCCGGCGTAGGCATAATCCCGCTCACGGGGCTGATTTGGGTATTGGTTCAGGTAAATGACAATGGCCAGCCCGGTCATAAAAAACAGCAGGAAAACCACCCACAGTCCTTTTTTGCCCTCGGCTCCCTTGTTGTATTGAAAGAAAATGCCAAGCAAGCCAAGCAACAGCGGAAGGAAATAGTACGTATTTCTGGCTTTGTTGTTTGCAAATCGGTCGGGCAGGTCATCCTGGCTTCCCAGGCGCATTTCGTCTATGAAATTTATACCGCTCAGCCAGTTCCCGTAAAGTGGTCCGCCGTGCCCCTGAATATCGTTTTGGCGGCCTGCAAAGTTCCACATAAAGTAGCGGAAGTACATGTGCCCCACCTGGTAGCGGAAGAAAAACCGCATGTTTTCAGCAAAAGCAGGCTTCATAATGGTTTCAACCTGCCCCGATTCGTTGCGGTGCTGAATGCGTCTTCCTCTTACCCTTCCCCAATCCTGGTATGCCTGTGCATGAGCCGGATCTACGCTGCTGTACATGCGCGGGAAAATGGTTTTAAACTTATCGTCATAATTGGGGATTACCCTGTGATCGGTAATTACATATTTCCCGTCGATTTGGGAATAAACGGGTTTGCCTTCCTTATAACGCTCCTGTGGATTGAGCGGTGAATTATAGTATTGGCCGTAAAACAACGGGCGGTTTCCATACTGTTCCCGGTTCAGATAACTTAAAAACGAAAACATATCCTTCGGGCTGTTTTGATCCATTGGGGGTTGTGCAGCCGAACGAATGACAATCAGGCCAAAAGAAGAATATCCGATAAGAACAACGGTTATTCCAACGATTACTGTATTCCACAGTACCATCTTCTTTTTAACTGTATATCTTATGCCGTAAACAATGGCTGCAATAATCAGCATCAAATAAACAAAAACACCCGATTTTATGGGTAGTCCAAACGTGTTAACAAACAACAGTTCAAACCACGAAGCCACAGTTACAACACCGGGGATGATTCCCCACATGAGTAAAGCAAGCAGCACCACCGAAACAATCAGGGCGCCAATAAAACCATTGCGTGTGGATTCATATTTTCTGAAATAATAAACAAAAACAATGGCAGGAATAGCCAGCAGGTTAAGCAGGTGGACACCAATCGACAAACCGATCATATAGGCAATGAAAATCAGCCAGCGGTTGGCATGGGGCTTGTCGGCAATGTTTTCCCACTTCAGAATGGCCCAGAAAACAATTGCCGTAAGCATGGACGAAAAGGCGTAAACCTCTCCTTCCACCGCCGAAAACCAGAATGTATCGGAGAAGGTGTATGCCAGCGCTCCCACAACACCCGCTGCCATAACCGAAGCTGTGTTTCCGGTGGTAACATTTTCACCACTGGCAACAAGTTTAAGCGCCAGGTGGGTTATGCTCCAGAACAGGAATAAAATGGTGAAAGCACTTGCCAGCGCCGACATGGCATTTACCAGTACAGCAGCGCTTTCGGGTCCCCCAAATAGAGTGAAAAACCGTCCGAAAATCATAAAAACAGGAGCTCCCGGGGGGTGTCCCACTTCAAATCTGTAAGCGGTGGTAATAAATTCGCCGCAATCCCAAAAACTGGTGGTAGGCTCAATGGTCATTAAATAAACAACGGCTGAAATGAGAAACACCACCCAGCCTGTCACCTTGTTAATCAGCTTATATTCTTTCATTTGATTCTGTTTTCTTTCTTCCAAAACAATTGTAAACGGTTAATTGATGCGAAGATAGTGGTTTTGTGATAAACAGAAAGATTAGAAATGCATTTTAAGAAAAATTAAAAACCGGATCAACCTTTCAGCATAATTCCCGATACCAGTCTGCCCGTATCAATTCCTTCACGCCGCGCGGAAAAATATTTGGCCGGATTACGGAAAGTGCATTCACCCAAAGTTTCTAAGTTTTCGGAACGAATACCGCTGGCAAATAATATCTGCCGGTTGGCTTCCCAAAGATTAAAATGAAATTTTCCCGAAAGTTTTTTGTATAACGTTAATTCAGCATTCGGAATACTTTTCCGGACCGCCTCTACCACCTCGTCGCCCACTTCGTAAACTTCGGGGCCAATTGACGGCCCGATTGCTGCAAGAATATTTTCAGAAGAGGAATGAAAGGAGGATTTCATTTTTTGAATGGTTTCAGCAGCAATTTTTTTTACCGTACCACGCCATCCGGCGTGAATGGCTGCTACAGCTTTCTGTTTGGGATCGAACAACAGGATAGGAACACAGTCGGCTGTTTGAACGCATAAACAAATTCCCGGCTGATTGGTCACCAGGGCATCGGTTTCTTCAAGCTCTTCTTCCGGGAGTCCCCGAATTTCGGCCACACAACTGGTGTGAGTTTGACGGGGAAAAATCAGTTGATTGGATGATATTCCAAGTATCTCTGCCAGCTTTTCCCTGTTCTTCAATGTTTCAGAAACAGGATTTCCCGAAAAACGGGGTGCGGTTTTTCCCATTAAGCTTTGACGCGTGGTGGTGAATGCTTTTACCCCTGCAAACTTGTTCAATAGCTTGTATGGTAAAAGATTGCTATCCATTCCTTAAAATTTCGTGTAACTTTTGCCGGTTAAGCAGTGTTACTGTTTTCTTCTCCATTATTATCAGTTTTTCGCGCTGCATTTCACCCAGCACACGGCTCAGCGAAGGACGGGTAACACCAAACAACTCCGACAATTGCTGCTGGGTTGATTTCAGTTCGATGGAATGAAGCCTGTCGCCCGCCTGCTGCAATAAAAAATGGGCCACCTTTTCCCGAATGGTTTTAAAGCTCAAAAACCGGAGCTTTTCCGAAAGAAACTGGCTGCGCGAGGAGATACTGTTCAGGTAGTTTTTTAATACCTGGGCGTTTCTTTGCAACAACTTCAAAAATTCTGTTACCGGAATGGAAAGAATTTTTACAGCGGTATTGGCGGTTACAGTCACCGGAAACCGGTTATTATTGCCAAACAAAAATGCGGTAGCCAAAGGACGCGGCGCTTCGATGTCCTCAATTTTAATGGTTTTCCCCGAGTAATCCATCATTTCGCCACGCACACTCCCCGAAAGAATAATGTACAGGTTGATGGTTGGCTCGCCGGCAATGGCAACCAAATCGCCCTTTTTAAAGTTTTTTATCTGATAATGAATTTCTCCGAGTAATTTCTTTGATTCATTCTCAGAAAGGCCTTTAAAAACAGGACACTTCTCCAATAGTTTGTAATCGATCATTTGTGCAGATTTTGTAACAATTGGTACATTTTTACTAACGCCAGTTCCATAATTTTGTTTACGAAAATAATGGAAAACAATGATAAGGGAAATAGTTAAAATAGACGAAGATTTGTGTGACGGATGCGGACTGTGTGTACCGAACTGCCACGAAGGAGCTTTGCAGATAATTGATGGCAAGGCCCGTTTAATAAGCGAACTGATGTGCGACGGACTGGGAGCCTGCATCGGGCATTGTCCCCAAGGCGCCATAACCATCGAAAAAAGAGAAGCCGAAGCTTACGACGAAGTGAAAACCATGGAGTTCATGGTTACCCAGGGGAAAAATACGGTATTTGCCCACCTGAAACATTTACAGGACCACAACGAAACGGGCTATCTGAAACAGGCGCTGGAGTTCATCAAAGCCAACCGCGAGGCAATGCCATTTTCCATTGAGGAGGTGCACGAACTGCTTCACGGAAAAAATCAGAAAAGCACGCAGAAAACTGCTTCATCTGGTTGTCCGGGTTCAGCACCTGCCTCGTTCAGTGCAGCCGGTTTTACCATGGCGCAACCAAAAGAAGATATGGCTTCTGAACTTACCCACTGGCCGGTGCAGCTGCATCTCATCAACCCGGAGGCATCGTATTTTCACGGGGCCGATTTACTGATTGCAGCCGATTGCACTGCTTTTGCATACGGCGATTTTCACCGGAAATTTGTTGCCGGCAGAAAAATGGTAATTGCCTGCCCCAAGCTCGACCAGGGGCAAAACATTTACATCGGGAAATTCGTACGGTTAATCAACGAATCAAAAGTGAACACCATCACCGTTGCCATAATGGAGGTACCCTGTTGCGGCGGGTTGATAAGCATGATACAAACTGCACTTTCGCACGCCGAAAGAAACGTGCCGGTGAAAGTAGTGGTAATCAGCACCCGGGGCCAGATACTCTCCGAGGAGTGGATTCCGATGGCACGGGCTGTTTAAAATTTTATAAATCAATTAAAAAACGATAACTATGAGTATGTTTTGTTTTCAATGTCAGGAAGCAGCCAAAGGAACAGGCTGCACAGTAAAAGGAGTTTGCGGAAAAACCGACGATGTGGCCAACCTTCAGGATACGTTAATGTATGTACTGAAAGGAATTAGCTGGTTCAATGAAAAATTGCGGGCCAAAAAACTGAATCCGGCAAAAGCGGACAAGGTTGTTTTCGATGGCCTTTTCAGCACTATTACCAATGCCAATTTCGACAGAACCAGTTTTGTGGAACGTATCAATGCATCGATTCAGGTGCGTGACGAACTGCACCAAAAATGTATGGAAGCAGGAATTGAACTGCCGGCCGAATTGCCCGACTTTGCTACCTGGAGTGGTTCAACCGCTGAGGAATTCGAACGAAAAGCCATCGAGGTGGGTGTGCTGAGCACCGAAGACGAAGACGTACGTTCGTTGCGCGAACTGGTCATTTATGGTGTTAAAGGAATTGCAGCTTATGCCGAACATGCCTGGAACCTGAACCATAAAAAGGATGAAATTTTTGCCTTTATGCAACGGGCGCTTGTTGCCACTACTGAAGATTTGCCAGTTTCCGAATTAGTCGATCTGGTGCTGGAAACCGGGAAATACGGTGTGGAAGTGATGGCGCTGCTCGATGCTGCCAATACCACAGCCTACGGAAATCCTGAAGCCACACAGGTGAACCTTGGCGTGCGCAACAACCCGGGAATCCTCATTTCGGGCCACGACATGCGCGACATGGATGACCTGCTGAAACAAACCGAAGGCACCGGCGTGGATGTTTACACCCACAGCGAAATGCTGCCGGCACACTATTACCCTGCTTTCAAAAAATACAAGCACCTGGTGGGAAACTATGGAAATGCCTGGTGGAAACAGAAAGAAGAATTTGAAACCTTTAACGGTCCTATCCTCTTCACCACCAACTGCATTGTTCCACCAATGAAAAATGCCGGCTACAAAGATCGCATTTATACTACCGGCGCATCCGGGCTGGAAGGCAGCATGCATTTTCCCGACCGGAAAAACGGTGAAATGAAAGATTTCAGCGCTATAATTGAACACGCCAAAAAATGCGACCCGCCACAGGAAATTGAAACCGGAGAAATTACCGGCGGATTTGCCCACGCACAGGTATTTGCCCTGGCCGATAAAATTGTGGATGCAGTAAAAACGGGCGCCATCAAAAAATTCTTTGTGATGGCCGGCTGCGACGGACGCATGAAGAGCCGCGACTATTACACCGAATTTGCTGAACAACTGCCCGAAGACACCGTAATTTTAACCGCCGGTTGTGCCAAATACCGCTATAACAAACTCCCGCTGGGCGACATTGGCGGAATTCCGCGCGTTATCGATGCCGGACAGTGCAACGACTCGTATTCACTGGCAGTGATTGCCCTGAAGCTGAAAGAAGTTTTCGAACTGAATGACATCAACGAACTGCCCATTGCCTACAACATTGCATGGTACGAGCAAAAAGCAGTGATAGTATTGCTGGCTCTGCTGTTTCTGGGCGTGAAAAAAATTCACCTGGGACCGACACTGCCCGCATTTCTCTCACCCAATGTAGCCAACGTGCTGGTTGAGCAATTCGGAATTGCCGGTATTACCACGGTGGAAGAAGACATGAAAATTTTCCTTTCGTAGCTGAAAGGTCTGAACTAAAAAAATGGCGTCCGAAAAATCCGGACGCCATTTTTTTGACTTCAGTTACTCACGCTGAAAACTAAAAATCAATTCAGATGAAGGATAGCTTCGTCGGCAGCTTTTAAAATGGGTTCGTTGGAAAGCGATTGTCCAACGGCTTGCTGCATCCACTCGTCGGGCGTTAGCTGTCCCAGGGCAAAAATCCGTTCCACCTCGGGCGCCAGCGGATGGGTTTTAAAATGTTCTTCGAGTTGAAAATGGATTAAATGCCCGAATGCATAGTTGGGCAGGTACATCGGGGCATTAATCATGTGCGAATAAACAGCCAGAATGGTCTGGTCCTCCATTCCGAAAACCGGAGCAAAATAGTTGTTCCACACCTTTTTGCTGATGTTCACAACAGCATCTCTCAATTCGGCAGCGTTGCAATCCGGATGTTCATACATCCATTTCCACATCTGCATATCCACCATGGAAACACCCATAATTTCATACACCGACCATAGAATATCCAGTGTTTTCAGGTGCCCTGCATCGGGGTTTTCATCTTTCATGCCGAGCAAATACAAATCCCTGTCCTGAAATATAAAAGCCAGCGCTTCGGTAAATGCCGTATTGGGCACGCCGTTCATGATGTAATACGGGACATCATGCAGCGAGATGGTTTGTTCCACATTGTGACCAAATTCGTGAATGGCAATGTTGTAGCCTTTGTAATCCAGGCCGCCTTCGGGAATTCGGGTGCGCAGACGCGCTTTCTCCTCTTTCATGGAAGCGCCCCAGGCATGGCCCGAGCCACGAGCAGGATCAACCGCAATTTTCGACGCCAGAAATTCCGCCCTTTCATTTTCAAATCCCAACTTTTTCAAAATGTTTCCCAAATCATTTTCCAGCGCTTTAGCGTCGGGATATTTGGCACGAGTAATGGCATTCAGTTTTTCTTCCGAAATGGAGCTGCGGGCTTTGAACCCATCGTACCAGATGTCCCACGGCTGAAGCTTACGTCCCAACCGCTTTTCAATGATTTCGCCAACCTGTTTGAGCTGAGGCGCACTTAAAAACGCATCGAAAAGGGTTTCCACCTCTTCCTGTGGAATTTGCATATTGCCTGAAAACGACCGTTTAATGGCTGTGTTCAATACCGGATGATAAGGATCGTACGCTTTGAGCGCATGAAAATTATTGACGATTTGCTGATACCTCCCGGTTGATTCCGGATCAGCAGCCATAGTTTCGCCGTTTTTTGAAACCTGGTTCTCGTAAGGATTCCAGCTAACTTCACCTGAGTTAATTACTACCTTAGGAATTGACTGGTCAATAATTCGTTGCATCACCCGATAAATAATTTCCTGTTTTTCCAACCCGTTTTCCTGGTTGGCATAATTGGCTTTAATTTCGTCGCGCAGGTTCCAGTGACTCAGCAAAACCATGTTTTCGGGGAAAAAGGTTTCTCCGCCTTTACCCAACAGTTTTCCCATGTAAATATTGTATTCGGCAATGTAAGCCTCTGCCTGCGCCGAAACAGTGGCTCTTTTCTGATTCAGCTCCGAAGGTGCTCTGGAACTGAAAATATCGCCCATGCGCGCATGCGCCCATTCCCTGTCAGTCCAGTTTTTTCCCTGTTCATTTTTTTCTTCGGTGGAATAAAACGGAAAATTCAATGCCACAAGAAAAGCAATTTTGTTGTTGTAAAAATCGTTGCTCAGATGCGCGCCTGCACTGTAGGCCGAAAACATGTGGTCCACCGGATGCAGGTCGCCGGTTTGCAAATCAGTATGCCACCTTAAATCGATACTTAACCGGTTAAGATGGCCGTATAGCGACTCGTAATAACCCGATATTTTTTCAAAAACAGCCTGTTTTTCTGCCTCATTGCCAATGTAGTTTTCCTCACAAAAAGCCACAAACTCCTCCGGTGTTCCGTCGGTTTGTCTCCAAAGCGAGGCCGCATGGTTCACTCCTTTTTCAATATGTTGCCTGTCGGCCCCGGGGTGTTTATCCGCAACTGCACGGATGGCATCACCGGCCTCATTTTCAGTAATTATCATTTCCATTGTTGACACTTCTTTTGCTGTTTCCTGGCAGGCGCCAAAAAATGCCAGCAGAAAAACATAACTCAGTAACCTTTTCATTCTATTCCATTTAAATTAAAAAACAGTGTAACCCGACTCAAAAATAAGCGGTTTGCGCCTAAAATCCAATGATTTTAATCCACAAAAAAAGGACAGCCGTTCAGCCATCCTTTTGTTGTTCGTTCGTTTTTTTTTAAGCTTTCCCAGCCGAACCCAGCACATTTTCATTTTTGTGCATGTACAATTCTTTCAACGAGTCGCGGGCTGGTCCCAGATATTTTCTCGGGTCGAATTCACCCGGCTTTTCAGCCATGGTTTTCCGAATAGCAGCAGTCATTGCCAAACGACCGTCGGAATCGATGTTGATTTTGCAAACCGCCGATTTTGCAGCCCTGCGCAGCCACTCTTCCGGAATACCAACGGCATCTTTAATGGCGCCGCCGTATTTGTTGATCATCTCCACCTGATCCTGCGGAACAGAAGAAGAACCGTGAAGCACAATTGGAAATCCCGGAATGCGTTTTTCAATTTCCTCCAGAATGTCGAAACGCAGCATGGGCGGAATCAACACACCATCTTCGTTGCGGGTGCATTGTTCAGGAGTAAATTTATTGGCGCCATGCGAAGTTCCGATGGAAATAGCCAGTGAATCCACACCGGTTTTTTTCACAAAATCTTCCACTTCGTCGGGCTGGGTGTAAGTCGATTTTTCGGCAACCACGTCGTCTTCCACGCCGGCCAAAACACCCAGTTCGCCTTCAACTGTAACATCGAACTGATGGGCATATTCCACTACTTTTTTGGTCAAAGCCACATTGTCATCGTAAGAGTGATGCGAGCCGTCAATCATTACCGAAGAAAAACCATTGTCGATACAGTCTTTGCACAACTCAAATGTATCGCCGTGGTCGAGATGAAGCACAATCGGAATTTCATATCCCAGCTCTTTCACATATTCAACAGCACCTTTGGCCATGTTGCGCAGCAAGGTTGCGTTGGCATACTTGCGTGCGCCCGAAGAAACCTGTAAAATTACCGGTGATTTTGTTTCCACACATGCCTGCAGAATCGCCTGCAGCTGCTCGAGATTGTTAAAATTGTACGCCGGAATGGCGTAGCCGCCTTTAACAGCTTTTTCAAATAAATTTTTGCTGTTTACCAGGCCTAAATCCTTATAACTTATTGCCATTTTAAATTGAGTTAATTGATTTTTGATTTTTTCTGCCGTGAAAATAAATAAAATTCACTAAACAGCTGAATTTTATCCAACTGCCTAACCATATTTAACCTAAAAGTTCAGGTAAAAAAGGAAGAGATGCAAACAAAATTTAATTTTCCTTAACAGACAATTGTTGCAAGCCATAAACCGAAAGCGTAAATTTGTGTTAAATAAGTAACTCTAATTTAAAAAGTTAAAAAAGGATTGATTATGAAAAGAATAGCTGATGTTGTTAAACCGGGAGTTGTAACAGGCTCCGACTTGCAATATATTTTTAAAGTAGCACAGAAGAATAAATTTGCGCTTCCTGCAGTGAATGTGGTTAGTTCCTCTTCGACAAATGCAGTAATGGAAGCAGCCAAAGCGGCCAATGCGCCGGTAATGATTCAGTTCTCCAACGGAGGTGCAGTGTTTAATGCCGGAAAAGGTTTGAAACTGGAAGGCCAGCAAGCTGCCATTTTGGGAGCTGTTGCCGGCGCCAAACATATTCATACGCTGGCCGAGGCTTATGGAGTAAGGGTTGTTCTTCATACCGACCATGCAGCCAAAAAACTGCTGCCATGGATTGACGGTCTCCTGGATGCCGGAGAAAAGCATTTCGAAGAAACCGGGAAACCGCTGTTCAGTTCACACATGCTCGACCTTTCGGAAGAACCGCTGGAAGAGAACATCGAAATCAGTAAAAAATACCTGGAGCGCATGAGCAAAATAGGTATGACGCTCGAAATTGAGCTTGGCATCACTGGCGGCGAAGAAGATGGCGTGGACAACACCGATGTTGACAGCTCGAAATTGTACACCCAGCCTGAAGAAGTTTGCTACGCATACGAGGAGCTGAGCAAAGTAAGTCCGAATTTTACCGTTGCCGCTTCATTCGGTAACGTGCATGGCGTTTACAAACCGGGTAACGTAAAACTTCAGCCGAAAATCCTGAAAAACTCGCAGGAATACATTAAGAAAAAACACAACCTCGACGATGATTTTCCGGTTGACTTTGTATTTCACGGAGGTTCAGGCTCTGCGCTTGAAGAAATTCGTGAAGCCATTGATTACGGTGTGATCAAAATGAACATCGATACCGATACGCAATGGGCCTACTGGGATGGCGTGCGGAAATTTGAAGCTGAAAAGCACGATTACCTGCAGGGACA
>Ga0334883_1001644_pt1 | contig 31745 bp, 31 predicted proteins | sample GraSluR1_MG_6_FD_207230 | JGI IMG/M metagenome (GOLD analysis project Ga0334883, IMG submission 207230) | Sludge microbial communities from methane-producing bioreactor in Wageningen University, Netherlands - Granular Sludge_09_05-R1 | ecosystem: Engineered > Bioreactor > Anaerobic >...
AGCGGAAGATTGAACACAAGCTCGGCGCGCTCGGAAGTGAGATAGCTTTGATTAACCAGTATTCCCCTTTTGTCGAGGCAAAGGTTCATTACCGGACCAATGAATTCGGAAGCTGTAATTATGCTTGCCCTGATAAACGGTTCTTCTATTGTGTTAATGAGGGTTTGGTTTGGCAGGCCCGATGGATTGTAAACCCGTACGGTTTCGCCATTGTTTTGATGCACCAGGTATGAAACGTTCGGAACTGTAGTAATTACGTTCATGTCGTACTCACGTTCCAGCCTCTCCTGAATAATTTCCATGTGAAGCAACCCCAGAAAACCACACCGGAATCCAAATCCAAGGGCAGCCGATGATTCCGGTTCAAAAGTCAGCGAAGCATCATTCAGCTGAAGTTTGTCCATGGCATTTCGCAGATCTTCATAATCGTCGGCATCTACCGGATAAATCCCGGCAAACACCATGGGTTTCACTTCTTCAAATCCTTCAATGGCTTTATCACATGGATTTTCAACGTGTGTTATGGTATCGCCAACCTTCACTTCCTTGGCGGTTTTTATTCCTGAAATAATGTACCCTACATCTCCGGTAGAAAGGGTTTTACGCGGCACAAGCCCTAATTTCAGTACTCCAATTTCATCGGCATCGTATTGTTTGCCGGTGGCTACAAATTTTACCAAATCCTTTGTTTTTATCTGGCCGTTCCTGATTTTAAAGTAAGCTATAACACCACGAAATGAGTTAAAAACCGAATCGAAAATAAGCGCCTGGAGCGGAGCGTCAGGGTCTCCGTTGGGTGGAGGGACTTTTTCAATTATCCGTTCAAGAATGGTTTCCACACCCATGCCGGTTTTTCCACTGGCATGAATAATGTCTTCCCTGTTGCAACCTATTAAATCAATAATCTGGTCTTCCACAACTTCGGGAATCGCATTGGGGAGGTCCATTTTATTGAGTACCGGAATAATTTCCAAATCGTGTTCCAGTGCCAGATATAGATTGGAAATGGTTTGAGCCTGAATGCCTTGTGTGGCATCAATAATAAGCAAAGCACCCTCGCAGGCCGCAATGGATCGGGAAACTTCATAAGAAAAGTCCACGTGTCCGGGAGTATCTATAAGATTGAGCCTGTAGGCTGTTCCTTTGTGCTCATGTTCCATTTGTATGGCATGGCTTTTTATAGTAATTCCTCTTTCCTGTTCCAAATCCATGCTGTCCAGTACCTGATCACGCATTTCACGATCGCCAACCGTTTTGGTGTGCACCAGCATGCGGTCGGCCAGGGTGCTTTTTCCGTGGTCAATATGGGCAATAATGCAAAAATTGCGAATGGTATTCATAAACTCCTTTCCTTCTATTGTTTAAAACCTCTGGCTCTGTAAATTTTTCGCAAAGATATTCATTTTTTGATATTGGATATTGTGTCGGATTCGGATTTGGTCAGGAATTCATCTTAATACCATTTATGAATTTTTCAACAGGTATAAATGAAGAAAAAAGTGTTGTTTTTAACGGGATTATTTTTTGGCACACGATTTGCTATTTGTTTAATAGCTGTGAAAACAATTAAATAAAACAAATTCAACGTTCTTACGTTATTAATAACAGATTACGAAACGCAATTTGCTGTTTTTTCATAAGTTTGGTTTAGTTAGGTTTAGTTTTGACCCCGGGGCAGAGGCCCCGGGGTTTTTCGTTATATAAATGAATTATTAACAGGCCAGAACTCTTTAAACGGCCTTCAATTCGGTAACTACTCACCAAAGCGGGCGGTTAAATATTCGCGGTTTAACCTGGAAATGTTGGTAATTGAAATGCTTTTGGGACATTCCACTTCGCAGGCACCGGTATTGGTGCAGCCGCCAAATCCCAGTTCATCCATTTTGGCTACCATGCTGCGGGCACGTTTTTTGGCTTCCACTTTTCCCTGTGGCAGTTTGGCGAGGTGAGAAACCTTAGCCGATACAAACAACATGGCCGAAGAATTTTTACAAGCGGCGACACAGGCCCCGCAACCAATACACGATGCAGCATCCATTGCTTCATGCGAATCTTCAATCGGTACCGGAGTGGCATTTGCATCGGGAACGCTTCCGGCATTAACCGTGATGAACCCGCCGGCATACATGATTTTTTCAAAGGCCGTGCGGTCAACAATCAAATCTTTTATAACCGGAAACGATGCAGCTCTCCATGGCTCAATTGTAATGGTATCACCGTCTTTGTATTCACGCATATAGAGTTCGCAGGTGGTTGTTCCACTCAGCTTACCATGCGGGCGTCCATTAATGTAAAGTCCGCACGAGCCGCAAATTCCTTCCCTGCAGTCGTGCTCGTAGGCAACCGGACTTTTTCCTTCAACAATCAGGTTACTGTTTAAATAGTCGAGCATTTCGAGAAACGACATGCCGGGCGAAACATTATCCAGCGTATATGTTTCAAATTTTCCTCTGGTTTTGGAATCTTTTTGACGCCATATTTTAAGCTTAACTTTCATTTTTAAACTGTGTTAAGTTTCTAACTTGTTTTACTTGTAGCTTCGTACCTGAACTTTTACAAACTCGTAATTCAACTCTTCCTTGTGAAGTACAGGTTCGGCGTTTGGTCCCTTGTATTCCCATGCTGCCACATACGAAAAGTTGGCATCATCGCGTTTTGCCTCGCCGGTTTCGGTCTGACTTTCTTCGCGAAAATGGGCGCCGCAGCTCTCCTTGCGGTTCAGTGCATCGTAGCAGAGAAGCCTGGCTAGCTCGAAATAGTCGGCAACTCTTCCGGCCTTTTCCAGTTCCTGGTTCAGTTCATCGCCTTCGCCGCTTACCTTCACATTTTTCCAGAAACCTTTCTCAAGTTCGTCGATCAGCCCCATGGCTTTTTTCAGACCCTCTTCGTTGCGGTACATTCCGCAGTAGTCCCACATAATTTTGCCCAGCCTTTTGTGAAATGAGGTAACGGTTTCCGTTCCGTTCACCGCCATAAGCCTCTCAATTCTTTCTTTTGCACCTTTTTCTGCCTGTTCAAACTCAACCGTATCGGTTGGTATTTTCGGTGTTCTGATTTCTTCGGCCAAATAATCGGTGATGGTATATGGTAAAATAAAATAGCCATCGCCGGCGCATTGCATCAGCGAACTTGCTCCCAGCCGGTTTGCTCCGTGGTCGCTGAAATTCGACTCGCCAATGGCAAACAGTCCGGGAATAGTGGTCATCAGGTTATAATCTACCCAAAGCCCGCCCATGGTATAATGTCCGGCAGGGTATATTCGCATGGGTGTTTCATAAGGCGATTCTCCTGTAATTTTTTCATACATCTCGAACAGGTTTCCATACTTGTTTTCGATGGCTTGTTTTCCCTGGCTTTGAATGGCATCGCGGAAATCGAGGTAAACCGAGAGCCCTGAATCACCAACGCCGTAACCAGCGTCGCATCTTTCCTTTGCTGCCCGTGAGGCTACATCGCGCGGAACAAGGTTCCCAAAAGCAGGATACCTGCGTTCCAGATAGTAATCACGTTCTTCTTCGGGAATATCGCCCGGTTTGCGTTTGTCACCTTTTGCTTTTGGTACCCAAACACGTCCGTCATTCCTCAGCGATTCACTCATCAAAGTTAATTTGCTCTGGAAATCGTTAAGCACAGGAATGGACGTGGGGTGAATTTGGATGAAACTGGGATTTGCAAACAGAGCGCCTTTTTTGTGGGCTTTCCATGCTGCCGATCCGTTTGAATTTACTGCCAATGTTGAGAGGTAATAAATGGTACCGTAACCACCGGTGGCCAGCACAACGGCATGTGCCGAATGGCGTTCAATTTTGCCGGTTACGAGGTTTCGGGTAACAATTCCACGGGCCTTGCCGTCAACCACAACCAGGTCGAGCATCTCACGGCGCGAATACATGGTAACTTTGCCGGTTTGAATTTGTCTGGCCAGGGCGCTGTAGCCCCCCAGCAGGCATTGTTGTCCGGTTTGCCCTTTGGCATAAAACGTGCGGCTTACCTGCACACCACCAAACGAACGGTTGTCGAGCAGGCCACCGTAATCACGCGCAAAGGGAACTCCAAGGGCTGTGTAGTGGTCAATTACATAATTGCTCACTTCGGCAGCCCTATATACATTTGCCTCGCGGGCACGGTAATCGCCCCCTTTTATCATATCGTAAAAAAGGCGGTAAACACTGTCTCCGTCGTTTTTGTAATTTTTGGCTGCATTAATTCCTCCCTGTGCTGCAACCGAGTGCGCACGACGCGGAGAATCCTGGTAGCAGAATACCTTCACATTGTAGCCCAGTTCGGCCAGGGTGGATGCAGCACCGGAGCCAGATAAACCGGTACCCACAACAATAATATCGAGTTTCTTTTTGTTGGCCGGATTTACAAGCCGCAGGGAGTCTTTATGTTTGGTCCATTTTTCGGCCAGCGGGCCGCCAGGAATTTTTGAATTTAGTATGCTCATAATTTTGTCATTTTTTAATTATACAAACCCAGCATGAAATAAAGTGGAATTACGGCAAACCCTAATGCAACTGCTATTGCATAAATCTTTCCTATAACCTGCAGTCGGCTCATCCAGTTTTTGTTGCTCAAACCAAGTGTATGAAAACCCGACCAGAATCCATGAGACAAATGAAGTCCCAGCAAAATTCCACCAATAATATATAGCACGTTGTGCAACATGCTGGTTTTAAATAAATTGGAAACCAATACATAGGTGTTTTCCATGTGTTCACCATTAATGACAACACTATCAATTGTATCCGGATTGAATTTAATCTTCCAGAAAAAATCACTGATATGAACAACTAAAAAAACCAGTACCATTGCTCCTAAAATAAGCATGTTCCTTGAAGCCCAGGAACTGGAATCGCCCGGGCTCCTTTTGCTGTACTTCACCGGCCGGGCACGCCAGTTTTGGTATTCGATTACAAAAGACAAAAGGATGTGAACCAAAAATCCGATTCCAAGCAGGGGTTCCATAACCTTCACTGCAGGATTGGTAGCCATAAAATGGGCTGCCTGGTTAAAAAGTTCACCACTGTCGTCAAAAATCAAAAACAGATTCACAGTCAAATGGACAGCAATGAACATAACTAAAAAGAGCCCTGAAATGCTCATTATAAACTTTCTGCCAATTGACGCAGTTACAAACTTGCTCATAAGTAGTTTATTTAATCGTGTTGAAAATAATCAGGCACAAAAGTAGCTGAACCATGCATTATCCCCAAATAGTTTGTTCTAAAATAGCTAATTTAAATTATTTCTAAGAAGTTCTGAGAAGGAATTTTACATTTCGATTTAGAGCTTGTCTGCGCTTAATCAAACAAATGGTTGAAATCAGGAAAGTTCTCTGAATGCTTTGTTCAACTGCCTAAGCGAGAATTGACCTGACAAAGCAACCAATTCGGCAGGGAGGAAATTATCCGGATATTCGGTTAATTCAATTTTGTCGAAAACACATTGAACTGCCACTGTGGTGCCGTCTGTTAAGTTAACATATCCTTTAATCCGGTATGCTTTGGGGGCCCATTCATTTAAAAATTGAACCAAAGCATCTTTTGAAATTTTTTTTCCGCTTTTTATGACCATTGAATTGACCTCGGGACGGGTAAGCGGATTACCCATTTCTGCGTAGAATTTAGAAATTGCAGCAGTTCCCGGCTTAAATTCTACGTCACAAAAAGTTGTTGTGTTGATTTCAGCAAACGGATTCATTTTCCGGATTTCATCAGTTATTTCATTTACATTTTCAACAAGGTCTGTTTTGTTTATCAGCACCTTATCTGCCATGCGGATTTGATGACTCAGCCGCTGCCTCATCAAACCGGCTTTTTTAAAGTTAAGGGCATCTACAATACACCAGTTGGTTGCCAGGTAAATTTTTTCGGAAAGCGATCCTGCAGAAACCACTTCGGCCACCGAGGTTGTGTCCGAAAGTCCTGAGGCTTCAATAATCAATATGTCGGGTTGATGTTCGTTTATAAATTTCTCAAGTGACCGGGTAAAATCGCCCAGCAGGCACACGCAAAAAACCGATCCATTATTTATTTCAAGAAGTTTAAAATCTTTCCCTGAATTTTTCAGCTCCACTCCATCAACACTGGCCGGGGCAAACTCATTCTGAATAATTCCCAGTTTAAATTTATCTGAATGGTCTTCAATAATCCGTTTCAGAAAGGTAGTTTTTCCGCTTCCCAAAAACCCGGAGATAATATGGAATGGAATTTTCATTCAGTTATTATCCACCACCTCTCTCACTTTACAAATATGATCTGGTGTGGTGCCGCAGCAACCGCCAATCACATTGGCGCCGGCAGCAATAATTTTGGAAACAAGTGCTGCCATCTCCTCGGGTTTTTCAGGGAAAACTGTTTCTCCGTCCCGGTAAACCGGCATGCCGGCGTTGGCGTGCACAAGTATCGGAATTTCGGGATTTGCTTTTCGGATTTCTTCCACAATGCCTACCATTCCGGCTATTCCGTTACCGCAGTTGGCGCCAAGGAGTTCTGCCCCGGCATCGATTAACGTTTGCACCATTTCAGTTGGCGAAACGCCCATCATGGAACGGAATTCGCCGGTTACGGTTTTTTCGAAGGTCATGGTACAAAAGATTTCGCAGTTGGTGTTTTCTTTAGCAGCCCGGATGGCAAGGCGTGCCTCGTCGAGGTCGCTCATGGTTTCAATCATGATGGCATCGGCGCCGCCGGCTTCCAGTCCCATCGCTTGCTCTTTAAAAGCTTCGTACAATTCTTCTTCAGTAACATCGCCCATCATCAGGATTTTACCGGTTGGACCCACCGAGCCCAGCACAAATTTATCGCCGGCCGCCTTTCGGCTGATTTCGGCAGCGGCTTTGTTCAGCTCGAAAACCTTATCTGCCAGTCCGAATTTTTCCATTTTGAACCGGGTACCGCCAAAGCTGTTGGTTTCAATCATGTCGGCGCCGGCATCGATGTAACTCCGGGCAATGTCCAAAACCTCACCGGGATGTGTGAGGTTCCATTCTTCAGGGCATTCGCCGGTTTTTAAACCTTTCTGCTGTAAAAAAGTTCCCCACGCTCCGTCGGAAACCAGGATTTTGCCTTGTTGTATTTTGTCAATTATTTTTCCCATCCGGTTTTAATTGTCATTTATAAATCGTTCAATTTTTTTTATAAAAGATTTCATCTCGTTAAAAAGTAAATCTATATCTGTCCGGTTAAAATTTACAAAAGTGTCATAATCGGCTGATTTTCTGTATTCGTAGCAGTCTCGAAGGATTCTTCCATAGTCGTTTTCAATTTTGCTTGTTGCAATAAATGATTTGTTGAACCAGCCAATTAACTGCATATGTTTAGAAGTTTTATAACCTTCTTTTAAAGCTAATGCCAGAACACAATAAAAAACTGCATAGTAAATACGGTTAATGGCAGCTGGAATTTTTTCATTTTTCATCAGCAATTCCGCATCATCTGCAGAGTTATGTGCCTGTTCAAGCCTATAATGAATCAATGCTTTTCTTTCGTTTTCTGATATAGTCATGCATAAATCCCTTTTTGGATGGCGGTTTGAAAAATGGGTTGTTTTCCTCTCAAAGTATTTAACTCCTCTTCTCCAAGAACATGAACATCAGTAAAGACTTCATGTTTTAAATCGATTTCATAACAATATTCTGAAATCTTTCTTTTTAATGTCCAGTCTGGTATTTCTTTTAAAATAACCAGAAAATCATAGTCGGAGTATTCATGTGCACCGCCATAAGCCTGTGAACCAAATAGAATCACCTCTTTCAGGTTATCGCCAAGCTTTGAAGCGAGCAGGGTTTTTAATTCGTTTAATATTTGATGTTTTTCAACCATACTTTTTAAAAAGACAAGGCTAAGTTACTAAAAAATCACAACTCTTTCAGCCACTCCTTAATTACATCTGTGGAGGGAATTGTTCCTTCTGATTTTAGTTTATAATTTACTGTAACCACTGCCGGCGATTGCGTGGCGCCAAAAGCTGTGAGTTTTTCTCTGCCGGTTAAAATTTTCACCTCTGCTTCTTTGCCCAACTCGGTCAGTGCCCGATCCACCCGGTCTTTCAGCTCGTTACACTGGTTAGCTTCTTCACCAATCAGAATGAGTTCACTCCGTTTCGATTTAATTTTCAGTTTCAGCTTTTCGTTGATGCGTTTTTGAACTGCCGCTATCAGTTCCCGCTCGGGCGGAATTTTGGAAACGAAAGCTATTTTCCCGTCGATGCATATAGTGGGAATATTTTTTACCATCAGCGACGACATAAAACTAACGGCCTCCATTTTTTTGATGGCATGTTCCCGCCACTCCACCACTCCTTCGAAATGAGGCGCAACGCGTTTCACAGCTTCCACCATATACTGACAGGGTGCGCATGATTCGGAATCGAGTGTAATAATATCCACAATCACCTTATCAGCCTGTCCGTAATCTTTCATATTGAAAACCTCCAGCGAACTTTCCTTTTTTTCGAGCGTTCGAACCACATCCTGCAGATACGGATCGTGTACCAGTTCAGTAACAGCTTTCAGGTTTTCGGGTGGCGTTTCGCGCGGAAGGTCGCAACCGGGTGCCAGAATAAATCCGGTTTTCCCGCCTAAATCGAGGCATTCCAGCGCATGTTCGCGGCAATCGTCGGGAGTGCCCATCAATAAAATTACCGTCAGTTTAAGGTTGCCGCCAAAGCTGATTCCTTTTTCCAAAGCAATTTCTTTCACAAAATCGAGCGGAATATTTTCGTCGATGGAAACATTGTCGGGCCGGCAATTGCACATGGCTTCGATGTTTTGCTGGGCATGGCCGCAAACAAAAAACGAACTGAGTTTCCCCTTTTCTCTGACAAATTCAAAAATAAGGGAAACAAAGGGCGTAACAAACGTTTCGAAAGTTTCAGGATCGATTTGGCTGGTCATGGGATCGACCAAAGCAATCACATCGCAACCGGCATCCAAATAATATTCTGCCATTTTCAGGCTTACAGCTGTGCAAAACTCCATCACTTCGTTTACCTCATCCGGCGCCTCATAGAGTTTCATAAAAATATCGGTACCCAACAGGTGCAATGCCAACGTAAACGGACCGGTGATTAAACCATAAAGTGCCAGGTCAGGATATTTTTCCCGAAGCAATTTGGTTGCTTCCAGACACGTTGCTATTCTTCCGTCGCCGGGCCCGGGAATTTTCAGGTCGCTCAGTTTTTTCCCTTCAACCAGCGGATGAGAAACCACTGCCGGCGGCCCGGTTTCCGACCAGCGCAATTCACATCCCAGTACTTCGGCCTCAACCTGAAGGTCAAAAACCACCGGGATACCATCGGGATTGTATTCCTCAACCGACTTGCTGATTCCCTTAACAATTTCCGCTGCCGATTTCAGGTAGGCGTTGGCATCCACACCGGTTAAAAACCCGCCGTGAACACCTACAAATGGAACCCACGGAACGCGTTCCACAGGTTGGAGGGCAAACGCTTTTTGAATAAGTTTCAGACCATTCATGTCAGGCTACCTGTGAATTCAGATAATCTACCAGACCCTGCGGATCGGGTGCATAGGCATCGGCACCAATTTTCTGCCGGAAAGTATCGGTTACCGGAGCGCCACCCACAGCCACTTTTGCCTCGGGTACTGCTTCCTTTATGGCTTTGGTTATTTTTTCCATGTTCACCATGGTGGTGGTAAGCAGCGCCGACAAACCAACAACAGCATCTTGATTTTCTTTCATTGCAGCGACAAACTGATCGGCTTTTACGTCGGTGCCCAAATCAACCACTTTCCAGCCGTTACCTTCCACCATCATCGATACCAGGTTTTTACCAATGTCGTGCAAATCGCCTTCCACGGTACCAATAATGAAAGTGCCTTTTTCTTTCACTTCGCCTGACAGGAAAAAAGGTTTCAGGTGAATCATGGCCGTGCTCATGGCTTTGGCCGACATCAACACTTGTGGAACAAACACTTTGTTTTCGCGGAATTTGATACCCACTTTTTCCATACCAACCATTAACCCTTCAGTTAAAATACGCTGGGCTGAAACCCCTTCATCAATCGCCTGCCGGGTAAGTTCGTCGGCGCCATCCTGTCCTTTCATATTCGGTGGATATGGTGCGGCTTTATTGATTTTTCCGAATTCGATACATTCGGCAATTTTTGATAACAGTTCACTCATGGTGCTTCAATATATTTTTGGTTTTCACAAATGTACTGATAAATGATGGTTGCAAAATAGTATTTTCTTTGAAATAGATGGATAATATTACTTTCTTTGATTAATTCATTCATTTGGAGCTTTAATTTCGTATTTTTGGGTTATGAGCGGTTCAACCATATATTCCATTGGACACGGAAATAAAAAAACAGAAGATTTTATCCGTGAACTGAAAGCATTCGGAATTGCCTATCTGCTCGATATCCGGTCGAAGCCCTATTCGAAGTGGAATCCCGCATTTAATAAGAATGAACTGGAAAATAGTTTAAAGGGGAACGGCATTTCTTATGTTTTTTTGGGAGACCAGTTGGGAGGATTGCCTTCGGATACAAGCTGTTACGATTCCGAAGGAAAGGTAATTTATGATTTGATAAAAGAAAAAAAGTTTTTTAAGGAAGGGCTGAAAAGGCTGATTCGGGGCAATGAAAAAAAAATTAAACTGGCCATCATGTGCAGTGAAACCAACCCCGGCGAATGCCATCGCAGTAAATTGATTGGACAGGAGTTATTAAAAAATGGCATCTCATTAAACCATATTGTTTCAGACAAGCTGGTTAAATCGCAGGAAACGGTAATGACTGAGCTGACAAAAGGTTTGGGAACCGTGGATTTATTTGGCAACGTAAAAGAGTTTGTTTCCCGGAAATCATATTGAAATGGAGTTTTTTACCCTTGGAGTTTACAATTCAGGTGAAGATGAATTCTTCGAAAAATTAACCGTAAATGGTGTCGATACTTTTTGCGACATCAGGCAGCGAAGGGGAGTACGCGGAGCCAAATATGCCTTTGTTAACAGCAAAAGATTACAAACCAGCTTGAAGCAAATGAAGATTGAGTACCAACACATGAAAGAACTTGCACCCCCACCTGAAATTCGCCGGCTGCAAAAACAAACAGACTCGGAAGAGAAAAAACTGAAACGGGAGCGGGCACATCTGGCCAATGCATTTGTTTCTGCATATAAAAACCAGATTTTAGAGCCTTTCGATTTTACCCTGTTCGTAAATAACCTCGAAAAAGCCGGAGCAAAAAAGATTGTGTTTTTTTGCGTGGAAGAACATCCCGATGCTTGCCACCGCTCACTCGTTGCAAACGAAATTGAAAAGTCAGGATACAAAATAAAACATTTGTAATGAGGATTTTAGTCGTTGCAAAAACACATTTGTCGAAAGCGGTTTGTGTGGGCGCGCTGGCCGTAAATGGCCGATTTCTAAGGCTATTGGATGAGCATGGTGCAAATCCGCCGGTTCATACAGACTATGAAGTCAGGCAAATTTGGGAAATCAAATGCCGGAAAGCGTATAAACTCAGACCTCCTCATACCGAGGATGTGAATGTGCTCCACAAAGAATATTTGGGAACGCTGGACAGTAGCCGCCACATGCTAGATGTTCTGGAAAAATGCAAGGCGAAAATCTGGCAGGGAAGTCCGGATGAATTGTTTGACGGTTGCCTGCTGTGGTCTGAAAAAGGCAGTGGTTTTTTAAACGAAACGTGCAATCTGCCCCAGAACAGTGTTGGTTTTTGGATTCCTGATAAACCCATGGTGAAATACCTTTTATATGAGAAAGTGAGATATTTGTATCCGGGCGAAACCGGCAAAAGAAGTTTGCCATACGTTGGGTTTGCATCACCTGTTGACACTATTCCCGCCGGCACGTTGCTGCGGGTTTCGCTTGCGCGTTGGTGGGATAAATACGGGGAAACAGAGGAAAGGTGCTCGCTGCAGTTGTCAGGCTGGTACGATTTATCTGAAACCGGTTATCAACCGAATGAAGTAAACGAAGGCATTTCCTTTTAATTTCTATTTTATGATGAATGAATTAAGGTATTTCAGACTTCCGGAGGCTTTGATTAACGAACAAAGAAAAAACCCGGCTGCACGCGACTTATACCTCACAGAAACAGGTGAACTGGAAGTAGAGGAAGGAACAATCTGGGATTTGGAAGGGAAAACCGCTGATAACTTACTGGCTTACTGCACCAAAGGGGAGGGAATTGTTTTGCTTGCCGGCGAACAGGTGCCGGTTTCAGGCGACCAGTTTTTTATTGTTCCCGAAGGTGAAACATTCAAATATTATTCAGTTTTGAATACAAAGTCCCGGTTTTTGATTGCCCGTTTTAACGGAAAAATTGCCCGGCAACTGAGTCATGAGTTTTCAATAGTGCGCAATCTGGTTCCCTCGGTGAACAACATGGTGGCCAACCGCGAAATGCTGTTCGATGAAATTTTCAACAATCTCTCAAAAGGCTTTCACAATCAGAACATTGAATATATAAATTTTTGTTTTGGACACCTTCTGGCCACGTTCATTTATGCCAACCGCACCAGCGACGATTTGGCCGATGAATCGAGCCCGGCGGTGCGGCGGGCCATTCATTTTCTGGAAAAAAACCTCCACAAAAAACTGACATTACAGCAGATTGCAAACGAAGCTGGCTTTTCGCCAACCTATTTTACCACTCTTTTCCGGAAAGAAACCAATTATGCCCCGCTAAGTTATTTTTCTCATTTGAAGGTATTAAAAGCCTGCGAATTCCTGGATTACACACGAATGAAAGTAAAAGAAATTTCTTTTCAACTTGGGTATTCTGATCCTTATTATTTTACGCGTGATTTTAAAAAGAAAATGGGCATGTCGCCAAGGCAATACCGGAATAGAATCCGTTAGAAGTATTTTTCCATAGCCTTATCATGTGAAATTGTATTCCCTGATTTTGCCTGTTCCAATCCTCTTTCCACCGATTCAACTATTTCATCCGGTAAACCATCTCTCCAATCTGTTTTTCTCAGCAGAATCTTTCCAGCTAGTTCCAGGATTTTGATCTCGTCGGTTTTTAAAACCAACTCAACCAACTCCAATTTTTTAGACTGAATATTCATAACAAAACGTATTTTATTCCTGCAATTTTGATCTATAATCTTATTTTTAGGGCAAATTAGCTAAATCAGATTCAGTATGACCACACCATTTCTGATATTTATTGTTGTTTCTGCCGTAGCGCTGTTGCTTTTTATGGTGCTGAAACTCAAAATCAGCGCTTTCGTTTCGTTGCTGATTACCGCCATTTATGTGGGCATTGTGGCAGGTATGCCTTTGAGTGCTGTCACACAGGCCATCCAGGAAGGAATGGCCGGTACGCTCGGTTTTGTGGCCACGGTTGTTGGGCTCGGCGCTATCTTTGGGCAGATGCTCGAAAGTTCGGGCGGAGCCGAATCGCTGGCACATTACCTGGTTAAAAAATTTGGCAAAGACCGATCTTCCTGGGCCATGGTGATTACCGGTTTTGTGGTGGCCATCCCGGTTTTCCTCGATGTGGGTTTTATTATTCTGGTTCCCATTATCTATGCTTTGTCGCGCGACACGAAACGATCGCTTTTATATTACGCCATTCCACTGCTGGCCGGGCTGGCCGTCACCCACAGTTTTATTCCACCCACACCGGGACCGGTTGCTGTGGCAGATATCATCAATGCACAACTTGGCTGGGTAATTTTACTGGGAATTATCCTTGGGTTTCCTACCGCAGTGATTGCCGGACCTATTTGGGGGAAGTATATTTCGAAAAAGATTTACCTGGAACCACCGTTCGATTTTGATAAACAACCGCAGGATGTTGACCCGAAAAACTTTCCCCCTTTCCGGATGATTGCCATTATTATTTCTATTCCACTGCTTTTGATTCTGGTAAATACATTCACCGGGCTGGCAGTATCAAAAGAACTGGTTCCCCAATCGATTTGGACCGATTCACTTGAATTTATCGGTCACCCTTTTTCTGCTCTGATAATTGCCACACTGATTGCCACCTGGTTTTTGTGTATTAAGCGGGGAATGGGAAAACAAAAAATTCTGGATTTGAGTACCAAGGCGCTCGGTCCGGCCGGAATTATCATTCTGATTACCGGCGCCGGGGGCGTTTTAAAACAGGTTTTGGTTGACAGCGGAATCGGACAAATTATGGCTGAATCGATGGCCAATTCGGCATTGCCACCCATTTTACTGGCCTGGCTGCTGGCAGCCGTTGTAAGGGTCACTCAGGGTTCGGCAACCGTGGCCATGATTACTGCGGCCGGAATTATTGCACCAGTAATCAGCGAGTTCGGATTAAACGACCCGCAACGGGCATTGGTAGTTCTGGCCATTGCATCGGGTGCAACAATCCTTTCGCATGTAAACGACAGCGGTTTCTGGCTGGTGGGCAAATACCTGGGAATGAATGAAAAACAAACACTGCAAAGCTGGACGGTAATGGAAACTATTATTGCAATTTGTGGTTTGGTATTCACTTTATTAGCAAGTTTATTTTTTTAACGACTAATCCCACAAAACCATTTTCCGTGGATCGAGCCGGAATGTATGCTTTTTACATGCAGGGCATACGGCCTTTTTTAACCGGTGAATATTGGTCAGTTTTAATCTTGCCCGACACTGGTTGCATCGGAATTCACTTTTGTGCACCACCTTTCCGTTGTCGGTCACAGTTACACTCACTTTATCGTACAACAGCCGGCAATGGGGACATTTATAGGTTTTAAATCCAGCATCGATAAACAATTGGCTGTTTTGTTTTGCCAGGTGTTTTAGCAGGTTGTGGGTTTTGTGGTGAAACAGTACCTCCCTTTTTTGCAGGTAGGAATGCAGCGATTGCGGATGAATCAGAAACCCGTGGCCTTCGTTAAACTGATCTTCAAATCCACAGCGGTCGCAACGGTATGTATAGGCTCTTCCCATGCTAATTGAACATGGAATAAATGTACAAAAAAAACAGTGACTGTCAATTTTTTGGATGTACAGAGAATGAAAATTTATCAACCGTGTTAACAAGGTGTGTTTTATGTTTTTTAATTCAAAAAAAACGAAAGCATTCCGAAACCTTTTTTCTTATTAACTGTATTAATAACAGACAATAAAAATGACAAAATGAAAGCACTTTTTTTATCTCTTTTGATGGTTTTTTCCGTTGGCCTTTTTGCCCAGAACGGATTGAATGTTGGCGATAAAGTTCCCGGTTTCTCAGCCATTGCCGACGATGGCAGCACCTGGGAAATGAAGGATTACATGGGTGAAAAATACATGGTTATCTATTTTTACCCGGCAGCCATGACCGGCGGTTGCACTGCCCAGGCTTGTGCATACCGCGATTTGAGCAGCGATCTGGAATCGCTGGATGCGCTGGTTGTGGGTGTTAGCGGCGATAATGCAGAGGGGTTGGAATTTTTTAAAAAAGCCCACAATTTGAATTTTACGTTGCTATCGGACGAAACGGGTGAAATTGCCCGTATTTTTGGCGTCCCCACCCGCGACGGCGGCACCTTTACAAGCGAATTCAACGGTCAGGCATTTGAGCTTGAAAGGGCTGTAACTACCAGCCGTTGGACGTTTATCATAGATAACGAAAGGAAAATTGTTTACAAAAATGAGCAGGTAGATGTCGCAAAAGATTCGGAGGAAGTATTGAGTTTTTTGAAAAACAACTCCTGAAATTAATCTTTTAATAAATTTTGTGGAAGCTCTTTGTTTGCTTTGGCTCCCAGTTTTCTTATTTTCTCGACACGCCGCACCAGATTGCCGCTGCCTGTGTGCAGTTTATTCATAGCCTGTTCGTAGGACTTTCGGGTTGAATCGAGGTTTTTGCCAATGCCCTCGAGGTCGCCAATAAAATTCACAAACTTGTCGTACAACGCGCCGCTTTGCCGGGCAATTTCCAGGGCATTTCGTGTCTGGTTTTCCTGCTGCCAGATGGATGCTATGGTGCGCAGCGTGGCCAGCAATGTTGAAGGACTGACAATCACAACTTTCTGGTCCCATGCATACGAAAACAGCTCCTGGTCTTCCTGGATGGCCAGGCTGAACGAAGCTTCAATGGGGATAAACAGCAACACAAAATCGGGCGAATTCAGTTTTTTGGCCGTTTGGTAGTGTTTGTCGCTCAGCCCTTTGATTTGCGTTTTCAGGCTGAAAAGATGCTCCTTTACAAATTTTGTGCGTTCCTCGTCGGTGAGTGCATTTACGGCCCGTTCGTAAGCAACCAGCGAAACCTTGGAGTCGATGATGATGTGCTTGTTGTCGGGAAGGTTAATGACCACATCGGGCTGAATGCGCTTACCATCGTCTGATGTGTCGCTGAACTGTTTTTGATATCCTTGTTCTCCTTCGTTTAAACCCGAACGTTCAAGGATTCGTTCCAGCACCACTTCGCCCCAGTTCCCCTGCTTTTTCACATCCCCTTTCAGCGCTTTGGTCAGGTTGCTGGCTTCCTCGCTGATGCGGTGGTTCAGGTCGTACAATTTTTTCAGTTCGGCCCGCAAATCGGTCTGGTCTTTTAGCCCTTTCTGGTAAGTATCTTCCACCTTCTTTTCAAACAAAAGAATTTTTTCTTTGAGCGGTGAAAGTACTTCACCTATATTTTTCTGATTGGCCAGGGTAAATTCCTCGCTGTTTTTTTTCAGAATTTTAGATGCAATGTTTTCAAATTCTGTGGTGAATTTTTTTTGAATTTCTTCCAGTTCAGCTTTTTGGGTTTGCAGTTTTTCCTGTAGGTTCAGGTATTCGGTTTTGGCTTTTTCGAGCTGGCCAACCAGATAAGTATTTTCTTCGCGTTTCTTTTGCAATTCATCTTTCCAGCCATCTTTTTCTGATTTTAATGTGTTGTAACGGTCTTCCCAAACCATTGCCTTTTTTTCAGTTTCAAAGCGAAGGTTTTCTGATTCCCTTTCTTTGTTCTGAAATTCACTCTTTAGCAGGGAAATTTTTTTCTGATTTTTCAGATTGAAAAAAAAGTGGGCAGCCAGTGCGGCAATAGCAATAAGACTTAAAAGGATGATGAAGATTTCAATACTCATTTCAGAACAATTTTGAACCGTTATAAAAAACGGCTCAATTTAACCAAAACGAGTAAGTTTTTCCAGGCGAACCCCGGAAAAATATCACCATTTATAAACGATGGAATTGATGTTCATTCCGGCGCCGACTGAACAAAGCACAACATAGTCGCCTTCGTTGATTTCCTGGCCTTCAATTTTTCCTTTCAAAACAAGGTCGAGAAGGGTTGGTACTGTGGCCGTTGAAGAATTGCCGAGATACCTTATACTCATGGGCATGATTCCATCCGGAATTTCTTTTTCGCCATACAGCCTGAATACTCCACTGAGGATAGCTTCATCCATTTTTTCGTTGGCCTGGTGAATGAGTATTTTTTTGATGTCATGCAGTTCAACGCCGGCTTTCTCAATGCTGTCTTTTACCACGCCGGGCACTGTTTTAATGGCATAAATGTAAAGCTTATGCCCCGCCATTTTAATCCAAAGCTCGTTGCCTTCCATATCCGGGTTGTTGGAGCTGCCAAGCGTAAGCAGGTTTGCATAGCTCACCGAGTCGGAGCGGCTTGAGTGGGAGAGGATTCCTGTTGGTTCATCGCTTTCCACAGCTTCAACGATAGTAGCACCGGCGCCATCGGCATAAATCATGGAATCGCGGTCGTGCGGATCGGAAATGCGCGAAAGCACATCGGCGCCCACAACCACGCCCCGCTTCATGAATCCGCTTTTTATAAATGCGTCGGCCACAATCATTCCCTGTGTCCATCCCGGACAGCCCGAAATAACATCGTGGCAAATACATTCAGGATTTTTGATGTTCAGTTTCATTTTGACCTTATTGGCCAGCCCGGGCAACATATCGCTGCGCACATTGCCATGTACAATATCGCCAAAATTATGGCCCACGATAATAAAATCGAGGCTTTCTTTTGAAATTTCAGCCGATTTGCATGCTTCTTTAATGGCAATTACCGCCAGATCGGAAGTTACCTGGTCGTCGGCAATATACCGCCGTTCTTCAATGTTTGTAATTTCCCTGAATTTCTCAATGATCTCCTCGTTCGATTTATCGAAAGGTTTTTGGGTGATCGGGTCGTAAAACGTGTTGTTTAAAAAGTCGCGGTTTTTCACCACCTTTGGCGGAAGGTAACTTCCGGTCCCTATAATCCGTGTATATCTCTCTTTAGCCATAATTGTTCAACTTCTCATCTAACTGCTAAAAGTTAAATTTGTTCAAAATTACTTTTTCGCCATCGAAAACACCGTACGAAAAGTTTGAAATCCAGTCACCCAGAAGAATCATTCCCGAGTTCTTTTTGACTTCCACTTCGACCATCCGGTGGCGGTGGCCAAAGATAAAATAATCTATCCACTCTTTCTCCAAATAATTTTCTGCAAATTTAAACATGCTTTCATTTTTAACTTTAAATTCTTCTTGCCGGTTTAGCTTCGTTAAGCGGCTCGATTCAGACCAGCGGTGTGCCAGGTGAAATGCAAAATTGGGATGAAGGCGGGCGAATACCCATTGCAGTTTTTTGTTTGTAAATATTTTTTTCAGGAAAAGATATCCTTTGTCAGCGGGGTCGAGTCCGTCGCCATGAGCCAGGAAGAACTTTTTTCCGTAAATTTCGGTGACCAGTTGGTCGCGATGAAGCGTAAGTCCGATTTCGTTGGGAAGATAATCGAAAACCCAGAGGTCGTGGTTTCCGGCAAAAAAATGGATGGAAATTCCCTGGTCCGACATATCTGCCAGTCGGCCCAGCACACGGGTAAACCCCCGGGGTACAACTTTCCGGTACTCAAACCAGAAGTCGAAAATATCGCCCATCAGATAGAGTTCTGCTGCATCGTCTCTGATGAAATCGAGCCAGCGGGCGAACTGCATTTCCCTCTCGCGGTTGTTTTTCAGGGCAGGAGCACCCAAATGCACATCTGAAACAAAGTATATTTTTTTCTTTTCCTGCACGGTTGCAAAAGCATTCGGTTTAAATCAATTGAGAAGGCGCGATAAAGCCCTGTCGAGGCCCGGCCCTCTCAGGTTTTGCGCAATAATTTCCCCCTCTTCGTTCAGAAGGTAATTGTAGGGAATGGTTTGAATGTTGTAGTTTCTGACAGCCAGGTTGCTGCCCTGCATATCGCCCACATTTATCCATGTCAGGCCGTCCTCATCGATGGCGCTGACCCATTCGATGCGGTTATCGTCCACACTCACCTGGTAAATTTCAAATCCCTTGTTTTTGTATTTCCGGTAGGCCTCCGCAAGGGCCTCGTTCAAAATCCGCGAATTGCGGTCGAGGGCCGACCAGAACTGCAAAAGAACGATTTTGCCACGCAACGACGACAGGGCAATTTCATTTCCATCGGGGTCGGGCAAAATAATTTCCGGACTGTTTTCGCCCTGTTCCTGAATCAACTGGCGCAACCGGGCCGACTGCTCTTCCTGCAAAAGCTCAACGGTGTTTTGATACAACGCATTTACATGACCTGAGCCCGGGTAAATGGTGTTCAGCGCCGAGGCCGCCACCCGCATGGTTTGCAGGTCTTTTATAATATATTCCTGATCGTCGAATTTTTGGTACAATGCCAAAACGCTGGCCATCGAAAAGGGATTGTTCATTACAAACTGCGTGGAAAAATCGGTTTGTGCCTGTCTGATGGAATCAAACGCCTGATCCCATTCCTGCCTTAGTTGCCGGTAATCGGGATTTCCCCGGTATAAATTGTGGAGCGACTGAATGGAGTCTAACCGTTTACGGGTGGTTGCAAGATGGTCGTTCAGGGTTTTTACCTGCACTGAGCCCGGCGATCCTTCAACACGGTAACTGCGTTCGAAATTGGCCAGGTCGGCTTCAACCACAACCTGTTCCACCGAATCTACCAGCAGCGTAATGAATTTTTTTTCTGAGAGCTTCAGCAAATAATAGGAAGGAATGCCTGTTTTTCCTGTAAATCTGAACTCCCCGTTTTTATCGATTTTTAATGAATCAATCATTCTTGACGAGGCAACCTTTAATTCCTCGAGGTATATGGTTTGCCCTTCGGCATGGGTGATTTTCCCGCTGATGGAGAACATGCCTTCTTCCTTGCTGCACCCGGCAAACAGTATTGTTGCAATGATTCCTGCGAATATTAACCTGCTGATCTTCATTTCATTTATTAATTAAAGGCCGTAAAATTAACAAATTCCCCTGTTTTGAAAATATGTAACCGGTAAAATAACATTATTTAAAAGTTTGCATGTATTTTTATTTTTCGGCATCAGGTACCCAATAATTCATGAAAAAACTTTATGTTCGCCGGACAGCAGTAAAAAAAGTGAAAATATACACTGACATCGGTAATTTTAAAGCACACCGGCCGGTGATTACCATCGGCACTTTCGATGGTGTGCACCGGGGGCACCAGAAAGTGATTGCCCGGCTGAAGGAGATTGCCCGCTCCCACAACGGCGAATCGGTGATTTTCACTTTTTATCCGCATCCGCGTCTGGTAACAGCTCCCGGCGAAACCAATCTGCGGCTGTTAACCACGCTGGAAGAGAAAAAGGAACTTTTTGCCCGCTTCGGAATCGACCACCTCATTGTTTTTCCGTTTACCAAAGCATTTTCGCAGCTTTCCTATTCGCAGTTTGTGGAAGAAGTTCTGGTAAAGCAACTTCACACACACTGCCTGGTGGTAGGTTACGACCACCGGTTTGGAAAAAACCGCGAAGGAGGCTTTGAATATCTGCAAAACTGTGTGGAAAAATTCGGGTTCGAAATTGAAAAGCTGGATGTGCTTTTAATCGATGAGGCCCATGTGAGTTCCACCCGCATCAGGGAAGCTTTGGAGAAGGGCGATGTTGCCACGGCCAATAAATTTCTGGGCTACCGGTTTACATTGCACGGCACAGTGGTGGAAGGCCAGCGCGTGGGCCGGAAACTGGGCTTCCCCACGGCCAACATCGAGGCATCCGACCCGCATAAACTCATTCCCGGCTATGGTGTGTATGCTGTGGAGGTGTTGCTTTCAGGGGAAAAATACCAGGGCATGCTGAACATCGGCAGCCGGCCCACATTCAATAGAAATGCCGGCAACCGGAGCATCGAAGTGCATATTTTCGATTTTTCGGGCGACATTTACAACAGGGAAATCATTCTGGTTTTTGTGGGAAAAATCAGGGACGAGCAAAAATTCAGCGGCGTTGAGGCGCTGGCAGAACAGTTGAAAAAAGATAAAGTAACGGCGCTGAAGATTTTGTCGGGTAGTTTATGATGATATTACAGGGGAACTTCAATACCATTCAACTGTTTTTCCATTCTCATTAAGAACGAAAATACGTCCTTTTCGATTGTGAAACATCTGACAAAAATATAAACGGTTATATGCAGGATGTAAAAAAATCAAGCCACATGTTTTTAAAAAAGTGGCTTGATCCTTTTGACTTCTTTACAAGTCTGTTACAACTCTAATTGATTTCGAGTTGTGTTCCTGCTGTCATACTAAAATCTTTCTCAATTTTTACACCCATTTCTGAATTGACAGTGAGTTTTGCATTATTTTGTACACTCACATTTTCTAGTGTGACAAAGCATCCCTGTTTTGTAGTATTGGAAGTATAGGTTTTGTTCAAAAGATACAATCCTGTGCATTCTTCCACGCTTACAGGTAGTTTTGCGGTCTTAAAATCGCCATCGCTAATATTTACCGTCACGATAACCTCTCCGTAAATATTACCGAGAGGATCGATTAGCCAGTTGTAAGAGGGCAGCAAAGGCTCTGTTGCAGCCCCCCAAAGGTTGTTTGCATTGTAGTCGCTTACCAGAGTATAATCTCCTCCGCTATGGTACAAGATAATTTCCCAGCCCCAGTTAACAGGATAGGTAGTGCCGTCGCCTGAGGTAAAGGTTGCCTGGTAAGATACACTTTCCCCGGTTTTGAATTCGTTTGTTGCACTTACAATTTCAACTTTGTCATTTATTCCTGTCGCAAGAGCAGGAGCCACACTAATTACAGTTTTACTGGGCCATTTTGATTCATACCATGAATAATCATGAAAATCATAGTTGTTATCAAAATTTGTAATAGTTCCACACATATCGCCAAGTTCTAATATTGGGGGGACATCGCCAGGTCGAATAGAATAAGAAATTGTCGCAAGTTTATCGCACATATCCGTCCCGTGATGATGCCTCACAAAATGCGTTGGCATAAAATTTAATGTGCGCTGGGGTTCAGCTATCACCCAACCTTTATCTGGATATTCAACTTCATATACTGCATGAGGTCCCGAAGAACCCCCCATTGGGAAAGAAGAAGGAATAAAACCAGGTATCGGTAAACTATATTCATGGTATAATTTAGCACCGGAAACATATCTTGCAGGAATATCCACACTTCGCATTAAGGCAATGGCTAAATTTGTATATCCGGCACAATTTCCTGTTCTTCTGTTAAAAACACTTAATGCATCCATATCTTTGTTGTCGTCTGTACTTGCAGCATAATTTAGAGAGCCTATTACCCAACGTCCTATTTTTTCAACAGCCTCCTGCATTGTTGTACATCCATTGGTTAATGATGCCGCTTTACTGGCAATTCCAGGATTATAAGACTGAATATTGGCTGTGGGCATGGTGTATTCTGAACTAATATTAGTAGGGAACGGAGCATTTGATGTAAAACCCGAAGTTAAAATTACATCTGTTTCTGCTGAATAATCTTGCTGAATTATAAAGTCAGAAGTTTGGTTTGATATTAACGAAAGCTTAGTATAAACATTACCGTATGCATCGTAATTTATCGTTTCATTAAAATTACTACTCGATGAATAAATATTAATATTGGTTACATGTTGAACATTTTGTCCGGAGGAATAATATGTTTTAGGATGATATACAACAATATCGCATAAAGTGAGTTCTGTCCCTGAGGGTAGAATAAAGTCAGCAATATCAGACAAACCGTTAATATCTGCTGCTGCACCTCCGTAATATTGAAATTCAAAGCTTTGATGTTGTGACAATCCTTTTAAGCTTATTAATACTAAAATTATTAGCAAAATGTGTATTTTTTTCATTTCTAATAGTTTAATTCATTTTTATAATTGACAGTATATTTCCTGTGTCATTTGTAATTGTAGTATAAATACTTTTATGAGAACGCACATCTATAGTGATATTAAACCTCATTCCTTCAATTAATTGCAGTGGCTGCTTATTTATATTTATTCTATTACTTATGGAATTTTTGTAATTATCAGTTTGTGAGTAAAATATGTTATTTATCCTGCTGGTTCCTCCATATGTTACTTCATGTTTAGTGTAACCAGCTCCAATAACCGCTTCACCATCAACTTTATCAATTTCAATAAAATTTTGTGAAATTATTGCATCGACTAACAATCCATCGTTTACCTCTTTAAAATTAAAAGTGACTTTATTGTATAAAGAATCTGACAATAAATTATAAAAGTCAGGATGATTCTTTTTGATGTTTAACTCATTCAATTCTTCCGGATTTTTAACCTTAATTTGAAAATATTCGAAATTGAAGTCATAAAAACCATGGCTTACAAGGAAATGTCTTAACGAATCTTTAGTTAGCCCAACAGGATTAATGCTTTTTTCTTCTTTAAAATCATAAAACAAGTTTTCTTTAAAAAAAATTTCACGGTTTTTATTTTCTTGTTTTATAAAAGACAGCTTATTGATGATTTCCTGTTCAGAAATGCCCTTCTCCTGAGCATATCCCGCTACTGCAAATACACTGAAAATAAATACTGTTAGAAACTTCATGATTTAATATTTTATTTCGTCAATATCATCCTCTTCGTATCAATTTCCCTGCCATTTACCACAAGGGAATACAGGTACATACCAGGTTTAAACCGGTTTCCATTAATCCGAACCAATTGATCGCCTGTTCCGTGAATTTTGTGTTCTTCCAGTTGAAGCCCCTGTATATTAAAAATGTACAAGGTTGAAGATACAGTGCCTTCCGGTAAATAGCATTTTATTTCGGTTTGTTCCCTGAACGGATTAGGGGTATTTTGATACAGAATTGCTTCGTTGCCGGCCGGCCTGGTATGGGTGCCGGTAGCAAGCGAAGCCCTTTTAAGGGTATTATTGCAACAATCTTCTTCCATTGTTTCGATCCTGGCAACAAGGTCGTCAATAATATCTTGCTGTTCTTTAATCGCTTCGACAAGGACAGGGATCAACTGAATATAATCAACTGAATATTGGTTGTTCGTGCTATCCAAAAAAACCATTTCAGGAAATACTTCTATTATTTCCTGTGCCAGAAATCCAATCTCATTTTTAGTGTTTTCTTCAAGTTCTTTCTGTATTTTGGGGTTATCAACTTTAAAGAAATCACTTTTAAAATCATATTTAACACCCCTGATTTTTAAAACATCGTTAAGCGACCCATTCAAATTCCTGATATTCGTTTTGAGGGTTTCATCAGAAGTATAAGTTACAGCCCTGGTTATAACATGGTCAACATAAAGAATATTAAAACGTTTGTCTGAACGGCCAAGGCAACCAATCCAGTCCTCGTATGGATGTATTGTTGCAACTCCATTATAACCACTGCTATCGAAAATTAATTGTCCCCAGGTTGCCCAATACCTGCCGGTCCCAAACCAATCCAAATTATAAGCTGGATTTGATTTGTTAATTCCAACATAACCATTACTGTTCACTTTAATTTGTGAAAAACAACTCAACGACAAGGATAAAAATCCCAAAACGAAAATAGATGTAATTTTTTTCATGCTTTTTGGTTTTTTATGTGCCGCATAACTGGCGTTACACGGTACGTTATTATAATTTTTTCACCATAAAAATATTACTTTCAACTTTTAAAATCAATGGTAAAATGCTGATTTGTAACGAATAATTTCCTATTAGTCAAGTTTACTATCCCATTGGATTGAAATAATTTGCCATTGGTAAAATTTATCTAATAACCGACTTTATTTTGAAAGAAATTTATTCATTGTTTGTTCGAAGTAATGTTTCCTGTTTCTGGCAATCGGGAGCAAAGTTTCGTTACACATTAAAACGAATAGTTTGTTATCAGGCTTCCTTATTTGCTTAACTACAAAATTTAAATTTATCAGAAAAGAATGATGAATCCGGACAAAATAAGGTAGGTTGAGCAGCTTACTTATTTCTGCCAATGATTTCGAGCAAGTTAATTTCTCATTATTTAAAAAGAAAATTGTGCAATAAGCACGTCCAGCCCTGCAATATATAATTTCCTCAGCATTAATGTAATGAATAATTCCTGCTTGTTTAATTTGGATTTTCATGGGTGCCAGGTTTTTCGTCAAAGTTGATTTAATTTTGGTTTTACATGTTAAAAGTAAAAATTCCGATAAAAAAATCAAATTTTATTTTTTTATCAGTTCTGTTGAAACCGGCAGGTGGTCGGAGTGGCGATAATCGTGCGTTTTAAAATTATACGATTCGAAAACAGGACTGTGGAAAATATAGTCGATGCGCAGAAAAGGAAGTTTATTCACGTAGGTTCGGCCCATGCCTTTGCCCGAGCTTACAAAAGCATCTTTCAGTCCTTTGCGCAACTGCTGGTATGAAAACGATGCCGGTATGTCGTTCAAATCGCCGCAAAGTATGATTGGGTAGGGGGTCTTTTCAATCATTTCCCTGATGGTTTCCACCTGGCCGGCCCGCATCTGGAACCCTTTTTTCAGCTTCGACCCCATTTCGCGGGCTTCCTTTATATCTTCTTCGGTGGAAACGCCCTGTTCGATGATGGCAAAATCCCGCGGATCGATGCCATAGGAGTGCAGGTGGACATTGAAAACCCGGACCGTATCTTCCCCAATCAGTACATCGGTGTAAATGGTAATGTTGCGGGAGTTCTCGAAACGAATTTCATCCATGTGAACGATGGGGTAGCGGGAGAGGGTTACCGATCCGAAGGTGCTGCTGGTGCGGGCAAACTGGTAGTGGTTGATAAAGTCGAGCTCTTCCACCGTTTGGGCCAGGTTGAAAATGTTGTTCTGCCGCAGTCGTACTTCCTGCAGGCATATAATATCGGGCTGTACTTCCTTCAGGAAACGGATAATTTCGTTGGCTGTTTCGTGATGCGAAAGCTCCCCGGCTCCCCTGAAATGGTGCACATTAAACGACAAAATCTTTATTTCGGTTTCTTCAGAGGTTTTCTCCTGAAGTTGCATAAATCGTGTAAGATAAGTCCAGCCCGCGATAATGGTAATTAGCGAAAACACAACGTATTTCGGACTGAAAACCAGCCAAAAAACCACAAAGGCAAGGTTTACGGCAAGGATGACCGGGTAGGCCAAACCAAGAAAGGCCGGAATCCAGTTTTTTTCAGGTGAAATGATCCCCGAAAAATAGGCGCCGAGCAGTGCCAGCACTGCCAGCAGGTTAATGGCCATAAATATGATTTTTACCAGTTTTCTCACGTTCTGAATCTGTGTATTGTTTTCGCTGACGTAAAAATGCCAAAGTTTTTGAAAAAATCCGAAGTTTCTTCAAAAATATTCTTCCGAAAATAATTCATCTGCGGCACCGGGCCATCCGGTTTTTGCCAAACACATCTTTTTTCAGTTCAACGGATGTAAAACCTGAATGCTCCAGCATCTGTATCATTTCTTCTCCCAGGTTTTCGTTGATTTCAAAAAACAGCCACCCGGTTTTTTTCAGATAGGTTTGGGCAAACGAGGCAATTTCACGGTAAAACAGCAGCGGGTTGGCATCGGGCACAAACAGTGCACTTTCCGGTTCATATTTCAGCACATTGGCAAACATGGCTGTTTTTTCCGATTCCCGCACGTAGGGAGGATTACTCACAACAACATCGTATTCATCCCAGGCGTATTTTCCCCATTGCAACATATCGCTTTGAAAAAAGTGCACATCCAAATCATTGAGGGCAGCATTTTCGCGGGCAACCTTCAGAGCTTCTGCCGACACGTCGGTAGCCGAAACCTGTGCCTGCGGAAACTGCTTTTTTATGGCCAGGGCAAGACACCCGCTTCCCGTCCCCATATCGATTACCGCAGGTTTTTCCGGAAGTGCCGTTTCTGCTATCCAGTGCGCCAGTTCCTCAGTTTCGGGGCGCGGAATTAAAACCGCCGGCGTCACTTTCAGTTTCAGCCCAAAAAATTCGGTTTCCCCCAAAATGTATTGCACCGGTTCGTAATTTTTCAACCGGTCCACCACAGCATAAACAGCCTTTTTGTGCCGCTCGTTCAGTTTCTGCTTCCGCAGCAAAACCTGTTCGGTAAAGCTGAGGCCGCAAACGTGTTCCAGAATGAGCCGCGTAAACGCCTTTACCTCGGTTTTCGGGTACAAACCGGTTAATTCTTTTTCGATGTGTTGAATAGTAGCCTCCATTGTGTTACTTTTGGCAGGGTAAAGATACCTTTTTCCCGGCAATGGAAACAAATGAAAAATACATGATGCGCTGCCTCGCACTGGCCCGGCTGGGGGGCGGCAGCGTGGCGCCCAATCCCATGGTGGGGTGCGTAATTGTTTGCAGCGGGAAAATCATTGGCGAGGGATTTCACCAGAAATACGGCGAAGCCCATGCCGAAGTGAATGCCGTAAATGCAGTTGCAAATGCTGAACTTTTAAAAGAAAGCACCCTGTACGTTTCGCTGGAACCCTGCGCACACCATGGCTTAACGCCTCCCTGTTCCGACTTGATTGTGGAAAAGCAGATTCCGCAGGTGGTCATCGGTACGGTTGATCCCTTTTCGGAAGTGGCAGGAAAAGGAATTGAAAAACTTCGCAGGGCCGGAGTTGATGTGGAGGTGGGAATGCTGGAAGAGGAATGTCGCGAACTGAACAAACGGTTTTTTACTTTTCACGAAAAAAAACGGCCGTACATCATTTTGAAATGGGCGCAAACGCCCGACGGGTTTATCGACATGGTTAGGAGCAGGAAAGATTTTGGCGAACCTACCTGGATTACCGGCGATTTGGCGTTACGGCTGGTGCATAAATTCCGGTCGGAAGAGGGCGCCATTCTTGTGGGTACCAACACCGCAGAAAAAGACAATCCCTCGCTTACCGTTCGCCACTGGGCCGGCAACAACCCGCTGAGGGCAGTTATCGACAAAAACCTCAGGCTGCCTGAAAACCTGAAATTGTTCGACGGTTCGGTAAAAACACTGGTTTTCAATTCGGTAAGGCAGGACGAAACCGAAGCAGTGGACCGGGTAAAAGTTTCTTTCGGTGAAAACAGTATTCCTCAGATTTTGAATGAGTTGCACCGCCGGAAGGTATTGTCGGTTATTGTGGAAGGCGGCAAACAGTTGCTCGAAAGTTTTATCTGCGCGGGATTATGGGACGAAGTGCATGTGTTTACCGGAGCGAAATTTTTTCATTCGGGAATCCGTGCGCCTGAATTTACGGGTTTGCTAACCGCCAGCGAGCAGTTGGATGCCGACTGGCTGAACGTTTTCCGAAATCGCACCTAAAGGACAATGCTTCGGGGGCCGCCCGGCATAATTTCAATTTTTAAAACCCGCTCCACATAAAGGAAATAGTAAAACAGTTTGTGATTCAGCTCAAACCCGTAATCTATGGTAGGTTCCCAGCCAACAATGGGTTCAAAAAACGATCGTTTTCCCGGCTGTGTGGAATTGTAATTCCAGGCATTTACATACTGGCGGTTCCAGTTTTCGTAATACCGTTGCGATCGGTATTGCGAGGGATTGTTATGAAAAGCATACCAGGTTTCAAACTTTGCATCAAAAACAATCAATTCGTACTGCAGCGAATCTTCCACTGCTTCCGGTTCGTCGGTGGGTTCAATCTGTACAACGCCTTTTGGGGTTGAACAGGCCATGATAAACAGCAGTACTCCCGTTAATAAAATGAATTGTTTCATAGCTCTCTCCTTTTTGTTTCCAAACACTTTTTGTTACGAATTTTATTCCAAAATTGTTTTTGCAATGAATTTTTATGAAATTTAACACCGCAATATAAGATTATCATTTGAAATGCAGTTCGGATTGGATTTTTGGTCGTTGTTTTCACTGGTTTTCCTGGTAACAGCCATTCCGGTGGCCATTCTTATTATCCTGGAAAAGCGGTCGCCATTTAAAACGGCTGCCTGGGTGCTTGCGCTGATTTTGCTTCCGGTTTTCGGAGTGGTATTTTACCTGTTTTTCGGGCAGGAATACCGCAAAAAGAAACTCTTTTCGCGCAAAGGGTTAAAAAGCCTGAACCGGTACCGGCAGTTGTCGTTCAGGCAGTTGCGTCAGTTTGAGCAGTCGCTTTTGAAACTCGCCCCAAAAGTTCGCTGGAAGGAAAACATCATCAGGCTGTTGCTGAAAAACTCCAGTGCACTGCTCACCACCGGCAATCGGCTGAAGATTTTGAACAATGCAGCAGAAACCTTTGCTGCCATTTTTGCTGCCATCGAAACTGCAGAGCACCACATTCATCTGGAATATTACATTCTGGAAGACGATGAAATCGGAAACCGCCTGAAGGATTTGCTGATTGGGAAAAGCCAAGAGGGCGTTGAGGTGCGGATTATTATAGACGATGTGGGAAGCTGGGGCCTGAGCAAAAAATACATTGCCGGACTGCGCAAAAGCGGCATCGAAATTTATTCGTTTATGGAAGTGCGGTTTCCGCGGCTCACCTCGCGTGTGAACTACCGCAACCACCGCAAAATTGTGGTCGTTGACGGGAAAATCGGGTTCACCGGAGGAATTAATTTTGCCGATCGCTATGTAAAAGGCGTAAAGGACATTGGCCCGTGGCGCGACACACACCTGCAGATTGAAGGCGATGCAGTAAACTGTTTGCAGGTGGTTTTTGCTGCCGACTGGTATTTTGTGATTCACGAAAATTTAACCGGCAAAAAATACTTTCCCCAGCTCAGCGAAGCTCCCGGAGTTCCGGTTCAGATTTCGGCCAGCGGACCCGACTCCGACTGGGACAGCATTAGCCAGGCCTTTTTTGCGGCGTTGGCAGGCGCCAGGTCGGGGATTTATATTGCAACACCCTATTTAATGCCTCCGCTGGAAATCATTTATGCCTTAAAAACAGCAGCCCTCAGCAATGTGGACGTGCGTATTCTGATGCCCGAAAAATCGGATACCGTTATTCCGCACTGGAGTTCGTTCTCCTACATCGAAGAGCTGCTGGAAGCCGGGGTGCGGGTTTTCTTCTATCAAAATGGTTTTATCCACAGCAAATACATTATTGTTGACGATGTGTTTTCAACCGTTGGCACAACCAACCTCGATTTTCGCAGCCTGGAAACCAATTTCGAGGTGAATGCCTTTATTTACGACGAGGGTTTTACTGCCGACCTAAGCAAGCAGTTTAAAACCGATTTGAAAAACAGTCGCGAAATCAAACTGGCCGAATGGAAACAGCGGAAATGGCACTTCAAACTCAGGGAGTCGCTGGCTCATTTGGTGAGCCCGCTGTTTTAACGAAATAGTTGGAAGCGCAATGCCCGTTCTGCTTCCTGAAATCGCATGTTAGGAATGAAATCCTTCCGGTTTACAATTCATTCAAATTAACAGGAACTTCGTTTTTAAAAGCCACAACAAAACAACCGGGGAATTTCTCATTCAGCCTGTCTCTGTGCCCTGCCGCTTCCGGGTAGGTGTCAAACTTTCCTGAAAAATATTTGTAGAACGCGTCCACACGCTTCTCAAAAATGCCGGCTTCCCCCTGGAAATGATCGGAACTGACCGGAACGGAATTACCTGTTGCCAGCACCTGAACCGAATAATAGATGTCGCCGGTAGCGGTAGCTGACTGCGAATGAGAAGGTCCGGCAGTGGCCTGTTCGGTGGGCAGACTGTGCCGAAGCACCCGTGTATCGCCTATCGTCAGCGTGTCGGTTCCCGACAGGGTTCCTCCCTGGAAGGCTGTTACCTTTATTTCGGTGCGGCGGTTGGCGCGGTGCAATGTTTCAGGGCAGGGTACGCCATCGGTACACTGGTTTACCAGCATGGTTTCCCCGTAACCCCGCGAGGTGATTCTGGACGCAGACACTCCTTGCGAAACGATGTAATCCCTTGCCGATGCTGCCCGTTTGCGGCTCAGCTCCTCGTTGTAGGCATGAGTTCCGCGGCTGTCGGTGTGCGAACTGAGTTCAATCTCCAGCGTAGGGTTGTCGTCCATCAGCTTCACCACTTTATCCAGCTCAATGGCCGACTGGGGAAGAATGTTCCATTTGTCGAAATCGTAATAGATGTTCTTCAGCACAATTACCTCGCCTACAACCAGTTTCTCTATTTCCAGAATTTCTTTCAGTGTGCCAAAAGGTTTGTTTCGGGTAGAAATATAAACCGTTTCATTTACGTATCCCTCCACATCCGAAGTGGCAGTGTAATCGGAATTTTTATCCAGCTTACGCCGAATCAAACCGTCATTTCCGGCAGTAATGGAACGGTTGTCGTTAAAATCAACTTTAGCGTATGCCACCGGATTTTTTGTTTTTTTATTCTGAACCAGCAATTCCAAATCGTATTCCCCTTCCACTTCAAACAGTACTTTATAAATATCGTCGTCGCCTTCGCCACCTGCTTTTCGCGAAACAAAGTATCCCACTTCCTCATCGGGATGGATGACCAGTCCGAAATCGTCTTCAGCAGTGTTCAATGCAGCCAGGGGCTTTGGAGTGTCAAACCCTCCGGCGGTTAACCCGGAATAATAAATATCGAATTTTCCCTGCCCGCCGGATTTTGCGCTGGAGGCATAGAAAAGCATTTTTCC
>Ga0334883_1001646_pt1 | contig 31730 bp, 24 predicted proteins | sample GraSluR1_MG_6_FD_207230 | JGI IMG/M metagenome (GOLD analysis project Ga0334883, IMG submission 207230) | Sludge microbial communities from methane-producing bioreactor in Wageningen University, Netherlands - Granular Sludge_09_05-R1 | ecosystem: Engineered > Bioreactor > Anaerobic >...
GAAGAGTACATGCTCGGCTCCATCGCCCACCCGGACGGCGCGGTGCGCCAGAAGGCCGTGGACCACATGCTGCACAGCGTGGAGATCGGGCGCCAGGTGGGCTCGGACTTCCTGAGCCTGTGGTTCGCCGATGGCACGAACTATCCGGGCACCGACGACATCCTCGCCCGCAAGCACCGCGTCGAGGAGTGCCTCAAGACCGTCTACGACGCCATGCCACAGAGCATGGTCATGGGCCTGGAGTACAAGGTCTTCGAGCCCGCCTTCTACCACACCGACATCGCCGACTGGGGCATGGCCTGCAAGTTCTGCGAGAAGTGCGGCGACCGGGCCAAGGCCCTCGTCGACCTGGGCCATCACACCCGCGCCACCAATATCGAGCACATCGTGGCCTTCCTCATCGACGAGGGGCGACTGGCGGGATTCCACTTCAACAACGCCCGCTACGCCGATGACGACCTGACCTTCGGCTCGGTCAACCCCTACGAGGGCTTCCTGATCTACAACGAGCTGGTGAAGGCCGAAGCCGCCGACCCGAACCTGAACGTCGCCTACATGATCGACCAGAGCCACAACGTCAAGCCCAAGATCGAGGCCATGATCCAGACGGTGGAGCACATCCAGGCCACCTATGCCAAGGCGCTGTGCATCGACCGCGGCAGGCTGGCGCAGGCCCAGATCGAGCAGAACATCGTCGATGCCGAGAACCTCATCCAGCAGGCGTTTTTCACCGACGTACGCCCGCTGCTGCACGTGGTCCGCGAGGAGATGGGCCTTTCGCCGCAGCCCGTCAAGGCCTACCGCGACAGCGGGTACCAGGCGAAGATCGCCGCCGAGCGCGGTATCCGCAGCGGCGGCGGGGGCCTGGGCTAGGGCGGCCGTACCTGAAGCTCCGTCTCCGGCGAGTCGCCGGTGCTGTGTGCCAGAACGAACAGAGGGCCGCTCCAATCGGAGCGGCCCTCTGTTCTCTGCCCTGGTTGTGGTGTCGGAGAGCCCCGTGCCCTACAGGATCTTCCTCTCCAGCACCGCCCACTCCGTGAACTTCAGCACATACGACAGCACAAACAAAGTCAGGATCACCAGGAAGAAGTACCTCACCACCGGTGTGTCCAGGTACTCGAACCATTTGCCCGGGTCGGTGCCTCCGAGACTGATCTGACTGGCCACGTGGGCGATGCCCTGCGCCAGCGAGGACCAGGCCTGCGTGATCGGCTGAAGCAGCACGCCCATCGCCACGAGAGTGGCGACAATGGCGATGGGATTCACCAGCTTGAACTTCAGCCGCTGGTGCTCGTTGAAGATCGGGCACTTCCTGCACGGAATAGTGCGTTCGGTCTTGGCCGTCTTGGCCACATCGGCCTCGAGGTCGGAGCGGATGTACGCCCCTTCGCGGCGCTTCATCTCCTCACTCTTGGGCCCCTTGCCCGGAGCCCCCATACGAATGAGGCTCTCGATGAGCCTGGGATCGCAATTGCAGCCCATGCCGTAGCGCCAGCAGGCCTTGCGGGCCTTGTAGGCGGGGCAGATCTCCCGAATGCGGTCGTGGCAGAAGGGCAGCTCCCAGCAGCGCGAGAACGTCGTGGCCACCTTGACGGTCTTCTGCTTCTTGAGAACGCCGGCGTCCTCGGCGGCCTCACGCTCCAGGCGCGCCTGTCGTCGAGCCGGGGCATCACTGACCTGCTCGTAGATCTCGTAGAGCACCCGCAGCCCCACCACCACCAGCACGGCGATCCCCGCATTGGTGCCGGACTTCGACAGCAGCTCCACCACACTCTGCAGACCCGGAGTGGTGGCCTGCGACAGACTGCCGGAGACCATGTACGGCACCCCCAGCATCAAAGCCACGCCGCCGATTCCTACCACCACGGCGTAGGCCAGCTCGTGGAGGGTCAGGACAACCAGCCCTAGGGCCAAGAGAACCGAGGAGACCACCAGGCCGGTGCCAAAGCTCTGTACGAGCCCGTAGGCCCGGCCGGCGTCCGCGCCGCTGAGCTGACCGCCATAGATCACATAGACGAAGTAGGCCAGGCAGACCAGGAAGGCCAGGCCGGCCCACTTGACCAGTACGGCAGCGTACCTCGCCAGCTTGTCGCCCCAGTCCACCTCCGAGAGTCTTCCCACTCCGGTACTCCGCATAGGCAGTCACCTGATCCTCGAGTTGGCCCCAATGGTGCTTGGGCGGCTACGCTACACGTGAGGCGAGACGGCTTTCGGGGGCCGGTCGCGCCGGGTCCGCTACCCTCCCGAGCCACTGCCGGCGCCGCCGTCTTGCCCCTCCGGACCGCCACCTCCGCGCCGCTCCTGCAGCCGGCGGCGGAAGTCGGCCTTCTGGGCCACCTCCCGAGCCTCCGCCGTCGCGGTGCGCGGCCCGCCCTCCTGAAGCGTCGTGGCACCCTCCATCTCCTGGCCCTCAGCCACAAGCTCGTCGAACTCCTCCAGAGCCGTGCATTTCGACCGGGCGCTGTCCTCATCGGCAATGCCACGAGCCACCAGCGTCGCCAACGCCTGGTTGAGGCTGAACATGCCCTGGCGCGACCCGGTCTGGATCGTCGAGGCGATCTGGTGCGTCTTGCCCTCACGGATCAGGTTGCGGATGGCCGGGATGGCCTCCATGGTCTCGAAGGCCGCCACGCGGCCGCTGAGGTTACGGGTCTTCACCAACGCCTGAGACAGGACGCCCACCAGGTTGACCGAGAGCTGCATGCGCACCTGCTGTTGCTGGTGGGGAGGGAACACGTCGATGATACGGTCCACGGTCTGCACCGCATCGGTGGTGTGCAGGGTCCCGAACACCAGGTGACCGGTCTCGGCGGCGGTAATCGCGTTGTGGATGGTCTCCAGGTCGCGCATCTCACCGATGAGGATCACGTCCGGGTCCTGACGGAGAACGAACTTGAGGGCATCGGCGAAGCTCAGCGTGTCGTGGCCCACCTCGCGCTGGTTGATCAGGGCCTTGCGGCACGGATGCACGTACTCCACCGGGTCCTCAACGGTCATGATGTGCAGAGGCTTGTTCTTGTTGATGTAGTCGATCATCGCCGCCAGCGTGGTGGTCTTGCCCGAGCCCGTGGGCCCCGTCACCAGCACGAGGCCGCGGGGGTAGTCCGACAGCTTGCGGCAGATCTCCGGCAGACCGAGGGCCTCCATCGTCTGGATGGTGAGCGGGATGGTCCGCCACACCGCGCTGACTCTGCCCCGCTGGACCATGATGTTGCCGCGGAAGCGGGCCAGATCGGCGATCTCGTAGGCGTAGTCCAGCTCCCACTCTCGCTCGAACTTCTCGATCTGGGCATCGCTGAGGATGGCGTAGGTGGATTGCTTCACCTCATCGGCCGTCATGGTGTCCACCTTCATACGCACCAGATCGCCGTGGATGCGGAAGATGGGAGGCTGGCCGGCCTTGAGGATGAGGTCTGAGGCCTCCTGACGAACGCCGAAGTCCAGCAGCTTGTTGACATCCATGATCGCCATGTGGGTTCCCCCTGGCTGTGCGCCGGCGGTGGAAGCCGGGGCAGTGGGTCTGCTGTGTGGCACAAAGCCGTCGGTGAGCGAGGCTCGCCGTCCGCCGGACATATGCCGTCCATGCCCGAGCCCGACCCTTCCGCTGCGGGCAAAGGCGACGGGGGCCGGCGCGGCGGGCATCTTCCCTTGCGACGCGGCGCACCGCGACGGTCTACTGCTTTTGTGTCTGGCCGTGCACGTACCCGCCGGGCACCTTGTCGCTCGGCGGCTCGTCGGCATAGCCCAACGACAGTACCTCTTCGCCGTCGTCAGGCAGGACGGCGTACTCGCCGCAGCGCTTGGCGAATTCCTTGGGGTATGACGACTTGGCAAGGGCCGACTCGTAGCTGATGTGCTCGGCCCGGACAAGTCCCGCCAGGTACTGGTCCAGCACGATCATGCCGTCGTCGGCGCCGGCCTGGATCAGGTTGTAGATCATGTGGGTCTTGCCCTCGCGGATGACGGCACGGATCGAGGGGACCCCACGCATGATCTCGAAGGCCGGCATGCGCCCCTGGCCCACCTTCAGCGGCAGCAGCGACTGACAGATGACGCCGCCCAGGGTGACGGAGAGCTGCATGCGAATCTGCTGCTGCTGGGCGGGAGGGAACACGTCCACGGCGCGGTCCACCGTCTGTGTGGCATCGGTGGTGTGCAGGGTCCCGAACACAAGGTGACCGGTCTCCGCCGCGGTGATGGCGAGCTGAATGGTCTCCAGGTCGCGCATCTCACCGACGAGGATCACGTCCGGAGTCTGGCGCATCACGTGACGCAGGGCCTCATTGAAGCTGGTGGTGTCCTGACCCACTTCGCGCTGCTCCACCGCGCAATTGCGGTCCTCGTGGACGAATTCGATGGGGTCCTCGACGGTGATGATGTGGCAGCGCCGATGGTCGTTGATGTAGTCGATCATCGCGGCCAGCGTGGTGGACTTGCCCGATCCGGTGGGGCCGGTCACCAACACCAGGCCTCTGGGAAGCACCGCGAACTCCTTGAGGATCTGCGGCAGCCCCAGCTCGTCGATGGTCTTGATCTTGATGGGGATCATGCGCATCACCGCGCCGCAGCACTCCTGCTGGAAGAACAGGTTGACACGGAAACGCGCCACGCCCTCCATCTCGTAGGCCATGTCAAGCCCGCGGTTCTGCTCGTACCTGGCGGCCTGCTCGTCGCTGAGCATGGCGTAGATCAGGTGCTCCACATCGGCGGGGGTCATGACGGGGAACTGGTCAAGGCGCCGCAGATCACCGTTGACGCGCATGATCGGGTGCTCGTGTGCGCGGATGTGGAGGTCCGAGGCGTCCAGGCCCGGCATGAGACGCAGTAGATCGTCCAGCGTGAAATCGGGCATGCGATTACCTCCTGGCCGTGTGGCCCGGAGGCCGCCGGGGACCGGCGGACCTCCGTATCCTGGCAATGCGGTCTAGCCGTCGCTGGGCGGCGGAGGGGGAGTGGGCGGCGTCGGCTGCGGAGCCGCCTCGCTCTGGGCCGCCCGCTGCCTGGCGCGGCGCAGACGCTCCTGAGCCTCGGCCTCCTTGGCCGCGGCCTTGGCCACATCCGCGCGCTCCCCGTCCAGCCGGCGGATCATCTGGCGCATTTCCGTCCGGTTCCCCGCGTAGAACATCGCCGAATCCGACGAAATATGCCCATCGCGATACAGATAGAGCAGCGACTGGTTCTTGGTCATCATCCCCCAGTGTGCCCCCTCGACGATGGCGTCGTACATCTCCGACGGCTTGCCGTCCTCGATGAACTTCTGCACCGTGGGCGTAACGACCATGACCTCCATCGCCGCGATACGCCCCTCGCTCTCCCGCCGCGGCACCAGAGACTGGGAGATGATCCCCCGCAGCGTGCGGCTCAGACGCATGCAGATCTGCTGCTTGTCGTGAGGCGGGAACATGTTGACGATACGTTCCAGCGTCTCGGCCGCGCTGGTGGTGTGGACGGTGGAGAACACAAGGTGACCGGTCTCCGCCGCCTGCATGGCGACGCCCATGGTGTGCACATCCCGCATCTCACCGATGAGGATCACGTCGGGCGCCTGGCGCATGGCGTACTTCAGCGCGTACTGGAAGTCCTCGGTGTCGATGCCCACCTCGCGCTGGCTCACGATGCTGTTGCGGTCCTTGTGCACGTACTCGATGGGGTCCTCGACGGTGATGATATTGCACTTGCGGTTGCGGTTGATATGGTCGATCATCGCCGCCAGCGTGGTGGACTTGCCGCAGCCTGTGGGTCCCGTCACCAGCACCATGCCCTGGGGGCTCATGGAGATGTCCTTGAGCACCGGCGGCAGGTCCAGATCATCGCAGGTCAGGATGTCCAGGGGGATGATGCGCATGACGGAGCACACATTGCCCCGCTCCTGGTAGATGTTGATCCTCAGGCGACAGACACCCTCGATGCTCAGACCCACATCCTTCTCCGGGAAGTCCTGGAAGCGATCCCACTGATCGTCGGTCATGAGGCTGCGCGCGATCGCAGCGGTGTCGTCCTGGCTCAACTCCGGCCAGGGCCCGCCCGGTGCCATCTCCACAACGCCCTTGACCTTGGCGTGCGGTGGGGTGCCCGGCTTCCAGAAGATATCGGAAGCCTTCACCTCCGCACCGGCTCTGATGACGTCCTTCCACATGTCGGGTTTCCATTCGCCCAAAGCGAACGCCTCCTTGGTAAGCGGGCAGTGCCGGCGCGTCTTGGTGGGCAGCGTGGCCCCAATCGGCGCCACAGCGGGAAAGACAGGGCCATAGCCGGCGGCGGCCGCCCGGCGGTCGCCGTGCCGTCAGACAGGAATGGCTGCAACTGCGGCGTTCCCCACGTCGGGAGCGCCACAGTCGGAGATGGAGCGGCTAGATCCGCCCAACGCCTGGATGGCTCCTGCGCGGCCTGCCGCGACCGACCAGCCACATAGCCAGCACAAACACCAGGCCACCCAGCGCCAGGGCCAGAGCGACGATCAGCGGCCAGGGGCGAGCCGTCCCCCCCCGCTGCGGTGACCGGTCCGCGGCCGCACCGGCCGGGGCCAGCGTCCTTAGCTCGTCCAGAGCCCGGAACGACCTGTCCCCGACGATCACCTGATACTGCCACACACCGCCGCCGCCGGAGGTCATCACACTGATGAAGCGGTTCTGCCGCAGCCCTACCGGCGCCTGGAACCCGGAGCCCAGGACGGTCACGCCGATCTGCCTGTAGCGCCTGAGCGCCCACACCGCGGGGAACACCGGCTCGCCATAGCGGGCGTCGCTACCCGGCCCCGGCTGCATGGTGGCCATGGCCGTGGTCTCCCCGGCGCTCACGCTGACCGACGGCATGCTCAGGCACCAACCGGTGGCTCCCGCCACGGCGGCCAGATCGGCGTCCACCAGCCCGCGCTCCACCACCCCGGGGTATGAGATGGCGATGCTGCCCACGGCGGCTCCGGCACCCGACAACACCACCGCCACGACATCCTGCCCCGCTGCAGGGCCCTGGCCCTGCACCCGGCCCACGGAGGCTGTGCAGAGAAGGCTCCAGCCGGCCAGCACTACTATTCGACGGACCGCCATGCGTTTCCTTCCACTCCCGAGCGTCGCGGCAAGCGATCGACAGGTCGTTACTCCGGGCGCCGGGTGGCACACTCCGGGCCCCCTACGGCTGATGATACTCCGAACCTCCGGCCGATGCAAAGCACCCTTTGGCGGTGCGATGCGGCGGGGCACGATCGAGTGCCGCCGAGCCCCACGAGCCACCAGTGCGCCCCCAACGTGGCGCCCCTACGGGAGGCCCTCGACCACCTCACTCCGCAGGCAGAATCGATAGCAGGTGCGCTATCCGACCGCCCAGCTTCGCACAGTCCTCCACGGCGCGACGGTCCTGCAATGCCGTCCCCGCATCGAACGCTTCCCCGGACACCCCTCTTTGCGCCACGATCATCTCGTGTTTGAGGAAGAACGAATTGATGGCCGTCAGCGCACCCTCGGATCCGTACCCCCGCCCCACCACCACGGCCGCCCCGATCTTGTCCGAGAGCTTTCCGCGCAGAGCCCAGGTACGGTCCATGAACGCCTTCAGTTGCGCCGAGACGTTGTTGAAGTACACCGGGGTGCCGAGGAGGATGGCACGGGCGCTCAGCAGCCGGGCAGTCAGCGCCGTCATGTCGTCGTTCAAGACGCACCGCTCTTGCTGCAGGCAGCACCAGCAGGACGTGCAGGGCGCCACATCAAGGTCGCAAACGCGGACCAGCTCCCCACCACACACCGCCAGAACCTCCGCCAGCAGCAGGTCCGTATTGCCGCCACGCCGGGGACTGCCGGAGACGGCTATCACCGCACCCATGCCGCCATCGCTCCTTTGGCGGTCCGTCGCCTGTCCATCAGATCGACAGAGCCCCATCCCATGGCGGGCCCTTGGCCCCGCCCGCGACGTACCGCCCGGCGGGTCAGCGGCCGGTACAAAGTCAGACGGCCCGAGCACCAGGTGCTCGGGCCGCTCAAAGTCTTGTGGTGGAGCAGGGGGGATTCGAACCCCCGACCTTCTCCATGCCAAGGAGACGCGCTCCCCCTGCGCCACTGCCCCACGCGACGGAGGCTATTATAGCGCCCGGCGCCGACGCGGTCAAGCACTTCGTTCCGGCGAGGGAGTCGGGAGACACAGGGGACAGGTGATACGAAATGGGTGATAGGTGATAGGAACGGCGGGTACGGCCGACGGCGGGTACGGCAAGAACCGCTGCCGGCGCCCCCTCCGGCCTTCACCGGCCGTCCTGCGCATCTCTGTGGTCCGCCGCCGTCCGTGGAGCTCCGTGCGCTTCTTGCCACGCAGATCGGGCCCGCGGGCCCGATCTGCGCGTTGAGAGGCCCTTCCCCGCCTACCTCCGGCCATTCTCCAGCCGTTCTCCGCGTCTCTGTGTCTCTGTGGTGAGAAGTCCCCCCCTCTGCCACTCACTTCCCCCGCATCCGCACGTGCTTGACGATGGCCTGCGCGGCCACCTCGATGAGCTCCTCGCTCTCCATCTGCTGCACCCTGTCCCACATCTCCGTGAGGTCTTTGGCCGAGACGCCATCGGCATTCAGCTTCAGGCCGTTGATCACCCTGGCCGCCGTGTCCTCGCCCAACACCTCCTCGAAGGCGATAACGATGCTCAGGGCCGCCTCGTACGCCTCGGCATCGATACCCGCCTTCAGCGGCGCCTCCTTGGGCGGATTGGGGAGCAGGTCGCGGGCGATGTAGTCGGCCACCAGCACGAACGTGTCGGGCAGCTCGCGCTCGGCCGCCAGTCTGTCCGCCAGGCGACCGATGCTCTGGTAGTTCAGCAGCCGGCTGTGCAGATGCACGGCCACGATGGCCCCCTCTTCCTCCTCGCCCATCTGGTCCATGTCCACCGTCCACACGGCGGTGCTGTGGCCAACCTGCTCGCCCGAGGTGGACACGATCGTGCCGGGGGCCGAGACGCTGAAGGAGATGCTCGGCTGCGGTCCGAAGGCACCCATGAGTGCCCCGAAGTCCTCATCGGTCATGCCCTCCTCGTCCTCTGCCTCATCCTGGGTGAACACGATGCCGCCCGCTGCGCCGTCCCGCACGGTGCCGGGACCGGCTCCCTCGGGGGGAGTGAGCGTGCCCTCAACATAGTAGTCCGTGCAGAACTGGCGCTGCACCACGCGCACCGTCATGCCGCCCGCCTCGGCCGCCTCCCGGGGGAAGAGCGGCTCGCCGGGCGCGATCAGCGACGATATCGTCACCCCGACCCACCCGTCCTCCTCGAGGTCCTCGGCCTCCCAGCCCTCGGGCAGGTCCTCCCTCATCTCGGCCAGCGGGTCTTGGCCCTCCTCATCTCCCCCCATGGCCGCCAGCGCCTCCATGATACCCACGGACATCCGCACAGCCGAGCTCCCGTCGACGCCGACCTTCACGGAGCCCTCCACCTTGAAGCAGCCGGACACAAACAGCATGGCCACCGCGAGCGACGCCAGTACACACACCGTAAGCCTAGTACGTGCCATATTCGTGCACCGCCTCGAAGAATGCAGCGATATTGTCCCAGGGCACCTCCGGTTCGAGCACATGCGTGGGCGCCAGGTACAGCCCGCCCCCCTCTCCCACCGTCTCGATGAGATGCCGGATGGTGCTTCTCATCTCATCGGGAGTGCCGAACGGGAATGTCGTCTGTGTGCCCACACAGCCCCAGAAGGCCAGGCGGTCGCCGTACTGTGCCTTGAGCTTCGCCGGGTCCATGCACTCAGGCTGCACGGGATTGAGGATATCCATGCCGATCTCGATGAGATCATCGATGACGGCCTCGATATTGCCGTCCGAGTGGTAGAAGATCTGGATATCCGGCTTGATCTCCCGCGCCGTCTTCCACACCCGGGCCCACGACGGCTTGAGCCACCGCCGCCACAGGTCGGGGTGGAACATCAGCTTCTGCTGCATGCCGATGTCATCGCCGCACAGGATGCCGTCACAGCCGGCCTGGGCGAAGCGCTTCGCCCTGAACTGCGCGTCGGCCGTGAGCCGCTCGAGCACATACCCGGCCTGCTCGGGGTGCTCGATGAAGTCCATCATCAGCTTCTCCATCGAGGTGATCTGCCAGGCGTTCTCCCAGATGTGCCCCACGGACCCCTGCACATACCAGCCCTGGGCATGCAGCGTGCTGACCTCGGCCTCCAGGTGCTCGTGGCGCTGGGGCTCGGTAACGTCCGGCCAGGGAAACTGCTCCAGCTCACTGAGGCTACTGCATCTCTTCAGCGGGTAGTCCAGGCGCCAGAAGTGCTCGAAGCTCCCGGGCGTGTGGGCCGTCCCGTACTCGGAGTAGAAGCACCCTTCGGCAACACCGTCGGGATAGTACGGCGACCAGTCCGTGGCCTCAGCGGGCCCGCCGAAACCCACCCCGGTCGAGTCGTAGTCGAAGTACGCCGCGGCGTCACTGTGCCCGGTCGCCTCCTCGAACTTGCGCTGGATGGTCGGCGTGAACCCGGCGGACTTGGGCACACGGTCGGGCCGGTTCCCGCTCATCGCCGTCACGACGCGTTCGCGCTTGGTCATCTCTGATCTCCGGTGATATTCGTGCGGCCGATGGAATGATATCGCGCCTACTGCCCGACCCCAAGAGCCCTGCAGTGGAACGAGATGGCCTCCTGCACGTGCTCGTCCCAGTAGCCCCAGTTGTGATCGCCCGGAAACTCCTCGTACTCGTGGGCGAGGCCCAGCTTGGTCAGGTGGGCGTCGAAGCTCCGGTTGTGCTCGATGAGGAAGTCGTCCACTCCGCAGTCAAACCGAATGGCCGGCACCGTCTTCTTCCGCTTGCGCTTCAGCTTCTCGGCCAGCTTGAAAGGATCGTCCTCCTCCCCTACCGGGACATCCGGCCTCTGCGTGATGGCGTAGGCACCGCTGTGGGCGGCCACGCTGCAAAACAGGTGCGGGAACTTCAGGGCCAGCTTCATCGCCCCGTATCCGCCCATGGACAGGCCGCCGATGGCCCGGCCGGCGCCCTCCGCCACGGTGGGAAAGGTCGCATCCACGAAGGGGATCAGACCCTCGATGATGGAGGTCTCATACCGCGGACCGTCCGGGAGGTCGCAGTACCAACTGCGGTCGCCGTCCACGAGGACGACGATCAGCGGGAGGTTCCGTACGTAGCGCTCGATGCTCGTCCAGCGCAGCCACGCCGTGTAGTCGTCGGACAGGCCGTGGAGCAGATAGTACACCGGGTACGGGCCGGGGGCCTGCTGGCGATCGGGCAGGAGTGCGTAGAAGGCAACTTCCTTCTGCAGCGGTGTGTTGAAGTAGTTCACATGCGCAACGGCCATCTCAGACCTCCATGTGATCGGCGAATGCTGGGCCTCACTTCGCCACCCGGCGCCGAGGACCTTCCGCCGGCGGCGGAGGCCGTGCACAAGCCTCAGTAGGCACCCTCCGTGCCCGCGGTCTTCCAAGACCGCACCGTGACCCACACACTCCACGCCAGCAACCACAACACTGCTGGATCACCCTCCGTGCCCGCGGTCCTCCAAGACCGCACCGTAGGCCACACACTCCACGCCAGCAACCACAACACTGCTGGATCACCCTCCGTGCCCGCGGTCTTCCAAGACCGCACCGTGCCCCACACACTGCACGCCAGCAACCACAACACTGCTGGATCACCCTCCGTGCCTGCAGTCTTCCAAGACCGCACCGTGCCCCACACACTGCACGCCAGCAACCACAACACTGCTGGATCACCCTCCGTGCCTGCAGTCTTCCAAGACCGCGGGCACGGTGGCATTCGATCGGGGTTGCAGATTCTGGCGAGGGGAGGGGGCATACCTGGCCGGCCTTCCCCGACCGCACTGCCCCCGCCTGGGGCGCGAAGGTGCCGCCATCGGCGGCGCCGAACCTTGGGCTGCACCATACAAACGGAGGGAGACGTCGATGCTTGAGATGACTGTCCTGCTTCTGCTGGCCCTGTCCGCCGTCCTGCTCGTGGCGACGGCCGCCGCCGACGACGACTTGCCGCGCCCCGAACACCCGCGACCGGATTTCCAGCGTCCCTTGTGGCTCCACCTCAACGGCACCTGGCAGTTCGAGATCGATAACGACAACACCGGGCAGGAGCGCGGCCTCAGCACCGGCCACGACCTCTCCGGAGAGATCGTGGTCCCCTTCTGTCCCGAGAGCAAGCTGTCGGGAGTAGGGCACACCGACTTCATGAACCATGTATGGTACCGGCGAACGTTCCGGGTGCCGGCCGAGATGGCCGGCAGGAGGCTGCTCCTGCACTTCGGGGCGGTGGACTTCGAGGCCCATGTGTGGGTCAACGGGAAGCCGGCGGGCTCGCACAAGGGCGGCTACACGCCGTTTTGCCTGGACATCACGGCGCTGGTGGTCGACGGGGACAATGAGTTGGTCCTGAAGGCCTCCGATGATACCCGCTCCGGCCTGCAGGCCACGGGCAAGCAGTCCCACAAGCTCGAGAGCTATGGCTGCGTGTACACCCGAACCACGGGAATCTGGCAGACGGTGTGGCTGGAGGCGGCCGGCGAGACGTGGCTGCGGGAGTACACCATCACACCGGACGTCGACGGGCAAAGGGCCCTGGTGCAGGCGTGGGTGGCCGGTCCGTGCGAGGGACGCAGTCTGCGGGTGCAGGTGCTGGACGAGGGCCGGCTCGTTTCCGAGGAGTTGGTTCCGGCGGCCTGGCGCTCCACGCTGGCCGTCCTGCCCATCGCCGAACCCAGACTGTGGGAGCCGGGCTCGCCGCACCTTTACGACCTCAAGCTCACCGTCGAAGCCGGCGGCGAGGTCCTGGACGAGGTCGACGGCTACTTCGGCATGCGCAAGGTCCACATCGAGGGCAACCGCTTCCTGATCAACGGCAAGCCGATCTTCCAGCGCCTGATCCTCGACCAGGGCTTCTACCCCGACGGCATCTACACCGCACCCAGCGATGAGGCGCTGCGGCGCGACATCGAGCTCTCCATGGCCGCCGGGTTCAACGGCGCCCGGCTGCACGAGAAGGTGTTCGAGCCCAGAACGCTCTACTGGGCGGACAAGCTGGGCTATCTGGTGTGGGGCGAGTACCCCAACTGGGGCCTCGACACAGGCAGCGCCGCCGCTTTGACCCAGATGACCGTGGAGTGGCAGGAGGTGCTGCGGCGCGACCGCAACCACCCCGCCATCATCGGCTGGTGTCCGCTGAACGAAACCGGCGCGGCCGAAGGCGACGCCATGGCGCAGCAACTGGTGTCTGTCACCCAGCTCGTGGACCCCACCCGCCCCTTCCTCGACACCAGCGGCTACGTGCACTTCGTGCCCGGCACGGACGTCTACGACTGCCACAACTATGACCAGAACCCCGAGAGCTTCCGATCCTTGTTCGCGCTGTTCGCGCTCACCGGCCGCGAGCCGTGGAACAACAACCTCAACGACGAGCGCAGCCGCTATCTGGGCCAGCCGTACTTCGTCAGCGAATACGGGGGCACCAAATTGGACACCGCCGCCGGCGAGGGCGGTGCCTGGGGCTACGGCAGTGCCACCACCAGTGTGGACGAGTTCCTGGCCCGGTACAAGCGGCTCACCGATGCCCTCCTGGACAACCCCAACATGTTCGCTTTCTGCTACACCCAGCTCACCGATGTGGAGCAGGAGCAAAATGGCGTCTACCGCTACGATCGCACGCCCAAGTACGACCCGGCGCTGCTGCAGGCCATCAATGCCCGGCCGGCGGCGTACGAGACCGGCGGGCCGGTCATCCGCGGGCTGAACCTGCAGGCCCTGCTCGCCACTTCTCAGCAGAACGCGCAGACCTGGCGCTTCACCACACAGGCGCCGGAAGGCGACTGGACGGCCGCCGGCTATGATGCCACCCACTGGCAGGAGGCACCCGGGGGCTTTGGTTCGGAGGGAACCCCGGGGGCACACATCGGCACCGAGTGGAAGACCGAGGACATCTGGCTGCGCCGTGAGTTCGAAATGGCCGACGCCGACCTGGAGCTGGTGTTTCTCAGCATCCATCACGACGAGGATGCCGAAGTGTTTCTCAACGGGAAGCAGATCGCCGGCCTCTTCGGCTACACGGTGGACTATCGGCTGGTGGATGTGTCGGCCGCGGCCACGGGAGCCCTGGTGGCAGGCAGGAACGTGTTGGCGGTCCACTGCCACCAGACCGTCGGCGGGCAGTACATCGATGTGGGACTTCTGGGCCAGTAGGAGATGGCGCCGGGGGTCGTCACCGCAGACCAGGTGCCCCCGCCGCGCGAACACCGACGCGCGAAGGCCTTTCGCCCCCGTCTGGAAGCGCGGCCGAGAAGTCGGGCCGGTCCGTTTCATGTCATTCTGAGCGTCCATCTCGCGCAGCGAGATAGCGAAGAATCTCGCTGAATGCCGGGAGACTCTTCGAGCTGCTCTTGCCGGGAGCGGACGCGCTGGCAATGACATTCCCGGCGAAGGTGGGGCTCCCGCCGGACCTCTAGATGACCCCGCTGCGCGGGGCCGGACGGTCCTGCGGACCTGACGGCCTGGGAACGGCGGGCGACGCGCGAAGGCCGCCGCGCGAGTACCGCCAGGGGCTTTCGCCCCCGTCTGGATGACCCCGCTGCGCGGGGCCGGACGGTCCTGCGGACCTGACGGCCTGGGAACGGCGGGCGACGCGCGAAGGCCGCCGCGCGAGTACCGCCAGGGGCTTTCGCCCCCGTCTGGGTGACCCCGCTGCGCGGGGCCGGACGGTCCTGCAGACCTGACGGCCTGGGAACGGCGGGCGACGTGCGAAGACCGCCGCCGCAGAAGGTCCTCTGCCGTTCAGCCCGAAGGGCGACTGGACCCGCGCCGGCGGGGCCGTCTGGCGATGGCAAGAAAGCCCATCGCACCCCCACACCCGGCACGCCCCGGGACCGATCCACAGATGAGCGAGAACACAAGACGGCCGCCGGAACTCCGGCGGCCGTCTTCCTATCCTCGGGTGAACGCCCGGAGGCGCTAGACCTCCCAGACACTCCCGCTGTCGTCACCGGGGCCATCGTCGAGGCTCTGGAAGATGCGCTCAACGAAGGTCAGCAGCTCGCGGGGGTTGAACGGCTTGGTCAGATAAGAGCTGACACCCGACTGCCAGCCCTTGAAGATGTCGGCGTCCTGGGCCTTGGCAGTGAGCATGATCACGGGGATGTTTGCGGTGCCCGGGTTGGCCTGCAGGTCCTGAAGCACCTCGAAACCATCCTTGCGAGGCATCATGACGTCCAGAACGAGCATGTCCGGCTTCTCCGAGGCGACCTTCTCGAGGGCTTCGACGCCATCGTAGGCCGTGACGACGTCATATCCCGCCCGCTGCAAGTTGACTTCGACAAGGCGGACGATGTGGCGCTCGTCGTCTACGACAAGAATCTTTCTCGCCATTTTGGGGAAGGTCCTCCTTGCGCCAGGAGCCGGCACATTACCGCAGGATACTACAAGCACCCCCGAGGCCACGGCCGTCAGGGGTCCCGTGTAAACGCGGCCATTATAGCAGAGCCGTCATAGCGTGTCAAACGCCCGGTGTCCGCCGTTGTTCCGTTGCTCTCCTGTGCTTTCACTAGCGACCGGCGCCCTGCCCTGGACATGCAATGGACAAGTCCATGCCCCAAAGATGAGCGAACAGAAATGCCGGGTGGTACCGTTCTCTTGTCCGTCTGCCTCCGACCCGCCACTCACGCCTCGACCTTCGCCAAGCGGCCTCTCGCCGCTAACCTCCCTCATCGAGCAGTGCCTGCACCTCGCCAAAGGTCTCCTGAAGCCGGGCATAGAGCTCCTTGTAGAGACGATGGTAACCCCCATAGCGCCGGTGGTTCTCGGCGCACGGGTCCCGTTGGTCCACGACCTTCATCGATGCGCGACAGGCCTCGGGGACCGTGGCCCACACGCCGGTGCCGACGCCGGCCAGCAGTGCCGCCCCCAGCGCCGGCCCCTCGTCGACGTTGATCACGCAGTGCGGCCGGCCGGTGACGTCCGCCTGGATCTGCCGCCACAGCGCGCTGCGTGCGCCGCCGCCGGAGGCCCGCACCTGGGTGATGCTTACCCCCATACCCTCGATGATGTCAAACGAGTCCTTCAGCCCAAAGGCCACACCCTCCATCACCGCCCGGGCCAGATGGCTCTTGTCGTGGCGCAGATGCAGCCCGAAAAACACGCCCTTGGCGTCGGGATCGGGATAGGGCGTGCGCTCCCCCGTGAGATACGGCAGGAAGATCAGGCCCTCGGCGCCCAGAGGCGCCCGGGCCGCGGAGGCGGTCATGTACTCATACGGGTCCTTCCCCGTCAGAGCCGCTACCGCCTTCTCATCGGCACACAGCGCATCCCGCAGCCACCGCAGCGAGCCGCCCGCCGAGAGCATGACCCCCATCACATGCCACTTGCCCGGCACCGCGTGGCAGAAGGTGTGAGTCCGCAGTTGCTCGTCCATCGCCGGCTCGTCGAGGTGGGCGAACACCACGCCGGAGGTGCCGGTGGTTGAGGAGACGATGCCCTGCTCCACAATGCCGTTGCCCACGGCCCCGGCGGCCTGGTCTCCCCCACCTCCCACCACCGGCGTCCCCCGCCCGAGCCCGGTGGCGGCGGCCGCCGCCGCGCTCACGCGGCCGCTGACCTGGGGTGATTCATACACCTCCGGAAGCATGTCCCGAGAGAGCCCGATGCGCTCCAGGACCACATCCGACCATCGCCGTTGCCGCACGTTCAGAAGCGAAGTTCCCGAGGCGTCGCTGACCTCCGTGGCGAACTCGCCCGTCAGCTTGAAACGGATGTAGTCCTTGGGTAGCAGCACCCTGGACAGCCGCTGGTAGTTCTCGGGCTCATTGTCCCGCAGCCAGATGATCTTCGGGGCCGTGAACCCGGTGAGCACCGGATTGCAGGTCTCAGCCACCAGGTCGGCCTTCCCCACCCTGTCCGTGATCCAGCGGCACTGGGCGGCGGTCCGCTGATCGCACCACAGCAGGGCCGGCCGGATCACCTCACCTGAGCTGTCCAGGAACACCGACCCGTGCATCTGGCCCGAAAGCCCGATACCCCGGATCTCCTCGGGCCGCAGGCCGCCCTCGCCCAGAACCTGACGCACGGTGGACACGGTCGCGTGCCACCAGTCCACCGGGTCCTGCTCGGCCCAGTTGGGGCGGGGAGTGTACAGCGGGTACTCGGCGGTCGCGCTGGATACCACCGAGCCGCTCTCGTCGATGAGCAACGTCTTGGTGCCCGATGTCCCGATGTCGATCCCCAGCAGATAGGCCATGGGACTACCTCCGCTCAGCGCAGTCCGGACTGCCGGTATCGCGGCCATGGGCCCCGGCGGGCGCGATGGCCCCGGGCCCCCGACTGGATTGGCGGTGGCATACAGTTAATCGGCCGCCTCCAGGATCACCTTGACCCCAGACCGAACTTGTTTGAAAACCGTCACATCCCCCTCGACCGACCCCAGCGAGTTCACGGGGCTGGCGGCCACCGGAGCGTCATCGGTGCTCATCGGTGTGCGGCCGAAGAAGATGCAGAAGGCCTTGCCCGGGGGCCAATAGGCGATGTCCCCCACCTCGCGGCGTGCCGCGGCGTCCGGCTCAGAGCCGGCGCTCACGGGGATCTCGAAGTAGATCTCGTCTCCCCAGGTACTGGCGGAGGCCTCGACAGGCAAGGCCTCCCAGACCTTCTTCGCCGTCGGGCCCTCGGAGAGCTGCGCGAAGGCGCTCACATCGCCCGCTGTGATCTTGATTCTCGGCATGAAGAGAGCCTCCCATCTGTCATGTCGCGCGCCACGAGCCGGTGGCCGCGAGCCGTAAGAGCCGTTCGTGGGGCGGGCCTTCCGCTTAGATCATGCAGGTTCTGGGCGGGCGCCGATTCACTTCGCCTCACCCCCCCAGCCCCCCTCTCGGCGTCTCTTCGAGCCGCTTGTACTCCGCCAAACGGCAGGCGGAGACGGGAGGAGGGGGGAGAACGGCAGTACTTCGACCGTTCCGGACGTGGGAATGGCGAAATGTGGCCCCAGTGCGTTCATGCATAGTGTGAGCTTCCGGCCCGCCGGCCTCTGACCCCGTTGACGCCGTCGGCGTCGGCCGTGGGCTCGCGACTCGCCGACTCGTGACTCGCCACCGGCCGTCCTACGACCCGTCCGCGAACTGGCGCAGGTGCTTGAGGCCCAGGACGAAGCCTTCCTCGCGCCCCACCGCGCCGTCTTCGTGCTCGATGGACAGCACCCCGTTGAACCCGGTGCGGCGCAGGCGGGCGCAGTAGACGCCCCAGTCGATGTCGCCAAAGCCCGGAATCACATAGCGCCACCAGCCCGAAGCCTGAGTGCCGATGAAGGACCTCTTGTGCGCGAGGACCTCGGTGTCCTTGGCGTGCGTATGGAAGATCCGCGCCGCGTAGCGCTCCACGGCCATCAGATAGTCGATCTCCTGCCAGTACAAGTGCGAAGGATCGAAGTTGAGGCCGAAGTTGTCCGCCGGCACCAGGTCGAAGATCATGTCCCAGTGGCCCAGGTGCTGGATGTTGGTGGCGTACCAATTCTCCATGGCCAGCTTGATCCCCAGGTCGGCCGCCTTCTTGCTAAGCTCGGTGTAGTAGGGGGCCGCGACCTGCTGGATGCAGTCCTCCTTGCTCATCCCGGCCGGGGGAAGACCCGCCAGCGTGCACAGCACGTCGACGCCAATTTGCGAGCACACCTCGAGAGAGCGCTCCACAAGAGCGCGGTTCTGGTCTCTCTCGGCCGGGTCGCCGGCGGTGATGTTCGTGTACGCGGCCAGACTGGAGATCTTCAGCCCGGCGCCCTCGATGGCGGCCCGGAAGGCCTCGGGATCGAAGTCACCCATGAGGTCGCAATGCCGGGCTCCGGCACGGACCTCGAGGCTATCGAAACCCGCTGAAGCGGCGAACTTGACGACGGTGTCCAGGTCATCGCCGCTGAACGGCGCGGTGAGCAGTCCGACTTGCATGGCAAAGGTCCTCCCTGATGGCGGGTGTGAGACGTGCGGGACAGTTCACCGGCGCTGGGGCCGGTTCCTCCCGGCCCCGATCATCGCTGTACGAAGAATCTGCTCCCCCGCGAAAAGTAGCATCTCCCGGGCGCGCGCGGGCTCCATGGCCTCCTGAAGCGACACCGGGCCGGTGGCTATCGCATGCAGCGCCGTGAAGCCGTGGGAGTGGAGGCTACGGGCGTCCGCGCCCACCTGCCCGGCAACGGCGACCACCGGCACGCCGGCCGCCGCCGCCACCCGCGCCACTCCGCTGGGCGTCTTCCCGAACGCCGTCTGGCCGTCGATGCTGCCCTCGCCGGTGATGACCAGATCGGCGCCGGCTATGTGGCCCGCAAGCCCCACGGCCTCCAGGACGATGTCCACTCCCCGCTGCAGGGAGGCGTTGCAGAAGGCCAGGAGCCCGGCGCCCAGACCACCCGCGGCACCCGCGCCGGGCACGGCGGCCACATCCGCGCCCAGATCGGCCTGCAGCACGCCGGCGTAGTGCCGCAGCCCACGGTCCAGCTCCGACACCATCTCCGCCGTGGCCCCCTTCTGGGGCCCGTAGATGAAGGCGGCTCCGGTGGGACCGTAGAGGGGGTTGTCCACATCACACGCGACCCTGACCTCCACGTCCTTCAGGCGCCCGTCGATGCCCGAGGTGTCCACGTGGGCGATGCGGGACAGGTCCCCACCGGCCACACGATGGATCGGCTCCCCCGAGGCGTCCAGGAACGCGACCCCCAGGGCCTGCGCCATGCCGGCTCCGCCGTCGGTGGTGGCACTCCCGCCGATGCCGACGATCAGCCGCCGGCAACGGCGCCGGATGGCCGCGCGCAGGAGCTGGCCGGTGCCGTACGTACTGGTCAGAAGCGGGTTGCGCCTGTCTTCCGGCACCAGCGGCAGTCCGGACGCCGCCGCCATCTCGATGACGCCCGTGGAGTCGTCTCCCATGACACCGAACAGCGCCTGCACCTCCTCCCCCAGCGGCCCCTCGACCGACTGGGACAGCACCTCGCCGCCCGTGGCATCCACCAGTGCCTGCACGGTGCCTTCGCCACCGTCGGCCATCGGCACCGTCACGACGGTAGCGTCGGGGCACGCGCGCAGCACCCCGCACGCCAGGGCATCGCACACCTCAAGAGCCGTCAGACAGCCCTTGAATGAGTCCGGCGCCACCACTATCCTCACTTGGCCATCACCTGTCCCGAGTTGCCGGTCCACAAAAGACCGGGGCAGCGAAGCCTCGGCTCTCGCTGCCCCTCACGTGATTCGCCGTCACCGGTCTCATTGCGCGACGGTACCGCTGCTCCACCGGGGGGACGCCGACGACGCGGCCGCCGTCGCCTCCGTGGCCGCACGCCGCACCCGTCCGCCTCCGCGCAGGGCCGTCCCCAGGGCCAACGGGCTACAGCATCGCCCAGGCCCGCTTGAACACGCGCTTGGTCTGCGCCAGCACGATCTCCGAGGTCTCGCCGGGCATCGGCTTGACCTCGAAGGTCACCACCGGCTTGCCGGTGGGCACATCGCGCTTGAAGTACCCCGAGTAGGTCAGGGCTTCCAGGAAAGTCTTGAGCTGCTCGACGCCGTTCTCGCTGCCGGGGTACCCGAAGCGCGGGTGCAGATCGCCGTAGCCGGGCAGCGCCTCGTCGGCGCAGACGCAGTTGCCCACATGGACGTGGATCAGATGGTCTCCCGCCAGCGAGAGGCACTCGGCGTAGTCCTCGCGCAGCATGGGGATGTGCGAAAGGTCGATGGTGAGACCGATGTTGGAGACACCGTCGGCCTTGATGCGATCCATGACATCGGCGGAGCGATCCGTGGGGCCCAGGATGCAGGCCTTGTCGATGTCGAAGTCAAAGGTCTCCACGGAGATCCAGGCCACGTAATCCTGGGCCTGCTCCTGGGAGTAGCGGCAGAGCTGCTCCAGGGAATCCACCAGCAGGTCCAGCTCCTTCTTGCGCTGGTCCTCGGTGTCCGGGTCCGGGCCGGTCAGCAGCGCCACAACGCGGGCATCCATCTCGTAGGCCGCGTCGATGGCCTTCTTGACCTGGTCGATGGCGGCCTTGCGGCCGGCCTCGTCGGGGTCGTTGAGGCTGAGCTTGCCTGCGAGAAGGTCGGGCTGGGCCCCGACGCCGATCTTCATGCCCGCCTCTTCCGCCAGGGCTCTGAGCTTCGCGTGCAGCCCCGGTACCTCGCTGCGACGGACCTCCATGATGTCCCAGAAGTCGTCCTCGGCCATGTAGCGGACGCTGGCCAGGATCGGCTCTTCCTCGCTGAGGCCGGGGAAGGCCATGAAATGGACCAGGCCAAGATCCATCGACTGTCGCCAGGATTCTGTCATCTGAACTCCTCCGTGGCGCGCTCCGCGGGCCACGCAGCCTTCCGCGGGCGGCGGGTAATGTGGTCGTGACAAGCATGACGGGGAGTGCAGCGAGGGGGACGTCCCACGGTCACCACGCAGTACACAGGCCCCGGGTGCCACGGCGCATTATACGTGCCGCCCTGTGACGAGTCAACGACACTGGCCGGACGGCCGGACGGAAGCGGCAGATGGGGGCCGGTCGAGCGGCTAGTCCGGCTGTCTCAGCTCCGCCTCGCGATGGGCCTCCAGGGCCTCCCGGCGCAGTGAGTGCAGCCTGTCCTCATCCACCGGTTCCCAGTAGGGGCAGTTGCCCTCGCCACAGTGGGAGAAGTCCACGAGGCGCTCCACCGTGCGCTCACAGCTTGCGTAGAACACGCTCACATCATGCGCCCCGCCGTACTGGTCGATCTCCACACCCAGGCTCAGGTGCCTGCAAAGCGCCTGCTCGAAGACCTCCTTCGCGCCACAGTCCTCGCAGGCGCCGGGGACGACTTCCGTCGTGGTGTAGCGCCGATCCCGGATGGCAACGGCACAGAAGGTGCGGCCCTTGTAGATGTAGCGCAGCGGACAGGGCGTCGGCTCCCGCATGTGAGACCTCGTCAGAGTATGGTGTACCGGCGGCGTCACGCCGCCGATGCGACGGTCACCGCGAAGGCGCACGAAAAGGCCGGCCACCGGTACCGTGGCCGGCCTGGGTGACCGGGCTGAAAGACAAGGGCCGCCCTGGCTGGCCGCCCATATAAGCGCACTCTCTCACGTTCTGGGCAAGACCCGGGGCCCCAACCAGGCCGTTGGCCGGCCCGACTCCGCGATCCCGCCCCGCCGGAGCGCCGTCTTGCCGTGGCACCGACCCGGGGCGAACCTCACCGCCGTACTCGTCGGTTTTGGGCGGAGCCTGGCTGCATAGGTCCGGCCCAGAAGCCGGCTCTGCCGTCAGGATGTCATTCTGGAGCGTCGGCGTCGCCAGCTCGAGCTTGCGACGCTTGGGCGAAGAATCCCGTTGAATGCAGGGGGGTTCTTCGAACTGCTCCCTCCGGGAGCGGACGCTCTCAGGATCACACTCTTGGCGAAGGCGGGCTCTCGGCCGCGCTTCTAGAACCGGTACTCGAACTGTACCTTGCCCTCGGACGAGGGCCACATTGGCTAGAACCGGTACTCGAACTGTACCTTGCCCTCGTAGGCGTCTTCCAGAGTGCTGATGCGGTCGTCGGGCATGTTCTTGTGGTCGAACTGCAGGGTCAGCTTCCCGGCATCGCTCCACTGCTTGTCGTAAGACAGGCTCAGCACCGAGTGGGGCACATGCTCCGGATTCTTGCGCAGGGCCGCGTCGGTGATGAAGTCACCGGACGCATACCCCACGGCGATGACCCCGACACCCTCCGGCGTGCCACCGGCCACCTTCACCTGCAGGTACTGGGCGACGGGGTTGGTCACGCTGGCGGGCTCCTGGTAATCCAGGTACCTGTAGCCCAGGTCGAGGGCGATGTCTCCCGGCAGCTTCTGGCTCAGTGTGGCATCATAGCACTCGGCCATGCGGACGGAGGGAGACGAGGCCGGCGCCGTGGGATCCATGGCGTTCTGGCTGAAGCCCAGGCTCAACATGCTGTTGCCCGATACCGGCAAGCCCAGGCCGTAGCGCCGGTGCGGAGCCGGACGGCTCTTGCTGTCCTCGTATCCGAACTCCCAGTTCACCGCCCCTGTCGTGCCGTGCTTGACCCCGAAGCCGATGGTCGGCTCACCCAGCGCGGTGTTCTTCTGCTCGTCGTACTCCCGGTACTCCAGGTCGAAGCCCAGGATCTTGGGATCACCGAACTCGATATCCACCAGCTTGAGCAGCTCGGGGCTCTGCTCGTAGTCGCTGCCGTCCAGGGTGTGGGCGATGGCGGCCCGGAGCGCCAGGTCCTCCGGCTTGTCCTTGGTATGCTGCAGGACCATGGTGCGGTTGATCAGCGGCCCCTTGTCGAGCTGCTCGCGGTCCAGATAGCGGGCGTTGAGCGAGAGCCGGTCGGTCAGCGCGTAGCTGGCATCCACCGTGCGGGAGTGCCGCTTGGTCTTGTCTTCCTCGGTGGTGGTCTGATTCGTGGTGTAGTCGGCCGTGAGCGTCACGCGGCTGGCCGGCGACGCCTTCATCACCATGTGAGTGACGCGGTTCTCGCTGCCGTCCTCCCCCGTGTTCCGGGTCAGGTCCGCCTGGAACGAGGAGTTCAGCGGCAGGGGCACCGCCGGAGTCACGATGGACGCGACGCGCGAGGTCCGCTCATCGCCCTCCACGGGACGCTCGGTGATCGTCCTGCCGGAGAAGGACAGGGCCCCGATGTTCAGCGGCAACTCCGTCTTGTGGTGGAACTGGTACTGCTGCGAGCCATCGGGTCGCTGCAGGCTGACGTAGCGCTCGCTGGTGTTCAGCCTGGCGCCGAGAAGGCTGATCGGAGCACCGATATCGGCATTGAACTGGCCGTAGGTGCCGTCCGGAGCGTTGGTGGTCACCTGCTGAAGCTGCGTGCTCACCGGGCTGCCGGAGATGGCCAGCGGCATGCCCAGCGTCGCCGTCCGCACCCTCTTGAAGGGATTCTTGGCGTCCTCCGTGCTCGTCACGTTGTACGCGAACTTCGCGCCCTCGCGAAGACGGGTCAGCGGCAGGTCCAGGTTGGCCACGCGCTCCAGCTTCTGCGTGGTGTCGCCCACCTGCTGCAGGTTGGATCTGAAGTCCACGGTGAGCTTCTCGCCGAAGAAATCCAGCGGCAGAAGAAGCGCCATGTTCTCCGTGCGGTTCTCCTGGTTGCTCTTGAACTGCAGGTCGCGGTCCCACGAGGCCGTGACGTCGTTGTCGTTCAGCTTGGTGGCGAAGCTGGCCGCCCGCTTGTCGGTCATGCGGGTGTCGTTGGTGAAGGTGCTGGCGGCCGTGTAGGACATGGCCACACCGGTGCCGTTCAGCAGGAAAGGCACCGCGAAGCTGTTGCTCTCGCTCGCGGTGCTCGTGCCGCCCGCGAGCTGGGAGACATAGTCGTGGCTGAAGGCGGCGGCTCCCGCCTCCGTCTCCCGCGACAGCGACAGGGCCCGGTGGATCTTGCTCAGGTCCGCGTCACGGCCGGGAAGGATCTGATCGTAGGCCGCGGTGAGCTTGGTGCCCGCCCACAGCCCCATGCCCAGCGTCAGACTGTCGCCGGTGCTGCGCCTGAGCGGCGCGCCCTTCTGATCCACCGTGGTGTACGAGTGGCTGAACCCGATGCTTGCGGGCTGGCCCAGTGCCAAGAACCCCTGGTTGAGCGCGAACACGTCCTCCGAGGTGCGCTTGGTCAGCTCCATCGCGGAGAACGGCCGGGTCTCCGTGGGAGCGTAGGTCTCCGTGACCTTGCGGTTGAAGCCGACGGTCCCGGCTGTGGCACCGGAGCCATAGGCCTGAGACAGACCCATGGTCTCTACCTGGCTGGCGCCCAGAGAGACGTTCGCTAGGTCCAGCGTCTCCGTGCGCTGCTTGCTCAGGGCGAAGTTCATGCCACTGAACGGCGAGACCTCGAAGCCCTCGGTGAGGGTCTCGCGCACCCCGGTGTTGAAAGCGCTGCCCTTGGCCGTGACGCGCTCCTGGGAGAAGTTGCGCCTGGCCGAGACACCGTCGACGCCGCCCCACTCTACATTGAACCGGTAAAGCTCGCGGTCGTTGGTGCCCCTGGCCCACTCATTGTTGGGGTCGCCCAGAAGGCTCTCGCGCGGGGTGACCTCGGAGTTGACGTTGATGATCCGGATCTCTCCGGCAGGCGTTGACAGCACCCCTTCGATAGGCACCGAAAGGCCGGCGTGCTGAGCCATTGCCTGCCCCATCAGCAGCAGGACTGCCATTGCCAGGCCGGTTGTCGTTATTCGCCTCGTCATTGTAGGCACCACAATCCCTGTTACGCCTTACTGCCGGGGTGGTCTACTCACTGTGATAGTATTAGACAACCGCGACGCGGAAAGGTTCCGGTGGCACGGGGGATTTGCGCCCCACACCGCACTGTGCGCCCCGCCGCACCGTCTGCCCTCCGCGACCGTTCACATGCAGCCGTCACAGGGGCCCGGCCTCTCACGCGATGACCGTGCCCTTGCTCTCGGCTTCGGCATACGCCGAGGAGATCACCTTATGTACGTGTAGGGCGGTCTCGGCGTTGCTCAGCAACTCCTCCTCGCCCCGCACGGCGGCGATGAAGTTGGCGAACTCCCCCTCGAACCGGTCACCGGCCGGAACCTCGTGCTCCAGCCATTCACCAGAGCCCTTGGGCTGGAACCGCACCGGGCCGGAGAAGTAGTTGTCAAGCCTTATAACGCCCTTCTCGCCCACAACCTTAAACTCCGTGTGATCCCCGGGTAAGGAATACCCCACTAGTACCTCGCCTACGCAGCCGTTCTCACCCTCGAACAGGAGCGAGGCCACGTCGTCGGTCTCCATCTCCTGTACCATCGTGCCCGCGCGGCATGAGACGTTGGCCACCTTGCCCAGGAGGAACTGGTAGATGTCCACGGCATGGGAGCCGTTGTCCATCAGGGCGCCGCCGCCCGCCTGACTCTTGCTGGCCCGGTGGTTGGTGGCGAACTCCACCCAGCCGGCGAAGGCACAGCGGTACAGCAAGGGCCTGCCCAGGGCGCCGGCATCGATGAGCTGCTTGATCTTCTTGATCGGCGGGTGCCAGCGATGGCAGTACGCGATCATGAGCTTGGCATCGTGCCGGGCGGCCGCCGCGGCCATGGCCTCCGCATCCTCGGTCGTCGCGGCGATGGGCTTTTCGCACATCACGCTGATCCCGCGCTCCAGAGCCTCGACGGACATCTCCCGGTGCAGAAACGGCGGGGTGCAGACACTCACCACGTCGGGCTTCTGCTCTTCCAGCATCTGCCGCCAGTCCGCATAGCCCTCGAAGGCGTACTTGTCCTTGGCCGCCTGCACGAACTGGGGGTTCACGTCGGCTCCGGCAATGAGCTCTACGCCCTGTAGCTTGCGGTAGTTAGTGATGTGTTGGGCCGAGATATTCCCGAGGCCGATAACGGCGGCCTTCAGCGTGTCTGACATGAGACAGCCACACCTACCTTCTCTGGGCTTGCTGCGCGGAGAACTTGCCCGCCGACAGCCGACCGCTGTAGCGGCGGGGAGCGCGGTACGCATACATGAATACAGTATAGCACATCTTGCCCGTGGACAAGGCCCGATTCTCGCCGCAACCCGCGGAGAGCCGAGGTCCGGGCGCCACGACACGGAGGGAAGGAGTCCGTGCCCTTGTCGGCCAACAACAGCCTCGTTACCCGTCACGGCCCCACCTCGTGCGGGGGCCGTCCCGCCGCGCGGGTCAACGGGGCCACGAACAACAGCTCATCCCCTCTCGAGGTCATGCGCATGGATCCGGCGGCAATCTCTCGGGAAGCCATCGATGCCGCGGGGTTCGGCCTCTGCGTGCTGGACGCCGAGGAAGTCATCGTCTACCTGAGCCCGCACGCCGAGCGCCTTCTGCGCCCGCTGTCGGGCTGCGTCGTCGGCGGACGGTGGCCCGACATTGTCGCCGCCAACCACCCTCACCTGGACGCGCTCGCCTCGCCGGCCGTGCAGTCCCCGGCTGCCGGCGTCCGCGAGTACCGCCTCAGGCTCCCCGACTCCGACCAGGCCACGGAGCTGACGGTGCGTCTGCTTGCCGTCGCCGAGCAGGGCCGGCCGCTCACCTGCCTGCTCCTGGAAAGCCTGCCGCCCGTGGCCGCGCCTCCGGCCGCCGACGCGGCCGGAGACCGCGAACGCCTCTTCCGCGACGCCCCCGACATCATGCTCCTGCTGCACGAGGACGGCGGGATCGTCGACGCCAATGACGCCGCCGCCGAGGCCTACGGCTACAGCCTTGCGGAGCTGCGAGGCATCAATGTGGCGCAGCTCAGGGTCCCCGCCACGGTGCCGCTGCTCCGACGGCAGCTTGCCGAGGCCACCGGCGGCGCCGTGGCCTCGTACGAGACGACCCACAGGCGTCGCGACGGCTCGGTCTTCCCGGCCGAGGTACGCCTGAGGGCCCGGGCCTCCGCAGGCGACGATCTGCTGATCTGCGCGATCCGGGACTTGACCGGGCGGCGCCGGAGCGAGGAGACCCGGACGCAGGCGGCCGTCGCCCAGATCGCCGCCGGGGTCGCTCACGAGGCGAACAACGTCTTCGCCGGTCTGATCCTGCAGGCGGAGAGGGCCGCGCTCAAGGATACCGTGGAGGCCTACAGGCAGCTCGGAGCGCTGGTGCCGCGCGCTGTGGCCAAAGCCACGGAGATCTGCCACCTCCTTGTGTCCTTCGCCAGGCCTCCCGAGGCCCCGCGGGAGCTCGCGCAAATCGAGGCCCTGCTCGAGGCCGCCCTGTCGGTGACCGCGGGCCAACTGGAAAGAGCCGGCATTGCGGTGACCCGCCGCTGGGCGGCGGACCTCGAGCCGGTGCGAGTAGCCGCGGGGCAGGTTCAGCAGGTGTTTTGGAGCCTCATCACCAACGCCTGCCACGCCATGCCGGACGGCGGCGAGCTTGTGCTGAGCACCTTCGCCGAGCGCGGCACCGACGGCCGCGCCTGGGTTGTCGCCGAGGTCCGGGACACCGGAGTGGGCATTGCCCCCGAGGACCTTCCCAACGTGTTCACTCCCTTCTACTCCACCAAGGCCGCACTCGGCGAGGGCAAGGTGGCGGGAATCGGTCTGGGGCTCTCGGTGGCGCGCAGCATCATCGTCGGTCACGGCGGCACCATCGTGGCGCACAGCGAGCCCGGCGTGGGGTCCGGCTTCCTCGTTCGCCTCCCGGCCGCGGCCCAGGACGAGGCGTGTGCGGAGCGGCCGTCTGCCGCGACGGCCCCCGCCGCGCCGGACGATGCCCCCGCAGATGGGGAGCAGGAGGCCGCCGGGCCACCCGCGCATCCGGCCGAGGCCGCCCACCGGGCGCTGCGGCTCCTGCTGGTGGAGGACGAGACCGATCTGCGGGAGACGCTGGCCGAGGGCCTGGCCAGGGAGGGATACCGTGTGGTGACCGCCGCCGACGGCGAGAAGGGAGCCGGGGCCGTGCGGCGGGGGGAGTTCGACCTGGTCGTGACCGACCTGATGATGCCCGGAGGAGGCGGGGCGGCGGTGATTCGAGCCGCCAATGCCCTCGGCGCCCCTCCCCCGGTCCTGGTCATCACGGGCAAGCAGGAGCCCGGCCTGGAGGGCGAGCTGGCCGCCCTGGGCGTCATCGCCGTACTGCACAAGCCATTTGCGCAGAGGCGACTGATGGCGGCGATCGAGGCGGCCACGCGCCGATCCTGACGGCCGGACTGCTCGGGAGTACCGTCCCCTCCTCTCCGGCCTTGCCCCGGCGGAGCTCAGGGCCGTCGGCCGCCCCTTGCGCACCCACACACCCGCCCGCCCGCTACACCGCGGCACTGCCAACCTCCCCCGCATTCAGCCTGTCGGCTAAGCCACGTGGGCCGCCCACGTGTCTCGTTGCCATGGCTCGAGACCCGCAGAAGGAGTGCCGTCATGGTCCTATGGATGTGTTGCCGCCACATGGGGGACGGGCTTACCCACGGGACGTCATCGGCTCGCGCGTGTCCGAGGGCGCGGAATGACTGTGCCGACAGGCTCGTATTGCCCCCGCCATGAGTTCGTGCTACTGTACCGCCATCGTCACCGACATCCTCAGCGGACGGAGCAAGGAGCCTGCCTTCGATGAAGATCTCCGCAACGACAGTGATGATCCCCGACCTGGACATGTCGCAGACCGCACAGCTTCTCTCGCAACTGGGGTTCGACGGCGCCGAGTGGCGCTGCCGCCACATCCCCGACAGCCAGCGCGAGCAGCCGTTCTCACCGTGGGGGAACGTCAAGAACGACTTCTCTCCCGAGAACCTCTCGCAGCGGGGCGAGGAGCTGGTGGCCGTCAGCAAGCAGTTCGACCTGGACATCGCGGGGCTGGCCACGAACATGGGGGCCAACCAACTGGATGAGGTGCGCAAGGTCGCCGAGGGCTGCGCCCAATGGGGAATCCGCATGTTCCGCCTGGGTGCGCCGCGGGGCTGGGACCGCAATGAGAACTACCGGGATCTGATCGATGACACAATCCGGGCCTTCGAGGAGGCACTGAAGATCACCCGGGAGCTCGGGGTGCGCGTGGTCCTGGAGATCCATCGCCGCACGGTGGCCTGCAGTGCCAGTCAGGCGTATCTCGTGGTCAGGGAGTTTGACCCCGAGGACATCGGGGTGATCTTCGATATCGCCAACATGAGCCTCGGCGAGGGCTACGAGCCCACGAAGATGGGCCTGGACCTGCTGGGCGACTACGTGGCCCACGTCCACGCCGGTGGTGGAAGGGTGGAGCCGGCGGACCGCATGGACAGCGGCCAACTCTCGTGGAAGTGGGACACCTGCGACCTTCGCGACAGCGTCATTGATGTGGCGCAGTTCACCTCCGAGCTTGCTGCCATGGGCTACGAGGGCTACATCTCGGTGGAGGACTTCCGCACCATGCCCATCGAGGAGAAGCTGAGCGCGCAGCTTGGCTACCTGAGGTCGCTGGAGAAGGCACACAAGGGCGCGTAGCTCGCGCAAGTCTGCTGCGGAACGCCACAGGGCCCCGCCGGCATCGGCGGGGCCCTGTGCGGATCAGCCCCTTGCGGCCTCGGCCGGTTCAGGGGTTGGCGGGAGCTTCGCCACCCACTGGCCCCAGGTGCGCAGGGCTCCCGTGACATTCCTCCCCGAGTACACGCGCGGCGTCAGGCGGTAGTGCTGCCCTGTCGTGGCGTCGACGATGCCCAGGCCGTGGGTCATCATCAGGCCGGTGGCAAAGCGACCCACTCGATAGTGGTAGAGAACAAAGCGCCCATCGGGCGACCACTGAATGGCGTCGATCCGTACGCCGGTGCCGCGCAGGCGCTTGCCCTCCTGCGCGTCGGGCCCGATGATGATGTCCTTCCTGTTCGGAGCCACCCGCGCCGTCCCTTGGGGCGATATCAACGGCGCGAACAACGTGCGGATGGCGCCATCCACAGTGGGCTGGGGCCCGACGGGGCCCAGCAGGCCAACTGCGTCCGGGGTCAGCCGCCGGGTGCCGATGTCGCGGGGTAGGTCTATAGGCTTCGTGCCATCCTCCTGGGCCAGAGCGTACACCGGGCGCCCCTTGACGTAGTCCTGCTCGACGATCGCCCAGTGCCCGGCGGGGTCGACTAGGCGTACCTTGGCCCGCAGGTTGGTCAACGATAGCCTGCTCAGGTCCAGTACCGCCAGGTCACTGTCTCTGCCCATCTGCCCGTCGAAGCACGGATGGAAGACGAACACTCCCCGACACACCCCCGCGGGCAGCAGCGCCGGCCGGGGGCGCGCGAGTCTCGGCCCAAGGACCGCCAGGACCGGGGCCGCCAAGCTCACCAACAGGACCCACCGTAGGAGCCGGCGCCTGGGTCTGCGCTCAGAAGCCATGGCTACCCCCTGTAGATCAGTCTGCGCACATCGCAACGGCACTAGCGCGACGCCTCCTTTCACGGCCCATCCCCCGGCATCACGCACCGCAGGCCGATGTTCCCGAGGACGCCGGGCTCATCCCCATTGCGGAAGGCCGAGCGGCACTCATCCGCGTCGCTGGACCATGACCCGCCCTGGTAGACGTGAGTCAGGCCCCGGCGGGGGCCGGTGGGGTCCACCGCGGCCCCGTGGGCGTAGGCACGTTCGGAGTACCAATCGGCGCACCACTCGGCCACATTCCCCGCCATGCCCACGGCGCCGCACCAACTGGCGCTGTGCGGGGAGCTGTCGGCCGGGAAGGCGTTTCCCTCCGGCCCGGGGTTCTGCGCGTTGCAGCAGCGCCGCGCCTGCCACTCGTTGCCCCAGGGGTAGCGATGGCTCTCGGGGCGGCGCGCGGCGTACTCCCACTCGGCCTCCGTGGGCAGGCGGAGGCCGCGGAACCTGCAGTAGTCGGCGGCCTCGCCCCACGATATCCCGCGAGCCGGATGGTCACCGTGTGCGGGCTCGTCGTCCAGGTGAGTGAGCCCGGCGTCCAGGCGGAACCGCAGGTACTGCTCCCTGGTGACCGGACACCGCGCCAGCCAGAAGCCGCGCGAAATGCGCACGGGGTGTACGTCGGCCCCGGCAACGAGCTCCACACCCTGCAGCTTGCGCTAGTTGGTGATGTGTTGGGCCGAGATACTCCCAAGGCCAATGACGGCGGCCTTCAGCGTGTCTGACATGCGACAGCCACACCTACCTTCTCTGGCATGGCTGCGCCATGGACCTGCCCGCTGACAGCCAGCCCCTGCACCGGCAGGGAGCGCGGCGCGCATAGATAGCATGAGTATAGCACGTATTGCCCGACGACAAGGCCCTATCGTTGTCCTATCGTTGTCCTATCGTTGTCCTATCGTTGTCCTATCGTTGTCCTATCGTTGTCCTATCGTTGTCCTATCGTTGTCCTATCGTTGTCCTATCGTTGTCCTATCGTTGTCCTATC